>JACCDU010036330.1_pt1 | contig 11735 bp, 7 predicted proteins | sample 7446081 | NCBI WGS metagenome assembly JACCDU01 (sample SAMN15323447, study PRJNA562643) | freshwater metagenome | isolation source: river surface water | place: USA:Blue River Watershed | collected 2017-08-17 | reverse complement strand
CTTAGTTATTATTTAGATGAAGCAAAATTAAGAGTACCCTCTATACATAAATTTGCTGTCCAGTTGCCTCATTTGGTTATGATGTACCAATTAACTGGTGATACATCATTTGCCCGTCGAATCGTCAACCAATTCAAAAAATTAAATGATTTTCCTGATTGGGGTGCAAATAGACATTTTTTAGATGCAGGAATTGGGGGATTTGATTTTGCTCTAGCATATGATGCATTATATGCATTTCTAACTGCCGAAGAAAAAAAAATGATGAGAAGTGCCGTTTTAAAGTATGTGCTAATTCCAGGAAAAGAACAACTACAAAAGAAAATCTGGTGGTCTACTGCGAATCATAATTGGAATGGGATATGTAATGGGGGAATTATTATGGCTGCTTTATCTATGTATGAAGAAGATCCAAATGAAATGAGTGAAATTATTGCTTTAGCAATTAATGCGCTGCCGAAATATATTCAATCATTTGATCCTGATGGCCAGAGTGATGAAGGTTTAATGTATTGGGGGTATGGATTGATGTATACAACAATTGCAATGGAAAGCATGCAAAGGGTTTTAGGCACTTCATTTGGGTTAGATCAGTTTACAGGATTTAAGAAAACAGGCTGGTTTCCTGCATTTGTATCAGGGCCGGTTAGTAGTTTAAATATTGGCGATGATCCAATAAAAAATGGGAAAAGTCGTTCATTTTTTTGGTTTGCTAAAAACAATAATGATACTGCTTTAGCAAAAATGCAATATGATTTATGTAAAGAATCAAATGAAATGAATTGGATGGACATGTTATATTATAATCCTAAAATGGTTACATCTAATTTAAAAAATAATATTCCATTGCAGAATCACATACATGGTATAGAACTAATGTCTTTGAGAAGCGGCTGGGACAATAATGCTTCATTTATTTCATTACATGGTGGATATAATAATGCCAATCATGGGCATTTAGATGCAGGAAGCTTTGATTTGCAAGCTAACGGTGAAATTTGGGCTTATGGCAATCTTGGCCGAGACGAATATACATATCCAGGCTATTTTTCTAAAACAACATTGCCCTCTTATGTAGATACAAATTTGACTCAATCTGATGCAGGTAGGTGGCATTTTTATCGTTTAAGGGCGGAAGGTAAAAATTGTTTAGTTTTCAATCCAACTATAAGGCCAGATCAGAACGAGATGGGTATTGCTACTTTGTTAAATAAGAATATTGGAATTAACGAAAGTTCTTTTACAATAGATTTAACTAATTGTTATACTCGAGATGTTTCTTCTTATACCAGGAAAATTCTTTTAAATAAATCTACAACTGCTATGACTGTAAAAGATGAGTTTGTTTCGAAAGATACTTCTATAGTTTGGTGGGGTATGCATACCAAGGCCGATATTACTATTCGGTCTAAATCAAATTCTGCTTTGCTGCAGCAGAATGGAAAAAAAATGCTTGTTACTATTAAAAGTCCATCAAATGCGGTGTTTCAAGTTTTAGATGCGTCCTATTTGCCAGGCGAGTTATTTCCTTTTACTAGAAATTCACTAAACGTAGGTTTTAAAAAATTAGCTATTCATTTGCCAAAAGTATTATTTGAAAAAATTGAAGTTATTTTCCAACCTCACTAATCATAATTTATTTATTAAAATGTATAAAATCAAAATAGTAAGTAATTATTTCAAAAAGTTATTTTTAAGTACATTTTTTTTCATTTGCTTTTCATTTATTTCTCTAAATGCCCAACTTAAAGTAGCGGGTATTTTTGGTGACAATGCTATTTTGCAGAGAAATATTGCTATTCCGGTTTGGGGAAGTGCAAAACCTAATTCTAAAATAGCTATTTATATTGGTGTAAATCGGTCACAAGTAATATCTGATAGTTTAGGCAAATGGAAGGCCTATTTGCCATCTATGTATGCTGATGGCAAATCTTATGAATTAAAGATTATTTCAGAAAAGGATACCATTAACTATAAAAATATAATGATAGGAGATGTTTGGTTGGCTTCAGGTCAATCTAATATGGAATATCGGATGGGGTCTGATTTGTTGAATAAAGAAGTAGAAATCAATAATGCAAATTATCCGTTTATAAGATTTCGTATAGTTGATAATGTTACATCTATTGTACCAATGAGTGATATTATACAAAAGGAATGGAAAATCTGTAACTCAAATAATATTTCCTCATTTTCAGCAGTATCCTATTTTTTTGCACGGGCTCTTTATCTTGATCAAAATATACCTGTAGGAATTATAGTAGCTTCAAGAGGTGCTACAGGAATTGAAACTTGGATGAGTAAAGAATCGCTAGTAGCGAACTCAGATTTTACTGCCTTATTAAACAGCCGAAATGAAGACTCAGTAAATTGGAGTCAGTATGTAAAAAAATCGCTACAATCAGAATTAGATAGATCTGTTATTGCTAAAACGTCCTTTCAAGGCGTTAAAATAGGTGCCACTCAGGTTGGTTATAATGATTCTGCATGGTCGAAAACGAACTTTCCATTAAGCTCAATAAAAATGGGTTATGGCAGTTATTGGGGTCTAATTTGGTTTCGGAAGTCTTTTACAATAAACGACACAGCCTCCATAAATATGGATAGTCTATTTCTCCCATTAAATGATCAAAACGATCACGTGTATATTAATGGTGTTGAAGTAGCAACGAACGTTTCTAAGTTGAAAAATAAAACTATAAAAATTCCGTCAGGGTTGCTGAAACATGGCATGAATGTATTGTCAATACGTATGTATGTTAATTGGGGTACTGCTGATATCGGAGACCGATATACAAATTGTTATTTTAAAAATGCTACTGGCAAAAAAATTATATTGGATAAAGAATGGTTACACAATAATGCAATTGAACCAGCTGTTGCTGGTTGGCAAGATTACTATAATAAAGCTACTGTTAATTATAACGGAATGATATATCCTATAATTCCATTTGGTATTAAAGGGTTTTTATGGTACCAAGGTGAGAATAATGCTTCTAAATGGAGACAATATACTGCTTTACAAAATAGGTTAATTAAGGATTGGCGGAAGTATTGGAATCTTGGAGATATTCCGTTTTTATTTGTTCAATTAGCAAGTTTTAAATCTAGATCTGAGGTTCCGCTTAATGATGATGATTGGGCGCAGTTTCGTGACGCACAAAAAGGTACTTTGTTGACTTCAACAAATACAGCCATGGCTACTACTATCGATATTGGTGATGAATTCAACATTCACCCTGCCAATAAACAAGATGTTGGCTATAGGCTTTACCAGGCTGCAAGGCAGCATGTTTATCATCTAAATGTTATTGGTACGGGTCCAACTTTTAAATCTGCTGTTACAGAAGAGAGTCATGTAAGGATTTCTTTTGACAATATTGATGGTGGATTACTAAATAAAGGCAACAGCCTTGTACAAAATTTTGCACTTGCTGATTCAACTGGCAAGTGGTTTTGGGCCGATGCTTTTATTGATGGACAAACTATTTATGTACACTCTAAATATGTACTACATCCCGTTCGAGTTCAATATGCTTGGCAATCTAATCCTATAGCAACTCTTTATAATAAGGAAGGACTTCCAATGATTCCTTTCAATGAAAAAGTTGTTCAATTAAAATAAACCTTTTAATACTTTAAACCTGAACTATGTCATTAAATAAAGTAAATATAAATAGCTTATTCATAATCATTTCTTTTAGTTTTATTGTCTCATCAAAAAGCTTTGCTCAAAGTAAATTAAATTTCGGTTTAACCAGGCAGCAACCATCTGCAACGCTGCCAGTTGGATTATCAAAATATGATATCCCGGAGAAAAAAAGTAAAGCTGTTATTCTAACTAAACTTAAAAAAAATTCACAAGGCGATTATTTATTGGATAACGGTTGGGAGTTTGCCGAAAATAATATTATCACTTCTAATACGCAATCCATTTTTTCTCAAGTTTATAATTCTACTAATTGGTATAATGCGGTAGTGCCAGGTACAGTATTGACATCCTTGGTCAAAGAAGGTATTTATCCCAATCCTTATATTGGCTTAAATAATAGAGCAATTCCTGATGATCTATGTAGAAAGGATTGGTGGTATAGAATTTCGTTTTCTGCTCCTGAAGAAGATAACAATAAATTGGTTTGGTTAAAATTAAATGGGATTAACTATAAGGCTGACATTTGGCTTAATGGAAAATTATTAGGCACAATGAAAGGAGCTTTCGTTAGAGGGAATTTTGATATTACAAGTCTTATGGATAAAAGCAAAAAAAATATTCTTGCAATTCATATTTATCCGCCACCTAATCCGGGTATCCCTCATGAACAATCTAAGTTATCTGGTATGGGCCCCAATGGTGGCCAGCTAACATTGGACGGACCCACTTTTATTTCCTCTGAAGGTTGGGATTGGGTTCCTGGCATTCGTGATAGGAATATTGGAATATGGCAGGATGTTCAACTTCATTATACTAGGGCAATTACTTTATCCAATCCACAGGTAATTACTGATCTTCCTTTGCCAGACACTTCTTCAGCTGAAATTACTATTAAAGTAGGGGTAAAAAATAATAGCAACCTAGAACAGTCCATATTAGTGAAAGGAGCTATTGGTAACATGAGTGTGGAAAAGCGAGTTAAGTTAGCAGCAGGCGAAAATCAACAAGTTATATTCTCCCCTGCAACCCACCCTTCATTGCGATTGGTTCAACCAAAACTTTGGTGGCCCAATGGTTATGGTAATCCTTCATTGTATCAACTGGCATTGACGGTTACGGATAACAATAATCGTATTTCTGATGAACAACAGGTTCGTTTTGGTATTCGTGAATTTTCTTATGAAATGATGATCGATGCACCTCAACAAAAGGGTTGGCGGGTTGCCTATAGTCCAACTGATGTTAAAGAAAAAAAGCCCATATTTGATAATGTTAAGCGTAGGGACTTTGAGAATAAAATATTCATTCCATCTTTAAGAGAAGGGGTTGATACAAGTATTTTTCAAACAATATCACAAAGCAATAACCCTTTCCTAGTCATAAAAGTAAATGGACAATCTGTTTTTTGTCGAGGAGGAAATTGGGGAATGGATGATGCAATGAAAAAAGTATCCAGAGAGCAATTGGAGCCATCCTTTCGATTACACAAAGAAGCTAACTATAACATGGTTCGAAACTGGACTGGCGAATGTACTGAGGAAGCATTTTTTGAATTGGCTGATGAATACGGAATGTTAGTTTGGAATGATTTCTGGATTTCTACTGAAGGGTATAATCTTAACCCATTGGATCAGCAGCTTTTTTTGGCGAATAGTTTGGAAACAATCCGTCGTTTTCGTAACCATCCTTCAATTGCCATTTGGTGTCCTCGCAATGAAGGTTATGCTCCGGTTGGTATTGAAGATGAATTGTACCAGCAATTGATGGAGGAAGATGGTACACGGCATTATAATGGCAACTCTCGGGAAATCAATCTGCGTCAAAGCGGAGACTGGCACTATATTCAAGACCCTGCCCTTTACTTTACTAAATATGCAGAAGGATTTAGCACAGAAATAGGTACTTTTTCTATTCCGGTTGCTACTACGCTAAAGAAATTTATAAAACCTTCAGATCAATGGCCAATTAATGATGTTTGGCATTATCATGATTTACATTCAAACAATCAAAATCTTTATGGCTATCTAGGTGCCGTAGATAGCCTATATGGCAAGGCAAACGGAATTGATGAATTTTCTAGGAAAGTACAGATGATTAATTATGATAGTCATCGTGCCATGTTTGAAGCTTGGAATAGTAAAATGTGGGATCAAACGAGCGGTGTTTTATTATGGATGACACACCCTGCGTGGCCTAGTATGATTTGGCAAACATACTCTTGGGATTTTGAAACACATGGATCTTATTTTGGTGCCATGAAAGCCTGCGAACCAATTCATGTTCAAATGAATTTACATGATAATAAAGTTATTGCGGTTAATAGTACCCTGCAAAGTTACCGATCTGTAAATTTAATTTTTTCTGTTATTGATTTAAATGGAAAGACATTATTTTATAAAACAAAGATGTCCGATGTTTTATTGAATAGTAAAACTGAATTGTTTATGCCAGATTTTTCAGGTATTAGTTTACCGCCGGCATATCTAATAAGAATGCAATTAACGACATCAGATGGCAAGCAATTATCAATAAATGAATATTGGAAGTCAAATCAAGAAACTTCTAATTTTCTTGCTTTTAATAAGCTGTCAAATGTCTCATTAAATATTTACAAAATCGGCTTAAATAATGGGAATATCTTATTAACTATAGAAAATAAATCTAATACACCTGTTGTTGGTTTAAAGTTGAATCTAACAGATTCAAAAAATAATATAATACTTCCTGCTTATTTTAGTGATGGATATTTTACTTTAATGCCTTCAGAAAAGCGTTTGATTGATGTAAGATATTCTGGAAATATGGATAACCTAAAAGTACGAACTGAGGCCTACAACAGCTTACCAACTTTCCATCCAATAAATTAATTATCAATGAATTCTGCGATTAAAAAATCAATATTACTAGTAATAGTTTCTCTTTCTATTTTCTTTCATTTGTTTGCTCAACCTGCTGAACAGCCAGTTAAGTTATTGATAGCTCCTAATCATAAAACTTGGCAATGTAAAGTTGGTGATTTATCTAATTTCAAAATCATTGTAATGATAAATGGAGTTGCAATTAAAAATGCAAAGATTTTTTATCAAATAGGGCCTGAGAGAATGAAACCGTTTATTAGTGACTCTATCCGAACATCTGATACAGGTTTTATGACACCAAGTTATACAATGAAAGAACCTGGTTTTCTTCGATGTATTGTTACTACTACTTGGCAAAACAAGCAGTATAAAAATCTAGTAACTATAGGATATGATATCGAAAAGATAATACCTACTGTTACAAAGCCAAATGATTTCGATACATTTTGGCAAAAAGCTAAAGAAGATTTAAGTAAAATTCCGACTGATGCACGATTAACCTTGCTGCAGGATAAAAGTACTTCATTGACCAATGTGTATCATGTAAGCTTGCAAAATTATGGGTCTTCAAAACTTTACGGGATTTTATGTGTGCCAAAGAAGTCAGGTAAATACCCGGCTATTTTACAAGTTCCAGGAGCAGGAATCAGGCCTTATTTCCCAGATCTTGAAATGGCGGATAAAGGCTTTATTGTTTTTACAATAGGGATTCATGGAATACCAGTTAATATGGATCAGGCAGTTTACAATGATTTAAACAATGGAGCTTTAAAAGGTTATTTTTTCTTTAATGCAAGTAATAGAGATAATTTTTATTACAAGAGAGTATATATGGGTTGTATTCGAGCCAACGATTTCATTACTAGTCTACCTGAGTTTGATGGCAAAAATCTTGCAGTAAGCGGAAATAGTCAGGGTGGAGCTTTAAGTATTATAACGGCAGCCATTGATGATAGAGTAAAATATTTAGCGTCTGTACATCCTGCATTATCAGATATGACCGGGTATTTCCATGGACGTGCTGGAGGATGGCCACATATATTTGCTCCTAATAATCTTTGGGGAAGCAATGATACTTTTGTAAAAGAAACCATGCCCTATTATGATGTGGTTAATTTTGCTAAAAAAGTAAAAATACCTGGTTATTATACATGGGGGTTTAATGATGAAACTTGTCCGCCAACATCAATGTATGCAGCGTACAATGTAATTCAGGCTCAAAAAGAAACAGCATTATATCTTGATTCGGGACACTGGATGTACCCAGAACAGAAGCAGGCTTTTAATAATTGGCTTATAAAAATGTTGAATAAATAGTATTTATATTATTTTATATGTAAAATGTCTTTTATGTAACAGGAAGATGTTTTTCACTTCGTTCAAAACGTTTATTTAAAAACAGGACTGTCGGCTCAATACTTTCGCCGTCTTCCCTGTACTTCTACGAGGGGTTTACCCAAACATTCTGGTTAGCCATTTATAGTACTTGAAGTGAAAATAGGGGTATATACCATTCTCTCAGAATTGGTTGTTAAAATTTTCTATTTTTCTTACGAGAACCCCCTTGAATGTTCATGAACGGTAAAGAGCGTTCCCGAACAGTAAATACCGTTCCAGAACGTAAATAACCATTCCAGAACGGTAATTTTACATGGTTTAAATGCTTAATTATAAGGTTTCGTTGCCTTTTTTAGACTGCTGCTCCATAAATTCTTGCATAGTACTTTGTAGTTCTTCAATAATCTGCCTTTGTCGATTATTTCTAATGCTCAGATTATCCATCCTTTGTCTAATACTATATAAATCACTTTTTTGATCTTGTATTATTCTGTACTGCAAGTATGCACAGCCACCTAATACTAGACTTGTGATAATTAGTCCTGCTATTGTATTGTTTTGGTCATCTGCTTTACATAGTTTACGGCCAATCGCCATATAATTATAATTGTTCATGTTTGATGATTTTATGTGTGTTTAATTTTGGATTAGATATGATTTTGAATCCAAGAAATTCGGCATAAAGAAGACCAGAGTGATAATCATTGCTTAGATTTTCACTTAGTTTAACATTGTAAGCGTTTAAAACCTCGGTAGACACTTCGTAGCCATGATCTGCTAAAATCTTTTCAATTTGCCTCTTGGTTTCCCTTTGTTTGGCTGAAAAATCTAGAAGGATACTATCATAGGGCTGTGTTTTTAAAGCATGTTTTTGTCTTTTGCAGTCATGGAGAACTCCAAACTCGTCTATCCATCGAGAGCAGTGTAATTTTGAGGCTCTTTCCTGATCGGCAATCGGTTCACCACATTGTTGGCAAACTCGGCTTAGATGGTAGGTTTTTGACAATTTTTCGGGAAATTGATTTTTTTTCATGTTCGGGATATTTATTTTGTTAAATATCCCGCAAATTAGTAATTTAGAGCTATGAAACAAATAAAACTTGAAGAAATACAAAAAAATGACTTTAATGGTCTTGAGTTACGAGGTAGTCTTTTAGAGAGGAATATAAAGCTAAGAGATACTGACTTTAAGTCAAAAACCTTTCACTATTGGAAAATGAATGGTCTAATTTCATTCGTTGCAGAAGGCAAGTGGGCAGAGATAAGTTTTATTGAGTACCTGTGGTTAAAGGTGCTGGAGTCAATGCGTGACTTTGGTTGTTCAATAAAACTGATGCAAAAAATTTATTATGATCAATTTATTAAGGCATATGAAGAAGACCTAAACAAAAACACACTAATTGACAACATAGCTTTTTATAAGAGCCTTAGTAAGATTAGGGATTTAGATGAACAAGAAACTTTAAGATTACATTATTGTGAACAAACCTTAAATGACCCATATATAAATATCATACTCAGAACTGAAATTAGTTATTTCTATCAAATGGTATCTGTGTGTATTGAAACCGGGACCGAAGCTGGTATAATTATCTATCAAGATGAAACATACGTTATGCTGGGGGATAACAATATGCTAGTCGATAGGGCCCGACCACATATTTATATCCCAATTTCACATTTCATAGCTGATTTATTTATTGATGAGGGAAAAGTAAAATTTATAAATCAGTTAAGGTTATTCAGTGAAGATGAATTGCGATTGGTAAAAGAACTACGAAATAACAATGTTGAAAGGGTAACTATAGTTTATGATAAAGAAGCCCGGAAAGTTACAAAAATTGAATACGATAAAACAGGTTTAATGAATGGCGATAAAGCAAAGGAGGTTATGCGAATACTTGGATTACGAAATTATTCGGGTATACAATTAAAAACAAGAACAGGCACCTCACTTTCATTTACAAAAACTGAAACAAAATATTTTTAAAGACCCGTTTGATGCGGCTCAGTATAGTAATTGGGTCTCCTCCATTTGATATGGCGAGGCCTCAACTGAGGAAAAATGAAACCCAGTAATGAGTATGAAAAATTAATAAATGAATTAACTGAAGAAGAATTACTTAAACAATTTGCTAATTTGATAATCGATATTTATTTCGATCAGCTATATGAAAATGAAAAACAACAGTAGTGCACTTCAAGCAGAGCTTGAAACAATATCTACCCGAAAGTATAAAAGCCATGCTAAAGTTAGAGGTGTCGATGCAGTAGTATATACAAGAGTTAGCAGCCAAGAGCAAGCGGAAAATAACGGGAGTCTTGAGGTCCAACTTAAATACTGTAATAACTACGCAAAAACCAATAGTATTCAAATTAAAGAATACTTTGGTGGCTCCTATGAAAGTGCTAAATCAGACGGTCGTAAAGAATTTTTACGAATGATAGAGTATGTAAAAAAGCACAAAAATATTTCTTACATCATTGTATTTAACTATGACCGGTTTTCCAGAACAGGGGCTGCAGCATCACAATTAAGTGAAGAGTTAAGTATGCAAGGTGTAACAGTAAAATCTGTAACTCAGGATATAGATACATCTACTGCAATTGGTAGATTACAAGAAAACTTTTTTCATCTCTTAAACAATTTTGATAATCGGTTAAAAAGTGACAGAACTATAATCAATACGAAGGAGGTTATGTTAAAAGGTTATTGGCCTTACCAAACGCCGCTTGGTTACCTTAACATAAAGCCAAAGCATAGGGCCTGCTTCCATGAGTACATAATTACAGAGTCAGGTAAACATCTTAGGAAAGGGTTTCAAATGCTTATCGAAAGAAAATACTTTTATTATGAAATAGTAGATTATTTAATACAAAGGGGTTTAGAGATTTCAACAAAAAGCTTTAGGCATGTTTTTAGCAATCCTTTTTACGCAGGTTATGTGACAGGTAGCCTCGTGGGCGGTAAATTAATAGAAGGTAAACATCCTAAATTAATTGATTTAAAAACCTTTTTAGCTGCACAAGATGTTTTGAATAATAATCCATTTGTAGGTGTTTCAAAAGTGTTTCGACATGACGAGGTTCCACTAAAAATATTTGCAAAGGATGAAGTAAGTGGAAAGCCATTTACTGGCTATTCAAAAAAGGGAAATTGGTACTACAAAACAAAAGATGCTTCAATTCCGGTTAATGTAAGTTCAAAGCTCTTAAATGGTATGTTTGTCGAACTTCTTTCTAAATTCGAATACAATTCTTCTTTAAAAAAGAAGCTTGAGGCTGTATTAATGAGTGAAATTAAAAGCAGGTTAAGTGAAAAAGCGGGCGATAAAACACTGCTAAAAAAGAAAATAGCCGAAAAGCAAAGCCTACTTGAAAAAGTGGAATTAAAGTACATTAGCGATCAAATAGCAGAAGATATTTACAATAAACACAGCCAGCAGATTCGTACCGAAATCGAAGAATTAAGTAAGGGAATTGATTCAGCCTCAATTAGTAGTTCGAACGTTGAAAATATTATAAAAAATTGTTTATCAATTGCTCAGAATCTAAGCCAGGCATGGATTGCAGCAGAATATCAACAAAAGCAGCGCTTGCAAAAGATGGTGTTTCCTGAGGGTATTCTGTATAATAAACAAAATGGGGTAGTTCGAACTCCTAAAGTGAATCTAATATTTAATGAAATCCCTTTACTGGTAAGCTTTTGCGCCGAAAAAGAAAAAGGCGATTCTGTAAAGAATCGCCTTAAATCTAATTATGTGCCCAGAACAGGAATCGAACCTGCACTACCTTGCGATAACCAGATTTTGAGTCTAGCGCGTCTACCAGTTCCGCCATCTGGGCCTTTGTATTAGGCGGGGTGCAATATTACAAGATTCTGTGTT
>JACCDU010245840.1_pt1 | contig 11737 bp, 12 predicted proteins | sample 7446081 | NCBI WGS metagenome assembly JACCDU01 (sample SAMN15323447, study PRJNA562643) | freshwater metagenome | isolation source: river surface water | place: USA:Blue River Watershed | collected 2017-08-17 | reverse complement strand
GCGCGCTGGAGAAATCGCAGCCGATCACCTGCACCGCTCAGCCTCCCCAGCCCAGCGCCATCACGCCGGCGGCGATGCACAGCGCCCCGGCGATGCGCGGCCCGCGGTCGCGCTCGCCCAAGAGGTGGCCGCCGAGCAGCGCGGCAAAGAGCATGGAGACCTCTCGCGCCGGCGCCACGTGCGACAGCGGCGCCAGCTGCATGGCGTAGAGCACCAGCACGTAGGAGATAGGGCTGAGCACGCCCACCACGCAGGCGTGGCGCCACTGCGCGCGCCACAGGCGTGCGACGGTCGGCCGGTCCTGCAGCAGGAGCGGGCCGATGAAGAGCAGGCGAACCAGGTTGCCGAAGTAGTCGATCAGGATGGGCGACATCAGCACCCACTTGACGGCGTAGCCATCGACCACGGTGTAGGCCGCGATCAGCACGCCCGTGAGGCCGCCCCAGTACAGGCCCTGGTGCACGCGCGCACGGCGTGCCGGGTCGTGCGCGGCGCGCCACAGCGCGGGCCCGCCCGCGATCAAAAAGACGCCGGCCACCACCCCGGCGATGCCCAGCAGACCGAGCGCCGACAGCTGCTCGCCCAGCAGCGTGATGGCCAGCAGGGACGACAGCAAGGGCCCGCTGCCGCGCGCCACCGGGTAGACCACCGTGAGATCGGCCGCGCGGTAGCCGCGCAAGAGGGTGATGAAATAGACCACATGCAAGAGGCCGCTGGTGGCCACCAGCGCCCACTCGCGCCAGCCCCACAGCGGCACCTGCTGCCAGCCCAGCCACAGGCCGAGCGGGGCCCAGAACACCATGAGCACGAGCGAGGTGAAGGCCACGAAACGCACATCGCCACCGGCCTTCTTGGCCGCGATGTTCCAGCTGGCGTGGATGAAGCCGGCCAGCACCACCAGGGCCAGGGCGTTCAAAGGCATGACGGGGAAGGCCCTTCGACAGGCTCAGGGCGAACGGTTGTTAAGCTCAGGGGAACAGTTGTTAGGCTCAGGGCAAACAGTTGTCAGGCTCAGGACAAACGGTTGTTCATCGGGGTTGTCGGGGGCAGATCCCGATCCAATCAAGCGCGGCCGATGATGCTGGCGGTGGCCATCAGCTCTTCGAGCAGGGCCAGCGAGACTTTGCCCGAGACGCTGTAGGGGTCGAGCTCGGCGCGCTCGGAGTACTTGAGCAGGATGTTGGTGTTGACGCGGGAGACGTCGACCTGGCCCATGGTCCAGCCGCCGAAACGGCGTTCGGTGATTTCTTCGTAGTGCAGCAGCACGACATCCTTGTGGCGCTCGTCCTTCTGGATGTGGCCATACAGCTCGCTCACCGCGCCGCGGCCGCCCTCGATGGCTTGCAAAAAGATGCCGCCACCGTAGCAGAGGATGCCGGTGATGCCGCTGGTGGGGTTGAACTGGCGCGATTGCGCGAGGATGGCCTCGATGGTGTCGGGCCGTGCGTCGACGGCGCGGCTGGCGTAGAGCAGGCGAACGAGCATGGCGGTCAGCTCCGGTTGGGGATCAGCGAAAGGAATTCACGGCGCAGGTTGGCGTCCTTGAGGAAGACACCGCGCATGACCGAGTTGATCATCTTGCTGTCCATGTCCTTCACACCGCGCCAGGCCATGCAGTAGTGGCTGGCTTCCATCACGATGGCCAGGCCATCGGGCTGGGTTTTCTGCTGGATCAGGTCGGCCAGCTGGATCACGGCCTCTTCCTGGATTTGCGGGCGGCCCATGATCCACTCGGCCAGGCGCGCGTACTTGGACAGGCCGATCACATTGGTGTGCTCGTTGGGCATGACGCCGATCCAGATGCGGCCGATCACCGGGCAGAAGTGGTGGCTGCAGGCGCTGCGGACCGTGATCGGCCCGACGATCATCAGCTCATTCAGGTGCTCGGCATTGGGGAACTCGGTGATCTCCGGGCCCTTGACGTAGCGGCCCTTGAACACCTCGTTCACATACATCTTGGCCACGCGGCGCGCGGTGTCGCCGGTGTTGTGGTCGTGCTCGGTGTCGATGACCAGGCTGTCGAGCACGCCCTCCATCTTGGCCGTGACCTCCTCGAGCAGCTTGTCCAGCTCACCGGGTTCGATGAAATCGGCGATGTTGTCGTTGGCATTGAAGCGCTTGCGGGCCGCCATCACGCGTTCGCGGATCTTGACGGACACCGGCACGCCCTCGTCCAGGCCAGACGAGGTGGTTGAAGTGTTCATGGCTTGCTCGGCTTTCATCAGCATCTGCGCATCCTAACAGCCCGGCACAGACCCTGCGCGCCGTCCGGCTGGGCGCTCCAAGCACCGCCCATCGCCTGGCCTGCCCGGGCCTTCAGTAGCGCGAGCCGCTCAGCAGCAAGGCCAGGCGCATGGCGCCATAGGCCAGCCGGTCGCGCAGGCGCTGGCCCCAGGAGCGGCGCCGCTCGGTGTGGGCCTCCACCTTCTGGCAATCGTCGCAGATGATCTGCTCCAGGCGCGCGGCCAGCTCGCGCGCGAACGCGGCGTCGGCCACCACCACATTGGCCTCGCGCGCGAGCAGGAAACTCAAGGGGTCGAGGTTGGACGAGCCCACCGTGGCCCAGGGCCGCTCGTGCTGGGCGTCGATCACCGCCACCTTGGCGTGCAGGAAACTGGCCGCGTATTCGTGGATCTCGATGCCGGCGGCCAGCAGGTCGCCATAGACCCAGCGCACCGCGTGGTATTGCATGAAGTACTCGTAGCGCCCCTGCAGAACCAGGCGCACACGCACGCCGCGTTGCGCGGCCATCAGCAACGCGCGGCGCAGCCGGCGGCCCGGCAGGAAATAGGCGTTGGCGATCACGATGTCCGCGCGCGCCGCACCGATGGCGCGCAGGTAGGCCCTTTCGATCTGCTTGCGGTAGCGGACGTTGTCGCGCAGCAGCAGGCCGGCGCGCGCCACCATCTGCGGCGGGCGGGCCGGGCGCGCGCCCTGGGTCCACGGCACATGCAAGCCGGCCGCGCGAAACGAGCTGAAGGCCTCGGGGAAATTGTGCTGGCGCACATGGCGCACCGCCTGCAGGCGCCACCACAGCTGGGTCATGGTTTCTTGCACCTGCTGCACCAGCGCGCCTTGCGCCTCGACCGCAAAGTCCAGGCGCGGGTGCTTGAGCTGGCCATGGCGCGGATCGTACCAGTCGTCGAGGATGTTGATGCCGCCGCAAAACGCGACCTGCCCGTCGACCACGCACAGCTTGCGGTGCAGGCGCCGCCAGCGGCTGGGGATCAAGAGGCCCAGCGTGCCCAGCGGCGAGTAGATGCGGCACTCGACGCCGGCCTCCTGCCAGCGCCGCAACCAGGCCTCGGGCAGCTTGCCGGTGCCCACGCCGTCGACCACCAGCCACACGCGCACGCCGCGCCGGGCGGCGCGCTCCAGGGCCTCGGCCACCGATTGCGCCGCGCACTGGACATCGAAGATGTAGGTCTCCAGCTGCACCTGCCAGCGCGCCTGCTCGATGGCGGCCACCAGGCGCTCGAAATAGGCATCGCCGCCCTCGATCAGGCGCAGCTGGTGACCATCGGCGAGCGGGGCGGCGCGCGGCATGGCTCAGGCCGACCAGGTGAATTCCGCCACCAGGGGCAAATGGTCGGACATCTGACGCCAGATGCGCCCCTTGGGCACCACGGTCGACAGCGGCACCAGCCCGCGCGCGTACACATGGTCCAGCTGCGTGAGCGGCAGGCGCGAGGGGTAGGTGGGCGTGCGCTCGCCCTTGTGCTCGTGCAGGCCGAAGCGCGCGAGTGCGTGCGTCAGGCGCGAACCCCAATCGTTGAAATCGCCCGCCACGATGACGGGCGCGCCACGCGGAATCTGGCGCTCGATGTAGTGCTTGAGCTGCAGCACCTGGCGGTCGCGGCTGGCCGGGATCAGGCCCAGGTGCACCACCAGCACATGCACGCTGCGCCCGGCCACCTCGACCTCGGTGTGCAGCAGGCCGCGCTGCTCGAAGCGGTGGTCCGACATGTCCTCGTGCTGGTGCGAAAGCACCGTCCAGCGCGAGAGCAGCGCGTTGCCGTGCTCGCCGTCGCGCGTGACCGCGTTGGTGCGGTAGACCGACACATAGCCCTCGGGCGCCAGGTAGTCGGCCTGCGGCAGCTCGGGCCAGTGCGCGAAGCGGCGCGCCTCGCGCCGGTTGGCAAAGCCCACCTCCTGCAGGCACACGACATCGCAATCGAGCTGCTCGATCGCATGGCCGATGTTCATGATCTCCAGCCGCTTGAGCGGCCCCAGCCCCTGCACGCCCTTGTGGATGTTCCAGGTGGCCACGCGCAGCACCGGATGCTCGTGGGGGGGGTGGATCATGGGGCCAGCTCCCGCAGGCGCGGCAGCATCAGGATGGCCTCGGCGTTCGAGGGTGAGAACACCACATCGGCCGCCGCGCGCCAGGGCAGCCACTGGTGCGCCGTGTGCTCGCCGGGGCTGAGCACCACGGGCTGGCCCGCCGGCACGCGCAGGCCGAACACGCGCTCGGTGTTGCGGCTGACCTCGGGCGCGTAGCGCCAGCGCCAGGCCGGGTAGATGTCGTAGATGTTCTCGAGCGCCCAGTCCTGCAGCGCGCAGTCGGGGTGCAGCGCGTCGATGCCGGTTTCCTCGCGCACCTCGCGCACGGCGGTGTCCCAAAAACTCTCCTGCGCATGGTCCTTGCTGCCGGTGACCGATTGCCAGGTGCCCGCATCGGCGCGGCGGATCAGCAAGACCTCAAGCGCGGGCGTGTGGATCACCACCAGCACGGACTCGGGGATCTTGAAGGGACGCTGGGCCTGCACAACCATCGTTTCATTCTAATGAGCGGCTGATAGCATCGGCGCCATGTGGACACAGACCATTCTTGCCCCTGATGTCGCGCCGCTGCTGGCCTGGCAGGGCCTGCGCATCCTGCCCGGGCTGAACGCCGTCACCGGCGACGAAGGCAGCGGCAAAACCCGGTTGCTGCGCGCGCTGGCCGAGGGCACGGCCGACGCGCTGTGGCTGGACCTGCGCCTGCCCGAGCACGATGCGCACACGCCCGAACAAGTCTGGGCTTCGGTGCAGGCGCGCTGCCCGCGCTGGAACGCGCCATTGCAGGCCGACCTCAGCGAGGCGCTGCAGCTGCAGGACCACCTGGGCAAACGCCTGTTCATGCTCTCGACCGGCAGCCGCCGCAAGGTGGGCCTGGTGGCGCTGCTGGCCAGCGGCAGCGCCCTCACCTGCCTCGACCAGCCTTATGCCGCGCTGGATCTGGCCTCGGTGGCTGTGCTGCGCGGTTTTTTGCAGGACATGGCCGAGCACCCCGCGCGCGCGTGGGTGGTGGCGGATTACGAGGCCGATGCCGAGCTGCCCTGGGCCAGCGTGGTCGCGCTGGATTGATCTGGCCGGATGCCCCAAGCAAAACGCCACCCGAAGGTGGCGTTTTGCTTGGGGCTTGGACGCTCAGGCCGCGGCCACCGGGTTGCGCAGCTTGATGTGCAGTTCGCGCAGCTGCTTCTCGTCGACCGGACTCGGCGCCTGCGTGAGCAGGCACTGGGCGCGCTGGGTCTTGGGGAAGGCGATGACGTCGCGGATCGAGTCGGCCTTGGTCATCAGCGTGATCAGGCGGTCCAGGCCGAAGGCCAGGCCGCCGTGCGGGGGCGCGCCGTACTGCAGGGCGTCGAGCAGGAAGCCGAATTTTTGCTGGGCGTCTTCGGGCGAAATCTTGAGGGCCGAGAAGACCTTGCTCTGCACTTCGGCGCGGTGGATGCGCACCGAGCCGCCGCCGAGCTCCCAGCCGTTGAGGACCATGTCATACGCCTTGGCGATGCAGCGGCTGGGGTCGCTGTCCATGTAGTCTTCGTGACCGTCCTTGGGCGCGGTGAAGGGGTGGTGCACGGCGTTCCAGCGGTTTTCGTCCTCGTCGTGCTCGAACATGGGGAAGTCCACCACCCACAGCGGTGCCCAGCGGTCTTCGAACAGGCCACTCTTCTTGGCGAAGTCGCTGTGGCCGATTTTGAGGCGCAGCGCGCCAATGGCGTCGTTGGTGACCTTGGCCTTGTCGGCGCCGAAGAACAGGATGTCGCCGTTTTGCGCGCCGGTGCGCTTGAGAATTTCGGCGATGGCCGCGTCGTGGAGGTTCTTGACGATGGGCGACTGCAGGCCGTCACGGCCGGCGGCCACGTCGTTGACCTTGATCCAGGCCAGGCCCTTGGCGCCGTAGATCTTGACGAACTCGGTGTAGCCGTCGATCTCGCCGCGGCTCATCTCGGCGCCGCCCGGCACGCGCAGCGCGACCACGCGGCCGCCCTTGCTGGTGGCGGGGGTGGAGAAGACCTTGAAGTCCACGTCCTTCATGACTTCGGTCAGCTCGGTGAATTCGAGCTTGACGCGCAGGTCGGGCTTGTCCGAGCCGAAGCGGAACATGGCGTCGGCATAGGTCATGTGGGGGAATTCGCCCAGGTCGATGTTCATCGTCTTCTGGAAGACGTGCTTGATCATGCCCTGGAACATGGCGCGGATGTCTTCTTCGGTGAGGAAGGAGGTCTCGATGTCGATCTGCGTGAATTCGGGCTGGCGGTCGGCGCGCAGGTCTTCGTCGCGGAAGCACTTGGTGATCTGGTAGTAGCGGTCGTAGCCGGCCACCATCAGGAGCTGCTTGAAGAGCTGAGGCGATTGCGGCAGCGCGAAGAACTGGCCGTCGTGCACGCGGCTGGGCACCAGGTAGTCGCGCGCGCCTTCGGGCGTGCTCTTGGTGAGCATGGGCGTCTCGATGTCGATGAAGCCGTGCTCGTCGAGGTACTTGCGCACTTCCATCGCCACCTTGTAGCGCAGCATCAGGTTGTTTTGCATGTAGGGGCGGCGCAGGTCGAGCACGCGGTGCGTGAGGCGCGTGGTCTCCGACAGGTTCTCGTCATCGAGCAGGAAGGGCGGCGTGACGGACGGGTTGAGCACCGTGAGTTCGTGGCAGAGGATTTCGATCTTGCCGCTCTTGAGCTGTTCGTTGGTGGTGCCTTCGGGGCGCGCGCGCACCAGGCCCTTGATCTGCACGCAGAACTCGTTGCGCAGGCCTTCGGCGGCCTTGAACATCTCGGGGCGGTCGGGATCGCAGACCACCTGCACATAGCCTTCGCGGTCGCGCAGGTCAACGAAGATCACGCCCCCGTGGTCGCGGCGGCGGTTCACCCAGCCGCACAGCGTGACGGTCTGGCCCAGCAGGGCTTCGGTCACGAGACCGCAGTAGTGGGAACGCATCGAGGACATGGTTTTCTTTCTGGTCGGGGCGCACACGGCGCCGGTTGCAAACGGGAGGGCGCGTTCAGCGGGCCTTGAGCGCCGGATTGTCCGGACCGCCAGGCACCACCACGCCCATGGAGATGATGTATTTGAGCGCGTCGTCGACCGACATCTCGAGCTCGATGATGTGCTGGCGCGGCAGCATGAGGAAAAAGCCCGAAGTGGGGTTGGGCGTGGTCGGGATGAACACGCTCACGTAATCGCCCTCGAGCCGGCGCGCGACTTCGCCGCCCGGTCGGCCCGTGAGGAAGGCCATGGCCCAGGCTTCGGTGTGGGGGTAGCGGATCAGCAGCGCCTTGGAAAAGGCGTGGCCGCTGCCCGAAAACAGCGTGTCGGAGACCTGCTTGACGCTGGTGTAGATGCTGCGCACCACCGGGATGCGGTTCATCAGCTTGTCCCACTGGCGCAGCCACCACTGGCCGAAGATGTTGGCCACGAACATGCCGGTGACCAGCATCACCACCGCCACCGCGAGCACCCCGAAACCGGGGATGCTGCGCAGCCAGTGGGCCAGGTTTTCCAGGCCGGGGATGACGGCGTTGGCCGCGCCCAGCACCATCAGGAAGATGCCGTCAAACAGGCCATACAGCCAGGTCAGCACCCAGATGGTCACGCCCATGGGCAGCCACACCAGCAAGCCGGTGATGAAGTATTGGCGCAGGCGTCGGGTCATGGGCGGGGGCCTTGTGGAGGGTGCGGGTTCAGTGGCAGGCGCAGCTGCCGCCACAACCGGCGGCCGGGGCGGGCGATGCATCGCTGCTGGCGCTGGCGGCCTCGCTGGACGCCGGGCTGTCGGTGGCGGAAGTGCCGCCCGCGCTGCCCTTGAAGTCGGTGGCGTACCAGCCCGAGCCCTTGAGCTGGAAACCGGCCGCGGTCAGCTGCTTGGAAAAGCTGGCTTGGCCGCAGGCCGGGCAGTCGGTCAGCGGCGCATCGGAAATTTTCTGCAAAACGTCCTTGGCATGGCCACAGGACTCACACTTGTAGGCGTAAATGGGCATGGTGAGACCGGTGCAGTTGGTGGGTGAAAGAAAACCCTCAATTATAGGCGGCGGGCGCCGGCTTCAAGGGGCGCTGGCCCGCCGCGCCCGGCCGCGCGGCCCAGGGCGCAGCCGCCTCAGGAGCTCACGCCCACCAGGCGGTGGTGCGAGCCCTGCTGGTTGCGGATCGCCTGCGGGCCGAGCGAGCCGATCAGCATGCCGCCCAGGCTGGCGAGCACGCCCGCGAGCTGGGCGGGAAACTCCTCGCCCGCGGGGGTCGCGAGGAACAGGCCCCAGGTCAGCAGGCCCAGCACGATGGCGAACAGCGCGCCCTGCGTGGTCGCCTTCTTCCAGTACAGGCCGAAGGCCAGCGGCACGAAGGCGCCCACCAGCGTGACCTGGTAGGCGCCCGACACCATCTCGTAGATGGACGAGCCCTGCATCAGGATCGCGTAGCCCAGCACCAGCAGGCTGAACACCAGCACCGTGATGCGCATGGCCTTGAGCTCCTGGCGGTCGGACTGGTGCGGGAAAAACTGGCGCCAGATGTTCTCGGTGAAGGTCACGCTGGGGGCCAGCAAGGTGGCCGAGGCACAGGACTTGATGGCCGAGAGCAGCGCGCCGAAGAACAGGATCTGCATCACAAACGGCATTTTTTCCATGACCAGGGTGGGCAGCACTTTTTGCGGGTCGTCCTGGATCAGCTCGGCGGCGCGCTCGGGCATGATGATCAGCGCGCTGACCACCAGGAACATCGGCACGAAGGCGAACAGGATGTAGAACACGCCGCCGATCACCGGGCCGCGCGTGGCCGCGTATTCGCTGTTGGCCGACATGACGCGCTGGAACACGTCCTGCTGCGGGATCGAGCCGAGCATGATGGTGATGGCCGAGGCCACGAAGAAGACCACGTCGTGGAAGTTGGGCTCGGGCCAGAACTTGAACATGTCCTGGCTCACGGCCAGCGCGATCACCTTGTCGGCGCCGCCGGCCTGCTGGCCCGCGAAAGCCGCAAGGATGGCCAGGCCCGCCACCAGGATGATCATCTGGATGAAGTCGGTCACCGCCACCGACCACATGCCGCCAAAGAGGGTGTAGGCCAGGATCGAGACCACGCCGATCACCATGCCCATGGGCAGGCTGATGGCGCCACCCGAGAGCACATTGAACACCAGGCCCAGCGCCGTCACCTGGGCCGACACCCAGCCCAGGTAGCTGACCATGATGATGATGGAGCACACCACCTCGACCGAGCGGCCGTAGCGCTCGCGGTAATAGTCGCTGATGGTCAGCAGCGTCATGCGGTACAGCCGCGCCGCGAAGAACAGGCCCACCAGGATCAGGCAGCTGCCCGCGCCAAAGGGGTCTTCCACCACGCCGCCCAGACCGCTGTTGACGAACTTGGCCGGGATGCCGAGCACCGTCTCCGAGCCGAACCAGGTCGCGAAGGTGGTCGTGATGATCATCGTGAGCGGCAGGTGGCGGCCGGCGATCGCGAAGTCCGCCGAGTTCTTCACGCGCTTGGCGGCGACCAGGCCGATCGCGATCGTCACCACCAGGTAGGCCATCACAAGCGTGAGCAGCATGGTTGGAGTCCTCTTTTCTCAGATGTAGACGTGCAAGTGCACCCAGGCCTGCAACAGCAGCAGGCTCACCACAAAACCCAGTGCGAGGTAGAGCATGACCTGCAGCAGGGCGTTGGTGCGGCGCTGCTCGGCCAGCAGCTGCGCGAGCTGGCGCTGATCGTTGCGCGCGGCGGGCTGCTGCAGGTAGTCGTGCAGCAGGCGCGGCAGCTGCGGGATGAGCTTGGCGTAGTGCGGCGCCTGGTCGCGCAGCTGCTGCCAGAGTTTTTTCGGGCCGATCTGCTCGAGCATCCACTTCTCGAGAAAGGGCTTGGCGGTGCTCCACAGATCGAGCTCGGGGTCGAGCTGGCGGCCCAGGCCCTCGATGTTGAGCAGGGTCTTTTGCAGCAGCACCAGCTGCGGCTGGATCTCGACATGGAAGCGCCGCGAGGTCTGGAACAGGCGCATCAGCACCATGCCCAGTGAAATTTCCTTGAGCGGGCGGTCGAAGTAGGGCTCGCACACGGCGCGAATGGCGGCCTCGAGCTCGTCCACGCGCGTGCCTGCCGGCACCCAGCCCGACTCGATGTGCAGCTCGGCCACGCGCTTGTAGTCGCGCCGGAAAAAGGCCGTGAAGTTCTGCGCCAGGTATTCCTTGTCGTACTCGGTCAGCGTGCCGACGATGCCGAAATCGAGCGAGATGTAGCGGCCGAACGTCGCGGGGTCGAGGCTGACCTGGATGTTGCCCGGGTGCATGTCGGCATGGAAAAAGCCGTCGCGAAACACCTGGGTGAAAAAGATGGTCACGCCATCGCGCGCGAGCTTGGGGATGTCGACGCCGGCCGCGCGCAGGCGCTCGACCTGGCTGATGGGCACGCCATGCATGCGCTGCATCACGATCACCTCGGGGTGGCACCAGTCCCAGAACATCTCGGGGATCAGCACCAGGCCCACGTCCTGCATGTTGCGGCGCAGCTGCGCGGCGTTGGAGGCTTCGCGCACGAGGTCGAGCTCGTCGTGCAGGTATTTGTCGAACTCGGCCACCACCTCGCGCGGCTTGAGGCGCTTGCCGTCGGCGCTCAGGCGCTCGACCCAGCCGGCCATCAGGCGCATCAGGCTCAGGTCTTTCTCGATCACCGGCAGCATGCCCGGGCGCAGCACCTTGACCGCGACCTCGCGCAGCGCGCCCGACTTGGTGCGCAGCGTGGCGAAGTGCACCTGGGCGATGGAGGCACTGGCCACCGGTTCGAGTTCAAACTGCTCGAAGAGTTGGCCCACGGGTTGGCCAAAGGCTCGTTCGATGGTGGCCACCGCCACGCGCGAGCTGAAGGGCGGCACGCGGTCCTGCAGCTTGGCGAGCTCTTCGGCGATGTCGGGCGGCAGCAGGTCGCGCCGCGTCGAGAGCACCTGGCCGAACTTGACGAAGATCGGGCCCAGGCGCTCGAGCGCCTCGCGCAGGCGCTCGCCACGCGGCGCGCGCAGGTTGCGCCCAAGGGTCAGCACGCGCGTGAGCCGCCGCAGCCAGGGGTGCTCGAAGCTGGAGAGCACCAGCTCGTCCAGGCCGTAGCGCAGGACGATGAAAAAGATGAAAAAACCGCGCGCGAGCTGTCTCATGCTGCGCCACCGGCGGCAGGGCGCTGGCGCGCCACAAAGCCCTGCAGCGCGGCCCAGGCCTGGCGGCCCAGGCTGGCGAGCGTGTGGGCCGGCGCGTCGCCGATCAGGCGCGCGAGGTCTTCCTCGGCCTCCCAGCGCACGTTGTCGATCAGCCAGTTGACCTCGGCGGCCAGCTGCACATCGCCTTCGATGTGCACCTTGGGTTTGTCCCCGCGCGCCAGTGTGGCCGCGAGCTGCAGCGGCGAGGACTCGGTGACCGTCAGCCGCAGGTCAAAGGCTTCGCCCTCGGCGCGCTCCAGCAGCCCGGCGGGCGTGGGCCGCAGCTGCAGGGTTTTGCCT
>JACCDU010677396.1_pt1 | contig 11741 bp, 15 predicted proteins | sample 7446081 | NCBI WGS metagenome assembly JACCDU01 (sample SAMN15323447, study PRJNA562643) | freshwater metagenome | isolation source: river surface water | place: USA:Blue River Watershed | collected 2017-08-17 | reverse complement strand
CGACTATGTGGAGATCAAGTACCTCTGCCTGGGCGACATCCTCAAGTGAACAGCGGACGCCCACAAAGGCGTCCCTGCTCTCGCCCTGGGATCAGCGTGAAATGAGAACCGGGATGGGCGAGTGGTTCACCACCTTGTGGGCCACATTGCCCATGACCAGGCGGGAGAGGGCATTGCGCCCGTGCGAACCGATCACGATCACGTCCGCCCCTGTCTCCTGCGCGGTTTTCACGATGCCCTCGACCACCGAGACATCTTCCACGGCCAACAGTTTCAGGTCCTGAGGGCCGTGCAGCGATTGAGCCAAGTCGAGGACACGCTGCTGCGCTTGCTGGGCCAGTTCACGCGCCGCCCCCATGTAGGCATCAAAGCCCATGGGGTTGACCTCACCAATGCCGATGAACGGATAAGGATCCACCACGGTGACAACGGTGAGACTGGCACCGTGCACCCTGGCCAAATTCAAAGCCAAACGTGCGGCATGCAGCGAAGCGTCCGAACCATCGTTGGCCAGCAGGATTTTCTTGAACATATGCCTCTCCTCTCACGCGGGCCCACCTGAGCCGCGCAGACAAGCATCTCACAATCAGCACTGCTTGCGCTGAAACACCACCATTTCCCCGCTGGGCATCCCAATACCGGTTCAAGACAGGTATCTGAACGCATTACAATGGCAAATTGTGCGGGTGTCGTTCAATGGTAGGACTCTTGCTTCCCAAGCAAATAACGTGGGTTCGATTCCCATCACCCGCTCCAAAATGATGAAGGCCCCTGGTGGGGCCTTCGGTGTTTTGGGCGCTGCCTGTGACGCGCTCAAGCCCAGGCTTGCAGGTATTCCTGCCAATGCGGCTCCTGCGGTGCCAGCGTGTCCAGGTTCGCGCGCACAAATGCCATTTCCTGCTCGTACTCGGCCTCGGTGAAGCCACCGCGCATCTTCTGAAAACGGCAGTACAGCAAATACGTGTTCATGACATCGGTTTCGCAGTAGCGCCGAATGTCCTCGGTCTGCCCATCCAGGTACTGCGACCAGACTTGGCCACCGTCCATGCCCAGCTTGCCAGGGAAACCACACAGTTTGGCCAGGGCATCCATAGGCGCGTTGTTGCGTGGCGTGTACTTGGCCAGCAGGTCCATCAGGTCCAGGTGCCTCAGGTGGTAGCGCGAGATGTAGTTGTTCCACTTGAACTCGCGGTCGTCGTCGCCCATGTCCCAGTACTTGTCGGCCACCACGCCATGCTGCAGGCCGCGGTAATGCAGCACCGGCAGGTCAAAGCCGCTGCCGTTCCAGCTCACCAGCTGAGGGCTGTGCTTTTCAATGGCGTTGAAGAAGGTCTGGACCACCTTGGCTTCGCTCGCGCCGTCACGGTCCACAAAGGAGTGCACCCGCAAGCCTTCGGCGTTGCGAAAGACACAGCTGATGCACAGCACGCGCTGCAGATACAAGGGCATGAAGTCGCTCTGGCCATGGGCCTCGCGCTCGGCCTTCCACTGCGCATGCAGCTGCACGTCACTGGCCTGGGGGTCGCCGTCGTGCAGGCGGCGCCAGCCGGCCATGTCGGGAATGGTCTCGATGTCAAGGACCAGGACGGGCCAAGGCATGGGTTGGCCAGATCAGCGCGCAGCGAGGTACTTGGACGGATCGACCGGCTTGCCCTGGCGGCGCACCTCAAAGTGCAGCTTCACCCGGTCGGCATCGCTGTTGCCCATTTCGGCGATCTTGTCACCGCGTTTGACCTTCTGGTCTTCCTTGACCAGCAGTTTCTGGTTGTGGGCGTAGGCCGTGAGGTAGGTGTTGTTGTGCTTGACGATGATGAGGTTGCCATAGCCGCGCAGGCCCGCACCGGCATACACCACCTGGCCGTCGGCCGCAGCCACCACCGGATCGCCGGCTTTGCCCGCGATGTCGATGCCTTTGTTCTTGGCCTCGTCAAAGCCCGCCACCACCTGCCCATTGGCCGGCCAGCCAAAGCTGAAATCGGCAGCGACCGTCGTTGCTGACGTGGCCGGTGCCGAAGCCCCCGCTTTGGCAGCATCGGCCACCTGGGGTGTAGCAGCTCCCGAAGAAGTGACAGGGCGCACCACCACGCCATTGGCCTCGACCGCAGCGCCAGGTGGCACCACGCGCAGCACCTGCCCTACCTCGATCACATCGGGGTTGCTCAGGTTGTTCCAACGGGCCAGATCGCGCCAGGCCTGGCCATGGTCCAACCCGACGCGGGTGAGCGTGTCGCCCTTTTGGACGGTGTAGTAACCGGGCTTGCCCGCGTTTTCAGCACCCGGCAAGGGTTTTTGATCGGCCGCTGCTGCAGGGCGGCTGGCCCCGCTGCGGTCCTCCACCGGCGCAGGCTGGCGCGGCGATGAGCTGCAAGCGGCCAAGACGACCACCATCAGCGCCGACGAGGCCCCGGTGGAAAAACGTGTGATGGTTTTTTTCATGTGTACTCCCGTGCTCACTCTCAAGCAACGCCTGATTTTAGGGGGACGAAATGAACGGCTTCGAGCACCTGGCGCTCAACACCTTGTGCGGTTTTGAGCATCACCACCAGGGCCTGATGCCCGGCAGGCGTGATGGTCGGCGCCACCAGCCGCCCGCCCTCGGCCAACTGATCGATCCAGGCCTGGGGAACGTTGTCGCCGCCTGCGGCCGAAATGATGCCTGCATACGGCGCCCCTTTGGGGTAGCCCAGCATGCCATCGCCAAAGATGAGGTGCACGTTGTGCAGGCGAAAAGGACGCAGGTTTTCGCGGGCTTTTTCATGCAGCCCCCGCAGACGCTCGATGCTGTAAACCTCGCGGGCCGCATGGCTGAGCACGGCGGCCTGGTAACCACACCCCGTGCCAATCTCCAGTACACGGCCCAAGGGTCCTTGCGCGCCCTCGCGCAGCAGCTCGATCATGCGGGCCACCACATTGGGTTTGGAAATCGTCTGACCCAGCCCAATGGGCAAACTGGTGTCTTCGTAGGCCTGCCCCGCCAGCGCACTCTCGACAAAGCGGTGCCGCTCAACACGGCCCATGGCTTCGAGCACAACCGGATCGTGCACCCCCTGCTCGGCCAGCTTGCGCACCATGCGCGCACGCACCGCGCCAGAATCCAGCCCCACGCCCGCCGGTGCCGCCACCCGGGCCGCCGCAGCCGGTGCTTTGACCGCAGGCGCAGCTGGACGCGCGGTCTTGGCCGCGCCAGCTGTGTTGAGCTTCACAGGAAAACCGGGGCGCTGGCTCATGCACCCGCCTTGGATGACACCAGCGGCTGCAGACTGTCCGCCCAGCGTCCCAAATGGTCATGCTCGGTCAGATCCACCTTGAGCGGCGTCACCGCCACATGGCCTTGGCCAACCGCATGAAAGTCTGTGCCCTCGGCATCGTCCATGGCCGGGCCGGCGTTGCCGATCCAGTACATGGTTTCGCCACGTGGGCTGAGCTGTGTGATGACGGGCTCGGCCGCATGGCGGCGCCCCAGCCGGCACAAGCGGATGTCGCCCATCTCGGCATAGGACCGATTGGGCATGTTGACGTTGAGCAGCCAGGGGCGCGTGCCGAGCAAAGCCTGGTGCTGCAGATGCTGCACCAGATCACGGGCCTTGAGCGCGGCGTCCTCAATGTGGCCCCAGCCTTTGTCGACCAGCGACAAGGCGATGGCGGGAATGCCGAACAAATAACCTTCCATGGCTGCACCCACCGTGCCCGAATACAGGGTGTCGTCACCCATGTTCGCACCGTTGTTGATGCCCGAGACCACCAAATCGGGGCGGTAGCCCAGCAAACCGGTCAGCGCGATGTGCACGCAGTCCGCTGGGGTGCCATTGACGTAGCGCACACCCTCACCCGCATCGTGGACGTACAGCGGGGCGTTGAGGGTCAGCGCGTTCGATTTGGCGCTGTTGTTGTGCTCAGGTGCCACCACCTCCACTTGGGCGATGGTGCTCAGCGCTCGGCGCAGGGCCTGCAGGCCTTCGGCCCTGTAGCCATCGTCGTTGGATAAGAGGATTCGCATACGGCTGTAGGAGGTAAAGCGCGATTGTAGGTCTGGCTGGGCCTCCCCCCTGCACCAAGGGGCTCCCCCAGGCCCGCCGCGGTCCGTCGCTCCCGAGACAAGGGCGCGTGGCAGGCCCTGTCTAAGATCGATCATCACATCAATGAGAGGAACACCCATGCACGCCTGGCTTTGCGAGAACCCGGTGGGCGTCGACGCCCTGACCTGGAAAGAGCTGCCCACCCCGCAACCTGGCCCAGGCGAAGTCCTGATCGAAATCCAGGCCGCCAGCCTGAATTTTCCGGACCTGCTGATTGTGCAGAACAAGTACCAGATGAAGCCGCCCTTGCCGTTTGTGCCCGGGTCTGAATACGCAGGCGTGGTGCGCGCGCTGGGCGAAGGCGTCAAAGGCCTGCAAGTGGGCTCGAGCGTGGCCTGCCTGTCGGGCACCGGTGGGTTTGGCACCCACACGCTGGCCCCCGCCAAACTGTGCATGCCGCTGCCCGATGGTTTTCCGCCGGTCGACGCTGCCGCGTTCATCATGACCTACGCCACCAGCCACCACGCGCTCATCGACCGAGGCCAACTCCAGCCGGGCGAAACGGTGCTGGCGCTGGGTGCTGCCGGTGGCGTGGGCACTGCGGCCATACAAATCGCCAAGGCCGTGGGTGCCAAGGTGATTGCTGCCGCATCCACCCACGAAAAATGCGAGTTGTGCAAAGCCCAGGGCGCGGATGCCACCATCAACTACGGCACGGAGAACCTGCGCGAAGCCCTCAAGACGCTGACCGGCGGCAAGGGCCCCGATGTGGTGTACGACCCCGTGGGCGGCGACCTGGCCGAACCGGCCTTCCGCTCCATTGCCTGGCGTGGTCGCTATCTGGTGATTGGCTTTGCCGGCGGGCCTATCCCCAACCTGCCGCTCAACCTGCCGCTGCTCAAGGGCGCCTCCATCGTGGGGGTGTTCTGGGGAGACTTTGCGCGCCGCGAACCCCAAGCCAATGGCGCCATGATGGCCGAGTTGGCCCGCTGGTATGCCGAAGGCCGCATCCGCCCCGTCATCGACCGCGCCATGCCCATGAACGAACTCAAGGCCGCTTACGCCCGGATGGGTTCGCGCGCCGTGATGGGCAAGCTGGTGATGGTGAACTGACAAGCCTGCACCAGGAGCCAAAGTTGAAGGCCTCGTCCAAGGTCCACTTGATACAACCTGCCGATCTCGGCTTTTTTGTGTCTCTGGTCAATTCTGGCTCGCTGAGCGGGGCTGCCCGCGAGCAAGGCATCTCCACGGCTGCGGTGAGCCGCCATTTGTCGCAAATGGAAGCACGCCTGGGCTTCGCGCTGCTCAACCGCACCAGCCGGCGCATGGGTTTGACACCCGAGGGCGAGCTGTACCTGGACTACGCTCGCAAGATTCAGGGCGACATCGACGACCTGGCCGATCGCTTGCGGGGCGCTTCGGCCGCTCCTCAGGGGCTGTTGCGCGTGAATGCCACGCTGGGCTTTGGTCGCAGCCACATCGCCCCCCTCATTTCCGAGTTCTGCAAACGCCACCCCAAGGTCGATATCCAGTTGCAGCTGTCGGTCAACCCACCGCCCAGTGCCGACGATGCGTACGACGTGTGTTTCCGCTTTGGCAACCCGCCCGATTCGCGCGCCATCGCCAAATTCATTGCCCCCAACCGCCGCCTGATGGCGGCATCGCCCGAATACCTGCAGAAACACGGCACGCCCCAAACACCTGAAGACCTCAAACGGCACAACTGCATTGGCATCCGCCAAGGCGACGAAGCCTATGGGGTTTGGCGTTTCCTCACCGTGAAAGGCAAAGGTAAAAACAAAAAAACAGAGACAGTCAGCGTGAAGGTGCGCGGGAACCTGACCACCAACGACGGCGGTATTGCCGTGAACTGGGCACTGGACGGGCACGGCATCTTGCTGCGGGCCGAATGGGACATCGAGAAATACCTGGCGTCAGGCCAGTTGGTGGCTGTTCTGGAAGATTACAAAAGCCCCGACGCTGACATCTACGCCATCTACGCCGAACGCCATCGCAGCTCTGTGCGGGTCAAGACGCTGGTGGACTTTGTGGCCGCCAAGTTCAAAGCCAAATAGCCTAGCAGGGCGATAAGGCAGCCATCGGGCCTCATGTTCAACATGAGGCATCCGGAATCCGACGCACAAATAGAAAAGCACTTAGGCGTTTCCGCGCTAAGTGCTTTATTTATATGGGGTGGCTAATGGGACTCGAACCCACGACAACCAGAATCACAATCATGTAAAACAACCATTTACCGCTATTGAGCGACCTTGATATAATCATTAAAAATCAATGATTTGCATCATTTTATCGAGTTCAAGTCATTGACCGAAATTGGTCAAATTTTCAGGATTTTGCTTACATCCGCCGTTACATCGACCAGATGTAAGCACAAGGGGCGTGCATGGGGAAGGTGGCTTTCACGGCGGCAAGGGTGGCGGGGTTCAAATGCCCAGCGGACAAGGCGCAGGCCTTCCTTTGGGATTCGACCGCGCCCGGCCTGGGCCTGCGCACCACGCCAGCAGGCGCCCCGTCCTACATCTTCCAGGGCCGCTACCAAGACAAGACCATTCGCCTGACCATTGGCGGCCCGAGCGCATGGAGCATCCCCGAGGCTCAGGCCAAGGCCCGCGAGTTTCAGCGCCTGATTGACGAAGGCAAGGACCCGCGCGGACTCAAACGCGAGGCACTAGCCCAAGCCGAGGAGCTGCGCCAGCGAGAAAAGGCCGAAGCCGAGGCCGCCAAGCTGGACGCCCTGACCGTGCAGGAGGTGTGGGCCACCTACTTGGAAGAGCGCCGCCCATTTTGGGGCGAGGCCCACTACCGCAGCCACCTGGAGAAAGCCGATCCGGGCGGGCGCCCTTCAAAGCGCCGAGGCATGACTGACAAGTTGACCAAGCCCGGCCCGTTGGCTGGGCTAATGTCGCTGGCACTGAAAGACCTGAACAGCGCCACCATCGAAGCATGGGCCGCTAAGGAAGGCAAGGACCGCCCATCATCGGCCCGCCTGTCCTGGCGCCTACTGACCGTGTTCCTGAACTGGTGCGCCGAACAGCCGCAATTCGCCGACCTGTTACCTCAGCGCAATCCAGCCAAGACCAAGAAGGCCCGCGAGGCCCTGGGCAAGCAAGGCGTAAAAGACGACGTACTGACCCGCGAACAGTTACCCGCCTGGTTTGCGGCCGTTCGCCAGATTCCAAACCCGGTGATAGCTGCTGCGCTGCAGGTCATGCTGCTGACGGGGGCAAGGCCGAGCGAAGTGCTGGACCTGCAATGGGAGGACATGAACACCCAATGGAAGGGCCTGACCATCCGCGACAAGGTAGAGGGCGAGCGCGTTATTCCGCTGACGCCCTACGTGACCCACTTGCTGGCCACCCTGCCTCGCCGCAATCAATGGGTGTTCTCCAGCACTCGCCTGCTGGCGCAGGACTTAGCCAACACCCGGCGCCGTGAGCGCAAGGCCGCCCGCCGTGGCACGGCCGCGCCGCTGGGTGACGTTCTTGAGACTAGCGCTAGCGGGCGCATCACGAAGCCGAATACGCCACACGCCCGCGCCTGCAAGGTGGCCGGCATCGATGGCCTGACCCTGCACGGCCTGCGCCGCTCGTTCGCCAGCCTGACCGAGTGGCTGGAAATCCCTGCGGGCGTAGTAGCACAGATTCAAGGGCACAAGCCCAGCGCCACCGCCGAGAAGCACTACAAGCGCCGACCGCTGGACCTGTTGCGCCTTCATCATGAGCGCATCGAAGCATGGATTCTGGAGCATGGCAAAGTGCCCTTCGTGGCCAATATCGAACCCGGCAAGCTGCTTGTGGTGACCAGCGTTTGAGTGACAAACCCAAGAAGCCCTTGAGCAGTTTGGACGAGATAAACAAGCGGGGCCAGCGTATGCTGCAATACATAACCAGCCCCCTAACAAAAATCAAAAAGGAACTTTGACTGTGGCTGTTTCATCTGTACCCGGTAATGCTCACCAGCCGAGCAGCAACCTTGTATCAAAAGGAATACCACTTAGCTGCGAGACACGCGAGGAAGAAGCCGCGGCAATCTGCCCCCCCGTGGCGGTCCTAGAAAGATTACGAGACTTTGAAGCTGCCTAGCGGCCTGACCTACGCCGATGCCAACAAGGCCGCCGACATTGAAGCCGACAAGCTCGCCGCCCAGGGCAAGGCCATTGCGTGGTCAGGGGCTCACCATGTCGCTTGACTCCAAGGCCGAGCGCCTGGCAATGCTGCAATCCACGCATGGCGGGTACGTGACGCTGATTCATTTCCGCAGACCTGAAGTCCTGTGGCCAGCACTACCCTCAAAATTGCGAAGTCGCATCAATGTCACCAGATGCCCTGGACTCGCCCGAAGCTAACGCCCGAGCAACACATAGCGCTGAAGTAACTCGACTGACTCGTTATGCCGCAGCTAGGCCCGCGAACCGAAAAGCGGAGTCCCTTCCTCCGCCTGCTGGGGCACCCTTTGAAGGCCGCACTGGAAGGACTGCCCCATGCGAGAAAGTCTGCGCGAATTCATCTATCGAGAGGCTGGCCCGGACGAAGCAGCCCGGCTGGACCTTGTTCGACACTTGGCCCCATCCGTCCTTGTTGCTGGTGGGTTCGACTTCAACGAGCTACGCCAACTCGAAAATACGGACGTAGGCAGTGAGTACGTCTCCGCCACTTGGCCCGAGGTGCCCGTGGTGGACCCGCTGCCGTGCATCACCATCAGGCCATTCAACCCACACGGCTACACGACAGCGCCGTATGAGCTGGTGGCCTTGCTTGCCCGGCACCTGCGCGATGTGCTGGCGGGGGCAGAGGCGGCCCCCGACTACGACTGCATCCTCCGCTTCGGGTACATCGAGCCCGAGAATATGGACCTGTGGAAGAAAGCCGCAGAACGCTGGCGCGCATCTCAAACTAATGAACTGCCGCTCAGCGCCGGTGTGCTTAGGCCAGTGCCAATTGCAAAAACAGAAACGGCTCAACAGCGTCGGGAACGGAGGTACCAGATGTGCATTGCTGCAGGAATCCAGATGCCTACGAACGATTACGCCGCCCTGCCAAGAGGAATCAATGAGTTAGCCAGGAAGGAAGGCATCACGCGGCAGGCATTTTCCGAAGACTTGAAAGCATATATCCGGCAGCTACATACCAAAATCGGCAGGTAATCGGCAGGTAATCGGCAGGTAATCGGCAGGCGCTTACCTGCCGAATTGTGGCCATGATGACGAACCATGTTCAACGAACCGAGAGGTTTCAACATGGTAAACAAGCCCCTTCAACTTACCCCGCTAGCGCAGGAAACCCGCGCCGCCATCCCCACCGCCGAGGCTGCCGGCCATCTTAACCGCGCACCGCAAACACTTTGGCTGTGGGCCTGCAAGGAGAGTGGCCCGATTCGACCCGTTCGCGTGATGGGACGACTGGCCTGGCCGGTTGCAGACCTTAAGCGGCTTCTAGGGGTGGCGTGATGGCCACGACCTTGAAGCTATGCCCCCGTCAATTGCGCATGGTTGGCGCCCTGCTGGCTGCTGGGGAGCGCTGGACCTGGGGGGAAGACATTGACCGCATCGCCGGCGCATCCAACGGCCCGGCCGTCATCCAAGCCCTTCGCCGCAAGGGCATCGAGATTGACATGCGGACCGCCGAGCGCACCGACCGCGATGGCAAGCCGTGCAAGCCCGGACAGTACCGCCTGACGCCGAAAAGCCTCGACGTGTTGGCCGCGTATCCGTTCGCCGCCTGAAGGCCAGTCGCATGGCCAACGGGCGCAACGTAAGACGCAAAAGCGACACCGGCCGCGAAGGCGGGGGCTTTATCGCGCTGCCGTGGTCTGTCCTGGATTGCCCCGCGTATGCCGATCTGAGCTATCCAGCCCGCGCGCTGCTGCTGGAGTTCGCACGCCAGTTCGTCCGAGACAACAACGGCCGATTGCTGGCGAGCCGTGCCTACCTGACCGGCCGTGGATGGAAGTCCGCCGACGTGATTCAGCGAGCCAAGGACGAGCTGGTGGCCGCCGGGTTCATCTTCGAGACCGTGAAGGGCCAGCGGCCGAACAAGGCGAGCTGGTACGCGGTGACGTGGCGCATCCTCGACCCCCATCCAGGTTATGACCATGGAGCGGCGGCCGCCTTCGAGCGGGGCGCATACCGCCGCACGACACCGCTGAAAAACGCAGTCCTTTGTCCGTCTAACGGAACAGGGAGCGCTCCCATAGTTCCGTCTCCCGGAACAGGGAAGCCCTCTGCTGTTCCGTCTCCCGGAACTATGCGGGCCACTTTTGGGGGTCTCTCTGTTCCGTCTCGCGGACACCATCTAGAGAAGCCATCTGCTGGCGCAGTCCAGCGTTACACCGAACCACTTGCAACACCATGAGCACCACCACCAAAGAAACCTTCCACGAAGTGACCGCCGAGCTGGTGAACAATGAGCACGGGACCGCCGTGCTGCTGACCCAGCCCGACCCAGGCGCCGATGAGCTCTGCACTGTGCTGATGCACCCGCTGCAACTGCGCCACTTTGCCGAGCGCTTCGCCGGCATGGAGCCCGTGGGCTGGATGACCAGCCAACCCGTTAAGACCCTGGCGCGCCGGCTGCGCACGCTCGCCTTTCACATCGACTTCCTCTACGACTACATCAAGCACTACTCCGACCACAAGCACGCGGACCTGAGTTTCGAGCTGGTGAAAGTCACGGCCCTGACGGAAATGGCCGACGAGTTCTGCGCGGACCTGCCTGACGAGGATGGCCAGCCTGCCGATGCGCCGACGCCAGCGCCAGCAACGAAGCCGGAACCGAAGCAGGGTAAGGGCGCCGACAAGACCGACCAGGCGGCCTTGATTTAACAGGAAGGATACAAATGACTGCACCCGCCAAGAAGAAGCGGCCCGGCCGCTGGAAAGCCGGAGAGAGTGGTAACCCGAAGGGGAGGCCCGCCGGTACTGGAAAGGTGGCCGAGATGCGCGCTGCCATCGCGGCGCATGTGCCTGAGCTGCTGAAGGCACTTGTGGTCAAGGCCCTGGAGGGAGACGTTGGCGCCGCCCGCCTGCTGCTGGAGCGGACCGTTGCACCGTTGCGAGCAGTCGAACCCGCCCAGGCGCTGACCCTGCCAGACGGAACCCTGACTAACCAGGCCAGAGCCGTGCTGACAGCGGTCGCTACCGGCGAGCTGGCCCCCAGCCAGGGCGCATCACTGATAGGGGCAATTGGCGCTCTGGCCCGTGTGGCTGAAATTGACGAACTGATTACCCGCATCGAAGCACTGGAAGCCACGCACACAAACCGAGAGGGGTTACATGGGTAATAACCTGAGAAAACTTGAGATGCGCCTGCTGGCAATCGAGCGTGGCCGCACGGGTGGCCAACCCACCTGTGGTGTCGTGAGGTTTGGGCGGCACGAGACACCAGACAAAGCCATTGAGCGTGCTCGGCTAGAAGGTATGACTGGCTCTATTTTGGTAGTCCCAGAACCCATGAGCGAAGAGGATTGGGTAGCCATGATGAAAGATGCGATCATTCAAGACGCCCTAAAAATACCCTATGAAAGGGCCTCTCATGAACACAAAGAAGCAACCCGAGGCCATCGGCAATAAGAAGTTTTCGTCCATTTGGGAAAGTACACCCCATTGGACTTACGCCAAGCGGGACCGCAATCCCCACGGCACCGGGCTCGGCGAATACTTCGATCCTGGGAGTGTCAGGGACACCTTTCAGGGCCGACTGCACGGCT
>JACCDU010564874.1_pt1 | contig 11741 bp, 10 predicted proteins | sample 7446081 | NCBI WGS metagenome assembly JACCDU01 (sample SAMN15323447, study PRJNA562643) | freshwater metagenome | isolation source: river surface water | place: USA:Blue River Watershed | collected 2017-08-17 | reverse complement strand
CCACCAGTTCGGCAAACGTCGGGTTGGTGGCGGCGAAGTCCTTGGTGTTGATGCCGGTCTGGTTCTTCAGGCCGCGCGGCTGGTTGTCAGCGGCGGTGCCGTACAGGGCAGCGGCGTCGATTGCCAGGGCGATGACCTGGGCCAGATCGCGGCGCACCATGTTCTCCACGTCGATGCTCGACTGAAGGATCAGGCGGCGGCTGAAGTCGGTGAATGCGCCCACGGTCTTGGGGTTCATCGTCACCTGGCCGATGGTCTGCTGGCTCTCGGTGGGGGCACCGGATTCAGCGACCCAGTAGGCAGTGGCGGCGCCAGTCTGCTTAGGGATAGCCACGTTGCCGACCAGGCCGTTCATCACGGTGGCGCCGGCGCGGATGGCCACGCTGCGGTTGCGCAGCAGGTCGATGAAGCTGGCGGCCATCAGGTCGGTGGCGACCACGTTGCCGCCGGCGGTGGCGGTGCCAACGTTCAGGTCACGCTGGGCACGCAGCACTTCGCCGGGCACGAAAATGCCGCGGGCGGATTTGCCGGCAGCCTTGGCGGCAGCCTCGGACACTTCGCGCTCGAAAGCGGCTTCGGCCCATGCCTGCTTGTCGGCCGGATTGGCCAGGGCGTTCAGGGCGCGCAGCACGCTGAACTGGCGCACTTCTTTGTCGGTCAGGCCGACGTCGGCTTCTTTGCCGGTCAGGGGTTTCTGGTCCACTTTGATTTCCTCCAGGAAAGCGGCGCGTGCAGCGTCGATGTTGACGCCTTCGCTAATGAGTTTGCGGGAAAGGTCGGCAGCGTTGAAACGCTGACCCAGTGCCTCAATGGCGGCGATGCGCGAACGCTCGGCTTCTGCAGCCTGCGTCGCAATCACCTCCACATCGACGGTGGTGGATTGCTCGGACATGGTGATTTCCTCAGTGGGTTGCTCCGCAGGCTGTGCGGATTCCTCGGGCATGCGATGCACAGTGACATCGCGCTCATCGCTGGCCTCGGCCCGACCGATGCCCACAGTGTGGTCAGCCGGAACCGTTACCATCGACACTTCGAACGGCTCCCACCGGGTCGCCGTGTAGGTGGATTTGCCGTTCTTGACGCTTTCCACCATTTCGTTGATGCGATAGCCGAACGACACATTGCGCAGAATGCCATCGTTCACCATCGACATGACTTCATCGGCGCGGGCCGTCTTGGCAAAACGCACACTGACGTAGCCGCGCTTGTCCTCGCCAAACCATGCGCGCTCGACCACACCGATGATCTCGTCCATGTTGTGGTTGAACAGCAGCGGCGCGCCGTCGTTCAGGCGCTTCAGGTCGGCAGCGCCGGCCTTGTGTGACAGCACTTCGTCACCGAACCAGCGCTCGACCGCCAGTTCGCTGGAAAACGGGAATTCGATGGTGCGGGCTTCAGCGTCGACGGTCATGCCGTCGGCTTGAATCGCTCTGGTCAGCTGCGGCAGTTGCAGCCGCTTCTGTTCGTCTTGCATATGGTCCCCAGTGTTGTCTGGATTGTCCGCTGGTCAGATTATAACGCCAAGTCAGGTATCACTGACTTTGCGTGTCATCCGGTGAATCATCGTCACTTGAAGGGTCAGACGGGTCTGGCGTGTCCGCCTGGTTTGCGCCCTTGTTGTCGACCGCGCCGGGGTCGGTGTCGAACACCAGACCCATGCCCTCGGCCATCTCCAGTTCGCGCTGGCGCGTCTGCATGACGTCCTCGATGTCTCCGCCTTGCTGCGCGATGACGTCGGACATGGTGGTGAAACCACAGCGCACCGCTTCCTTGTAGGCGGCCATTTCCTTGGCGGGGTCCACCCACTGCCAGCCGCGGGGGATCCAGCGCACGGCGCGGAATGGCTCCGGGTTGGCCTCGTAGCCGTTCAGGCGCAGTTCGCCAGACAGCACAGCCAGGTCCAGCCATTCTTCGAACACCGGACGGTGGAAATTCTCGATCAGCCAGGACTGCAGGACGCGCCAGTTGTCGCGGTCGTCCAGCAGAGACAGGCGGCCGCTGCTGTAGTTGGCCTGGCTGTAGTCGCGCGAAAGGGTGGCGTAACTCACGCCAAGGCCAGCCGACAGCGAATGCAGCATGGCGCGCACGAATGGTTCGAACTGGCCGCCAGGGCGGTTCGGCTTGCTGTCCTGGAACGTCTCGCCAGGCAGCAGGCGGTGGATCAGGCCGGGTTCGAAGTTGGCCACGTCAACATTGTCCTGCTGGCCGTCGCTCAGTGCGTCATCCTCGGGGCTGGTGATGAAACCCATGCGGCAGGCTTCGGCGCGCGCGGCGATCACCTCGGCTTCGGTGTAGCCCTGCAGGTGGTGCATTTTCATGATCGCGCTGGCGATCCACGGCACGCCGCGGGTCTGGCCTGGGCGCTCCTGGCGGAACAGGTGGATCACGTCGGCCGCCGGCACGCGCACGGTCTTGTTGTTCACAGCACCGGCTCCGAACGGGTAGTCGCCAGGGTGGTCGGTCTTGAAGTGGTAGGCCACCGGGCGGCCCCAGCTGTCACGCTCGACACCCATGCGGATCTCGTTGCCACTCTTGGCCATCTCGTTCACGTCGATGTCGAGGCGGTCGGCTTCGATGATCTCCAGGGCGAACGGCACCCGGCCACCACCGAAGGCTTGGCGGACCTTGCGCACGAAAATCTCGCCGCTTTCCGGCATGGCGTCCAGCAGCTGGCGTTCGATGTCGTTGAACGACAGCACGCCGGCAGTGTGGCAGTATTCCTTGCGCTTCCACTTGGCCCAGGCGGTTTCAATGGCCGCATTGGTCTGGTCGTCCATGCGGTTGCCGCGGCGCATCTTGACGCTGGCCTGCATGCTGACGCCCTGGCCAACCACGTTGTTGGTGATGGCGCGCTGGGCGCTGCGGGCGTAATCGTTGTTGCGCACCAGGTCGCGAGAACGGTCGCGCAGGCGCTTCAGATCCTTGCGGATTTCGGCGTCCATGCTGGTGCTGGACGTGATCCAGTCAGCCACCAGGCGGTTGTAGATGGCGCCCTGGAAACCACGGCGGCGGGGTGTCGGCGCCGGTGCGCTGCGCTTGAACCAGTCACGAATTCCCATGTCAGAACCTTACATATACGGCGCGGCCGCTGTTCATGCCTTTGGCAAGGCGGTCGGCGCGGGCTTCGCGCGCCACGTCAGCTTTCAGCTTGGTTTCCATGGCGATCAGGTCGGCCATGGGCATTTTCTTCAGGCTGCGGTTTCCGATGCTGTATTCCTGCACGCTGCCGCCGGTGATGCGGGCGCGCATCTCAGCGCGCACTGCGTCCAGGTCGATCTGCGCCTGGGTGCGGCCGTCGTATGTGTTGCCGGCCGCCGGAATGTTGGCCTTCACTTCCAGCTTGCCGGTGCCCAGGGTGTAGCGTTCGCCGTCCTTGCTGACGGTCAGCTGCCACCAGTGGCCATTGGTGTCCAGCTGCGCGGACTGCGTGGCGGTGATGGTGAAGTTCCACCCACCAGCGCCGTCGGCCACTCCAGTGATGGCCGACAGGTGTTCATTGCCCGTGGCGTGACGCAGCACGAACGATGCCACCCAGCCGGTCGTGCTGCTGTAGTCAGCCGTGGCCGGCTCTGACCATTTCACGGTGTCACCCGCGTAGATTATTGCTGGGACGTTCATGGTTTCACCAGTTCGCAATGAAGTTGCCGCGCCTTATTTTACCTTGCGCGCGCTTATTCTGTTCTTTTTGCTCGGTTGCTGGCTCTGTCTTTGTCGTGATGTTCAGGGACTTTTCCAGCTGGTCCCAGATTGTTCGCCGGTTGAACCGGGTGTAAAGCCACTGCAGGGCGGCGTAGTTGTAGACCATCACGTCCAGCGCTTCGTTGCGCGCGCCGGACTTCTTCACCCACTCACGCACAGGGAAACCCTTGACGTAGCGCGTGACCTGCTTTTCGGCCGTCAGCTGGTCGAAATAGTCGCCGGGCAGTTCGGCGTGGAAGTGCAGATAGCCTGGGCCGGGTTCGTTCAGCTTCAGCCTGGCGAAAATCGTGGACTTGATGGTGTCCGAACCCACCGGGTAGACCTCGGCGCCGGACTTGATGGTGCGGCCCTTCCAGTTCAGGTCCACCCTGGTCGGCTTGCCGATGGGCGCTTTTCCGCGCTGGCTCTGGCCCTTGATGGCGAACACATTGTGCTGCCGGCGGTCGCGGCAGTAGGCGTAAACCTCGGCCGTGAAGTGGCCGCCGCTGTCGATGGCCGTGGCGCTGATCTTGACCGGCTGCGCCAGTTCATGGGCCACCGGCTTCAGGATCACTTCGTCCAGCTGCGCCCAGACCTTTTGCTGGCCGGGGTCGCCGTAAATCTCCATGTGGTCGATGACCCACCCTTCTTCGTCGCGGCCCCAGCCCACCAGCTTGACAGCCAGGCGGTTGTCCTGCACGTCCACCGCGCAGGTGACGGCCAGCGCGCGGGCAGGCGCCACGCCGGGGGTGTAGAACTCCACCCGCGACTTCAGGTCGTCGGCGCCCAGCTTGGTCGCATATTCTTCTTCCCAGGTTTCGCCCAGGACCGTGTTCACAAACGTTTTCAGCAGGGCCGCGTCGCCCTTGGCCTGCATGAACTCGGCCGCGATCTCCGCCCAGGACTTCCACCCCAAGGGCGAATACAGGGTGTTGATGTGGAACCCGACCGTCTTGCCGTCACCAGGTGCGGTGGCCTGCCATTCGCCGGCGGCCAGCATGTCGGTTTTGTGCCGTTCTTCGATCAGGGTGCCGCATTCCTCGCAGGCGTAGGCCGCAGTTTGCGGGTCGTCGTCGGTCCACTTCAGCTGCGCCCAGCGCAGGTGCTGCTTGTGGCCACAGTGGGGGCAGGGCACGAAATACTTGCGCTGGTCGCTGCGCAGGTATTCCCGCTCGATGCGCGACACGTCCTTCACCGTCGGCGTGCTGCACATGTAGACCTTGCGCCTGGCGAACGTCGTGGTGCGCTTTTCCGCCAGCTGGATCGGGTCGCCTTCGCCATCGACGTCCAGCGGGTAGGCGTCGATCTCGTCCAGGAACAGGTAGCGGATTGGCATCGACCGCAGGCCGGTCGCGCTGTTGGCTCCGGTGATCAGCAGCACGCCGCCTTGGAATTCCTTGGCCATCATGCTGTTGCTGGCGTCGCGGCTCTTGTTGTCCGCAATGCGTTCCTTCAGGATCGGCGTTTCCTCGATCATCGGCGCCAGGCGCTGCTTGCTGAATCGTTTGGCCGTGTCCACCGTCGGCTGCACCAACAGCATCGGGCCTGGCGCGTGGTGGATGACGAACCCCAGCCAGTTGTTTCCAGTTTCGGACTTGCCGATCTGGGCGCCAGCCATCAGCACCACCCGTTGCGACGGGCTGCTGGGTGACAGTTCGTCCATGATCTCGCGCAGGTAGGGCGTGCGCTCGGTGCGCCAGCGGCCAGGCTCGGCCGACGCCTTCTGCGACAGCATGCGGTTGGCGTCTGCCCAGGTGCTGACGGTGTAGTCGGGGTCGGGGCGCAGGCCAGCGGCGAACGCCTCGCAGTAAACGGTAGCGGCGTCGTTCATGCCTTGATGCGGTTAAAAACCCGGCGCAGGACGTAGCTGCGCGCCAGGCTCACCACCGTGAAGATGGCGCCAATGGCCAGGTGGTCGGTGGCCGTGGCATGGATACCGAACAGGGGAAAGACCACCGCCTGGGTGGCCACGGCAATGCCGTATCCCACCGCGACGTTGGCCACGGACTCGACGGCCGACATGGTGCGGGTCTGGCTCATAGTTTCATGTCCTCCAAGGCCCGGCGGATTTCCTGCGTCAGCCGCTGGTGGACCTTGAACTGGTTTGTCTCGTTGGCCAGTTCCGCTGCGATGCGGTCTGGAATGTTCAGCAGGTTGTCGCGCACGATGCGGGCGGTGCGGAACGCCTCGTTCTTCACCGCGTCCGCCTTGACCAGCAGGCCGGACTTCTCGTCAAACTCCAGCTTGGCCAGCCTGGCCATGTACGCCTCGCGCAGCGTACGGGCCTGCTGGAAGGTCGCCGTCTTCGGTTCGTCCCTGGCCGGTGCCTGGTCCGGCTCTGGCTCTGGCCTGGGCGGCGGCACAGCGGGCACGCGCTGCTGGGCGCTGTCGGTGTTGGCCACCCACTCCTGGTCCGCCAGGGCAGGGATAACGCGCGGGCGGTTTTTGGCGTCGAACACCACGGACTTGGACAGGCGGCCGACGCGCACCGCCTTGCTCACCGCCTCGGTGCTGACGCCCTTGCTCTTGGCGTATGCCGTAAGGGTGACAGACCCGTCGGTCATGCGGCGGCGGGCACGCGCTCGGCGGCCAGTTCGTCAAACGTGCGGCCGTCGCCTTCCAGCGTGGCGCGCTTGCCGGTGTAGTCCTGCCAGCGCTTGATGATGACGTCCACATACTTGGGGTCCAGTTCCATCACGAACGCGCGGCGCTTCATCTTCTCGCAGCCCAGCAAAGTGCTGCCGCTGCCGCCGAACAGGTCCAGGATGTTCATTGCCTTGCGGTGATTTCCCAGCGCGCGCTCGGACAAAGCGACCGGTTTTTGCGTGGGATGGACATAGTTGGTGTCCTTTTTGATCTCCCACAGGTCGGACTCGTTCTTGATGTGGTCGTCAATGCTGCCATTGAACAGGCAAAACTCGTGCTGGTGGCGGTAGTTTGTGCCCATGCCAAACACGTTTTTGGCCCAAACAATGCAGGATTTGTATTCCAATTCGCGCTGCAAGGTTCCGTAAAACTTCCAGTTACACCAGATGTAATAGGCTGGGGCGTTGACCGCCTTGATTGTCTGCAGCACCTCGCCAATGAACTGGTCGAACTCAGCATCCTCCAGGTCGTCGTTTTTGATGACGTCGTGCTTGCCCGACCGGCCGTTGAACGCCACGTTGTAAGGCGGGTCGGTGAAGACCATGTCCACCTTGTTACCGTCCATCAGCTTATCGACGGCGTCCATGCTGGTGCTGTCGCCGCACATCAGCCGGTGCTTGCCCAGCACCCAGACGTCACCAAGCACGGCCACCGGCTGCGCGGGCACCTCTGGCGTGGCATCTTCGTCGCCGTCAGGTGCCACCTCGTTGTCGTTCTCGGCGATCAAGTCCGCCAATTCATCGTCGGTGAACCCGGTCAGTTCCAGGTCGAACCCTTCGGCGTGCAGCTGCTCCAGTTCCTGCGCCAGCAGGTTGTTGTCCCACCCGGCGTTCAGCGCCAGCTTGTTGTCCGCCAGGATGTAGGCGCGGCGCTGGGCGTCGGTCAGGTGGTCCAGCACGATCACCGGCACCGTGGCCAGACCCAGGCGCTTGGCCGCCATCAGTCGGCCGTGGCCCGCAATGATGCCGTCGGCGCTGTCCACCAGGATCGGGTTGGTGAAACCGAACTCGCGGATGCTGGCCGCGATCTGGTCGACCTGCTCGTCGCTGTGCGTGCGCGCGTTCTTGGCGTAGGGCTGCAGGCGCTCGGCTGGCCACAATTCGATGCGGTCCGCCATGGCTGCGATGGGTTGATTGTCGTTTTTCGGCATGGTTGATGACATTTCGGGTTCAACCCGGTTGGTGAGCGTCCACTAACGAAACCTCGCGCGGGCGAACTACCCACGATGGACCCCCTAGGGGGAGGACCCGCGAAATTTTTTGTTGCGTGGATGCAACACTTGATGCGGTGTGGATGCTCATGGGTGCGCGATTGTAATGCACATCACTTGGCCGTGCGCAGTGCGAACTCCCAAGCCCTGCGCAGCTCTGCCTCGAAGCGTGCATCCACCACACGACCACCAATGGCTGTGATGTCGAAGCGCTTGCGGTAGCGGGGCTGGCTTGCGAACACCATCAGCGCTTCCAGTCGCTTGTTGTTGCCGACCCGTGCATAAATACCGTAGCCGCGCCCAGCGTTCTGGCCTGCGCCTCGGGGCTTGCCGATGAAGTAGCGGGCTGCCTTGCCGCTGGTGTTCAGGTTGTTGCTGATGGCCTTGATGGTCGCCAGGCTGACGCCGCCGTAGCTGTTCAGCTTGATGCGCCTGGTGGGCACCATGTGCTGAAGGCCAGACTGTTCGTCTGCCTCGCCCTCGCCACCGAATCGGCGCTCAAACCCTTTGACCCGTCGACCGCCACCCTGCACCTGGAACTTCAGGTATCGGGCCTGCTTGTCCTTGGCGAACACGGTGGCCGTCAGCGTGTCCTTGCGTGCAGGCAGGAACGCGAACGCATTGCGGGTGAACGGGGTGGGCCGGTCGAACACCGTGTTGGTGGCCTCACCCATGGCCTTGCGCACATGCTTGGCCGTCTCCGTCAGTGCCTTGGCGATGGTGAAGGGTGCCTGCCGGCTGGTGAACTGCGCCAGCTTGGGCATGACCTGGGCGATGTTGGACTGGACGCTGATCTGCATGGTGTTGGAATGATACCGCCAGCATGTGGCCAGCGGGGTGGAAAAGCCGGGAAGTTAGTGGATGCTCACTTCTTGGGCTGACCAGGCTTTCGGAGCTTTGCGGCAATATCCAGAACTTCGTCCAGCTTGCTCAAGACCTCGTTCAGTATCGCCCGGTCTGCCTCGTCCGCCACGTGGCGAAATCCCCTGATCTCACCACACAAGCGCATGATGCGAAAATTCGTTTTGTTGTGAACTGTTGCCATTTTGGTCTTTCGTGAAATTTCGCAAATTATAGCAATTTTGGTTGCTCTGCGCTCAAGCCCTTATGTTGACCGTGTTGTATCGCGTGCGAACACATAAATGCATTTTTTGAAGAAAAAAGAAGGAAGGAAGGAAATGCTTATTTGTATTCACGCACGATACAACAATGGCAACATAAGGATCGTTATGTTGCCAATGTTGTAGGAAGTCACCCGTTCTTGAGTGCGAGCATTTCCTCCCTGATCCTTGCCCGGTTAGCGGCCTCTGTCTTGGCTTTGTCCGCAAATTTTGTGTGAATTGAGCCTACCACCGCCCATGTGTGCGCGCCCTTGCGCGAGTCGCGGGCGTCATCCATGGCGACAATCCAGCCCATGTCCTCCAGAAGCTGCATGATCTTCTGGCGCCTCCATGTGTCGATTCCAGCCCACTGCTTGTAGTGCTGCTGGATGTCCCGGTTGGTGATCACGTTCAGCTTTTTGGACAGGATGTGGCCAGCCACCCAGCGGGCATGCTCCAGCTCGGATGCTGCGCCCAGGATGTCCGTGTAATAGGCCAGCGCATGGGGTAGCAGGAACTTGCGCATCAGCCGGTCCACCTTGCGGGCGGTGTCGCCAGTCACTTGGACCGTGGCTGGGTGAACGCTCATGCTGTGGCACTCGATGGTGTGAAACAGCAGCGTCAGCCTGGCAAACAAGCCGGACCACTTGCCAAGGTGCGAAACCAGACCGCCGGGCAGTGTGCCGTACTCCATCAGGTCGGCTGTGTATTGGTTCAGCGCCTCCCGGACAGCATGGGCGTCCTCTGACATGGTGACGGCGTGCTGGCCGGGCATGATGCGGTGCAAGTGGTCCACCAGGTCGCGGTAGCGGTTATGGGCTGCCACGTCCTCCTGGCGGTCGTATTCCTTGGCGTTGCGGCCAACCACGATCATAAATCGCTGCATCAGGCCATCGTCGGTCATGTTTTGGGCGATGCGTCGGATGGCATCTGGCTGGATGCCGCCGATCATGGACACCGACCAGTTGGGGATGTTCAGGCTGCCGCGCATCACCCGGTCAACAGTCCTGTGGCCGCCGTTGTATGCCTCCAGCCAGTGGGCGCGGTCCTTGCCGCCTGCCTTGCCTCCGCTGTAGGCGTCCATACTGCCAAACCAGCCAGAAAGTTCGTCCTGCAGGCACAGGATGCCGCGTGGGTTATCCTTCAGCACCTCTGACATGGCCTCGACTGTGGTGTCTTGGATCATCAGTCGGTGCAGGGCAGGCTGTTCGGGTGCCGTGACCGCTCCGCCTGTCTTTTTGGCTTCCTTCTTGGCTTCCTTGAAGGCCTCCATGTCGCCGGCGTGCTTGGCCAGGACTTTCTTGTTGTCCTCGGCCAGGTCGGCGTTGATCTTGCGCACCCGGCTGATGGCCTTGGCGATGCTGGGCGACTTCTTGATGGATGGGTTTCCCACTACAGCGCACCACAGGCGGGCGGATTCGCGCCAGCCGGTTTCGTGGCGTTTGACCTGCAGCTGCACGCCGTCGTGCAAGGTGGCCGCACATGCCACCAGCGCAGGGATGGCAATCATGGCCGGTTCCACGCCCACCAGCTCGCCCTGGTCGAAAGCGTAGTCGGCAATGATGTCGGGCAGCATGTCCCGCTGGATCGGGGGCACAGGGAACTCGGCAAACAGGTCGATTGGGTCCATGTTGTCGTTAGCGGGCTTGGCGTGGCGCAGGGCGTCAGGACCTTGGGCCACAGCCACGTCGTTCCAGTCGCCGCCTTGCTCTGGTGCTACCACAGTCGCACCAATGGCCTCTGCGGCCTTGGCGGCCATCTGAAGGCCCGTGTTTCGGCGCTTGTGCTCGCATCCGCACTCTGGGCAGATGTCGGGGTGCTGGTTCACATCGAACGTGGCACTGCAGTCCAGGCAGCGTTGTACGTTGTCGTTGTCGGCCCGGATCTCGATCTTGACATGCGGGGGCAGGGCTTCGCGCAGGTAGTTGCAGACCGGCTGCAGGTTGTTGGCGTTGAACGCCACGGCCACGGTCAGGCCTGTGGCTTCATGCAGACTGGCCCCCGTGGCGTAACCCTCGGCCACCAACACGGTGTCGGTGATCGCCTCACCGATCTTGAAATAACCGCCCGTCATCAGTCCGCCAGGCAGGAAACGCTTGCCGCCGTTGTCGTCAATGAACTGAAGGCTTTGGATGCAGCGGTCGGGGCCGGTCACGGAAACGATCAGCCGCCCGTCCTTGGCCAGCTTCAAGCGGTGGCACTTCACACGCTTGGCCACCAGGTAGGGGTGGTCGTCTGTGGCGTCTGGTGCGTTGCTCCAGATCTGCTGGGCTTTGAGTCGGGCTTCGGCGCGCACCAGCGCCAGCTCGGCCTCGCGTTGCTTGCGGGCCTCGTCCATGCGCTTGGCGTATTCCTTGCGCTCGTCCTGGGTCAGCTCATGGTCTGCTTTGGCGCACCATGTCGCGCTGATGTCGTGCTTCCAGCTGCCGTAGGCACCGGCGGCCACGCCATCGCTGTGCAGAACGTACCAGCCGTTCTTGGTGCGTGGTTTGTCGCCGTCAATGTGGAAGCGGTGGATCTTGCCGTCGTCAATCAGGTGTTCAGCTGTGCGAAGGCCTGCGGATGCGAGTGCATCGCGGAATGTGTCGATGGGGTGCAGCATCAGAACACCCCTTTGTTTTCGTCCTCACTGTTGGCCTTGGCGGCTCGATCCGCCAGGGTCTGCTCACGCTGCAAAATCATTTGCGTCAGCGCCACCACGTCAGCGCCCGTGAAGTCGCGCACGCGACTTTGCAGAAGGATTTTCTTGGCCATGTCCACTGTGTCGCCAACTTCAACCAAGGCGTCGCGGAAATGGGAATCGGCGCGCATGTTGCGCAGCGCCAAATCAAAGGGATGGGTGTCTGGGCTCATCATTTGGAAGTCCTCAAGTCAAACGTAGAACAAGGCCGATGGAACGTCATCCATCGGCACCGGGAATATACCTCAGTTTTTCCCCTTCTCCGCCCACTGACGAATCAGGATCTGCACTGCGGCAGGGATGCGAGTGTAACCCTTGCGCCAGTTGATGACAGTCTGGTCGCTGACTCCGCACATGCGCTGGATGTCATGGTTTTTCATGCCGGCTGCGCGCTGCAGGCGTTGGAATTCCTGCGATGTCATGCCTG
>JACCDU010435755.1_pt1 | contig 11742 bp, 9 predicted proteins | sample 7446081 | NCBI WGS metagenome assembly JACCDU01 (sample SAMN15323447, study PRJNA562643) | freshwater metagenome | isolation source: river surface water | place: USA:Blue River Watershed | collected 2017-08-17 | reverse complement strand
AGGACAGCCCGCCGATCGGCAAAATGGTCCCGGGCGGATTCTGTGCAAAGACGGCAGGATCATTGGTGGGATGACCCGCAGCATCCAGTAACCAGTCTTCGGCAAACTTCTCGCCTGCGGCGGCTTTGCGGTTACTCATGCCATTGGTGGTAATCGATGCAGAAATATCGATCAACACATCGCCACGAGAGCAAGGAAAACCCATTGCGATCGGGTTAGGCGTCATCACCGCCTGCGTGCCACCAAACGGCGCGACACTGGCAGAGGCCGGATCCGAGCTAGCCAGCACCATCAGCATGCCTTCTTTGGCCGCACGCATCAGATACACCGCCAAGCAAGCGATATGGTGGCTACGACGAATCGCAAGCGACGCGACACCCAATTCGCGCGCGCGCGGAATCAGCAGATCCATGCCTTGCTCGATCAACCAGGGACCGGGCAAGCGCATACCATCCCATAACTGCACCGCAGGCTTGTCGCTCAAGACGCGTGGACGTCCCTTGGACGTCATGCCGCCCGCCTGGAGATCTTTCAGGTAGCCAGGCAAAAGCGCGAGACCATGCGTATCGTGGCCAAGCAAGTCGCCTTGCAACAGCGTGTTGGCAACGACGGCGGCGATGTCCTGGTCTGCCCCCGCGTGTGTTAAAAGTTCAGTGGCAAACGCCAAGAGGTCTTCGCTGCGATAAGCCGCACGCGAGGCTAAAGCCTGAGTCATGTTGGATCCCGATCCGTTATTCAGTATGGATTAATAGGTTGCGCGACCGCCGGAAATATCAAACACGGCGCCAGTCGAAAAACTGCATTCGTCTGAAGACAACCACGCCACCAGATTGGCGATTTCCTGAATCTCGCCAAAGCGGTTCATCGGGATTTTTGAAAGCATGAAATCAATATGCTGCTGCGTCATCTGCGCAAACATGCCGGTCTTGACTGCGGCGGGCGTAATGCAATTGACTTTAATTTCGGTCAGGGCAAGTTCTTTACCCAACGACTTGGTCAGGCCCATCACTGCGGCTTTAGAGGCGCTGTAGGCGGAAGCATTCGGGTTGCCCTCTTTGCCGGCGACCGAGGCAATATTGACGATTCGGCCATAACCCTTGCCACCGTTGGTCTGCTTCATGATCGGGGCAATATTTTTGCAAGTCAGAAAGGTGCCGCGCACGTTGATATCAAACACGCGATTCCACTCTTCGACTGGGTATTCGATCACCGTTGTATTCGGACCGGTGATGCCTGCGCTATTGACCAGAATATCGATCTGCGCGCCAAACGCCTGTGTGGCCTTCAGTGCCTGATGCACAGACTGCTCGTCCGACACATCGACCTGGACAGGATTGACGTTGGCACCCAGACGCGCCTGCGCAGCCTTGAGTGCAGCAGGATCGCGGTCCCAGATGGACACTTTGGCCCCACCCGCAAGCAGACGAGCCGCACAGGCCTCGCCGATTCCGGCGGCACCCCCGGTCACGACTGCGTGTTTACCTGAAAAATCATAAATCGCTGGCTTGCTCATCTCGTTGGCCTCAAAAGGATTAGGGGTTTTCCCGTTATTTTGTAAAAAATTGGTCTGACCAATTGCTCAGTTCATGCAACCATAATATTCTTAACGCACCAAGTCAAACATAAAACATCATAAAACGCTGGAGACCTACCGTTCATGAAAGTACTGATTACAGACTTCGACTTTCCTAACGTCGAGCTTGAGCTTGGCATGTTCAAACAGGCCGGTTTAGAAGTCGTCACCGCGCAATGCAAAACCGAAGACGATCTGATCGCGGCCGGCAAAGATGTGGATGCCTTTTTGTTGCAATATGCTCCAGCCAATCGCAAGGTTTTTGAGGCACTACCCAAACTTAAAATCGTCAGCCGCTTCGGCGCGGGCTTCGATACGATCAATACGGCCGATGCACAAGCCTGCGGCGTCTGGGTTGGCAATTCTCCCGACTATGGCGTGCATGAGGTCTCTAGCCATGCCTTCGCCATGGCACTGAACCTGACCCGCCACCTGAGCTTTTATGATCGCGATGTGCGCGCCGGCAAGTGGCACTATCTGTCGCCAGGCGTACTCAAGCGCCCTTTGAACATGACGGTGGGCATTCTGGGGCTGGGCCGGATCGGCAAACGCTTTGCCCATATCGCACGCGAAACCTATGGCCGCGTGATTGCCTGCGATCCGCACATCATGGCGTATGACTTCCCACCCTATGTCGACCGGGTTGATATGGAAACCCTGTTCAAGACTGCCGACATTATTTCGATCCACACGCCACTGAACGACGAGACGCGCAACATCGTCAACAAAGATGTGCTCAAGTTGATGAAGCCCGGTAGTTACCTGGTCAACACTGCGCGCGGCGGCATTGTGGATGTGGATGATGCCCTGGACGCACTGAACTCAGGCCAGCTCGGCGGCCTGGCTTTGGATGTGTTGCCAATCGAGCCACCTGGCAATCATCCGCTGGTCAGTCACCCACGCACCATTCTGACCCCGCATGCTGCCTTCTTCTCAAGAGAAGCCGAGATCGAGCTGCGTAGCAAGGCGGCGCAAAACATCATCACCTTTGCCAAAACAGGCAAACCCGATTACGTTGTTATTCAAGGAACGCGATAATGGCCAGTGTCACCCTGCGAGGCGTAAAAAAGTCTTTTCAGGACACTGAAATCCTTCATGGCGTGGACATCACGATTCCTGAAGGCTCTTTCACTGTTCTGGTCGGCCCCTCCGGCTGCGGCAAATCCACTTTGTTGCGCATGCTGGCCGGCCTGGAAGAAGTCACCGGCGGCGAAATCTTTATTGGCGACAAATGCGTCAACACGATGCAGCCCAAAGAACGTGACATCGCGATGGTGTTTCAAAACTATGCGTTGTATCCGCATATGACTGTGCGCGACAACATGGCGTTTTCTTTGATGCTGGCCAAGGCCGACAAAAAAGACAGCGAAGCCCGAGTCAAACGCGCGGCGGAGATTCTTGGTCTGACCGAACTTCTGGATCGGTTTCCAAGACAATTATCCGGTGGCCAGCGCCAGCGCGTGGCCCTGGGACGGGCGGTTGTTCGCGATCCGCAAGTGTTTTTATTTGACGAGTCGCTCTCGAACCTCGATGCCAAATTGCGCGTGCAAATGCGCACCGAAATTAAAGCGCTGCATCAACGCTTAAAGACCACCTCGGTTTACGTCACGCACGATCAGATCGAAGCCATGACAATGGGCGATCAAATCGTCGTGATGCGTGACGGTCGTGTCGAGCAGGTGGGCGGTCCGCTTGAGCTGTATGAAAATCCGATCAACACCTTTGTCGCAGGCTTTATCGGCTCGCCAGCCATGAATATGTTGCCTGGCAAGATCCTGCATCAGGATGGCAAAACAGCCATTGAGTTACGCGATGGTTCGACCTTGACCGTCAAACAACACGCCGTGGGCAAGCATGGACAGGAAGTGCTGTTTGGCACACGCCCCGAACACTTGATGATCGACTCAAACGGTCCGATGACCGTCAAGGCGAACGTCATCGAACCAACCGGAGCCGACACATTTGTCGCCTGCGAATTGGCCGGCACGCAAATGACCATCGTGTTCCGCGATCGGGTCGATATCAAACCCGAGCAAATGCTCAAACTGCGTCCCGACTTTGCGCAAAGCCATCTTTTTGATGCGGCTAGTGGCAACGTCATGAAGTAAATGTTTTAAAAAGAGTATGCATGATCAGAAGTACCCGTCGTTAAAAAAGGTACTCAAGTTTTAAGCAGCACTGAAATTGCAGTCGTCATTCGTAACGTCTAAGAAGCATTCAACTGCCGTACCCAAGGAGATCAGACATGAAGAATTTTTCCCGCCGTGAGTTTATTGGCACCAGTGCAGCGGTCGCAGGTGCCTCCGCAATTGCAGGCTATAGCCCGATGAGCCTTGCTCAGACCCCGACCCTGTCATACAAGCCAGAAGCCGGCGCCAAGCTGCGCGTGCTGCGCTGGAAGCGCTTCGTACAAGGCGATGAAGATCAGTTCATGGCAAACGTTGCCGCCTTCAGCAAAGCCACCGGTGTTGAAGTCAAAGTGGACAACGAAGGCTGGGAAGACGTGCGCCCCAAGGCTGCCGTGACCGCCAACGTCGGTAGCGGCCCTGACATGATCATGGGCTGGTTTGACGATCCTTTCCAGTACCCAACCAAACTGCTCGATGTCACCGAACTCTGTAATTATCTGGGCAACAAATACGGTGGCTGGTATGACGTATCGAAACAATACGGCATGCTGAAGGACAAATGGATTTCGGTGCCTTGGGCGATCATTGCTAACGCAATGGTGTATCGCGAAAGCCATGTGAAGGCGGCTGGCTTTGACACCATGCCAACCGATACCGCCGGCTTTTTAAAGCTGTGTCAGGCGCTCAAGGCAAAAGGCACACCGGCAGGCTTCGCGCTGGGCAAGGCTGTGGGTGACGGTAACAACTGGGTGCACTGGTTGCTGTGGTCGCATGGCGGCAAACTTGTCGATGACAAGGGTAATGTGGTGGTGAACTCACCCGAAACCATTGCCGCGCTGGAATACGCCGCTCAGCTCTATAAAACCTTTGTTCCAGGCACCCTGTCCTGGCAAGATCCGAACAACAACAAAGCCTTCCTGGATGGTCAGATCAGTCTGACCGCCAACGGTATCTCGGTTTACTACGCGGCGAAAACCTCGCAGGATCCAAAGATGCAGGAAATGGCCAAAGATATTCAGCACGCGCACTTCCCGGTCGGCCCCGTTGGCAAACCGATGGAACTGATGCAAATCACGCAGATGATGCTGTTTGCCCACACCAAGTACCCCAACGCTACACGCGAACTGGCTCGCTGGTTGATGGAAGCGGAGCAATACAACCCCTGGCTGGAGAAGTCGATCGGTTACGGCGCGCAGACGCTCAAAGCCTACGACAAGAATCCAATCTGGACCTCCGACCCAAAGGCGAAAGTCTACGGCGAGGGCCCTGCGATGATGACTTACCACGGCAACTCAGGTCCGTTAGGTTCTGCCTCGGCAGCCTGCCTGGCCGACTACATCGTGCTGGACATGGTCGCTGAAGCCTCGAGTGGCAACCGGACGCCTAAAGAAGCCGCAGCACGCGCGGCCGAACGGGCCAAGCGTTACTACAAGAGCTAAGCCAACACGCGATCGCCGGACTTGTACCTGTCTGGCGATCGCTTTGTATTCAAGTCATTACGGCCTCGAGCGCGAGATACCTCACGCTCGAACACACTGACAAAGCAGACTGATATGAAACCGATTTCTTTGCTGGAACGCTTCCAGTCCAACCGCCACGCGCTCGGCATCGCCTTTATGATCCCGGCTGCGCTGTTGCTGATTGGCTTGCTCGCCTATCCCTTGGGTCTGGGTACCTGGCTGGGTTTTACAGACGCAAAAATTGGCCGTCCCGGCGAGTGGATTGGTTTTGAAAACTTCACTTACCTACTAACAGACAGCGTATTCCAGATCTCGGTGTTCAACACCTTGTTCTATACCATTGTCGCCAGTATCGCCAAGTTTTTACTGGGCTTGTGGCTCGCCATGATCCTGAATAAAAACCTGCCGTTCCAATCGTTTTTCCGCGCAGTCGTGTTGCTTCCCTGGATTGTCCCGACCGCGCTCAGCGCGATCGCCTTCTGGTGGATTTACGACTCGCAGTTTTCCGTCGTCAGCTGGGCGCTCGTCAAAATGGGCCTCATCGACACGTATATCGATTTTCTGGGTGAGCCCTGGCTCGCCAGAATGTCGACCATCATCGCCAACGTCTGGCGCGGGATTCCTTTTGTCGCCATCTCGTTGCTGGCCGGCCTGCAAACCATCTCGCCGTCCTACTACGAAGCCGCTTCGATTGATGGCGCAACGCCCTGGCAGCAATTCCGCTTTATTACGCTGCCTTTGCTGACGCCGATTATTGCCGTGGTGATGACCTTTTCAGTGTTGTTTACCTTCACCGACTTCCAGCTGATCTATGTGCTGACGCGTGGCGGACCACTCAATGCAACGCATTTGATGGCCACACTGGCCTTCCAGCGCGCGATCCCAGGTGGCTCGATGGGTGAAGGCGCGGCGATCGCCTCGATGATGGTGCCTTTGCTTTTGGCAGCCATTATGTTTAGTTACTTTGGCTTGCAGCGCCGTGCCTGGCAGCAAGGCGCAGACAAATAATTTTCAGGAATCACCGCAATGTCCAAAAATCAAAACCAGGGTATGGATTTTCTGACCTCGTTGCCGCGCCGCTGGGTCACGGTCTATATCCCGTTGATCCTGATGCTGATCATTCTGCTGTTCCCTTTCTACTGGATGGGGATGACTGCGTTCAAGCCCAATGAAGAGCTGCTGTCAAAATCGGGCAATCCTTTTTGGCTGATCAGCCCGACCATCGCTCACTTTAAAAAGCTCTTGTTCCATACGTCGTATCCGGCCTGGTTGCTCAACACCGTCATCGTATCGGTCTGCGCGACGTTTATTTCGCTGTTTACCTCGGTGCTGGCGGCTTACGCGATCGAACGCTTGCGCTTTAAGGGTTCCAAAGTCGTGGGCATGCTGATCTTCTTTGCCTACCTTGTTCCGCCCTCCATCATCTTCATTCCGCTTGCCAGCATCGTCTATCAGTATGGTTTGTTCGATACGCGCCTGGCACTGATCCTGACCTATCCGACCTTTTTGGTGCCCTTCTGTACCTGGCTGCTGATGGGCTACTTCAGATCCATTCCTTACGAACTTGAAGAGTGCGCCATGATCGATGGCGCCTCGCGCTGGCAAATCCTCACGCGCATTATTCTGCCGTTAGCTGTGCCCGGCCTGATCTCCGCGGGAATCTTTGCTTTTACGCTCTCGTGGAACGAGTTCATCTACGCACTGACGTTTGTCTCTTCCTCTGAGATCAAAACCGTCCCCGTGGGCGTCATTACCGAACTCGTCGAAGGCGATGTGTATCACTGGGGTTCGCTGATGGCGGGCGCCTTGCTGGGATCACTCCCGGTCGCTTTCGTGTATTCTTTTTTCGTTGAATATTATGTGTCGGGCATGACCGGCTCAGTGAAAGAATAGGACTCAAGATGGAACCGATTATTCGCCTTCACCCTCAGGATGACGTGGTCATCGCGCGCCAGCAATTGCTGTCCGGCGCCCAGATCGCCTCTGAGAATCTGACTATTCGCGGTCTCATTCCGCCAGGTCATAAGGTCGCCACCCGCAAGATCGCCAAAGGCGAGCCGGTGCGCCGCTACAACCAGATCATCGGTTTTGCCACAGCTGACATTGAGCCAGGTTCGCATGTGCATATCCAGAACCTGGGCATGGGTGCCGAGGGTGGCGCCTTTTCAAGAGACTACGCGATCGGCGTGGACGCCAAGCCGACCGAATACGTCAAGACGCCCCGCACCTTCAAAGGCATTGTGCGCGCCGATGGCCGCGTTGCGACCCGCAACTATCTGGGCATTCTGACTAGCGTCAATTGCTCGGCAACGGCGGCTCGTGCGATTGCCAGCCACTTTGACCGCGAAACACATCCCGACGCGCTGGCTGCGTTTCCAAATGTCGATGGCGTTGTGGCGCTGACGATGGGCAGCGGCTGTGGCATGGGCAATACCGGCGAAGGCATCGACATGCTGCGCCGCACGCTGTCGGGCTATGCCCGTCACGTCAACTTCTGCGGCGTGCTGATGGTCGGTCTGGGTTGCGAAACCAATCAGATCAGCGACCTGCTCACGGCCGAACACCTATCTGAAAATCCTTTGTTCCAGACCTTCAATATTCAGGAGACGGGCGGCACGAAAAAAACCGTGCAAAAAGGGATTGAGCTGATCAAACAGATGTTGCCTCACGCAAACAAGGTCACCCGCACCGAAGTGCCCATCAGCCATTTAACGCTTGGTTTGCAATGTGGCGGCTCGGATGGTTATTCGGGCATCTCCGCCAATCCTGCGCTGGGCGTCGCTGTCGATATGCTGGTGCAGCATGGCGCCACCGCCATCCTGTCCGAAACGCCTGAAATTTATGGTGCAGAACACCTGCTGACCCGCCGTGCCGCATCTAAAGAAGTGGCCGAAAAACTGATCGAACGGATTCACTGGTGGGAAGACTATTGCGAGCGCAACCAGGGCGAGATGAACAACAACCCTTCCGCGGGCAACAAGGCGGGCGGATTGACAACGATTCTTGAGAAGTCATTGGGCGCGGTCGCCAAAGGCGGCACGATGCGCCTGGAGGCCGTGTACGAATACGCGCAGCCTGTCACGGCCAAGGGCTTCGTCTACATGGATACGCCGGGCTACGATCCGGTTTCGGCCACAGGACAAGTTGCCGGTGGCGCGACCATGATCTGTTTTACGACCGGTCGCGGCTCAGCCTATGGTTGCTCGCCCTCGCCTTCGATCAAGCTGTCGACCAACAACGCGCTTTGGCAACGTCAAAGCGAAGACATCGACATCAACTGTGGCGAGATCGTTGAAGGCGGCATGTCGATTCAAGAAAAAGGCGCGCAAATCTTTGAGGTGATCATCAAAGTGGCCTCCGGCGAGCGCACCAAGAGCGAACTGCATGGCTATGGTCAAAACGAGTTCGTGCCATGGCAGGTTGGCGCAGTCATGTAAAGCTGCTCTGCAGACACCTGCACGGTTCTGGAACGAGCCCGTGCAGGTCTCTTAGACACAAAGCGTTTAGAACGCGATAAAACGCCCGCTCATCCCGATCGCGACGGTGAGCAAGCCCAGAATCAAATTGATCCCGACCAGACGTCTGACGAGCGCCATCGCGGCGCCCGCAGCCGGCCACTGCTGCATACTGACCGCATACCGCAAAGACTTGTAAGGACCCGCGTAGATCACGCCAAAAATAATCGTCATGATCACAGCGATGAGCAGCATCAAATGGACGTGCCAGCCTGCTTTGGCAAAGTTGCCGTAAATATGAAGCATCCAGAAGCCTGACAAGAACAGCAGCACAATTGACAGCTTGACCCAAAGAAAGAAACGTGCAAACACACCCGCAAGCAACGTCAGTCGCTCCGGTGGTTGCAATACCGCCGCGGCCGTGGGCCTGAGTGCCATATGCGCGAAAAACATTCCTCCGACCCATACGAGCGCGCCCAGAATGTGCAAAGTAAACAGCAGAGCCAGTAACATTGTGATTTCAGTCCTTAGTCAAAACGATCGGCATTCATGACTTTAATCCATGCGGAGACAAAGTCATGAACAAATTTTTCTTTGTTGTCGTCCTGTGCGTAGACTTCGGCGTAGGCAAGCAAAATCGAGTTTGAACCGAACACCAAATCGACTCGCGTTGCGGTCCATTTCACCGCACCGGTCTTGCGATCACAGATTTCGTACAAGTTGCGTCCAACAGGCTTCCAAGTGTTGGCCATGTCGGTCAGGTGAACAAAAAAATCATTCGACAGTGTCCCGACCCGTTGAGTGAACACACCGTGCTTTGTTCCACCGTAATTGGTGCCCAGCACACGCATCCCGCCGACCAGAACAGTCATCTCGCAAGCAGTCAAGCCCATCAACTGGGCGCGGTCGAGCAACAGCTCTTCGGCAGTGACGGTGAAATCTTGCTTTAGCCAATTACGAAAACCATCGGCCAATGGCTCCAGAACATCAAAAGAGTCCACATCGGTCATGTCCTGAGTCGCGTCACCACGCCCCGGCTTGAAAGGCACATGCACACTCACGCCAGCGGCCTTGGCAGCCTGTTCGACGCCGATATTGCCCGCCAGCACGATGATGTCAGCGACGCTTGCGCCGGTTTGCGCGGAAATCTTCTCGTACACCGCCAGCATCTGAGCCAGACGAGCCGGTTCATTCCCTTCCCAATCCTTTTGAGGCGCCAGGCGAATGCGTGCACCGTTAGCACCGCCCCGCTTGTCCGAACCCCGAAAGGTTCGGGCGCTATCCCACGCCGTGCTGATCATGTCAGACACGGACAGACCCGCTTGCGCAATCAGTGCCTTGACGGCGGTCACATCGTAATCCTTGCGCCCGGCAGGGATCGGATCTTGCCAGATCAAATCTTCTTTCGGAACATCGGGTCCAAGGTAGCGCGACTTAGGTCCCAGATCGCGATGCGTCAACTTGAACCAAGCGCGCGCAAACGTTTCAGAAAAGTACGCCGGGTCTTTGTAAAAACGTTCTGAAATTTTGCGGTATGCGGGATCCATTTTCAACGCCATATCCGCATCCGTCATGATGGGATTCAGACGGATGGACGGATCTTTCACATCAACCGGCTTATCTTCCTCTTTAATGTGGATGGGTTCCCATTGCGAGGCTCCTGCAGGACTTTTTTTGAGTTCCCAGTCGTAATTCAACAGCAGATAGAAGTATCCGTTATCCCACTTGGTGGGGTGTGTGGTCCAAGCACCTTCAATACCACTGGTCACTGTATCGCGCCCCACACCACGGGTCGTGTGATTGATCCAGCCAAGACCTTGCTCTTGCAAATCCGCCGCTTCAGGCGCGGGTCCCAGATTGGCGGGATTGCCGTTGCCGTGCGCCTTACCGACAGTATGACCACCGGCGGTCAGTGCAACGGTTTCTTCATCGTTCATCGCCATGCGCTCGAACGTCACGCGCATATCCTGCGCCGTTTTGAGCGGATCGGATTTTCCATCGACGCCTTCGGGGTTCACATAAATCAGCCCCATCATCACCGCGGCCAAGGGGTTTTCAAGTTCGCGCTGACCTGAATAGCGACTATGGGCGCTGCCACTCGGAGCAAGCCATTCCTTTTCAGCCCCCCAATACGTATCCTTTTCTGGATGCCAGATGTCTTCGCGACCGAAAGCAAAACCAAAGGTCTTCAGACCCATCGATTCGTAAGCCATATTGCCGGCGAGAATCATCAGATCCGCCCAACTCAGCTTGTTGCCATATTTCTTTTTGATCGGCCAAAGCAAGCGACGTGCCTTATCCAGATTGGTATTGTCCGGCCAGGAATTGATTGGTGCAAAGCGTTGATTACCCGTGCCTGCACCACCACGACCATCCGCGATGCGGTACGTGCCTGCTGAGTGCCAGGCCATCCGAATCATCAAGCCGCCATAGTGTCCCCAGTCGGCAGGCCACCAATCCTGACTATCGGTCATCAGCGCCTTCAGATCGCGCTTGAGTGCCTCGACATCAAGTTTCTTGACTTCGTCGCGATAATTAAAGTCCGCACCAAGCGGATTGGTCTTGCTGTCCTGCTGATGCAGGATGTCGAGATTCAGGGCCTTGGGCCACCAGTTCATATTCGACATGCTTGTGGTTGTCATACCGCCATGCATCACGGGACATTTTCCAACTGCGTTCGGGTCTTTGCTGTTCATCTCATACTCCTAAAATTAGGTTCTCACAGGAAGGTCTCAATGAGTTCGCATCTTCTTAGACCGAAAAATTCGGCAGGATGAGTTTCAAAGAATATAGTCCTCAAAACAGCTTTGGGGACAATATTGCTTTTGACCGTAGGGTTTATTTTGTAGGCGCGTTGAAATAAAAAAACGGGAATCTCAAAAAAGATTCCCGTTTTTCTCACGACTGACAATGACGATCAGGCCTGAGGACCTGATCTAATTGAGGTCATCAACTGATCGAACGTTATACCGGCTTTGACAATTGATCCAAAATAGCCGGATTTTCAAGGGTCGAAACATCCTGCGTGACTTGTTCGCCTTTGGCAACGACGCGCAGCAGACGACGCATGATCTTGCCTGAGCGCGTCTTGGGCAAATTGTCGCCAAAACGAATTTCTTTTGGCT
>JACCDU011326912.1_pt1 | contig 11754 bp, 8 predicted proteins | sample 7446081 | NCBI WGS metagenome assembly JACCDU01 (sample SAMN15323447, study PRJNA562643) | freshwater metagenome | isolation source: river surface water | place: USA:Blue River Watershed | collected 2017-08-17 | reverse complement strand
CTCAAGGAGCCGCGCCTCGTGGTGGCCAACAAGAAGGAGCTCCCCGAGGCCCGCGCCCAGCTCGCGAAATTCAAGCGGCGCCACAAGGTCGATGTCCTCACCATCTCCTGCCTCGATGGCAAGGGCCTCGAGACCCTCAAGGAGGGCCTCCGCCGCCGCGTCCGCGGCCCCGAACCCAAGGCCAAGAAAAAGCGCATCTGAAGCGGAGGCCACGGCGTGACGTAGTGATCCTACATGTCACCCGAGAATCGCGCGCTGCTCATGCGGGCCAACCGCCTCATGGGCGCCTCCCTCGTCGAGGCCAACTTGGTCAAGATCGAAGACCTCGAAAAGGCCAACGAGAAGCTTTTCGAGATCATCGCCGCGCAGAACGCTCGCCAGAGCACGCTGCTGGGCGTGCTTTGCAATCAGATGAAGGTCCTCAGCGAGGACGACGTCATTGCCTATGTGACTGACAAAGAGCCGGTTGGGCTGATTGATCTGCGATCCTACGATGTCTTGGATGAGTTGCGCAAATCGGTGGACGTTACTGCATGCTGGGCGACGTGGACGGTGCCGTTCGATCGGGAGGACGATTTTTACTCCGTCGCCACCGCCTATTACCTGAGTGCCGCCGTGCGGAAGCACTGGGAGAAGGTGCTCAACGGTCCCATCATCTGGTACGCGACCACGCTGGAGATGCTGGCCGACTATCTCGAAAAGCTGGAGCAGGAGCGGGCCGCGATGTCGGCGCGGTCCAGCGGCTAACCCGAACCCTCAGCACGGAGTCTTTCTCATGCCTCTCGGAAAAGTTCAGACCCAAGTGGTGGCCAAGCTGGAAGAGTTCGGTCGCATCACCTCGGAGCAGCGCCAGGCGCTCGCGGGCCATCCCGATGAGCTCAGCGGCGAAGCGCTCGACAAGCTGCTCCAGGAAAACCACGGGATCACACCGTTCCAATTGCTCGTCGCTCGCGCGCAAGCCTTGGGGCTGGCGCCTTGCAATGTCAGCCGTCACCGGGTGTCGGCCTCCACCTTCGAGCGCATCCCGCAGGAGTACTGCCAGGAGCACGTCGTCCTGCCCGTCGGCCAGGTCGGCGATTTCCTGCTCGTGGCGTTTGCCAACCCGTTCGAGGTCACGGTCCCGGCTCGCCTGCAGGAAATGACGGGCAAGCGGATCATCCGCTTGCTCGGCCGTGAGAAGGATATCCGCGACAAGTTCGCCAAAACCAACGAGCGCGCCGGCTTCGATGAGGTGGTGCAGCAGATCGGCGCGGAATTCGGCAAGACCGGCGAGGAGTCCGCCAGCGAGGAGGTCAACGAGGAGTCCGGCCCCATCATCCAGCTGTCGAACCGCGTGATCGAGGACGCCTACTACCTCGGCGCGTCCGACATCCACGTCGAGCCGCAGGAAAAGGAAATGGTCGTGCGGTACCGCATCGATGGCGTCTGCCAGGAGAAGTTGCGTCTCCCAGCTCGGGTGGGACCGGCGCTCGTCGCCCGTCTGAAGATCATGTGTAACCTTGATATCGCGGAGCGCCGCCTGCCGCAGGACGGTCGCATCGTCTTCAAGCAATACACCAAGAAGGGCATGGACATCGATCTGCGCGTGTCCACCGCGCCGCTCAATCACGGCGAGGGCGTCGTCATGCGTATCCTCGATAAGCAGAAGTCGACGCTGCCGATGACGGCGCTCGGTTTCTCCGAGGAGAACCTGGTCCGCTACCGCGAGGTGATCCGCCAGCCGTACGGGATGATCCTGCATTGCGGACCGACCGGCTCCGGCAAATCGATGACGCTCTACTCGGCGCTCAACGAGATCAATTCGCCGGAACTGGTGATCCGCACCGCCGAGGATCCGATCGAGTACACGCTCAATGGCATCAATCAGATGCAGATGCACCGGCAGATCGGCCTCACCTTCGCCGCCGCGCTGCGCTCCTTCCTGCGTCAGGACCCCGACATCATTCTCGTGGGTGAGATCCGCGACAAGGAGACCGCGAACATCGCGGTCGAGGCCGCACTCACGGGTCACTTGCTCATCTCCACGCTGCACACCAACGACGCGCCTTCGACGGTGGCGCGACTCACCGACATGGGAGTCGAGCCGTTCATGATTTCTTCGTCGCTGCTCTGCGTCTGCGCCCAGCGCCTGATGCGCCGGGTCTGCAAGAGCTGCCGTTACCAGGCCGAGCCGCATGCGCGGGAGAAGGAGATCCTTGAAAAGGGGCTGGGCTGGAGCGGTCCGATCTACAAGGCCAACCCGCGGGGCTGCCCGAAGTGCGGCAACTCGGGGTACAAGGGGCGCGTGGGCATCCACGAGTTGATGATCACCAATGACGAGCTGATCGATGGCATCAACAAGGGGATGGAGGCCGCGGAACTGAAGCGCATCGCCATGCGCGGGGGCATGAAGACGTTGCACCAAGATTCCTTGCTGAAGGTGCGTGAGGGGATCACCACGCTCGAGGAGGCCGTGGCAACGGTGCCGATCGATTTGTAGGCGGAAGGAGGCGTGCGGCCGTCGGACTGCTGCAGGCGCCGCCCCACCCAGCGAACGGGAGAAGGCGGCGCCACCGCGTGGGTGAGGCGGGTGCACTTTTTTGGGTTTCATCGGCGCGTGGGGTCCGTAGCGTGGTCCGTCTTCCCATGCCGATTTCGTCGTTCGTCGCTTCCACCCGGTCTGTCGTCCGTGCCGTCGCCGCTTCCGCCGCCGTCGCGGCCTTGGTTCTCGCGGCCTCCGGGTGTGGCGGCGGGGACCGCGAGCCAGGTGCACCCCGAACGGTGGACAAGCGGGTGGCGGCCGAGGCCGAGGGTCACGCGAGCGAGGCCGCCTTCGCCGCCCAGATCCGGGACTACCCGCGCGCCGAGGCGTCGATGGAGAAGGCCATCGCCTTGCGCGACGATCTGCCCGAGTGGTGGTTCAGCATCGGTTTGGTCCGCAATCGCCTCGGCAAGAAGGACGAGGCCCGCACGGCTTATCGGCGCGCGCTGGCGCTGCACGAGGACCGCTACGACGAGACGTCGGCAACGTCGGAGATCATCTCCCAAGTCTACGTTCTCCTGGTCCTCAATCGCGAATCCGACGCCCGCAAGCTGCTGGAAAAGGCTTCGCGCAAGCATCCAGGGGATGCTCGCCTTGAGGAATTCAGCCGTTCACAGGGAATCGATCGGCTCCTCGCCGATCCCGAAGTCCGCGCGAACCAGCTTTGAAATCCGACCACCGCGGCTCACCCCTCCGGTTCCCGGGCCGGCGTCGTGGCCCAGGGTGACCGCACCGCGTTGTCCGCCTCGTTCTTCGCCGCCCTGCCATGACGAGTCCGTTCGCTGAGTTCACCACGCTGGCCGTCCTGCACGCCCTGGCGGTGATCAGTCCCGGACCCGACTTCGCGATCGTGCTCCGTCAGAGCGTGGTCCACGGCCGCCGCGTCGCGCTCGCCACCAGCGCGGGGATCGGCAGCGGGATCGTGGTGCATGTGTTGTACAGTGTCCTTGGTCTTGGCCTCCTGTTGCGCACGTCGCCGCGCGTCCTCGAGGTCATCCAGATCGTCGGCGCCGCCTACCTTCTGTGGCTCGGCATCCAGTCGCTCCGCGCTCGCCCGCGCTCCGACGTCGCGGCGGAGGCGAGTCCGCAGGCCGACGCTTCCGGGGGCGGCGTCCGCCGGGCGTTCATCACGGGTTTTCTCACGAATGCGACGAACGTGAAGGCCACGTGGTTCTTCCTGTCGGTGTTCACCGTCGTGGTGAGTCCGCAGACGCCGCGTTGGCTGCAGGGAGCGTATGGAGCATGGATGGCGGTGACGACCACGCTGTGGTTCTCCCTCGTGTCCTTCGGTTTCAGTCAACCCGCGGTGCGTCGGGCGTTTCTCCGACGCGGCCATTGGTTCGACCGGGCCATGGGCGTGGTCCTGATCGCCCTGGCCGTCCGGCTGGCGCTAAGCCGCGGATAGGCGAGGGCCGCGCTGGACCGATGCAGCGTCAGGCGGTCCCGCGGCGGACCGCCGGCGATGCGATTGCCTGCGACCGACTACGGTGACCACACCCGCGGGGGTGCGGCGAGACTGTAGTCGGTGAGTTCCATGGAGAGGTTGGGATTGTAGGCGGGATCATGGGCGATCACGTCGCGCCAGCGCCCGATCATGGTCTCAACCTCGCGGCGGAAGCGTTCGTGCTTCTCCGGCGTATCCTCCGCGCCGCGGCTGGCGCTCTCGTGATGATAGAGCTCGGCGAAGGGCGTCCAGAGGTTGCGCAGGCCCGTCGCGCGCACGCGCAGGCAGAAATCAATGTCGTTGAAGGCGACCGCCAGCGATTCATCCAGGCCCCCGACTTTTTCGAAGGTGTCTCGCCGTACCACGAGGCACGCGGCGGTCACGGCCGAGAAGTTCTGCGTCAGGCGCGCCCGGTTGCAGCGTCCGTCCGTCCCGCGGGGGAAGTCGCGGAAGAGGTGCCCGGCGACGCCGCCCATGCCGATGACCACACCGGCGTGCTGGATCGTGTCGTTGGGGTAGTAGAGGAGCGCGCCGACGCAGCCGATCTCGGGCCGCACCGCCTGGCTGACCATCTCGTCGAGCCATTCGCCGTGAAGGATCTCAAGGTCGTTGTTGAGGAGCGCGATGATACTGCCGCGGGCGTGGCGGACGCCGTGGTTGTTGATCGCCGAATAGTTGAACGGTGCATCGTAGCGGAGCACGGCGATCCGGTCGGACTCGATCTGGCGGAAGTACTCCAGCGTCGCCGGTTCATCCGAGCCGTTGTCGATGACGAGGATCTCGTAGTTTGGGTAGAGGGTCTTCGCGACGAGCGTGTCGATGCAGCGGGAGATCAGGTGATGACCGTTGCGCGTCGGGATGATGATCGAAACCAGCGGTGCCGGCTCCGGGCGCGGCCGGCGGGCACGCCAGTGATCGCCGGGCACCGGCACGAGCTCGACGGCCTCGCCGATGCGTTGGAAGTGATCGGTCAGCGCGCGCTTCGCCGCCTCCACCGGGTAGTTTTTCTCGCTCAGCATCAGTGCCGTTGAGCCGAGAATGGCGCGCCAATGGTAGAGTACCTTGGGAATGTGCCGGATGCGCTCGGGCGAAGAACGCTCGATGACCCGGAGCGCGAGGTCCCAGTCCTGACTGCCTTCGTAGCCCGGCCGGAAGCCGTCCACCGCGCGGAGCAGGGACGTGCGGTAGACCGAGAGGTGGGAGAGGTAGTTCTGGCTTTCGAAGAGGTCGGGCAGGTAGTCCGGCTTGAAGTACGGCTCGTGCCGCCGGCCCTCCTCGTCGATCTTGTCCTCGTCCGAGTAGACGAGGTCCGTGTCCGGATGGACGTCGAGAAGCGAGGCGACCTCGTACAGCGCGTGGGGCGCGAGCTCGTCGTCGTGATCCAGCAGTGCGGTGAACTCGCCGGTGACGAGACCGAGGGCCGAGTTGGAAGCGTGGGAGATGTGGCCGTTCCGCTCGCGGAACACGGCCTTGATCCGCGGGTCCTCGCGCATGAACTCCTCGAGCAGGGGACGAACGTGGGGGGCAGGCGAGGCGTCGTCGGCGAGGCAGAGCTCCCAGTGCGGGTAGACTTGCCGGCGTACGCTGTCGACGGCGCGGCGGAGCCAGACTTCATCGTCGGCCGACCGGTGATACACCGGCACCACGATGGAGATCAGAGGCCGCTGGCGCAGTTGCGGCACGCGGGCGGCGAGGGCGGCGAGGGATTCGGGGGTGTGGCGATCGTAGGCCTCGACCCAGCGCTCATAACTGGTCAGCTCCGGTGCGGCGAGGTGAGCTCCCACGCGCACCGGTGAGCGAAAAAAAGGGTGCCAGACTCCGTGGGTGTCGGCGACTTCGAGGATGATTTCCGTATCGGTCTCCTCCAGCGCGACCTCGATCTTGAAGCCGCTGTATTCCGCCTGCGGGGTGTCGCGCAGGGCGGCGAGGACGTCCATGCGCTTCAGGCCGTAGACGCCGGAGTAGGAGCGGGCGCCGATCCGGGCTTGGATCTTTTTCAGGGACAGGGGTGATCGCGAGAGGCACCAGCCGCGGACGACCACCTTGGCGCCCGCAAAGCTCCACGCCTGCGGGTAATCGATGCTGTAAACGAAGGAGTTCGAGACATCCGCGAATTCGTCTGGACGGAAGTCGAGGGTCGAGGCGCGCAGCGCGGGTTGGGTGCCGGCCGCGGCCGCGGATCGTCGTCGCAGGGGATCGATGAGCCAGCGGCGCAGGGTGCGCAGCGGTGCGGTGATCTGCCACGAAACGGAAGCCTGCATCGCGCGCACCTTGCGCTCGCGGGCGTCGAGGGCCTCCTCGCGGTCGCGCAGGATTTGTCGCAGGTGGTCTGACTCGGCCCGGGCGCGTTCGCCGAGGGCGAGGGCGCTGGCCCGGGTGTGAGCCAGTTGGTAGGCCGTCTGGGCGAGAGAGGTCTCTCGGCTGGCGATCCTGCCCTCCAGTTCGGCGGCCAGCCGTTCACCTTCGATGATCCGCTGGCGGGCCTCTTCAAGCATTGTCTCTTGCTCGGCCTGGCGGGCCCGGAGTTCCTCGATGATCGCGTGGTTGCGCTCGTGCTTGATCAGCTCGCGTTCGTACGCCGCCGTCTGGCGACGGGCGGACTGAAGCAGGACCTCCGCCTGTTCGACTCGGGCGGTCAGACGGTGCACGTCCGCCGTCAGGGCATTCGCCACCTTCTCGAGGTTGTTCGCATGATTCTGCGTCGCAATGCGCGTCTCGTTGAGATTTTTCGCGTGCTGGTCGGTGAGCTGCCACGCACGCTGCCACTTGTCCCGGTCCTCCTCGAGAACGCGCCGCAGATCCGCCGTCGCGGCTTCGTGCCGCGCGTTGATCCACTCGAGGTCGTGAATGAGCCGCGCGAGGTCGCCCGCGGAGGCGATGATGTCCGACCAGCCCGCGCCTAGGCTCTCCGGACGGGAGGCGAGGAGCGCATGGAGTCGTCGGGCCGCGAGGGAAACGTCGGCGCCGGGTGCTGCACCCTGCCACAGTGATGGCGCGGGTCGCGCGAGCGTCTCGGCATAGAACGCTTCGAGGCCCCGGCCGAGGGCGGGAAGGTCAAAGTGCTTCTGCGCGAAGGCAAAGCCTCCCGCGCCGAGGCGGCGGCCGAGCGCCGGATCCGAGAAGATGCGAATGCATGCGTCGGCGATCGCCGGTGCGTCCGCCACCGGAAGGATGAGGGCGTTGACTCCGTCCTCGAGGAGCAGCCCGAGGTTGCTCGCCACGGTTACGACCGGTCGCCCACTGGCGAGGAACTCCGGCAGCTTGGAGGGGAGACGATAGTCATTGAAGGCACCCGGCGCGCCGGGCTGCACCAGCACGTCGGCCATCGTCAGCAATCCCGGCAGGCGACTCTTCTCGATGAAACCGAGGTCGATGGTCCATTGAGTCCATGCGGCGGGAAGCGAAGCGACGAAGTCCGGGCTGCTGAAACCGGTGCGCACGAGGCGGGTCGGCCAGCCCGCCGCGTTCAGGCGCTGCACGGCGAGGAAGAGCTCGCGGATCTCCGCCTCGTTGGCGAACGTGTTGCTCCCCGTGTAGACGATCACCCGCTCGTCGGGCCGGATCATCAGCTGCTCACGGAGTCCGGCGTGGCTCGCGCCGGGATGGTATTGCGAGAGATCCACACCGGGAGGGAGCGGGAGCACCGGGATGCCTGGCGGCACGAACTTTCGCAGCGTTTCCACGATCACGGTGACGCCGTCCGCGAGGCGCAGCAGGTTGCGGTGCCGCACCGGGTGCGAGAGCATCTCCGGCAGCGGCTTGGGGTAATCCAGCTGCGACTCCTCGCGCAGGAGGCCGAGGTCGCGGCCCATGTACGACTCCAGCAGGTATTCCTCGTTGTCCTCGAGGTGGATGATCACCCGGGACGGCGCGAGTCGGCGGTACGCGATGAGAAAACGCCGGACGCCTTCGCGTGGGGTCCACGCGTGGACGATGTCGGCCGGCCGTCCGTCCGCGAATGGCGCGGGATTCGCCAGCAGTTGCTCGTAGGTCGCGGCGCGGAACTGCGGATTCGGCACGACGCTGAGCGAATCGAGGTTACCCGGCACCGCCACCACGCAGTCATGGCCGGCCGCGCGCAGGGTCGCGGTGAAACCGGCGATGTGATTGAGGCTGTTGGTGGTGAAGTCGCCGTAGTTGACGAAGAGCAGATTCACAGGAAAGGAGGGTCGGGGTCAGGAAACTCAGGAAAAGCAGGCTTGGGGCCTCGTCCGGCTAGAGCTGGAAACCGGCCTCGCGCGCATCGCGGGCGAACATCCTCACGGTGTCGAGCGAGAGATCCGAGAGGTCTTGCCCGAGCATGGTCTGCGCCTTGGCCAGGATGTCGTGCGTCACCGTCACGATGTCGCAGCCCGTGGCGTCGGCCTGGAGGATGTTCAGCACTTCGCGGACGGAGGCCCAGAGGAGTTCGGCGCGGGGAAGGGGAGTGAGCACCGCGCGGGCTTCCCGCATGATCGGCATCGGATCGACGCCGGTGTCGGCGATGCGTCCCGCGAAGATCGAAACCACCGCCGGCACGTCGGGCTGCAGCGCCGCCGCCACCGCACGCACCTGCGCCAGCGTAAGGATCGCGGTCACGTTGACCTTCACTCCGGCGCGGGTAAGGTCGCCGATCAGGGGAACCGAGCTCTCCCCGCGGGAGTTGGTGATCGGGATCTTCGTGTAGACGTTGGCGCCCCAGCTCGAAACCTTCAGCGCTTGCCGGCGCATTTCCGGGAAGTCATCCGCAAGCACCTCGAAGGAGACCGGCTTGTCCGTGACGACTCGGAGGATGTCGCGCGCGAACGCTTCGTAGTCGGCCACCCCGGCCTTCCGCATCAGCGTGGGATTGGTCGTGAGGCCGTGAATAAACGGCAGCGCGTGCAGGCGAAGGATGCCCGCACGATCCGCTCCGTCGGCGTAAATCCTGATGCGGAGGCTGGAGAGCGAGGCCATAGGGTGAGCGGGAAAGCCCGACCCTAAGCGGTCCGGCGGGGGCGGAGCAAGCCGCGCGAGTCCGCGATCTTTTCCCCGCTCAGATGAGCCCGAGCTTCATCTTTCCTTCCTCGCTGATCATCGACTGGTTCCAGGGTGGTTCCCAGGTGATCCGGACGTCGGCGGCGCTGACCCCGGGGACGAGGATGATCTTGGACTTGGCGTCCTCCGCGATCGCCGGTCCCATGCCGCAGCCGGGGGCGGTCAGAGTCATGGCGACGTTGACCTTGAAGCCCTCCTCCGGGGCCGTCAGTCGCTCGACGTCCATCGAGTAGACGAGGCCCAGATCGACGATGTTCACCGGAATCTCCGGATCGTAGACTTTCTTCAGCTGCTCCCAGACGGCCGCCGGATCCGGCGCGCCATCGGCGAGCGTGGCGGCTTGGACGGTGGACTCGACGACCTGCTCGCCGAGCGCGTCGCCGTCGCGGCCGTCGATGCGGAACAGCCCGAAGTCGGTCTGCACCGTGTAGCTGCCGCCGAGGGTCTGATGGATGACGATGGCTGTGCCCGAGGGCAGTAGTTGCCGGTCACCGCTGGGGATCTGCGTGGCGGTGACTTCGCGGGAGAGGATGCGGTCTCGGTTCATGCGCGGGCGTTCAGTGGAAGCGGGTGGCGATGAGCTGGAGGAGCGACTCGTGCAGGCCTTCGTGCTCGAGGCGATTGAGGACTTCCTCGAAGAAACCGAAGACGAGCAGTTCCCGCGCCTTGGTGGGCGCGATGCCGCGGGCCTCGAGGTAGAACAGTTGCTGCGGATCGATCCGGCTGCTCGTGGCGCCGTGGGTGCAGCGGACGTCGTTCGCCTGAATCTCGAGACCCGGCAAGCTGTTGGCCTCCGCGTCGTCCGAGAGCATCAGGTTGCGGTTGCTCTGGTACGCATCGGTCTTCTGGGCGTCGGGATCGACCACGATCAGCCCGGAGAACGTCGTGCGCGCACGGTCGAGCAGCGCGTTCTTGTAGAGCAGGTCGCTCTTCGTGTGGGGGGCCTGGTGGATCTGGAGCGTGCGCTGGTCGAACTCCTGCGTGTCGGCTGCGACGGTGACGGCGAGCATCTCGGAGAAGGCCCCGGGGGCCTGAAGCTGGGAGAGCGACTCATGCCGCGCCTGACGGCCGCCGAGATGCAGGTTGAGCGACTGCACGCGGGCGTCGCGGCGGACGACGGTCGAGTTGAGCTGGAAGGAGAGGGTGTCGAGCGACCAGCGTTGCGCGGCGACGTAGGTCAGCTGGGCGCCGTGGCCGGCGTACAGATCGTTGGCGCCGCAGGCGAAGGCGCCCGCGCGCGGACCGGCCGGGGTCGAGGCTTCGGGCGAGAGAAAGGCATCCACCACGATCGCCCGGGCCTGTTCCTCAAGAATGACCAGCGTGTGCGGAAAGACTGCGGTCCCGGCGCCGCTGCTCGCGTGCGTCACGACGATCGGGTCGCGCACCTCGACGCCCTTGGGCACGAGGATGAACGCACCGTCATTCACGAACGCCGCATGGAGCGCAGCGAACTTCTCCGACCCGAGCTTCTGCGGCTGGGAGAGAAAGTGCTCGCGCAGCAAATCGGGATGGGAGCGGAGGGCCTCCTGCAGCGTGCCCACGACCACGCCGCGGGCGGACAGGTCCGCGGGCAGCGCTTGGCGCGACACCAGTCGGCCATCGCAGAAGGTCAGCGCCGCCGCCGCTTCGGCGACGGTGAGCAGGGCCGGCGCGGCGGCGCTCGTCGCCGAAGCGGCCGTCGCGGGCGCGAAGCCCGCGAGGGTCAGGGTCTCGCGGCTGCTGAAGCGCCAGCCTTCGTCGGTCGGGCCGGGCATAGGCAACGCGACAAACTGCGCATGCGCGGCGCGCTTGCGCTCCAGCCACCAGGCCGGGGCGTGGGCCGGCTGGGCGGCGAGGTGGGCGGCGAAAGCCTCCGGCGTGAATGTGCCGACGGCGGGAGAGGAAAGGGAGGTGGAGGACATGGTCTCGAGTGGAAGCCAGAAAGGCGGACGGAGAAGCGGCGCGGACTGCGCTCGCTCAGCCGACGGATCCCTCCATCTCCAGGTCGATCAGGCGCTTCAGCTCGACGCTGTATTCCATCGGGAACTGGCGAACGAGGTCGTTGACGAATCCGTTCACCGCGAGGCTCATCGCCTGGCCCTCGGTGAGGCCGCGCTGCTGCATGTAGAAAATTTGCTCCTCGTTCACCTTCGAGACGCTCGCCTCATGCTGCACCGCATGCGTGTCGCCGCGCACCGTGATCGCCGGGTAGGTGTCGGTGCGGCTGTTCGTGTTGATCAGCAGCGCATCACACTCCGTGTTGTTCTTGCAGCCCTTGAGGTGGCGCGGGATGTGGACCTGGCCGCGGTACGTGGCGCGACCCTGACCGACCGAGATCGACTTGGAGATGATCGTGGAGGTCGTCTCGTCGGCAGCGTGGATCATCTTCGCGCCGGTGTCCTGGTGCTGGCCGTCGTTGGCGAGGGCGATGGAGATGACCTCGCCGCGCGCGCGGCGGCCCTTCAGCACGACGCCCGGGTACTTCATGGTCAGGCGGCTGCCGATGTTGCAGTCGATCCACTTGATCTCGGCATCCTCGTGCGCGACGCCGCGCTTGGTGACGAGATTGAAGACGTTGGGCGCCCAGTTCTGGACCGTGATGTACTGGATCTTCGCGCCCTTCAGCGCGACCAGTTCCACGACCGCGCTGTGCAGGGTCGAGGTGGAGAACTTCGGGGCGGTGCAACCCTCCATGTACGTCACCTCGCTGCCTTCGTCGGCGATGATCAGCGTGCGCTCGAACTGGCCGAAATTCTCCGCGTTGATGCGGAAGTAGGCTTGGAGCGGTTGGGCG
>JACCDU011219219.1_pt1 | contig 11755 bp, 6 predicted proteins | sample 7446081 | NCBI WGS metagenome assembly JACCDU01 (sample SAMN15323447, study PRJNA562643) | freshwater metagenome | isolation source: river surface water | place: USA:Blue River Watershed | collected 2017-08-17 | reverse complement strand
GCTTCCAGCGCGCCGATCTCAGTGCTGAGTCCAGCGAGCTTACGCTGGGCGTCGTTGAGCTGGACTTGGGCGGCTTCCACGGAGGCCTTCAGCTTAGCGTCGGCGGCAGCGAGAGTCGGCTGATCCTTGCGGAGAGTCTCGAGTTCCGCGGCCAGCTTCTGCTTCTCCGCGTTCATTGCCTTATTGCTGACAGTAAGGTTGTCGAACTCCGCGCGGACACCTGATTGTTCCGCCGCCAACTTGCTCAGGTCCAGCTTGAGCTGAGCCAGCTGCTTCTTAGCTGTGTCGAGATCGGCATTCGCGTTAACTAGCTCAACCTTCTTAGGGGCGAGCTCTCTTTCGATGCGCTCCTTCTCGGAACTCATCGCCGAAGACTTGGAGGACAGATCCTCGACCTTCAGGCGAAGTTTCGCCTCCTCGGCCGAAAGCATTTCGATGGCCCGGTCGTGATCGGCCTTCAGGCTTAGGGCGACCGTGGCCGAATTCTTGGCCTCGATATAGTTACGTAGCTCCCAGGTCAGATACCCGAGGGCGGCGACGTTGACGGCCAGGATGGCGCCGAAGAGATACGGCGAGGCCCCGCTGGGGGTGTCAGCCGAGGCTTCTTGGACAGGTTCTTCAGGGGCGGGAAGCATGCCTTTAACTACCCCCCGCAACCCAGAGAATCCATAAGAATCCTATGGATTGAATTCCTTTTTCCTCTCGGCGATGGCTTGGCTCAGGACGACTTCGTCTTCCGACCGGCGGCGTGACGAGCGGCGGCGAGGATGCCACGCTTGATGCTGGCCTTGCCGTGGCCCGGAGCAGCCCACCAAGGGCAGGCATCCGTGCACATCTTGCGAATGGTGCGACCGAAGATCGTCCGGACGAAGTAACTAAGGACGAGCCCGTCGTAGTTGCCGAGCCGCGACTTGATGCCGTCCGCGACCGAAGCCCAGTTGCTGGACCATCCAGGGTACTCGAAATCGACCGTCAGGTTAGGATATTCTGCGGCCAGCTCGGCCTTGATGTCCGGCTCATAGCGCTGCTGCACCTCGTTGCCGCCCACATAGATGACCCGGACCGGACCGGCCTGTGCGATGATGTCATTCTGCTGATTGCTAGCCCCGAACTCCGCCTCGACCCTGGCCGCCAGGACGCTCACCTGAGACAGGTCCGCGCCCGTGGCGCGGAGCTCGGCTACCAATTCCAACGACTGCTCCCGATGCCAGGTGTGCTGCGAGGAAGCCGCCTTGCGGAAGCGTTCGAACATCAGCTGCAAGGCGTCCGGCTCCCGACGGAGCCGGAGTAACAGGCGAAGGCGAAGTTCGACATGCGTCGTTTCATCCATGAGGTCCGGCACGACCCCGGGCTCAGCGAGCAGATGAAACAGCCCCTCGGCGAAAGGCTCCGCCTCTTCGGCGAGCTGTTCAAGGGCGTCTATGGCCAGTTCGGCCGCTTCTGTCTTGCCTGCCTTGAGGTCCCAGCGGACCACCTGACAGAGCTGTTCGAAAATCTCCTGCTTGCGGAGCTTCGATCCTGGCAGCCATTGGGCATAAGCCTGCCGCTTCGGCGCGTCCTTAGGGAGGATGTCCGCGTTCTGGTATACGCGAAAGTGGCGCTCCCCATCTTCGTACGGGACGGCCGCCAGCACCAACGGCAGCAGCCGGGCGTCCGGGAAAAGCGCCGCCGACTCAACCAATTCGCCATAGAACCAGCTTGCGGGCTTGATCCGCGACTCGGCCACTGCCGCGAAGTCGGCGACGATGACCTCCGGAGCGGCGGTATCCATGCTCATCAGCTGCGAAGCCGAGCGCATGAACCTCACCCAGAGGTAGGCCCGGCTGGTGGGTGAGCGCCCTTCCTGCATGATCGCCTCAGCCGCATCGCGGAAGTGGACATAGGCAGCGGCATAGTCGCGACGGCAATACTCCGCCATGCCCGCGCAGGTACTGACCGTCGGCGAGAATTTGGCGTTACCCATGCCTTGGGTAGCAATTTCTCGCACGACAGCCTGCATACGTTCACCCGACTTGATGAAATCTTCCTTCGTGGCGGAAGGAAACACGTCGAAGAAGTCCGTATGTTCGGCGTTGGTCATCGCGATCCAGGCTCTTGCTTCCACTTTTTCGCGGGCGCTCCCATCGGCGGCCAGCTTGCCGAACATGGTGCGAGCCGCCTCGAGGTCGCCTCGGCCGAGCGTAGCGATGGCTTCGCGCCGCTGGAGGGCTTTCTGCATAATCGCCGTGAAGCGGACATACTCCGGCTCTTCCGACGGTCCCATGTCCTCGATGATCCGCTTGAGGACGCGGGTCAAATTGAGCGCCTCAACGTATTGCTTCCGGCTGGATAGTTCACGGGCCATCGCTTCACCCATCATCAGATAACTCAGTCTTTCGAGCTCTCCTAGTTCATCCCGAACAGCCTCGGCTAGCTCGCCAAATAACTTGGCGTCTTCGGCCTGGGCAAGGGCTTGGGCCATGATTCCTTGTGATTGCTTGAACGCCTCATGCGTGGGCGTCTTGATGAACTCCTTAAACAGTTCGGCCGATTCGTGGAGAAAGGTAGCAATCGCCTTGCCATCGGAGTGACGGGCCAATCCGTGGACATAACCACCGAAAAACCAGGCGGAGCGGTCTGGGTTTACGCCGGGAATGTCGGACAGGTCGGGCTTGCGCCTATGCAGGGCTTGGGCGAAGCCCAGCAGGAAGAACCCCCGCGGACGACCGGCGGCGGCGTCGATCACTTGCCGCGCCATTTCCACGGCATCTTCAGCGTCCACGGCATCCGTTCGGGAGATGGCGCCTCGCGCCAAAGCCTTGATGATCTCCTGTTCATACAACAGGAACTCCCCGGAGTCCTCCGCTCGGGCGGACTGCAATTGATCAACCACTTCGACGGGGGAGCCCGTGTCCGTCGACTCCGAAGCCTGCATCCCGGCCGTCGTTAACTCGAACGGCTTGGCGACGCCCTTGCCGAGCGCCGCAGCGAGGCTATCCCAGATTCCGGCCGGTTCGCCCTTGCGCGTGGCAATCAACACGTAACCGAGATAAAGCCTGACGGGCAGCTCATCATGAGGCCATAACGCGAGCAAACCCTGCTTCCACATTTCTGGCGTAGCTTGGTCGAATTCATCAGGGATGTACCCTTTTTCATTAGGGATCCCGGCCGCGTCCAAGGTGGCACGAATCATCGGCCGATGCTCGACCAGCAACCAGTAACGAACCAGATTCGAGCGGTAGTCCTGGAGCTTATCCTTGAGGATAAGTTGGTTGGCCTTGAAGATCTGGCGTTCCAAGCTCCAGCCATCAAACAGCTTAACGATCTGGGCGATACCAGACAGCTTGAGCACATCCTTCTTGAAGCTGAGCAGGTCCTCGTCTTCTCGCTCGGCCCCATGCGTAAGGAAGGCTTTTACGGCGGCGCGTCGATCGGCTTCCCCGAGGAGCTCCCAGCATTCCGCGGAGCTCTTAGGCAGATCGTCATAATGCAGGGGTTCCATAAGAGTTTCTTAGACAAGTCCCTTGTCTCCTCAAGACGTTAAGGCATGGCTTGCCTTCATCTCCGGTGAGTTAACCCTGCCTCGATGCCGGTCCGCCTGATCCTCACCTTGAAGCAATCCATCCGGAGGTGTCTCTATCGCCGATGGGAAGGCCAGCTCGTCGGCCGGGAACTCCGGACCAAGACGGTCGACCTGGAGCGGATGTATCGCGGCAACACGCCCTACCCTATCGGGAATGCCCGACAGTTAGCCCGTACCTATCCAACAAAGGCTGAGGCTGCGCAGGCCTTGAAGATGATGGTGACCCGCCGGAAAGCGCGGGGTTATCGCACTGATTAGTCCTGCCAGCCTGGAAGATCGCGCCAATCGCGGACGTCGATGCTGCCCGGGAGCCGACGGCGTTCCGCGGCCTGCTCACGCAAAAGCGCTTTCATGCGCACTCTGACAAGAGCCTTTTTGCCACGGGCAGTGAGTCGATAATAATACACGGCCTTGTCTTTGCCGCGATTCATCTGCTCGACCAAACCCGCATCGACAAGGGAGCCGCTCGGAGAAGTTGTCTTGCTCGGAAACCACCCTTTCTTTTCCAAAGCCAACTGGTCATGGGCGCCTTGTGCGGTGACCAAGTCTTTGAAGGCTACCAACAGTCTGGCGGCGAGTTCACGTCGTTCTTTCGGGGTAACCTTGACCGAACGAGCATGCCAGCTGCCGTTCTTTTGGTAATAAATTGGCTTCCTCCTCTTCGCGTCACCATACGTAAACCCCGCGCCGGCCCGCTTCAGCATCCCCCTCCCTTTGGGGGTTAGCTTGTAGTAGTAAGAAGGTTTCAAGGTGCCGTTGTCGGTACGCTCGAAGTAACCCGCCTGCATCGCCCGCTCCATGTTATTGTCCCAAAACAGCCAGTCGGCGGCTTCGCTTAAGCAACGAGCCGACCGATAGCCGTCCTGCTCCAGTTCGATACGGTCTCGCAAATCCCGGTCGATGGCCATGACGACTCAGACTTTCTTCTTCTTGGCTCCGATGGCGTACATCCAGGCCTGGCCGCCGGCGGGCGGGAACAAGACGGGCCAGAAGAACGGGCCGCCATGCCAGCCGTCTTCGACGCCGCGCTGCTGCAAGAGCAGCAGCACCGGATACTTGCGGGCCATCTGTCGGGCCGGATCGGTGTCCTTGCGAGGATTGTCCGGAGTGTCCGTCGGCACGGCCTCATAAGGGCGTTCGCGGTTCCAGCGTACCAATACTCCGACCTTATCCCTGATGCGTTCCTTGGGGGAATCTTCATCCACGTCGGCCAGCGTCTTCAGCAGGCCCTGGACGTCGGCGACATCCCAGGTCGACTCGAAGCCTTCGGTGAAGCCGCCGATGCTGGCGCCCGTCAGTCGGACGATCTCTTGGGCTTCTTCCAAGGCCAGCACCGCCGAGTCCTCCTTGCCTCCCGGCGTGATGCCGTGCTTGGCCAGCATCTTTTCGATGTCCTTGTTGATCTTCTTGAGATCCGTCGTGCTTACGGTGTCGAAACCTTGCGGCAGAATGCGGGACTCCTCGTCGACGCAGTTCACCTTGGAGGCCTTGATCTTGTTGTAGCCGCAGAACTTGATGCCGTCGGCGGCCATCTTCTCGAGGATCTTCATGCCCTCGAAAAAGCGACCTTGTTCGATCCGCTTACGCAGGAGCACGTCCGTGCGATGCATGCGCTGCAAGGCTGCCATGATGTTGCACGAGGTATAGAAGCGCGTGACGGCCATGTCTTCCGGGGGGCGGAAGCCGAACTGGCGGCAGTGCTGGAGGACAGTGTCCTGCTGGAAGGACTTCGGAGAGCGACCGTAGATGAAGCCGATCAGGCCGGTGATGGTCACGCCGCGGTCGAGATATTGGCCGCCGACGAAGATGGTCAGGGGCGCATCCAGGCGCAGCTCGCCGGTGGCGACGCTGAGATAGGCCTTCGTATCTTCGTCCGAATTGACCGCTAGCACGTTGATCCACTTCTGCTGCAGGGCGGTCTGAACGTACTCCATGACGATCTCACGGTTGGGCATCGAAAAACCGGCAAGTTCGACGGACTCAGTCAAGTTATCGTAAGCCTCATTGAAGAGCGGGCGGATCGCGGCGAAACGACCATCTGCTTCCGCCGCCACGAGATCGCTCGCGAGCTGATGGATGAGGCGATGCTGCCAGACCATCGCATTGATGGCAGCCTGAGTGTGGACAAGCAGGGCGAAGTGACCAAGCTTCGTGGCGCCCTTGGCCGTCTGCTGGAGTCGACGGACGCAGCCTGCGACCACGAAGCGCGCGACCGCCGCCCGGATGTTGGCGATCTTCGGTGACGTCAGGCAGTCAGTCTCGACCTTGAATCCGCGCCGGTGCGGCTCCTCCTTGAGGGCTTCCAGCTCTTCGATCGGCACTTCGGAGTAAAGCCGGGAAGCCGGGTGCTGCTTGTTCTTGGAAAGCTCGAAGTAATAATCGGACCCGACGTAGTCCTTGTGGACCGGCACCAGCTTGACGAATTTCGGCTTCAGGGAGCGAAGCTCTCGTCCGGCGATGGCTTCGCCGTCGTTCTGCATCATGAGCGAGTACGGGGTGGCCGTGACCTGCAGGAAGAAAGCCTGCGGCGCCTGGGCGCGCAGGTCGTTGACCAGCTTGGCGACCTTGGCCATCTCGACCTCCTCATCCTTGCCGACATAACTGACCGAGGCCGTATCCGCCTCGTCGTCGATGATCAGGATTTTCTTCTTCCGGAAAAGGGAATCCTTGCCGGTCAGGAGGTCGATGGCTTTCTTGACGTTGGTGTGCTGCTTCTTGACTACCAGGATGAGCTTTTGCGAGGCGACATAGTCCGGGATACCGCGTCGACCGAGCCGCATGATATCCTGGGCGAAGATACGCCCTTCGAATTCGGAGAAGGTCGCGGCCAGGCGCTTGGTCGTCTGATCGGCCAGTGCTTCGGAATTCTTGGTCAGCACGACGGCGACATCGAAGCCGTTCTCGAAGGCGAGGCCCATGAGGCCGATGAAGGACTTGGTCTTACCCGACTGAATCTTGCCGAGGAGCAGGCCAAGCTTTTCGGCGACGGCCTTGTCCTTGGTCGGATCTACTTCCTGGAGGAGCTCACCCAAGGTCTCCTCGATGCACTTCAGGTCTTCGGGACCGTAGGCGAGAGTCTTGCCGTCCTTCTGAGTGGTTTGCTTAAGGTGCGAGTAGATAGGACCTGAGGTGTTCATGGGGAATGTCACCTAGATAGACACCTCACGCGAAGCAGCCAACCTGTTTTATCTAAGAACCTATTTAATGGTACCAGTGGAACTATCGATATGGCAGCCGACAATCCAGCCGATGACCGCTCCCCATGCTCCGGCTACCCATTGCCCTAGTGCCGTCAAAATCACGGCGAAGCAGAAGCCATTAAAGAAGAAGAATATGCCCAATAAAGCCAGGAAGACCCACATGGCTATTCGCGGAGATCGATAGCCGACCTCAGCCCGCGCGGGGCGGTTTGACCTCCTTGGCCGCGGCTTCGAGGAGGATGGCGGGGATCTCGTTGATATCGAGGGTGAGCGCGTAATGCCAGGTGCCGAGTCGACCCCAGTTGTTGACGGCGTCGACCCAACGCTTGGCGGCCTCCATCTTATGCGGCTCCTTGTCGCGGATCTGTCCCTTGACCTCGAGGATGAGGTTCAGGCCCGACTTCATCCGGACGAGGAAGTCCGGTAGGTAGTTGTATTTGATGCCGTCGTAGGTGTACGGGATCGTGAGCTCGAGGTGGTCGTTCTTCACGAAGGCGACGACTTCATCCGAGAGCTCCAGCTGCTGGGCTGCGGACTTCTCCCACTCGTCGGAATCGAGCACCACGAGATTGACGTGGCTCTTCTTGACGGGGTGGCAGGCCTTCTTGGTCGGAAAATGCACGTCGGCGCTCGAGCCGAACGGAGCGAAGTGGTTGAGCACCGGCAGGAGCGGCGGCTCGCCCGACTCCGTATCCGGACGGATGGCCACGGTCAGGAGCTGGATAACGCGCTTGAAGTACATTTCGAGCGCGAGTTCGCGCTGATCGACCCCGTTGAAGTTGATGCGGGTGGCCACGTACTTCTTCACGACGTCGAGCACCGGCTTATAGAGCTGGTGCCGCGCGGTCCGGCGGAACTTCTCCGAGCTATCCAGCTGCGGATTCGTCAGGTTATCGGTGATCTCCTTGGCGATCCACATCAGGATCTGGTCGATGTGCGTCGCGGCGTAGAATTCCTCGCGGGTGTGCTTCTTACTCTCGAAGTTCGCCCCGCCGATGACGCCGTCCTGCAGGCCGACGAGCGGCTGGACGAAAATCTCGTTCGGCGCGGTCGTGACCTTGATCTCCGTCGCGGCGACCTGGGAGACATCGCACTTGATGTACTCGCGGTTGAGCTGGAAGACGAACCCTTCGACGTTCGGGAACTTGAGCTCCAGAGAGGCGCGCTCCGGCAAGGCCATGACGAGGTTGGTCGGCTTGTCCGTATCGACCGGGGTCTTGCCGTCACGTCCCTTGAACGGGATGATCGAGAACGGGATGCCGTAGACGTCGACGTACTCGGCCTCGAGCTTGCCATCCGGACCGACGTCGTAACTGAGACGGCGCAGGCCTCGACCAACGACTTGCTCGCAGAGCAACTGCGAGCCGAAGGCGCGCAGGCCCAGAATCTGGGTGACGTTATTGGCATCCCAGCCTTCGGTGAGCATCTGGACGGAGACGACGCAACGGATGTGTTCGCCCGGCTTACCCTTCTTGCCGACAGTCGCGATGAGCTCGCGCAGCTTCTGGGCTTCCTTATCCTTGGAAGAACCCGCGCCCGCTTCGGCCTCGTTGAGCAGGCCGCTGTCGATACGGACCGTCACCTGCTTCTCCGCCGTGTTGGCCAGTTCACGGAAAATCACGGAAGAGGGGTTATAGGTCCGGCGGAGCTTACGCTTACCCGCAGCCTTGGGGAGCGGGGCCTCGTCGTCGTCGCCCTCTTCGCCTTCGGCGTCGACCTCGACCATCTTCTCGCCGGAGATCTTTTCGAAGAAGTATTCGGCCATGTGGGTGTTGTCGCAGACGACGATCATCACCGGCGGGATGTAGTTCTGGCCGGCCTGCGCGGCCTGCATGGCGTCGAAGCGCTCCTTCCATTGCGAGGTCAGCATCTGCAGGGCGGCCTCGGCTTCACGCCAAGCGGCTTCGGGCTTCGGCTTGCCGCGGACCAACTCAGCCGGGGCGCACTTGCTCTTGATGTGCTCCCAAAGATGGAAGAACTGCGGACTGGGCTTGCCGGTCTGGTCTTCGACCGGGAGGCGGGGAATCTTGGTCAGGCCGGACTCGATGGCGTCCACCAGGCCGAAATCCGAGACGAGCCAGGGGAAGGGCGAGCCTTCGACGTGTCCCGTGCCGCCGAGGTAGAACGGCGTCGCTGAAAGGTCGACGCAGACGCCGATACCGACCGCCTGGTTGATCCGGTCGAGGCCGCCGACCCAGACGGTGGCTTCATTAAGTTCTTCCTTGTCCGCCAGGCCGAGGACGGCGCCTTCGGCTTCGTCCTCGATGACCGGCTTGGGGCGGTAGGCATGGTGGGCTTCATCGTTGAGCACCATGATTTCGCCGCGGCCATAGAGTTCCTTGAGCACGCGGCGGGAGAAGGCATCGTCACCCTCTTCACCCTTATCGACGACCGCGTAGGTGGCGCCACCTTCGGCGTGCGGCGATTCCGGCTGGAACACGTGCCAGTTAGTGACGACGACCTTGCCGACCGCCATGAGGCCGAGCATGTTGTTCGGCACCATGTTGAACTCGGTATAGTAGTTCGACTCCTTCGAGTCAGGCTTGAGCACTTCGAGACGCTCTTTGACGGTCAGGTTTGGACAGCAGACCAGGACGGCCGAAGGGAAGCGGGTGTCGCCCGGGACGGCGCCGCGATTACAGAACGCCCAGGAAATGAGCATCCCCATGACGATCGTCTTGCCGGAGCCGGTCGCCATCTTACACCCGTGGCGCACCAAGGCCTTAAGCTTGGGGTCGTTCGGCTGATCGGCCAGGGTCAGGGGCAAGGTTGTCGTGGCGACGCCGTCGTCGCCTTCGATCTTACCCGAGAGCTGCTGCAAGACCTCCTTAGTGAGCCGTTGATAATCATCCGGCGAGACGACGGTATTCCAACGCGGCTTGCGGCCGCTGGCCAGGATCTCGCGCAGGTAGATGATGGTCTCGACGGCCTCGAGCTGACAGAAGAAGAAGCGACGCGGGCGGTTCTTGTCGTGCCAATGCGCCAAGAGCTTCTTGGTGGTGACGGTGGCATTCTCATAGCCGGAGGCGCGCCACTTGGCGACGTCCTGGCGAAGGGCGTTGACGAGCGTCAGGCGTTCCGAGCCGACGTCGGCTTCGATGCCTTCCAAGCCGCCCTGGCGATCGCCGGCCTGGCGACCCGACCAGAAGTACGCGGCCGGACGACGGCCGGGCATCTTGTTCGCGACACCGTCAGCACCGTAGACCCAATGCCACTCAGGCACGTCGTACGGCTTGTTCAGGATCGGCTCATCGACCGGGACCTGGACAGGGAGTTGGCTGGGGGAAGGAGGCATGACCTTAGGCGAGGCGGTGGATGCGCATGACTTCGTTGCCACGCGGGTCGATGACCTTCACGGCCACGAGGCCGGTCTTGCCCTTCTTGAAGGGCAGGCTGACCTTACCCGCCAGCTTGGCCCATTCCTCTTCGGCGATGGTCGCCTTGAGGGCACGCTGCAACTTCTCCCAGGCGGACTTATCCGGGAAGAAGGCCTGGCAGACGCAGAAGACCTTGCCGTCGTAATCCGTATCGAGGAACCAGGCGGCCACCTTGTCGGCGCCGCTGGAGACGATCTGATTGGCCACCGGGTCGTAGACGTCGACGCCTTCGAGCGTGGCGCGGAATTCGCCTCCCTCGGCCGACTCGACGCGGCTACGCGGTTGACCGAAAACCGTGAAGATCTGCTCCACCTTGTTCGTCTTCTTGAGCAGGTCCTTCATGGTCACGTCCGGTCGGATCTGCGCCATGTGCATGGCCAATTTCGAGTTCTTGTCCTCGTTATTGGTCTGGATGCACTCCTGGGCGAAGGCGTCGAACGAGAAGCCCGCGATGACGAGGTCGTCGTAGCCACGCTTATACGAGATACGCATCGCCTCTTCGACGAAGAAGAGCGGCACCGCGCCGTGCTCCGGACCGATGACGATAGCCACCTTACGCGGCTCCGTCGCGCCTTCCGGCGTGTACTCGCCTTCACCGTGGATCATCGGGTGATCAGCGCGGTCGAGGCGCGTCAGGCTGATATGCTTATTGCCTAGGAATGTGATGCCGTCCTGCTTGAGGAGCGAAAGCATCCGGTCCACGTGGGCGGAGAGGTTACGCTCCTCCTCGGGCTCGAAGGTCGGCAGGTTGCCGGCCGGCTCGCCACCGATGGGCGAACCATCGGCTGCATCCGGCTTGGCCGGGTCGGCGCTGATTTCGGGCGGACGCACGGATTCGACCGTGAACGGACCGGTCACGCGCGTGACGCCCTTGATCACGATCGGCTGGTCGACGAGCTCTTCCTGTTCGGCGCTGGCCGCGATGGCCGCGTTGACCTCGTCCATCTTCGCGCGCCAAGCCTCACGGAAGGCCTTGACCGCCGTCTGCAAGGCCTGCGGCCAATCGGTATCCGTGTCGAAAGGCACTTCCCACTCGCGCCACTGGGGCTCAGGCGGAATCGAGGCGACCCAATCCTTCTTCTGGCTCGCGGAACCAAAGTTAAGGAGCGCCTTATCCGTCTTAGGCAGCAGCCAACGACGCAGGTCGGCATCCGTGATCGCCCGGGCGCCTTCCGTTCGGAACTTCGTAGCAAGCTTCGCGACCAAGCTTGCCCGGAGGGCTTCGTTCACTCCGGCAAGTGCCTCATTCGCCGCCTGCAGCTTCTGGGCGAGAATGGCCTCGTGCCGCTCGAAGATCGGGTCCAGGCCCACATTGCGGGCGATGGACTTCAACGTGATATGCGGCACCGTCTTATACTCGAAGCCGTAAGATGGGTCGATCGGGGCGGACGGATCGATGCCGACGACCGGGTCCTTGGCCTTGTAGACCTCGAAAGTCGACGTCATCAGGCGCTGGCGAGCAATCGAGGCCGCCACACGAGAGGTATCGATGGTGATCCATCGACGGCCCCATTGCTCGGCAACGGCCGCCGTTGTGCCCGAGCCACAGGTGGGATCAATGATCAAGTCGCCCGGATCGGACGACATCAACATACACCTCTTAATCACCTCTTCGG
>JACCDU010521355.1_pt1 | contig 11755 bp, 13 predicted proteins | sample 7446081 | NCBI WGS metagenome assembly JACCDU01 (sample SAMN15323447, study PRJNA562643) | freshwater metagenome | isolation source: river surface water | place: USA:Blue River Watershed | collected 2017-08-17 | reverse complement strand
CTCGCTCGAGCTTGTCGATCAGGCTCAGATTGGTCGAGGTAAACAAACCAATGTTGTCGGCATTCTGACGATAGATTCGCTCGAAACTGTGGGCAATCACTAGTTTGATGCCTGCGAGTTTTTCGGCCGCCGGGCTGTGTTCTCTGGAAGAGCCTTTTCCGTAGCGACTACCGGCGATCGTGACTGAAAAACCACCTTCGCGCACCGAGTCTGTCTTGAAAGGGAGGCTGTCCCCGCTTTTAAAACCGGTATAGGTGTAGCGACCCAGTTTTTCGTCGTAATGCGTCATGATGGGCAAAGGCGTGATTTCGTCCGTCGATACGTCGTCACGCAGTGTTCCCGCCTCCTGTGCGGTCACGTTTTGTCCAGCTAGTTGTCGCTGCATCACTTCAGGGCGCGTGCTTAAAAAAAGCAAGCGACCCGTGAGATTGAGTGTTGTCATTTTTGTCTCTGTCTTGTTTTGTTTTTATAAGAATACTGATGTTTTGTATGGTTCGCCACATTTTCGCCCGACTCAGGCGTCAAGCGAGGCTTAAAAAGCCAAAAGGCCGCTCAAAATTGAACGGCCTTTTAAACTCGGGCTAAATGACTTACTGGATCTTAGCCTTTTCGCGCAGATCTTTCTGGTAATTAGCCAGTTCTTGCTGACGCATCATTTCTTCAAGTTGTGGCTTGACTTGCTCGAGTGTCGGGATTTCGATTGGACGAGCGTTGATGACTTCAATCACGTGCCAGCCAAACTGCGACTGGACGGGCTTGTCAGCCAGCTGACCTTTCGGTGTTGCCGCAACAGCTTTGGCGAAAGGCTCAACATAGTTGGTTGCCGGAGCCCAGCCCAGATTGCCGCCTTTTTCTGCGCTACCTGGATCTTTGGAGTTCTTCTTGGCCAGATCTTCAAACTTGGCTGATTTGTTTTTCAGTTTCGCTTGCAGGTCATTTGCTGTTTTTTCGTCTTCAACCAGGATATGACGCACTTCATACTCAGTCTTGCCAGCTTCGGCTTGCTTGAGTTTGTCGTATTCAGCAGCCACTTTGGCGTCTGTCACGGGGTTCTTTTTCAGATAGTCGGCCATCAGGGCGCGCACCAGAATGCCTTGGCGAGCCAGTTCAAGTTCGGTGATGACGGTCGGGTCTTTTGCGATGCCGGCTTTTTCAGCGGCCTGAACCATGATCTGGCGATTGATCAGCTCTTGCTTGACCTGTTCGCGCAGTTGTGGGGAGTCGGGGCTGCCTTGCGACACCAGCAGTTTGACGAACTGATCGACGCTGCTTTGTGTAATGGCTTTGCCGTTAACAGTCGCCACGTTCTGGGCGTAGAGGGGAGCAGCAACCACCAGAGCGGCGGTCAGCATAATGAGACGTTTCATGTATTTCCTTTGGAAGGCGCCCGGGTTGTCAACGCAAGTGCGTGAATCGGGAATGGGATTAAATCGCGCAAAAGATCATACACCAGCCTGTGCTGCGCAATCATAGGCTTGTTGTTAAAGCATTCTGCCACGATTGTGGCTCGAAAATGGCTTGCGCCACCTTGGTTGCCGGCATGTCCCGCGTGCAAGTGGGATTCATCGACGATTTCGAGCTGTGTCGGGGCTAAAGTCTGCAGGCGTTCGGCCAGCAGGTGATAATGGGGGTTGTTACTCATGGCTACCTGGCTTTTTCACTAGCGCTTCTGCAGGCTGATCGATGTGCTTGCCTAGCCAGATCGACTGACCGATGACAAAGGCGATCAACAGTCCCATCAGGCCAAACGCTTTAAAGCTGACCCACTGATCCAGTGTGAAATGACCAGAGAAAGCGACAAACAGATTGATTGCGCCCGCCGCCAGAAAAAAGATCGCCCAGCTCAGATTCAGTTTGCTCCAGGCGGCTTCGGGCATTGAAATTTTTTCACCCAACAGTTTTTGCATCAGGTTGCTGCCCATCAAAAACTTGCTGATTAGAAGCGCGCCGCCAAACAGCCAGTACAGAACGGTAGGCTTCCATTTGATAAAGGTGTCATCTTTTAAATAGAGCGTGGCACCGCCAAAAATGACAATCACGCCCAAATTGATCCAGTGCATGGCTTCGATTTTTTGGCCACTGAATTTGATCCAGAGAATTTGCAGAATGCCGGCGGCCATCGCAACACCGGTTGCGACGTACACATCAAAAAACTTGAACGCGACAAAAAACAGTAGCAGCGGGAATAAATCGAACAGAAATTTTTTCATGGATTCACGGGTTCAAACGTCAGGGAAAGGGAGTTGATGCAGTAACGCAGGCCAGTCGGTGGCGGTCCATCCGGGAAAACATGTCCCAGATGACTGTCGCAAACATTACACATCACCTCGGTCCGGATCATGCCGTGGCTTTCATCGACTTCTTCTTTGATGTTTTCGGGACGGATTGGTTCAAAATAACTTGGCCAACCGCAACCCGCATCGAATTTCGTGTCCGAGGCGAAGAGTGCCGTGCCACACCCGACGCAGCGGTAGATCCCATAGGCGTTGTGATCCCAAAAACGACCGGTAAAGGCGCGTTCGGTCCCTTTTTGCCGGGCAACGTAATATTCTTCGGCCGAAAGCTGGGCTTTCCATTCAGCATCGGATTTCGTGATTTTTTCCATGATGGGTCTCTGACTGCCGTTTTTCAAAAAGGTTCTCGGGCATAATCGTCTGCTATGTTAGTCGAGTTTAAAAACGTTGAGGTTCGCCGCGATTCCCGTACTGTCTTGTCGGGAATTGATCTTGCGCTGACCGAACATCGCATCGGAATCATTGGCCCCAATGGGTCGGGCAAAAGTAGCCTGATCAGACTGGTCAATGGTCTCTTGTTGCCTGAAGCTGGCCAGGTTCTGGTCGATGGGCTCGATACGCGCAAGGATTTGGCCGAAATCCGCCGCAAGGTGGGCTTTGTCTTCCAAAATCCGGATAATCAGATTGTGTTTCCGGTGGTCCATGAGGATATCGCTTTTGGGCTCAAGCAGCGTCTGCCGCAAGCTGGTTTGCGCGCGCAGCGTGTGCAACACAGCCTGGACCGGTTGAGTATCGGACATCTGCACGACCGGGTGATTCATGCTTTGGCCGGTGGGGAAAGGCAATTAGTCGCTTTGGCGGCTGTGCTGGCGACCGAGCCCGAGCTATTGGTGTTTGACGAGCCGACCACGCAACTGGATTTGCGTGCGCGCAATCATTTTGAGCGCGTGCTGACGGGTTTAGAGCAGCAAGCGATTCTGGTCAGTCATGACCTTGACTTGATTCAGACCATGCAACGGGTACTTGTTGTGCTTGACGGACGTCTGGAGTTCGATGGGGCGGCCTCTGCTGCAGTTGCCTGGTATTGCGAGCATTGCGCATGACCGGTTCACTTTACGTTCCTGGTCACAGCTGGTTGCATCGCTTGCCTGCGGGCGTCAAGCTTGCTTTGCTGGCCGTGCTCGGGGCAGGGTTGATGTGGCTAAGTGATCTGATTGCTTTGCAGCTCGCTTTATTGGTTCTGATTTTTTTGCTTGCACAAGCCGGCGTCGGAGCGGCGCTGGTCTGGCGCCAGATTCGGCCCATGATCGTGCTGCTGGCTTTACTGGCGATTTATACGAGTTTGATGCAAACCCCCGCCGAAGCGCTTGAAATGACGCTTCGCCTGCTGTCTCTGATGCTGTCCGGCGTGCTGGTGACGCTCACCACGCCGCTTGCCGCGATGATGGAAGTACTGGAGCGATTGCTCAAGCCCCTCGAAAAGCTCGGTTTGCTCAAGGCCGACCGAGTAGCGCTGGCGTTTGGGCTGACGCTCAGGTTGATTCCGGAGTTATCTTTGCAATGGAATGAAATCCGCGAAGCGCAGGCGGCCAGAGGTCTCAGGACGAGTGTTTTGACGCTTGGTGTACCCATGCTGATGCGCACGCTGCGACGCGCCGAAGAGATCGCCGAGGCGATTGATGCGCGTTCACTGAAATGAGGAAATGAAGTTGAAAACAAAAGATTTAGTGCTCGTTGCACTGTTCACGGCGCTGGTCGCCGCTTTGAGTCTGGTACCTCCGATCCCCATGCCGGTTGTCCCGGTCCCGGTCACACTGCAGACTTTTGGCGTGATGCTGACCGGCTTGATGCTCGGGCCTCGCAGGGCTGGATTGGTGTTGATGCTTTATGTATTGATTGCGTTGATCGGTATTCCTGTTTTGCCGGGCGGACGGGCAGGGCTAGCCGTGCTTGCCGGTCCGACCGGAGGATTCTTGCTGGGAATGATTCCGGGGGCGATGCTGACGGGCTGGCTGGCTGGTCAGCCGACCCCTTTGTCCGTGATGACCAGCAACAGCGCAACGTTCTGGCAGATCGCACGCTGCTGGCTTGCTAGTGTCGTGGGAGGGGTACTGCTGGTGTATGCGATCGGTATCCCTTGGTTGGCCTGGATCGCCAAAATGGACTGGACCAAAGCTAGTTTGCTCATGCTGGCTTATGTGCCCGTGGATCTCTGCAAGGCCTTGCTCGCCGCCTTGATATCCCAGCGTGTTCGCCGCATGGGATTGACTTGATTTTCAAGGGGTTATAGCGATTTTAGACTGCCTTAAGCTTTCTTATCAGGGAATGTCCTAAGCTGAGCGCACTTCAATTTGATACGCTTTTATACCTATAATCGTTTTTTTTGTATAACGTCTAAAAATATACGCACCGCCTTGGGTGCTCATCCGAATCAGGAGACAATCACATGCGTCATCAGACATCCATTGCAACTCGACTGGCAGCCGCCCTGGCGCTGGTTTTTCCTCTGACCGTTTTGGCTCAGATTAAAGTTGGCGTCACGCTGGCGACGACAGGTCCAGCGGCCTCGCTGGGGATTCCTGAGCGCAATACCGTGGCTTTGCTGCCGACTGAAATTGCTGGTCAGAAAGTCGAATACATCATTTTGGATGATGCGACGGATACGACACAGGCGGTTAAAAATACACGCAAACTGATTACGGAAGACAAAGTGGATGTGGTGATCGGTACGTCCGTGACACCAGGATCACTTGCGATGATCGACGTGGCCTCGGAAGCCAAAGTGCCCATGATTAGTGTGGCGGCCAGTGCCCGTATCGTTGACCCGATGGATGACAAGCGTAAGTGGGTGTTTAAGACGCCTCAGAACGATGCGCTGATGGCAACCGCTTTGGCCGATGCCATGAAAAAGAAAGGTTACAAGACGCTGGGCTTTATCGGCTTTGCCGATGCCTATGGCGACGGCTGGTTGTCGGTGATGAAGGAAGCCGCTGAAAAGCAGGGAATTCAACTCGTCGCAGTGGAAAAATATGCCCGCAACGATACAAGCGTCACGGGTCAGGTTTTGAAGCTGGTTGGTGCAAAGCCTGATGCGATTCTGATCGCCGGCGCCGGCACACCTGCCGCACTGCCACAGAAGGAATTGATCGCTCGCGGCTATAAAGGGCAAATTTTCCAGACGCACGGTGCAGCGAATAACGACTTCCTGCGCGTTTGCGGTAAGGATTGCGAAGGCACGATGTTGCCAGCCGGTCCGATGCTGGTTGCTTCGCAGATGCCTGATAGCAACCCAGTCAAAGCCTCGGCTTCGGATTACGTCAAAAAATATGAGGCTGCTCACGGTGCAGGTTCGATCAGCACCTTTGGCGGTCACTTGTGGGATGCCGGTCAGCTTGTGGTCGCGGCTGCACCTGTCGCACTGAAGACGGGCGCTAAGCCCGGTACGCCGGAGTTCCGCGCGGCCCTGCGCGAGGCGATCGAAAACGTGAAGAACCTGCCTGTTTCACATGGTGTGTTCAATATGTCGCCAACCGATCATGCCGGTTTTGATGATCGTGCTCGCGTCATCGTGAAAGTCGAGGGTGGTAAGTGGGTTTATCAGCCAGGCTTGTAATGCTTTGAGTTTTTACTGGCGCACTTCCGCGGTGGGAAGTGCGCCTTTATATTTGAAACCGCCTTTTGGTAGAGAAATATGGATTCCACGATTGCCCTGATCCTCACGCAGGATGGCATTGTCAACGGAGCGATTTACGCGCTGCTCGGCCTGGCCTTGGTGCTAGTGTTTGCCGTGACGCGCGTGATCTTTATTCCGCAGGGCGAGTTTGTGGCTTTCGGTGCGTTGACGCTGGCCATGCTGATTGAAAATAAAACCCCCGGCACCATGTGGCTGCTACCTCTGGCCGGCGCGGTGGTGTTTTTGATGGAGTTGCGTGATGGGGCGCGCAATCGTGCCTGGACCAGTTTAGGTAAAACGTTTTTCTGGTGCGTGTTGATTCCTGTTGCCGCGCTGTTTGTGATTCCTGCTGTGGCTGCGGCAAAGTTGCCGCTCTGGCTGGATGTGTTGTTGTCCATGGTGATGGTGGTGCCATTGGGCCCTATGTTGTATCGCATTGTGTATCAGCCCTTGGCTGAGGCCTCCGTGCTGGTCTTGTTGATCGTGTCGGTGGCCGTGCATTTCGCTTTGACCGGTTTGGCGCTCGTGTTCTTTGGTGCCGAAGGCTGGCGTACACCCGCGTTCGTCGAAGGGACGGTGGATCTGGGTTTGGTGGGGGCTTGGTCCGCGCAAAGCTTGTTCGTTGTGTTGACGAGTGTGGCGTTGATTGTTGCCTTGTGGTTGTTCTTTGGACATACCTTGTATGGTCGTGCGCTGCGCGCAACAGCAGTCAATCGCCGGGGCGCGAGGCTGGTGGGGATCAGTACAACCATGTCCGGACGTTTGACCTTTACCTTGGCCGCTTTTGTTGGCGCGTTGTCAGGCATGTTGATCGCCCCGGTCACAACTGTTTATTACGACACGGGATTTCTGATCGGTCTCAAAGGCTTTGTCGCCGCTATCATCGGTGGTCTCGCCAGTTATCCAATCGCCGCGATCGGTGCGCTGGCCGTCGGTCTGCTGGAATCGTTTTCTTCTTTTTGGGCAAGCGCCTACAAAGAGGTGATTGTTTTCACGCTGATTATTCCGGTGTTGCTCTGGCGCTCGCTCACCACGCATCATGTCGAGGATGAGGAGTAAGCATCATGAAAAACCGTCTTCTTCTGATTCTATTTATCGCCTTGCTCGTTCTGTTGCCTGTGTTGCCAGCCACCCCCGAGTTCTGGATCACGCAGCTCAACTATATCGGTCTGGCCGCGCTGGTTGCACTCGGTCTGGTGTTGCTGACCGGAGTCGGCGGGTTGACTTCTTTTGGTCAGGCGGCCTTTGTTGGTCTGGGGGCTTACACAACGGGTTGGTTCACGACGCAATATGGCGGCTCGCCCTGGGTCGCGCTGTTGATTGGCCTGGGGCTGACCGCCGCACTGGCCTTTTTGATTGGTGCGATTACGCTTCGCTTGTCTGGTCATTATTTACCGCTTGGCACCATCGCTTGGGGCTTGTCGCTTTATTACCTGTTTGGCAATATCGATTTTGTGGGCAAGCATGATGGGATTTCCGGAATTGAACCCTTAACGGTGTTCGGTATCTCGTTGGCACCCGGGCGTCATATTTACGTGTTGATCTGGGTGTTGGTGTTGCTTTCCGTCTGGACGATGCACAATCTGCTCGACTCGCGTCCCGGTCGCGCAATCCGCGCCTTGAAATCCGGTGCCGCGATGGCGGAGTCTTTTGGCGTCAATACGGCGGCTTACAAAATCATTATTTTTGTTTATGCTGCTTTGCTTGCCTGCCTGTCTGGCTGGTTGTATGCGCACATGCAGCGCGCGGTTAGTCCTAGCCCCTTCGGTCTGAATCACGGCATTGAGTATTTGTTTATGGCGGTCGTGGGCGGTGCGGGTTATGTGTGGGGCGCGTTGCTTGGTTCGGCGCTGATCATCACGCTGCGCGATCAGATCCAGAACGTTTTGCCCAAACTTTTAAATACCAATGCCAACTTCGAACTGATTCTGTTCGGTGTGTTGATGGTTGTCATGTTGCAGCGGGCGCGAGAGGGCTTATGGCCGATTCTCAACGGGCTCTGGACGCGCCTGACGGGTGCGCAGCAATTGCGTCAGCGTGCGGCACCGGTTCAAGCGCCTGCGTTGCCGCAGCGCGCGCGTCCCCAGTCCGGTGAGACTGTTCTGGTGGTCGATGCGATCCGCAAAGAGTTTGGTGGTTTGGTCGCGGTCAACGACATCAGTTTTAAAGTCCGTGCCGGCGAGATCGTCGGCTTGATTGGCCCGAACGGTGCTGGCAAGAGCACAACCTTTAATTTGATTACGGGTGTATTGCCGGCAACGCGTGGCAAGGTCTCTTTTATGGATACCCGCATCGATGGACTCAGCGCGCGCGAAATCGCAAAACGCGGTGTCGGACGCACCTTCCAACACGTACAGTTGCTAGCCAATATGTCTGTCCTTGAAAACGTGGCGCTCGGTGCGCACCTGCGCTCTCACGTCAATGTGATTCAAGGTGCCTTGCATCTTGATCGCGCCCGCGAAGCGCAGTTGTTACATGAGGCTGCAGTTCAACTTCAACGCGTTGGTCTGGGTGATTACCTATACGAGCAAGCTGGCAATCTGGCGTTGGGTCAGCAGCGTATTCTTGAAATCGCGCGTGCCCTGGCGGCAGATCCCATTTTGCTCTTGCTCGATGAACCCGCAGCAGGTCTGCGTTACAAAGAAAAACAAGAGCTTGCAGAAGTGTTGATCCAGTTGCGTGACAGCGGGATGAGTATTTTGCTGGTTGAGCACGATATGGATTTTGTGATGCGGTTGACGAATCACCTAGTGGTGATGGACTTCGGTACCAAGCTTGCCGAAGGTGTCCCTGCGGATATCCAGCAAAATCCAGCGGTGCTTGAGGCTTACCTGGGTGGTATTGATGATGATCTGGAGCTCGATGAGCCTGCGACTTCAGTGACGGGAGGACAGGCATGAGTCAGCTTGCAGATAAGCAGCAACAGACCGCTCAATCCCATCCTGAGCTCTTGCGTGTTCAGGGTTTGTCGGCGCGTTATGGCAAGGTCAATGCCTTGGCCGAAACAACGCTGGTTGTCCCGGCGGGCAGCATCGTGACGGTGATCGGTGCCAACGGTGCGGGTAAATCCACGATGCTCAACGCCATCATGGGCTCCTTGCCGGTCAATGGTTTTGCCGCCGGACAAGTCCAGTATCTTGGTCAGGATGTCAGCAGTTGGGCCGTCGAACAGCGTGTCTCCTTAGGGATGTCACTGGTGCCTGAAAAGCGCGAGTTGTTTTCCAGCATGTCAGTGCAGGATAACTTGATGCTTGGCGGATTTCGCCGTTATCGCGCGGGTGAAAAGAACTGGTTGGACACGCTTGAAGAAGTCTATGCTCTGTTTCCGCGCTTGAAAGAGCGCTTCGTACAGCAGGCCGGCACCTTATCGGGGGGCGAGCGGCAGATGCTTGCCGTCGGGCGTGCCTTGATGGCCAAGCCTCAACTGCTCATGCTGGATGAACCGAGTCTGGGACTCGCGCCACGCATCGTGAGAGAGATTTTTCATATCATCGCGCGTTTGCGTCAAGCAGGTGTGTCGATTTTGTTGGTCGAACAAAACGCCAGAGCCGCGTTGCAAGTCGCCGATTACGGCTACGTGCTTGAAACGGGCTCAGTCGTTCTGGAAGGGCAGGCAAAGGAGCTTGCCGGCAACCCCAGAGTGATTGAAAGCTATCTGGGGCTGGGCAAACATTAAGAGCTGGCTAGCGGCCGCCAGCGACCTCAATCACGGAGCCGTGCACGTAAGAGGCGGCGTCCGAGGCAAGCCAGATGACGGCCTCAGCCACTTCTTCAGGTAAGCCCGTGCGTCCCATCGGGACGCCGGTCTTGGCCAGTTCGTGCATTTTGTCCAAACCACCTCGTGGCGCATGGATCTCGGTGTCGATCAGACCCGGGCGAATACCATTGACGCGAATGCCTTCCAGGCCGACTTCTTTGGCCAGAGCCAGATTAAAGACATCGATCGCACCCTTTGAAGCGGCATACACCGAGCCACCCGCAACGGCGGCCGCCAGGCGCGCCGCAACCGAGGACATGTTGATGATGTTGCCGCCACGTCCGCCATGCGCCGTGGACATGCGTCTGACGGCTTCACGCGAGCAATAGAACGCGCTGAAGACATTGGCCTCGAAGGTTTTAATCAAATTGTCTTCGTCCAACTGATCGACACGATAGCTGGCCAGGATGCCGGCATTGTTGACCAGCACATCCAAGGTGCCGAGCTTATCGTCCACCTCTTGAAACACGCGGACCACATCCTCGGATTTGCCGACGTTGCCCTGAATCGCCACTGCGCGCCCACCGTCTGCTTGGATTTGAGCCACCACGCGTTCGGCCGCCTCTTTGCTGTTTTGGTAGTTGACGGCAACTTGATAGCCTTCCTTGGCCGCGCGCAAGGCAATCGCCGCACCGATACCGCGTCCGGCTCCCGTGACAAGCATGATTTTGTTCATTGTTTGTTCTCCTCGTTTTTATATTGACAGTATTTTGACACTGCTTGAAGCAAAAAAACGGAGACAGTTTGCATTGTCTCCGTTCGCTTTTGACTGAATCGCTGATGAGCAGGATTAGTGCGCAGCAGTCGCAACGGGTGCTTTCGCCCCTTTGCGTCGGTCCATCCAGGCATTGAACTCACCGACAACGCCGCGGCGGAAGGCCAGCACGCACAGGATGAAGATCAAACCGATCACAATCGTGACCGATTCTCCCAGACGGGTGAACCATTCGATTCCGGTGGTCTTGGTCAGCCAGGTGCCCATGTCACCGACTTTGTTTTCCAGCATCACGACGATCAAGGCACCAATCACGGGACCCACCAAGGTACCCATGCCGCCAATCAGTGTCATCAGAATCACCAGGCCAGACATCTGCCAAGTGGCATCCGACAACGTCGCCGAGACAAAGACCAGCATCTTGGCTGAACCTGCCAAGCCTGCCAGCATGGCGGACAAGACAAAGGCCAGAAGCTTGAAGCGATCGACATCGTAGCCAAGTGAAATGGCGCGCGGTTCGTTTTCACGAATCGCCTTGAGGACTTGGCCAAAAGGCGAGTTGACGGTGCGCCAGATCAGGAAGTAGCCGAAGATAAACAACGCCATGATGACGTAGTAAAGATTGGTATCGCTTTTCAAGTCGATCAAGCCGAACAAGGTACCGCGTGGCACCCCTTGCAAGCCGTCTTCGCCTCCAGTGAATTTTGCCTGAAGGAAGAAAAAGAACACCATCTGAGCCAAAGCCATCGTGATCATGGCGAAATAGATGCCACTGCGACGAATCGCCAGCAAGCCCATGACCAGACCCAAAATGCCGGCAACGGCCACGCCATACAGAATGCCGACTTCGGTCGAGAGGCCCCATACCTTCATGGCGTGTCCGGATGCATAGGCCGCGGCGCCCAGAAAGGCGGCATGACCAAACGACAGCAGGCCGGTAAAGCCCAGTAGCAGGTTAAAGGCGCAAGCAAACAGGGCGTAACACATGATCTTCATGGCGAAGACAGGGTAGATCCCCAGCATGGGAACAGCCAGCAGAAAAGCCGTAAAGGCGATATATCCGAGCGTTTGACGATTCATTTTTCTTTCCCGAAAAGCCCGGCGGGACGCAAGAGCAAGACAATAGCCATGATGATGAAAACAACGGTGCTAGACGCTTCCGGCCAGAACACTTTGGTCAGGCCTTCGATGATGCCCAGGCCCAGACCTGTGACGATGGCGCCTAAGATGGAACCCATGCCGCCGATCACCACCACCGCGAAGACGACGATGATCAGGTTTGAACCCATCAGCGGAGAAATTTGCAGAACCGGCGCGGCCAAAACACCGGCAAAGCCAGCCAGCGCGACGCCAAAACCGTAGGTTAGGGTGACCAT
>JACCDU010629461.1_pt1 | contig 11777 bp, 8 predicted proteins | sample 7446081 | NCBI WGS metagenome assembly JACCDU01 (sample SAMN15323447, study PRJNA562643) | freshwater metagenome | isolation source: river surface water | place: USA:Blue River Watershed | collected 2017-08-17 | reverse complement strand
CGAGCCCTTCTGCACCACATGGCCGCCGAGCACGGTGCGCAGCGCCTTGTGCATCAGGTGGGTCGCGGAGTGATTGCGCATGGTCGCTGCACGCACCTGCGCATCGACCTTGGTCGTGACCTTGTCGTCAACGGTGAGCGTGCCAGACGCGAGCTTGCCGTGGTGGCCGATCACTTCCGGTTGTACCTTTTGGGTATCAGCAACCGTAAACAAGGAATGGCCTGCCTCGATCACACCGATGTCGCCGGCCTGGCCGCCGGACTCGGCATAGAAAGGCGTGGTGTCCAGCACCACGGTCGCCTCTTGTCCGGCGTTGATCGCATTCACCGCAGCGCCGTCCACATACAGCGCCAGTACCTTCGCTTCGCCATGCAGCGTGTCGTAGCCGGTAAAGACCGTCTTCGGGCCTGAGTACTCGATCGCGGCGGCCATTTCGAACTTGCCCGCTGCACGCGCGGCCGACTTCTGCTTTTCCATCGCGTCGTGGAAGCCGGCTTCGTCCAGCGTCACATCGCGTTCGCGGCAGATATCGGCAGTCAGGTCGAGCGGGAAACCATAGGTGTCATACAGCGTGAACGCGGTCTTGCCATCGAGGCGGCCCGGGTCTTTCGCCAGCGCCGCTTCGAGGATCTTCATGCCGTTTTCCAGCGTCTCGCCGAAGCGCTCTTCTTCTTGCTTCAAGACCATCATCACGCGCTCTTGCGCGTCGGCCAGTTCCGGATACGCAGCACCCATTTCCTTCACCAGATCCGGCACCAGCTTGTAGAAGAACGGCTTCTTCTGTCCCAGCTTGTTGCCGTGGCGCAGAGCGCGGCGCACGATACGGCGCAGCACATACGCGCGGCCATCGCTGCCCGGCACCACACCATCGGTGACGAGGAACGCGCACGCGCGGATGTGGTCGGCGATCACGCGCAGCGAACCATTCGTCAGATCTTTCGCGCCAGTCTCGCGCGCGGCGGCTTTCACGAGGCGGTCGAACAGGTCGATTTCGTAATTGCTGTGCACATGCTGCAGCACCGCGGCCAGACGTTCGAGCCCCATGCCGGTATCGACGCAGGGCGCCGGCAGCGGCGTCAGCGCGTATTCGCCGGTAGCCGGGGCAAGCTGGCGGTCGAACTGCATGAACACGTTGTTCCAGATCTCGATGTAGCGGTCGCCATCCTGCTCGGCGCTGCCGGGTGGGCCACCCCACACGTCCGGACCGTGGTCATAGAAAATTTCCGAGCACGGGCCGCAGGGGCCGGTGTCGGCCATTTGCCAGAAATTGTCTGATGCATACGGCGCGCCCTTGTTGTCGCCGATGCGCACCACGCGCTCCGGCGGCAGGCCAATGACCTTGGTCCAGATGTCATACGCCTCGTCATCGGTGTGATAAACGGTCGCCCACAGCTTCTCGGCCGGCAGCCCGTAGACCTCGGTCAGCAGCTCGTACGCCCAGACCAGCGATTCCTTCTTGAAGTAATCGCCGAACGACCAGTTGCCGAGCATTTCGAAGAAGGTGTGATGGCGCGCGGTGTAACCGACGTTTTCGAGGTCATTGTGCTTGCCGCCGGCACGCAGGCAGCGCTGCACGGATGCAGCACGTACATAGTCGCGCTTCTCGGTGCCAAGAAAGGTGTCCTTGAACTGCACCATGCCGGAGTTGGTGAACAGCAGCGTCGGATCATTGCCCGGCACCAGGCTGGACGAACGGACAACGGTGTGGCCTTTGGAGGCAAAGAAAGCGAGGAATTTTTCGCGGATTTCAGCTGCGTTCATGGTGCGATTCAGGATGGTGGAAGCCTCCGGTCAAGCGCGCAACGCCGGGCGACGATGTCGCCGGCGAACGGCACAAGGCGGCATGCCGCGCTCGGTGGAAGGCAGGGACGGCGATGCCGTCGGCAAACCATGGATTATACGTGATCGCCCCTGCACAACCCGCAGCCGGACTGGCTTGTCGGCGGGTCTGCTTGCCGAAAAATCAACGAACTCGGGGCCGACGCCGGCAGTGCTGGCAGGTCGGCCGAGGGTGCGGCAGAAGCCGCAGCAGAATCCCGCCGAACCACGTTCATGCAAAACCGGGCCCGATCAGGTCGAGTCGATCAGTGCAGATCGCATCGACGCCCATCGCGAACAGCGCGCGCGCCTGCAGCGGGTCGTTCACGGTGTAGCACAGCAGCCCGTAACCGGCGGCCTTGACCGCTGCAGCCTGCGCGGATGTCAGCAGGCTGGCTTTCGCATGCAAGGCAACCGCACCCAGCGCCTGCAGCCGTGTGAGCCAGTCATCGGGCACGGCCTCGACCAGCAATGCGCGCGGCAACGCAGGCACTGCATCGCGGGCGCCCACCAGCGCATCCACCGCAAATGACGACAGCAATACACTGCCGGCGGGTAGTGCCGCGCAAGCCAGCGCCACCTGACAACCAGTGACGGCTTCAGTGCCCGGCACCGGCTTGATCTCGGCATTCATCCAGATGCCGTGCGTGATGCAGAAGTCGCGCGCGATCGCAAAGCTCGGCACCGGCTCGCCGGCAAACGCCGGGCCGAACCACGCGCCCGCATCCAGCGTAGCCAGATCGGCGATCGTGCAATCACCGATGCTGCCGCGCCCGGGCACCGTGCGTCCGCGCTCGGGGTCGTGCATCAGCACCAGACCGTCAGCCGCACCCATCACATCGAACTCCACCGCATGAAATCCATGCGACAGCCCGCAGCGCAATGCGGCGATGGTGTTCTCGGGCGCGAGGCTGCCGCCGCCGCGATGAGCGAGTACCCGGGTCGGATAGATTTCCATCGCCTGCCTCCGTTGATCACGCGGCCTGTCGCCTGCAAGGGCTACGGTAAAATGCCGCTATCTTTCAACGCATTATCTTCCTGATCCATGGGCAATGACAGCAGCAACGGCGCGCCAGCCGCGCCGTCCAACTTCCTGCGCGGCATCATCGATGCCGACACCGCGAGCGGCAAATATGCGGGGCGCAGCGACCAGCACGGCAAAGCACTGCCCACCGTCATCACCCGCTTCCCGCCCGAGCCCAATGGTTACCTGCACATCGGGCATGCGAAATCGATCTGCCTGAATTTCGGCCTCGCGCGTGACTATGGCGGCCGTTGCCACCTGCGCTTCGATGACACCAATCCGACCAAGGAAGAACAGGAATACGTCGACACCATCATCGACAGCGTCAACTGGCTCGGCTTCTCCTGGAAAGCGGGCGACGACGAACACAAATATTTCGCGAGCGATTACTTCGACCAGCTGTATGCGATGGCCGAGTGGCTGGTGACGGCCGGCCATGCGTATGTGGACAGCCAGAGCGCCGACGAAATGGCCGCCAATCGCGGCTCGTTCAGCGAGCCGGGCAAGAATTCGCGCTTCCGCGATCGTCCGGCCGATGAATCGCTGGACCTGCTGCGCCGCATGAAGGCTGGCGAGTTCAGGGATGGCGAGCACATCCTGCGCGCAAAAATCGACATGGCCTCGCCGAACATGAACATGCGCGATCCGGCGATTTACCGGATCCGCCATGCGCATCATCATCGTACCGGCGACCAGTGGTGCATCTATCCAATGTATGACTATGCGCACCCGATCTCGGATGCGATTGAAAACATCACCCATTCATTCTGCACACTGGAATTTCAGGATCATCGCCCGTTCTACGACTGGATCCTCGCGCGACTGGCCGAAGGCGGTTTCTTCAAACAAGCGCTGCCGCAGCAAGTTGAATTCGCGCGACTGAACCTGACCTATGCGATCACCAGCAAGCGCAAGCTGTTGCAACTGGTCGAAGAAAAAATTGTCGATGGCTGGGATGACCCGCGCATGCCAACCATCGTCGGCATCCGTCGCCGCGGCTTTACGCCGGAATCGATTCAATTGTTTGCAGAGCGCATCGGTGTAGCGAAGGCCGATAGCTGGATCGACATGGGCGTGCTCGAAGGCGCGTTGCGTGATGACCTCGATGCGAAGGCGGCGCGCATCGTCGGCGTGCTGAACCCGTTGAAGCTGATCATCGATAACTATCCGGAAGGCCAGAGCGAAACCTGTACCGCACCGGTGCATCCGCATCATCCGGAACGCGGTCAGCGTGAATTCCCGATCAGCCGCGAGTTGTGGATCGAGGCCGAAGATTTCATGGAAGTACCGGACAAGGGTTACTTCCGCCTGTACCCGGGCAACAAGGTGCGGCTGCGCTACGGCTATGTGGTTGAGTGCACCGGCTGCGACAAGGATGCATCGGGCAAGGTGGTCGCGGTGCATTGCAACTACTACCCGGACAGCAAGAGCGGCACCGACGGTGCGAACAACTACAAGGTGAAGGGCAACATCCACTGGGTATCGGTTCCGCATGCGGTCGAGACTGAGGTGCGCATGTATGACCGCCTGTTCAGCGACCCGCATCCGGACGCCGGCGGCAAGGACTTCAAGCAGGCACTGAACCCGGACTCGAAATCGGTGATCACCGCGTATCTGGAAGCCGGTGCCGGCAACGCGAAGCCCGATGACAAGTTCCAGTTCGAGCGCCATGGTTACTTCGTCGCCGATCGCGTCGATTCGACGCCGGGCAAGCCTGTGTTCAACCGCATCGTGACGCTGAAGGACAGCTGGGGCGGCAAGTAAGCATCGGTCGTACCTATCCACCTACGCAGCAGGCTGCGATGAAGTTCGACAAGCTGGTCTTCCTCGACCTTGAAACCACGGGCACCAATCCGGTCGCGGACCGCATCACCGAGATCGGCCTGGTGGAGGTCGATGCGGACGGCCGCGCGACCCATTGGTCCAGCCTGGTCAATCCCGGTGTCGGCATCCCTGCCTTCATCCAGAGCCTGACCGGTATCTCGAACGACATGGTGCGCAACGCACCGACATTCGAAGAGCTCGCACCGGCGTTGCATGACCGCCTGCAGGGTGCGTTGTTCATCGCGCACAATGCGCGCTTCGATTACGGCTTCCTGCGTAATGCGTTCAGCGAAGCCGGCCTGCCTTACAAGGCTGATGTACTGTGCACGGTAAAGCTGTCGCGCGCGCTGTACCCGCAAGAGCGCAAGCACAATCTTGATACCCTGATCGAGCGCCACCAGCTGCAGCCCGATGGCCGTCACCGCGCACTGGCCGACGCCGACCTGCTGTGGCAGCTATGGCAAAAGCTGCATACGGCACTGCCGGCCGAGCGTATCGCCAGCGCACTGCAAACCCTGCTGCAGCGGCCCAGCCTGCCGTCGCACCTGCCCAGCGATGCACTGGATACGATACCGGACACGCCTGGCGTCTATCTGTTCTATGGCGAGAACGATGTGCCGCTGTATGTCGGCAAGAGCGTGCACCTGCGGCAGCGGGTGCTGTCGCATTTCAATGCGGATCACAAGCTGTACAAGGACATGCGGCTCTCGCAGCAACTGCACCGGATCGACTGGCAGGAAACCGCCGGCGAGATTGGCGCGCTGTTGCTGGAGGCACGACTGGTGAAGGAACTGCAACCGATCCATAACCGCAAGCTGCGCCGCCAGGGCGACCTGTGTGCATGGCGCCTCGACGAAGACAGCGCCGGCGGCATCACGCCGGTGCTGAGCTTCGCGCAAGATGCAGACTTCGGTCGCGCCGAACGTCTGTATGGCCTGTTCAGCTCGAAGCGCAAGGCCGAGAGCACGCTGCGCGAACTGGCCGAAGCCCACCAGCTGTGCCTGGTGCAGCTGGGGCTGGAAAGCCGCAGCGGCGCGAACAAGCCATGCTTTGCATGGCAGCTGAAACGCTGCAAGGGCGTCTGCTGCGGACGCGAAAACCCCTCCTTCCACCGCGCGCGGCTCGAAGCCGCACTGGCCAGCCTGCAGGTACGCACCTGGCCCTATGACGGCGCGGTCGGCCTCATCGAAACCCTGGGCGAGCGCACCGACGTGCACGTGGTGAGTAATTGGTGCTACCTCGGCACGGCCAACTCGGAAGAGCAAGTGTGGTCCCTGCTCGCCGATGCGCCGTCGCGTCCGGCGTTCGACCTCGATACCTACAAGATCCTCAGCAAGGCCCTGCTGAACCCGGCTGCGGTCGGCAGCCGCATCACCCGGCTCGGCAGCACCGGCGGCCTGCAGGTGCGGGCGCTGGATGCTGCAAAGCGCAAGGAAAAATAGTTACCTAAACGCAAGTTAAGGCGTAATATGGGGCCGAAAGTGTACCGGCTTAAAAGTACACATTTACAATAACAAATTTGAAACACTGGAGACCGCACCTGCGATTCCTCTCGCCGCCCGGCTACCCGCTGCGGCGCGCCCGTCTTCAGCACTGAAGCAAGGAATTCGCCCTTCGTATTGAACTCCCCATACCCTGCATCGCGTCGCGGTCCATCAACCGCGGCGTCCGGTTGACTCGCATCAAAAATGCGCGCGCGCCGATCGCTAGCATCTGACGTTTTGCCGCCTGTCCGGGGCAATCGCTGTACCGAAGTAGCCGTACCCGGCGGGTTGGGCCGGGCAGCAGCACGCAGTACCGAGCATTGAAGTCGTGATCAAGCAGCAATTACGGAGAACAATATGGAAGAAGTCGTCATCGTCGCCGCCGGTCGTACCGGCGTCGGCAAGTTCGGGGGCAGCCTCGCGAAGATCCCGGCAGCAGAACTGGGCGCGCATGTGATCAAGGGGCTGGTGCAGCGTACCGGCATCGACCCGGCACTGATCAGTGAAGTCATCATGGGCCAGGTGCTGACCGCCGGCGTCGGCCAGAACGCGGCACGCCAGGCAGTGATCAAGGCCGGCCTGCCAGACATGATCCCCGGCATCACGATCAACAAGGTCTGCGGCAGCGGCCTGAAGGCGACTCATCTCGCAGCACAGGCACTGATGTGCGGCGATGCCGACATCATCATCGCCGGTGGCCAGGAAAACATGAGCGCATCGCCGCATGTGCTGAACAACTCGCGCGACGGCTTCCGCATGGGCGACGCGAAACTGGTCGACACCATGATCGTTGACGGCCTGTGGGACGTGTACAACCAGTACCACATGGGCATCACCGCCGAGAACGTCGCGAAGAAGCACAACGTGTCGCGCGCGGAGCAGGATGAGTTCGCGGTCGCGTCACAGCAAAAGGCCGAAGCTGCGCAAAAGGCCGGCAAGTTCAAGGATGAAATCCTGCCGCTCGAAATCGCGTCGAAGAAAGGCAGCATCGTGTTCGACAGCGAAGAGTACATCAAGGCCGGCACCACCATCGATGCGCTCGCAGGCCTGCGCCCGGCGCTCAGCAAGGAAGGCCCGGTCACTGCGGGCAATGCGTCCGGCATCAATGACGGCGCAGCGGCCGTGATGATGATGACCGCGAAGAAGGCAAAGGAACTGGGCCTGAAGCCGCTGGCAAAGATCGCCGGCTATGCGTCGGCCGGCCTCGACCCGACCATCATGGGCATGGGCCCGGTACCGGCCAGCCAGCGCTGCCTGCAGAAGGCTGGCTGGACCCACAAGGACCTCGACCTGATGGAGATCAACGAAGCCTTCGCGGCACAGGCGATCGCGGTCAACAAGGAAATGGGCTGGGATACGTCGAAGATCAACGTCAATGGCGGCGCGATCGCGATCGGCCATCCGATCGGTGCATCCGGCTGCCGCATCCTCGTCACCCTGATCCACGAAATGATCCGTCGCGATGCGAAGAAGGGCCTCGCCAGCCTGTGCATCGGTGGCGGCATGGGCGTCGCTCTGGCTATCGAGCGCTGACCTGCGTTCACATCACCTGAAACTGAAAAACAAATTCAAGGAGCAGACATGAGCAGAGTCACACTGGTTACCGGCGGCATGGGCGGCCTCGGCGAGGCCATTTGCATCAAGATGGCGAACATGGGCTATGACGTGGCGACCACCTACTCGCCCGGCAATACCAAGGTCGATGCATGGCTGGCCGAAATGAAGGACAAGGGCTACCACTTCCGCGCGTATGCGTGCGATGTGGCCGACTATGCATCGGCGCAGGAATGCATCTCGCAGATCACGAAAGACATGGGCCCGATCGATGTGCTGGTGAACAATGCCGGCATCACGCGCGACATGACCTTCAAGAAGATGGACAAGGTCAACTGGGATGCGGTGATGAAGACCAACCTCGACTCGGTGTTCAACATGACCAAGCCGGTAACGGATGGCATGATGGAGCGCGGCTGGGGCCGCATCATCAACATCTCGTCCGTCAACGGCCAGAAGGGTGCGTTCGGGCAGACCAACTACTCGGCCGCAAAGGCCGGCATGCATGGCTTCACGAAAGCGCTGGCGCTGGAAGTGGCGAAAAAAGGTGTGACCGTGAACACCATCTCGCCGGGTTACATCGGCACCAAGATGGTCACCGCGATCCCGCAGGAAGTGCTGGACTCGAAGATCATCCCGCAGATCCCGATGGGCCGACTCGGCAAGCCGGAAGAAGTGGCAGGTCTGGTCGCTTACCTGGCGTCCGATGAAGCCGCGTTCCTGACCGGCGCCAACATCGCGATCAATGGCGGCCAGCACATGCAGTAAGTGCGGTTGCGAGACCCTCGGTTGCCCGGGGGTGTCAAATCAGCGATAATCCGGCTCGCGCTTGCCGACCGTGGTCGGCAAGCGCCTGGCCTCGGTGGTGAAATTGGTAGACGCGCCGGACTCAAAATCCGGTTCCGAAAGGAGTGTCGGTTCGATTCCGACCCGAGGCACCAAACGCATACGTTGTGATGATCAAAGCTCCTGCGGGAGCTTTTTTTATCAGCCCTGCTTGGCCGCTTCCGGTGCCGGCGCACCTTCGAGCGCCGCGTCGCCGCTGGCCTGCGGTGCGGGCAATGCGGAGGGGTCGTCCGCGGCACCGGCTTCCTGCGCGCCGGCGTCGGCGACACCATCGCTGGCACCGGCCGTGGAAGCGTCGGCCGCGCCTGCTGCTGTGGCGTCCGCTGTGCCGTCTGCGCCGTCGGCCGCACCGGTCGCGGCACTATCAGCGGCACCGTCCGCAGTAGCGGTCGCGGCGGCATCGGCCGGCTTCGCGTCCTTCGCATCTTTCGCATCGGCCTTGTCCTTCTTCAGCGGCTTCGGTCCGCGGCGCTGCGCGGCCATCATCACCGTGGCCAGCATGCCGAGGAAGCCGAGCATGATCATCAGCGACATCGGCACGAAGGTCACCAGCGCCAGATAGCCGACCACGATCACGATCGACAACGGCAGCAAGGCCATTTCGGCGACGAACACGAAAGGCGTGATGAAGGCGCACATCAGCATGATCCAGCTGATCCATTGCGCAGTGAAATCCGGTTGCAGCAGTGTGTGCACGCCATACGCAATGAACAGCAGGCCGATCGGGAAGCGCACCCACCAATGGCCCCAGAAATGGCTGCTGGCGACGCGCGCGGCGCTCCAGTAGCGGTATTTTTCTTCAAGCGCGGCCTCGGTCCACTCCCAGCGCTTCGGGCGCAGCAGGTCGATGCCGGTGGACATGAACCAGAACAGCAAGCCATAGACCCAGACCACGACCGGCAGGATCCAGCCGCCGTCGCCCCAGCCATCGCTGAACGCGTACTGGGTCTGCACTGCGGCCGGAATGCCGAGTGACACCAGGCTGGGGATGGTCGCGTTGGCGACGCGTTCCTCGATGCCGACCGGCACCCATTCGCCATTCACGCCAGGTTCTTTTTTCATGCGGTGCTACCGTCTTTCTGTTTGCGTTGCAGGTATTCCCGGGTCGCGTACACCACGGCGGCTGCGGCCGCGCACAACAACAGCAAGGCGCCGGGCACCGTCAGCCATTCTGCCAGCCATCGTACCAGCGCCGACAGGGCCACCCCCACCGTCACGATCGCCGCCCACAGCAGGGGCTGGCGCCAGCTCCACAGGTTGACCAGTGCCAGCACCAGTATCGCGAGCAGCCAGCCGCCGGCAACCTGCATGTGATGCTCGACCAGCACCCAGTACAAGGCTGCGATCATTGTGATCGCCAGCGGGATGCTGACCAGCGGATGCGACGGCCAGCGCCATTCCTGTTCAACCGGTACGGAGGAAATCGGCTTCGGCAGCGGCGGCTCGAACAAACGGCTGTCGCTGCGCCAGCGGCGCTGCTGGCGGCGCTCGATCCGCGCCTGCAGCAGCAATACCACCAGGCTCACACTGCCGAGCAGCAGCACGAAATCCGGCCAGCTGCGGGCCAGCCCGCTGAACCAACCGAGCGCCGCGAGCACGCCCAGCCCGAAAGGCCAACGCAGACGACGCAGCCACCGGCGACGCGGTGCGTCCGGTTCATCCTGCCAAGCCAAGTCGATGCCGCGATGCTGCTTCATCCTCGCCTCTGAGAGTGGCACAAGTCGTGGAAACAGGCACATGCGTTTCCACGCCGGCAGGGGTGAAACACTGTCGGGATGATGCGCTGCCGGGATCGGCGCTTATTTTATCAGCAAGATCTGCGTCAACGACTGCAAGGGATCACATGCCTGAGGGTGACCACGGCGACCGATCTCAGCCTGAAATGACAATTTTTGTCAGTGATCGTCAAATTTTGAAATCAAACGCACAGCAATCTGGAAATCGCACATTTCGGCTGGTCGACAAATGAACGGCTGGCACGGATGCAGATCATGCGACCGGACTAATGACGTTTCCCGGTCAACTGAAGGCGAACATCGTTACAACGGTAATCACACCGCAATTCACCGACGCACACCGAACCAGCGCAGGCTCCTGACGACGTGTGGCATGCGGCTTGCCATGGTGGATGAATCCACCGCTACGGTGGAATGAATTGATGCATCCACCGGGAGTTCCCATGAAAGTTATCTATACCCTGCGTAATCGCCGGTCATTCAACATGACAGGTGCTTGTCACCGATACCGAGCTGGTTTCACCCTGATTGAATTGATGATCGTGGTTGCGATCATCGGCATTTTGGCAGCTATCGGCATACCCGCTTACCAGGATTACACCGCCCGTGCCCGGGTCTCGGAGGGGCCAAGTCTCGCCGCACCTGCGATTGCTGCTGTTGGCATAGCGTGCAGCGATGGAACGATGCAGGAAAAAAAAGCGGATCTGGATAACAAGACGGTGGGACTGCCCGAGCCTGGCACGATCAAGAATCCCCGAATAAAGTCCGTTGAAGTCAAAGGCGAAAGTGAGTCCAGTGCGAAGATAACGATCACCTATGCCGGTGGCATCCCGGGCGTCAAAGAAGATAGCAAGCTGGTGTATTCAGGAGACTGCACTCCAGGGGCCGGATTGACGTGGAAATTTCACGCAGACACCGATATTGAGCCCCGGCTGCGACCAAAGCTCTGATTTGCACATAACGAAAAACGGGGAGCCTGAGCTCCCCGTTTTTTCGCTCTCGACAGGTGATCAGAGCATCGCCTTGAGCAGACGTCCCATCTCGGACGGGTTGCGCGTGACCTTGATGCCGCAGGCATCCATGATCTCGAGCTTTGCATCGGCTGTGTCGGCACCGCCGGAAATCAGCGCGCCGGCATGGCCCATGCGCTTGCCCGGCGGGGCGGTGACGCCAGCGATGAAGCCGACCACCGGCTTCTTCATGTTGTCCTTGATCCAGTAAGACGCATTCGCTTCGTCCGGGCCACCGATCTCGCCGATCATGATCACCGCATCGGTATCCGGATCATCGTTGAAGGCCTTCATGATGTCGATGTGCTTCAGGCCGTTGATCGGGTCACCACCGATGCCGACCGCCGACGACTGACCTAGGCCGAGCGCCGTCAGCTGCCCCACCGCTTCATACGTCAGCGTGCCGGAGCGCGACACGACACCGATGCGGCCCTTCTTGTGAATATGGCCCGGCATGATGCCGATCTTGACGTCTTCCGGG
>JACCDU010280392.1_pt1 | contig 11779 bp, 7 predicted proteins | sample 7446081 | NCBI WGS metagenome assembly JACCDU01 (sample SAMN15323447, study PRJNA562643) | freshwater metagenome | isolation source: river surface water | place: USA:Blue River Watershed | collected 2017-08-17 | reverse complement strand
TTGTCTGATAGCCCGGGCACGCCGGGGCGTAAGGCACAGACGCCACGCACGATCAGATCGATTTCCACACCGGCCTGGCTGGCGGCATACAGAGCTTCAATGATGGCTGGCTCTAACAACGAGTTCATCTTGGCGACGATGCGGCCTTTGCGGCCAGCTTCAGCGGCGAGTTTTTCGGCCTCGATGGCTTTCATCATATTGGCGCTGAGGGTAAAGGGCGCCTGCCAGAGATAGTGCAGTGTCTGCGCACGGCCGAGGCCGGTGAGCTGTTTGAAGACTTCCGAGACATCCATGCCGATGGCTTCGTTGCAGGTGAGCAGACCGAAGTCGGTATAGAGGCGGGCGGTTCGCGGGTGATAGTTGCCGGTACCCAGGTGCACATAGTGGCGCAGCATGGGGGTACCACTGTCGTCTTCTTCCCGGCGCAGGATGAGCAGGGCCTTGGCGTGGGTCTTGTAGCCGACCACACCGTAGACAACGTGGGCGCCGACTTCTTCCAGCTTGGTGGCCCAGCTGACGTTGGTTTCTTCATCAAATCGCGCCAGCAGTTCGACGACCACCGTGACTTCCTTGCCGTTCTGGGCGGCGCGGATCAGCGAGTTCATCAGGACGGAGTCGGTACCCGTGCGATACACCGTCATTTTGATGGCGACGACCTGAGGGTCGGTGGCGGCGGATTCCAGCAGTTGAATCACCGGTGTAAAGCGCTGATACGGGTGATAGAGCAGTACATCACCCTTGCGGATAACGTTGAAAATGTTCTTGCCTTTTTCCAGGCGCTTGACGTCGCCGGGCACAAAGGTGGGGAACTTGAGATCGGGGCGATCCACCCAGCCCGGCACTTGCATCAGACGGACCAGGTTGACCGGGCCTTCGACGCGATACAGATCTTTTTCTTCGAGACCGAACTGCGTGAGGAGAAACTCGGTCATGGCCGGTGAGGTGTTATCCGCCACTTCCAGGCGGACGGCATCACCGAAGTTACGTTGTGGCAGTTCCCCCTGGATCTTGGCGCGCAGGTTTTTGACTTCTTCTTCATCCACAAACAGATCGGAGTTGCGGGTGACGCGGAACTGGTAGCAGCCCTGGACCGTCATGCCGCTAAATAGTTCACCGACGAAGGCGTGCACAATCGAGGATAGGAAAATAAAGGTGTAATCAGATTCTGGCGTCAGCGCCTGCGGCAAGCGGATGATGCGTGGCAGAACGCGTGGTGCCTGCACAATGGCAATGCCGGAGCTGCGGCCAAAGGCATCGCGGCCTTCCAGCTCGACAATAAAATTGAGACTCTTGTTGTAAATGCGCGGGAAGGGGTGCGAAGGATCCAACCCGATCGGGGTAAGGACGGGCATGACTTCGCGGAAGAAGTAATCGCGGATCCATTCCCGTTGTGCGTCGGTCCACTGCGAACGGCGCAGAAAGCGGATGCCTTCATTGGCCGCAGCCGGCAGCAGGGTGTCGTTGAGCTCTCGGTACTGGTCGGCCACCAGACGGTGCACGGCGGCAGAAACTTCGTTGTACGCTTCCTGTGGCAGGCGTCCATCGGTGGTGCGGGTCTGGCTGTGGCCCTTGATTTGTTCCTTGAGGCCGGCCATGCGGATCTCGAAGAACTCGTCCAGGTTGGAAGAGACGATGCACAGAAAGAACAGTCGCTCCAGCAGCGGCACACGCTCATCCTGCGCTTGTGCCAGGACCCGACGGTTGAAGGCGATCAGCCCCAGTTCACGGTTGAGAAAATGGCTGTGCGGGGCGTGGTTATGCGTGATGTGTGTCGCCGTTGAGTTCATGGATTGTTCTGCTGCGTCAAAGTAAAATATTCAAAGTAAGCATATCTATTGTGACAGGGTTATTAAATTTCGTGAAAGTGCATGATGGGGCATGAAAATAAGCCGCCGAGCGTTTTTGATTAAGCCAAAAATAGCCACGAGGCGCTCATGCCAGTGGGGTAAAATTAGATAACTTTTGCGCTTTTCCGGGAACGCCATGCAGTACGAATCCATTGCCGCCGTCGATCTGGGCTCTAACAGCTTCCGCCTTGAAGTGGGGCGCGTTGTCGAAGATCAGATCTATACGCTGGATTCGCTCAAGGATCCGGTGCGTCTGGCTTCGGGTTTGCAGGCGGATAAAAGCCTGGATGAGGCGTCTCAGGAGCGTGGCCTGATTGCGTTGTCACACTTTGGTGAGCGATTGCGGGGCCTGCCACAGGATGCGGTACGCGCCGTGGCAACCAATGCGTTGCGCGTGGCCAAGAATGCCAGCAGCTTTCTGCTGCGTGCTGAAGCGGCCTTGGGCTTTCCTATTGAAATTATTGCCGGCCGGGAAGAGGCGCGACTGATCTATATTGGCGCCGTCCATTCGTTGCCGGCATCTGACCAGCAGCGTCTGGTGTTTGATATTGGTGGCGGTTCGACGGAATTCATCATCGGCGCCGGGATGAAGCCGCTCAAGCTGGAATCGTTGTTCATGGGATGCGTCAGCTATTCGTTGCGCTATTTTCCGGATGGCATGATTGACCGCCGGCGCTTGCGTGAAGCGCAGATGGCGGCGGCCAAGGAAGTATCGTTGATTGCCCACGCCTATCAGCAGACTGGCTGGGGCGAAGCCATTGGTTCTTCAGGCACTGCACGGGCGATTGCCGATATTCTGGAACAGAACGATCTGAATCCGCGCGGCACCACGGGGATTACCCGTAGCGGTCTGGATAAGCTCTGCACGCTGATGTTGCGCCATAAGTTTATCGAAGCCTTACCCTTGCAAGGGGTAAAGACTGACCGTATTCCGGTGTTGCCAGGCGGTATTGCCATTATGTCGGCCATTATGGATACGCTGGGCATCCAGCAGGTGAACTATGCCGATGGCGCGCTGCGCCTGGGGGTTCTGTACGATCTGCTCGGCCGCTTTCATCACCACGATATGCGCACGGCCACGGTCCGCCATTTCCAGCGTCGGTATCAAGTGGAGTCTGGCCAGGCGGAACGGGTCGGTGAGACCGCAGTGGCTATTTTTACCGGTCTGATGGGCCTGAAGCTGCGGAGTGCCGACGAGATTGAGCGCGATGTGCAGTTTGTCCGCTGGGCTGCCAGTCTGCACGAAGTCGGTTTGTCGATCGCCCATAGTGGCTATCACAAGCACGGTGCCTATATTCTCGGCTACGCCGATATGCCCGGCTTTTCCAAAATGGATCAGGCCCGCCTGGCACTGCTGGTGCTGTGTCACCGCGGCAAGCTGAACAAGGTCGATGGTCTGGAACGCAGAGATATTGCCTGGCGCCAGATTCTGGCACTACGCCTGGGGACGATTCTGCATCGCTCGCGACTGGAAAGCGGCGTGCCGCTGATTCAGGCCTCCGAAACCATCAACGGATTTACGGTGCAGATTCCGGCGCTCTGGCTAGATGAAAACCCGATGACCATGGCGGCGCTGCGTGACGAAACTGCCATCTGGGAAGAGGCCGGTTTCCGCCTGCGTATTCGCGCTACGCGCCGATGATTTACTCTGGTGAGATTGATCCTGCCTGGCTGATCACCGGTTTTCTGATCACCGCTGTCGGCTATGTCCGACTTCTATGCCCCTGGCGCACCCTGTGGCGTGATGTCTGTGAACAATGGCCGGCGTTGCTGATCGCCATGCTGGCCTTGCTGGTGCTATGGCACATTCGGGCGACGGTGGTGAACGGGCTGAGCCTGCATTTGCTGGGGGGCATGCTGTGCACGCTGGTGTTCGGTCCACGGCTCGCCGTGTTGCCGTTAACGGTTGTTCTGGCAGCCGCAATGGCGTCTGCCGATGCCGCCTGGGCCACGTTCGGGCTAAATGCCGCGCTGTTGATATTGTGGCCTGTTGGATTGAGTGTCCTGATTGCTGCACTGGTGCGTCGATTGCCAGCCAATGTGTTTGTGTTCATTTTTGTGGGCGGATTTTTCGGTGGGGCGGCTGTGGTGATATGCACCGGCTGGCTACTCACCTTGGTGCTCTGGCTGGCGCAGATCGTGCCCTGGGGGCCGCTGTTGGAAGACTATGCGCTCTACTGGATGCTGGTCGGGTTTTCTGAAGCCTGGCTGACGGGCATGCTGTTGACCGTGATGGTGGTGTATCGCCCCGATAGTGTGCGGATGTTCGATGCCGTGCAATATATTGATAATGCCTGACATCCGATGAAGCGCCTCCCTTATGTGCGTTTGGCCCGCCTGGCGTGGCCGGTGCTGATTGCCCAGTTGGCCACCATTGGCATGATGGCCATTGATACGGTGGTCGTAGGGCGCTCCAATACCGATAATCTGGCGGCATTGGCGGTGGGTGCCAGTATCTACGTTTCACTGGCCTTGGCGTTGTCCGGGGTGGTGCAAGCCTTGCTACCGGGTATCGCCCGACATATCGGCCGGCAGGATGCGCAAGGGGCTGGCCATCTGATTTATCAGGCCATCTGGCTGGTGCTGTTGCTGGCGGTACTCGGTGATCTGGTGCTGTGTTTCCCTGGCTGGTTTATCGCTTTTGCCGAGCTGACGGCGCATGTCGAGACGCTAACGCGGGAGTATCTGGCCATTCTGGCCTTTTCTCTGCCGGCCTCGTTGGGGTACCGGGCTTTTCACGCCATTGCCGGGGGCGTGGGTAAAACACGGCCGCTAATGTGGTTGAGCCTGGGGCAGACGACAGGTCATGCCCTGCTGGCGCCCATTTTGGTGGATTCAATCCTGCTGGGGTCGGTCAGCCTCGGCTTTGGGCTGGGTGTAGCGGGTGCGGCTTTGTCGCAGGCGTTGCTGGCCTGGCTGATTTGTGGGGCCGGTATCTGGGTGCTGTTCAAGTCGCCGGTGTATCAACCCTTGTTGCAGGCTGCCCGCTTTGGTGGGCCAGACCGGGCGGCGCTGGGGCATCTGCTACGCGTGGGGGTGCCGATGGGGCTGTCCTACTTTGTGGAGATTACCGCGTTCACACTGATGGCCATTTTTATTGCGCGGTTGGGGCCGGAGGTGCTGGCCGGTCACCGGGTGGTGGCCAATCTGTCGGCCATGGTGTACATGTTTCCGCTGGCCGTCGGGACGGCGACGGCGGCGTTGGTCGGTCAATCAGCCGGGGCAGGCCATGAGGGCGAGGCACGGGATATGGCCAGGGCCGGTTTCTGGATCGCCTGTGTCGGGTCGGCGACGTTGGCCTTATTGCTCTGGCAGTTCCGGGAGCCACTGGCCTGGTTGGGCAGCCCGGACCCTGCGGTGCAGGCGGTGGCGGTGAGTCTGATTGCCTATGTGTCCGGGTACCAGCTGTTTGATGCCGCCCAAACGGTGGCCGCGTTTGCCTTACGGGGCTATCACGTCACGTTCCTACCGTTGGGAATCCACCTGGCCGCATTCTGGGTGATTGGCCTGTTTGGTGGCTATGTTCTGGCCTTTGATGGGCTACCGATGCTGAGCGTGGCACCCATGGGCGCTGCTGGTTTCTGGTGTGGGGCGTTGTGCGCCACCCTGCTAGCCGCCTTCGGCTTAGTTGGACTGTTACGTTGGGTGCAGCAGCGTCGGGTGGCGGTTTCCTGAAGATTCGGCGGCGTTACTTTTTACGTGGTGGCATGACGGGCGGCCACGAACCATTTGCCTGCTTACAGAAGCGGTAGTAACCGGCGCTTTTAACGTTTTCAGCGACGTTGACCATATGAATCACACGGCAATCCGGGTTCTTTTCCGGGTCCGGGTAGGCGATCAGGGTGCCAAAGGCGCCGGTGGCGGGATTGGACCACTTGATTTCAACACCGGTCTGGCCCTTCAGTACATCACCAGCTGCCTCGTTAAAGAACTGGGCATCCTGTTCGGTAAAGCGTGACATGGCTTGATCGGCCATGAAGGCCATGTTGGCTGCCTGTAGGGCGCCGCTGCCCAGGAGTGCCAGGGCAAACCCTAATACTTTAATCGTTGGTGTGCGCATGGCGGTCTCCTTGAGCCAATTGAGGTAATAATGGCGGTGCGTGATTCAGTAGGGCTAAACAGGGTAGCAGCAAATTCAGCCGCGGGTACTGGCCTGGCCGGGCACATCGATCAGGTGAACGGGGGGCAGCTGCTGCCAGCCCGGCTTACGATGCTCGGCAATGACCGTGGTAAAAACACCGCCCCGCACGTAAAACTTAGCGGTCAGGCGCATGAAACGCGGCTCGGTTGCGGTGACCAGATCGTCGAGGATGCGGTTGGTGACGGCTTCGTGGAAAGCGCCTTCATCCCGGAAGCTCCACATGTACAGTTTGAGGCTTTTCAGCTCGACACACAGCTGATCCGGAATGTAATCCAGTACCAGGGTGGCAAAATCTGGCTGTCCGGTTTTAGGGCAAAGACATGTAAATTCAGGGACTTCCATATGAATCGTGAAATCGCGCTGAGGCGTCGGGTTCGGAAAGGTTTCCAGGGACTTGCTGGGTTGGGTGCTCATTGGAGGTTCTCTGATGTGTTTGGGGCTTTGCAACTGATATTATAAGCAGCCTTTTTCGGCAGTTCAGCCTTCTTGATGGCAGAACGCCTTTATTGGCCTTTGTTGTTCCTTTTGTTGCCCTAATCCCTGTGCCTCTCAACGGGTGCATTACAGAATATGCGTCTGACCAAGCTCAAACTTGCCGGTTTTAAATCTTTCGTAGACCCGACCCAGGTGGAACTGCCTGGTCAGCTGATTGGCGTGGTGGGCCCGAACGGTTGCGGCAAATCAAACATTATTGATGCCGTGCGCTGGGTGCTTGGGGAATCGCGGGCCACCGAACTGCGTGGTGAATCCATGCAGGATGTCATCTTCAACGGGACAACCACCCGCAAGCCAGTATCGCGCGCCAGTGTGGAGATGGTTTTCGACAATACGCTGGGCCGGGCCGTGGGCCAGTGGTCGCAGTATGCCGAACTGTCGGTCAAGCGCGTGCTGACGCGTAATGGTCAGTCGGATTACTTTATTAATAACCTCAAGGTGCGTCGTAAGGATGTGACGGACCTGTTCATGGGCACCGGCCTGGGACCACGGGCCTACGCGATTATCGGGCAGGGCACGGTGTCGCGCATTATCGAAGCCAAGCCGGAAGAGCTGCGCGTGTTTCTGGAAGAGGCCGCCGGTGTTACCCGCTATAAGGAACGGCGCAAGGAAACCGAAGGCCGTCTGTCGGATACGCGTGAGAACCTGGCCCGTCTGGAAGATATCCGCCAGGAGCTGGGGGCGCAGATCGGTCGCCTGGAAAGCCAGGCAGAAGTGGCCGAGCGATACCAGAATCTGCAGGCCGAACTGATCGGTACCCAGCAGAAGCTGTGGTCCGTGAAGCTGCTGGAAGGTCGCAGTGATGCGGAGTTACAGGCGGCCGGCCTGTCGTCGGCACAGACCGAACTGGAAGAAACAGTTGCCCGTCAGCGCAATATTGAAGCTGAACTGGAAACCCTGCGTGAAGCCTATTACACCGCCAATGATGCGGTGCAGACGGCGCAGAGTGCCTTCTTCAGTATCAATGCCGAAGTCGCGACGATTGAAGCGGATATCCGTCACCGACAGGAAACCCGCCGAAATCTTGAAGCCCGTTTGCTGCAACTGACGGCGGATCGTGAAAGCTGGCAGCAACGCCAGGTGCAGGCAGAAGAAGATCTGGTGCGCTGGAGCGAGCTGCAGGAACATGCGGCCATGCGTCTGGCACAAACGCAGGAAATGCTGGCGCATGCCCAGGAAGGCCTGCCGGCATTTGAAGAGGCCGAGCGCGAAGCGCAGACCCAGGCCAGCCAGTTCCGTGGCGAGCTCTCTGGGCTGGAGCAGCGTTTGCAGGTGGCGCAGGCCAATCGCTCGAACGCCGAGCGAAATCTGGCACGGGTTAATCAGCAGATCGAACGACTGGCTCGTGATGCCGCGGCCCTGACGCCGCCGGATGCCGAGCAGATGCAGGTGCTGGCGGAGCAGCGCGAATCGGCGGCAATGGCGGTCGCTGAATTGCAGGAACAGCAGGCCATGGCTGAAGAAGGCCTAGCACAGGCCGAGCAGACGCTGCAGGATGCCAACGATCAGCAGCGCTCATTGCAACAGGAATTTACCCAGACCCAGGCACGTCATCAGGCGCTGAAACAGCTGCAGGAGCGTGTGCAGGCCACGGGTTCGCTGCCGGAGTGGTTACGCAAGGCGGGTCTGCAGGATCGGCCGGCCTTGTGGCAGAAGATTCGTGTCACCAATGGCTGGGAAGTGGCCGTTGAAGCAGTGCTGCGCGAGCGGCTGAAGGCCGTGGCCTGTGGACAACAGGATCTGCCGGATCTGGACCGTTGGTTTGCCGAGCCACCGGCATTGCGTTTGACGCTGCTGCTGCCGGATAGTGTGGGGCACGAAAGCGCCGTGCAAGAAAATTCACAGGGTCCGGATTCGCTCATGGCACAGGTGGAATGTCTGGATGCCTCGCTGAAGCCGGCTCTAAGCCGCTGGTTAGCCGGTGTCCGTGTGGTTCAGGATCTGGCATCGGCGCGTGCGCAACAGGGCCAATTGGCTGGCAACGAGCTGATTGTTACGGCAGCCGGTGTGCTGCTGGATCGCTATAGCGTGACCTTTTTTGCACCGGATGCGGCCGACCATGGTTTGCTGGAGCGGCAGCAGGAGCTGGAAACCACGCAGGCCCGAGTGGAGGCACTGACGGGCCCCTTGGAAGACGCTAATCAAGCCGTCGAAGCGGCACGTGAGGGTTTGCGTTCGGCCAGAATGGCCCTGGAGGCCCTGCGTCAACAGGCGCAATCAGCCCAGGCCGAGCAGAACCGTTACGCACTGGATTACGAAAAATTGGCCCAGGCCGTGCGCCATTACGAAGAGCGGGTACGTGCGTTGGATGCTGGCCGTGATGAACATCTGACCGAGCAGCAGACCGAACAGGCGCGTCTGGAAGAGCAGTATGCGCTGCTGCAGAATCTGGAATCCGCCGTGGCGGTCGCACAGAGTTCGCTGACCGAGCGACTGTCGGTGCGGGAAGCGGCAAGCCGTGCACTGCGTGATGCCCGTGATGCCATGGTTAAAGTGGAGCGGGACGTTCAGGAAGCCGAGTTCTCCTGCCGGGAGTGTCAGACGCGTCTGGATGATCTGAAAAATCAGGCCCGTTTGTCGGTGGACGAATGCCGCCGCATTGATGACAGCCTAGCGCAATCGAAGGCCGAGCTGGCGGGTGCCGATGGGGATGAGCTGCGTGAAAAGCTGGAAAGCGCGCTCATGCTGCGGGCGGAAAAAGAACAGGTGCTGGCAGACATTCGTGACACGGCCGAAAGCAAGGCTGGCGAATTGCGCACACTGGAAGAAGGCCGACTGCGTATGGAGCAGCAGCTGGAGCCGGTGCGTGCCCGGATTAACGACCATCAGCTGAAACATCAGGCCGCCGAGCTGGCCGCGGCACAGTATGAGGGATTGCTCACCGAAGCCGGCTGTTCGCCGGAACAGATCGAGCACCTGCTGGCCAATGTCGGTGATGTGAAGCCCGGTCCGTTGCAGTCGTCGATTACCCGGATTCAGCGTGAGATTGAGGCCATGGGCCCGGTGAACCTGGCGGCGCTGGTGGAACTGAACTCGGCACAGGAACGCAAGACGTATCTGGATGCCCAGTCTGATGATCTGCTGCGCGCCATGGAAACCCTGGAAAATGCCATCCGTCGCATCGACCGTGAGACCCGCAGTTTGTTGCAGTCCACCTTCGATGCGGTCAATCAACATTTTGGCACCTTGTTCCCGAGTTTGTTCGGTGGGGGCGAGGCGCGTCTTATCATGACCGGTGATGAAATTCTGGATGCCGGGGTGCAGGTGATGGCGCAGCCGCCGGGTAAGAAGAACTCGACGATTCATCTGCTTTCCGGTGGCGAAAAAACGCTGACGGCGATTGCGCTGGTGTTCTCACTGTTCCAGCTGAATCCGGCGCCGTTCTGTCTGCTCGATGAAGTGGATGCGCCGCTGGATGATGCCAATACTGTGCGTTTCTGCGAGATGGTGAAACGCATGTCGGACAAGACGCAGTTCCTGTTCATCAGTCACAACAAGATTGCCATGGAAATGGGCAACCAGTTGGTCGGTGTGACGATGCAGGAATTCGGTGTGTCGCGGATCGTCGAAGTGGATATGGAAGAAGCGCTGCAAATGCGCGAAACAACGGTGGGTTGATCATGAACGAATTACAACTGAGTCTGTTGGGTCTGGGGCTGGGCGCGATTGTTCTGGTGCTGATGTATAACCGTTGGCAGGAGCGCAAGCATCGTCAGCTTCATGCACCGGCGCCGGAGGGTGTCGCCGCACAGGAAACGCCAGTCGAGCCGTCCGGAGAGCGTCAGGAGCCCATGTGGGACCAGGGTGAAGCGGGTACAGCAAGCGCCGATTTGACGGCAGCATCCTCGGTGGAACCGGCGCTGGCCATGCCTGAGCCCGTGGCTGCGTTGACTGAAGCCGAAACCTGGGTGGATGCGATTGCCACACTGCGTTTTTACGAGCCACGTAGTGCCGGCTCGATCCGTGACACGCTGAATCAGATGGGCCTGGAGCGCTTTGAACGTGTCGAGTTCTATACTGCGGATGCGTGGCATCGTGCAGAAATGCTCCCGGCAGAGGCGCTGGTCAGTAACCTGCGTTGTCGCCTGCAACTGGCTTCGCGCCGTGGGCCGGTGGCACCAGAAGCCATTCATGGCTGGATGCGTTCGCTGGAAAGCCTGGCACAGATGCTATCGGCCGGGCTATCGGTGGAATCGGAGGCCAAGCTGGTTGATCGTGCCGTGAATCTGGATGCGTTCTGCGTTCGGGTGGATACCCTGATCAGCATGAATCTGAAGCCGCGTGAAGAAGCGCCGCTCGCTTTTGCCAAATTGTCTGGCGATGCCGAAGGCTTGGGTCTGGTCGGTGCTTATCCGGCCTATGCACGTACCGGGGCAGATGATTCGGTGAGCTTCCAGGTTCAGGCAGATACGAATAGCGGCCTGGTATCGTTCATTATGGATTTCCCGCATGTCCTGCGTCCGGATGCCGTGGTGACCGAGATGTGTGACATGGCCAGACATCTGGCGAGCCAACTGAATGCCGAGATCGTGGACGATAGCGGTCGGCCGTTGAACGACGAGGGGCTGGCGCTACTAACCAATCAGGTGGTTCGCCTGAATGCGGTGCTGCAGGCACAGGGGATTGAACCCGGATCGGCTCTGGCCCGACGTCTGTTCTCCTGATACGCCATCGTGCAGGACGCTTTTGATTTTGGTGACACGGCGCCGCCAGCAGGGTCTCGCTGCGAAATCTTGCGGACACTGCTCAATCGCTATGCGCATGCCTACTATGTCTGTGATGCGCCGGAAGTGCCGGATGCCGAATACGACCGACTCTATCAGGAGCTTGAGGCGCTCGAAGCCGCAGACCCGAGCCTGATTACGCCGGATTCGCCGACGCAACGGGTAGGCGCACCGGCGTTGACGGCATTTGCACCGGTACGTCACACCGTGCCTATGCTCAGTATCCGCACCGAAACTGATACAACGGCAGGAGGTGCTCAGGCCTTTGATGCTCGGGTACGTCGTGAACTGGGATTGTCTGAGGATGCGCCTCCCGTTGACTATGCGACAGAACTGAAGTTTGACGGTCTGGCCATCAGCCTGCGTTACGAGCGGGGACTGCTGGTACAGGCCGCGACTCGTGGAGATGGTGAAACGGGCGAAGATGTCACGCAAAACATCCGGACCATTCCGCAGATCCCTCTGCGCTTGCCGGAATGTGATGCCGAGGTGTTGGAAGTACGCGGTGAAGTGTATATGCGCCGCGATGATTTTGCAGCGCTCAATGAGCGTCAACGCGCCCTGATTGCCGC
>JACCDU010078349.1_pt1 | contig 11785 bp, 10 predicted proteins | sample 7446081 | NCBI WGS metagenome assembly JACCDU01 (sample SAMN15323447, study PRJNA562643) | freshwater metagenome | isolation source: river surface water | place: USA:Blue River Watershed | collected 2017-08-17 | reverse complement strand
TTTATGGCGGAAAAAATTATTATCCTCGACTTTGGTTCTCAAGTGACGCAATTAATTGCGCGTCGTATTCGTGAGGCACAAGTATATTGTGAAATCCATCCTTTTAATCACATTCCTGAAATCGATGATTCGGTGAAGGGGATAATTTTGTCAGGTAGTCCCTGTTCCGTTCGTGAAGATGGTTCCCCACGGGTTGATTTGAGCTTGTTTGGTAGCTTGCCTATTTTGGGTATTTGCTATGGAGCACAGTTATTGGCACATCAGGGCGGAGGCTCCGTGCAGAATTCAGGTCATCGTGAATACGGTCGGGCACACATGACGAGTGTCAAAGAGAGTCCTTTGTTGAAAGGATTATCAGCCACAGGTCAAGTTTGGATGTCACATGGCGATACGATTATGGAATTGCCTGCTGAATATGAATTGATTGGTTCTACAGAAACGGTTCGCGTGGCAGCTTTTGCACATGTTTCAAAGCCGATTTACGGGATTCAATTTCACCCGGAGGTGACTCACTCAACCGAAGGTAGCATTTTGATTCAAAACTTTGTGTTAGGTATTTGCGGATGTGCACCTACGTGGACGTCAGATTCATTTGTGGATCGTACCGTGACTGAATTGAAGGCCAAAATTGGTTCAGATAAAGTGGTATTAGGCTTGTCGGGAGGCGTGGATAGTTCCGTTGCGGCGGTTTTATTGCACCATGCGATTGGCAAGAACTTATATTGTATTTTCGTTGACAATGGTCTTTTACGCAAAGATGAATTTGAGCAGGTATTGGAATCTTACCAAACTTTGGGCTTGAACGTGAAAGGCGTTAATGCCAAACAACGTTTTTATGATGCGTTAAAAGGGTTGTCAGACCCAGAATTAAAGCGCAAGGCCATTGGTAAAACATTTATTGAGGTATTCGATGAGGAGGCGCATTTAATTGAGGGAGTTTCTTGGTTAGGTCAAGGCACGATTTATCCCGATAAAATTGAATCGGTTTCTTTGAAGGGACCAAGTGCAACGATTAAGTCGCATCACAATGTGGGTGGTTTACCTGATTTTATGAAATTGAAGATCGTAGAGCCCTTAGACGCCTTGTTTAAAGACGAAGTTCGTTTGGTGGGTAAAACCTTAGGGATTCCACAAGATATTTTAGGAAGACACCCATTCCCAGGTCCGGGATTAGGGATTCGTATTTTGGGCGATATTACGCCAGAAAAGGTGGATATTCTTCAAAAAGTAGATGCCATTTTCATCAATGGATTGAAGTCGGAAGGTTTATATGACCAAGTATGGCAAGCCGGTGCTATTTTATTGCCGGTGCAATCTGTAGGTGTGATGGGCGATGAGCGTACGTATGAGCAGGTTGTTGCATTGCGCGCTGTAACGAGTGTGGATGGCATGACTGCCGACTGGTGTCATCTGCCTTATCCATTCTTGGGCCGTATTTCGAATGAAATTATTAATCAGGTCAAAGGCGTTAATCGCGTGGTGTATGACATTTCGTCGAAACCACCGGCAACGATTGAGTGGGAATAGATTCTTTGGCAAGGTTTCAGGCTTTGCCAAAGTTTGAAGCGTATGAAATGCGTCGATTCCCCAGGCTGAAGCCTGGGGTTATCAATTTTAGCAACCCCGTGCTTTAGTCTGATAAAACGATTTTATTAACCCTAGGCTTTAGCCTGGGGAAACGGCGTTAAACACCTTACTCTTTGGTAATCCTGAAAGGTTTGCCAAAGAGTCTAATGTCCATTTTCAGCCACTAACCCCGCCAAATACACCACAGTCTCCGTCGCCTTGTTCATATCTTGCACGGAAACCCATTCTTGTCGGCTGTGAAAAGCGTGTTCCCCCGCAAAGATATTCGGGCAGGGGAGACCCATAAATGTCAGACGAGAACCATCGGTTCCCCCACGAATCGAACGTGTTTCTGGATGTAAGCCGGCCAAGCGCATCGCTTCCATTGCCAAATCCGTGCAATACGGATGATGCTGGAGAACCTCGTACATGTTACGGTATTGTTCTTTTTGTACGAAGCGTATCGTTGATTTGGGGTATTTTTGCATGACCTGAGAAGCAATTTTCTGTAGCTCTTCCCCAAAGGTTTTTAATCGATTGGCATCAAAATCTCGTAAAATAAAGTCTATCTGAGCTGTTTCAACATCCCCTCGAATATCCGTGGGGTGAATAAATCCTTCTTTATCTTCTGTCGTTTCAGGGCTGCAGGTGTCTTTAGGTAATTGAGAGACGATCTCTGCAGCAATTTTTAAGGCACTTTCCATCCGACCTTTGGCAAAACCTGGATGTTGAGAAACCCCCTGAATGTAGATATGGAAGCTATCGGCTGAAAAGGTTTCATTTTCTAGGTGGCCACGTTTTTCCCCATCCAAGGTATAGCCGAATTGGGCGTTGATTTTGGCAAGATTGATGTTGTCTGTTCCACGACCCACTTCCTCATCGGGCGTAAAGACAATGGTAACAGGACCATGCGGCACATCGGGATGTTGCATCCAAAATGCCACCGCATCCATAATTTCAGCGACTCCGGCTTTGTTGTCGGCGCCCAATAATGTTAATCCACTGGCTGTGATAATATCATTTCCGATTTGTTCCGCTAAATCAGGGTGTTCATTCATTCGAATTACCACGCTTGGATCATCCGGTAGAATGAGGTCTTGACCCTGGTAATTGTAGTGCACGATGGGCTTTACATGTTCCCCAGAACAATCTGGCGAAGTATCCATGTGCGAGCAGAAGAAAATGCCCGGCACTACTTGGCTAACATTGCTTGGTAAAGAGGCATATACATATCCAAATTCGTCTAATTCTACGTTTTGAATGCCCAAATCAATTAATTCTTGTACCAAAACCTTTCCTAGGTTTTTTTGTTTGAAAGTAGTAGGACTGCTAGACGAAGCAGGGTCGGATTGCGTATCAATTTGTACGTATTGAAGAAATCGCTCTTGAGCGCTAAATGCATAACTTTTGAATAATTCAGAGATGAGAGCCATAAAATCAATATTTTTTGAAATATGCGAAGAAAAAATTGTGTTAAATAAATTTCTTTTAATTGGATTAATAAAGGTAAGCAACCTTTCAAAATATCGTATTATCTTAGAGGCTTGAATTTGGTGAACAGTACTAAACTGTCTCTGAATTGCTAGACCTTATACATTATATTTATTAAGATTATGTCTCAAAATGCAGTGATCCATGTGGATGGTAAAAGTTTTGAATTGCCAACTTTAGAAGGTACAGAACATGAAAAAGCCATCGATATCGCCAAATTACGTGATTTAACAGGCTACATTACCTACGATCCGGGGTACAAAAATACAGGCGCGACGAAAAGTGCTATTACATTTTTAGATGGTGAAGAAGGAATACTAAGACACTGCGGATATAGTATTGAAGAATTAGCCGATAAAGCAAGTTTCTTGGAAGTAGCCTATTTGTTGTTGCACGGTGAATTACCTACACAAGCGCAATTAGATACATTTGAAGCTGCCGTTCAAAAATATACTGTGGCTAATCAAGCTTTGTTGAACATTGCACAGATTATCCCAACTTCCACACACCCAATGAGCGAATTGTCTGCTTTGGTCGGTTTGATGGAAGGTCAATATTCAACAGACGAGAAAGAAGATAATATCTTACGTTTATTAGCTGCCTTGCCTATTTATGCGGCTTGGAATTACAAGAAAAGCATCGGCGAAGGTATCGTTGCTCCTGATCAATCATTGGATTATTGCTCAAACTTCTTGAAAATGATGTTTGCAAAACCAGGTGAGGCTTATGAGGTAAACGCGATCGTTTCGAAAGCGATGAATAAATTATTGATCTTACATGCTGACCACGAGCAAAACTGCTCAACTTCAACGGTTCGTTTGATTGGTTCGTCTCATGCAAGTTTGTTCTCAAGTATTTCGGGTGGTATTATGGCCTTGTTTGGTCCTTTGCACGGAGGTGCAAACCAAGCCGTGATTGAGATGTTGGAAGAAATTAAAAATGCGGGCGGTGATACGGCGAAGTTTATCGCGATGGCGAAAGACAAGAATTCAGGTTTCCGTTTGATGGGATTTGGTCACCGTGTTTACAAAAACTTTGACCCACGTGCTCGTATCATTAAAAAAGCGGCTGATGATGTGTTGACTGCTTTAGGCGTTCAAGATCCAATTTTGAAAATCGCACAAGAATTAGAGGCAGCTGCGTTAAGCGATGAGTATTTTGTTGCGCGTAAGTTGTATCCAAACGTGGATTTCTATTCAGGAATTATTTACCGTGCATTAGGAATCCCAACGAATATGTTCACGATTCTTTTCGCTATCGGTCGTCTTCCAGGTTGGATTGCACAACACCAAGAAATGATGACGAACAAAGAGCCTATTGGCCGTCCTCGTCAAATTTATGTAGGTGCGACGCCACGTGCATTTGTCGATATAAACAAGCGTTAATTCGTTTTAAGATTTGTTAAAAAGGCCCTCTATCGTGAGGGCCTTTTTGTTTTCTAGACATTAAGGGACTAATTTTGCCAGCTATGAAGCAACTAAAACATGTCTTCCTGCTTGGCTTGATGGCCTTTACCAGCCTTCAAGCTCAAACGCAGCAAGGACTCGGAACGTTTTACCATATACGCCATTGGGGTAGTAAAACAACATCCGGAGAGCCTTATCACCCTTTTGTTTTTTCTGCAGCACACCGTACGCTCCCATTTGGAACTTGGGTCGAAGTGGAATTTCCTAAAACGGGAAAAAAGACAATTGTTCGTGTCAATGACCGTGGACCATTTTTACGAGGAGGGGTCATCGATGTTTCCAAAGTAGCCGCGCAAGAATTAGGATTGGTATCTTATGGAATCTCGAAAGTTAAGGTGCGCGCATTGACAACGGAGGAACTGACAGATTCTTTGAAGACCTTTTTACTCAAACGAGATTCGCTCGCGAAGGAAGAACATCCAACTCCGATTCGTAAAAAGTCCAGCAAAAAGAAAAAACACAAAAAGCGGAAAGCTAAGAAACGCAAGAAGCGTTAATGTATGATAATCTCAATCCGACGGTTTTGTTTTCGTTCCAAAGCTGTCGGATTTTTAATTTTAGGCTGGGTATTGCCGAATCCAATCGTTTTGATGCGTTCTGGCTTAATTTGGTGTTGAATTAAAACCATTTTAATACTTAATGCTCTTTTCTCTGAGAGTAAAAGGTTTTTTTCAGCTCCGCCTACTTCATCCGTATGTCCTTGGATTTCGACCTCTTTCGTAGGGTTTTGCTTGAGGTAAGTAATCAGTTGGCTTAAGCTTGCTGGTATTGAATCCAATTGCCATGCATTGGTTTCAAATTCAATGTCATCGAATTTGATTTGCTCAATCCTAATGACTGGACTTGAATCCTCAAAGGTTGAATCGGGGATGTACACTCGAACAATGCCTAAATCTTGATTTGGTTTATTGAGTCTGCGTGAAATATAATAAAATTCGGCTTGCTCGCTTGGGGTAATTCCAGCATCATGGTAATCTGTGTTAATTCGCTCGATTGGCTTTGATGGTTGATGGGCAATCGGGTAGGGGATCTGGTAGAAATCCAATCCGCCCAAACCTCCCTTTTTATTACTCGAGAAGATGAAACGGTTTTTCTTGGCTAATAAATAAGGCCCCTGTTCATCTTCTGCACTATTTATACTCATTCCTAAATTGACAGGAAATTGCCATTGCCCAGCATCGTCTTTGGTGGAAACCCACAAATCGCGTTTACCGAATCCTCCCGGGCGGTCAGATGCAAAAAACAGTTTGTTTCCATCAGCACTTAGATGCGGTTGTCCTTCCCAATCGTGGCTATTCACTCGAAAACCTACGTTTTTGGGCTTTGTCCATGATCCATCGATCCAGTGCGTTTCATATAAATCGCAACCTCCAAACGAATTCGGGTATTCACAACCCGAGAAGATCATGTGCAATCCATCTGATGAAAATGTAGGAGTTCCTTCGTTGTTCTCTTGATTTAATTCACCGATGGGTAATGCGGTTTCAAAATGTCCATCTTTCCAAGTGGCATAATAAATTTCCTCGTCCGAATTCATTTCTTTCCGGACCGTGAAATACATTTTTTGTTGGTTCGGTAAGAACTGGGGAAAATATTGCGTTCGATACGCGTTGATTACAGGATCCACGGATACCACGGCAAGTGAATCGGAAGGCTCAAAGAAAGTCAAGAAAGGAATGAGCCAGGCCAACATACCTTAAGGGATTTGTAGGAACTTATGGGTTTGAACCGAAATTTGCCAAATTGGATTGGCTTTTACAAATTCTACGATGAGTGGATTCATACTTGCTTGCTTAGACCATTCAGGTTGCATGTATAAATGTGTGTTCGAATTGATTTTGACCGCCCAATCTTGCGCCCAAGCAACATCTGAGGGATGGAAAATGACCACCTTTAATTCATGCACAAAAGGAAGAATGGCTGGATTCGGTTCTTTGAATTTCTTTGGGGAAAAACAAATCCAATCCCATGAACCCGTGAATGTCTCACAAACGCCCGATGTTTCAATGTGTGTGCGAAATCCGGCTGTTTGAAAGGCTTCTGTCAATGGATCTAAATCGTGCATTAAAGGCTCTCCACCCGTAATCACGACTAAACGGCCCGGAAAAGCGAGGGCCTCTGAGAGTAATGTGTCAACAGATTTAATGGGATGGGTGTCTACGGGCCAGGATTCTTTAACATCGCACCAGTGGCAACCTACATCGCAACCACCCAAACGAATAAAATATGCTGCATGGCCTTGGTATTTTCCCTCGCCTTGAATCGTGTAAAAAGATTCCATGACGGGATATTCAAAATCACCTCTTTTTAATTCCGATTTTATATCTTTGGTGTTTAATTCCATGTTGGCCTAAATTCAATGTAAAAATACGGGTTGATTTGTAATTTAACTAATTAGGATTCGTTCTAATTGATGAATTCTTTTTGATGTTACATGGTATATAGATCTTTTTCCAGAACCTTAATGTTGCTTAGCTTGGGCTGTTTTTTTTGCCTTTGTTTAGCAGGATGCTGGTCGGCACGTTGCCCGCGTGCCACGTGTCATGTGCGTGTAGAACATCGGCATGGGGATAATTATTACCGTCCGCATGAAGCCTTTTCTTGGATGTGGACTCCACGCTACAAACATGTTCGCACCGTTTCTTATGCCGAATTAGCGACAAAATCCTCGAAACCGAAGCAGATTTGGAAACGGATATTTAAGCCTAGTCCCAATGTTTCAGCTCAAAAGCCTAGATAATATGCCAAAAATTCATGTGGCCGCGGGGGTATTAAATCAAACTCCCCTGGATTGGGAAGGCAACTTCCAACGTATTATTGGGGCGATTCAAATCGCGAAAGACGCTGGTGCCAATCTTTTGTGTTTGCCGGAAATGTGTTTGACGGGTTATGGTTGTGAAGACCAATTCTTTTCTCCATTTACGCAGCAAAAAGCGCAGGAATCTGTACATAAATTACTCGAATATTCCTCGGATTTAGTTTTGTTGGTGGGTCTACCCATGACATTCGAATCCCGGTTATACAATGTCGTTGCCGTTCTCTATCAAGGCAAAATTCAGGCTTATATTCCGAAACAACATTTAGCTAACGAGGGGCTGCATTACGAAGCGCGCTGGTTTACGCCTTGGCCTTCGGGTGTACGAACCATTATTGACCAAATTCCATTTGGTGATTATCGCCTAGGTTTAGGAGAAATCACGTTTGGTATTGAGATTTGTCAAGATGCTTGGGAAGGAGATAAGCGGCCCGCGCATGCTTTAGGGAAACGTGGGGTTTCATTTATTTGCAACCCGACTGCCTCCCATTTTTCGTTTGGGAAATCGAAGGTGCGCCAACAATTAGCTATCGAAGGTGCGGAAATTATTCAAGGGGCGTATATTTTTGCTAATTTACTCGGCAATGAATCTGGACGGACGATATTTGATGGAGATGCTTACATCGCTCAAAATGGACATATTTTAGCGCAAACGAAGCGTTTTTCGTTTCTGGATTCGCAACTAATTTGCTCAACGTTAGATGTGAACGGATTTAAATCCCAAGCTGAGGATTTGATTCAAATGGGTGAGTTAAAGAGCAAAACTGGCCAATGGATTAATCCTGTAATAGACACATGGGAATCCTCCATTCATATCAAAGAAGAAGAATTTGCGCGTTCCATTGCCCTAGGTTTGTGGGATTATTTACGAAAATCGTATTCGTATGGTTATGTTATTTCCCTTTCGGGAGGAGCAGATTCCTCCGCGATTGCGTCCTTATGTGCCACTGCCATTCATTTAGCTGTGGAAGAATTGGGTTGGGAGGCTATTAAAAAGCGATTGGCCTATATTCCTTGGATTAATTCGTGTGCAAACGAAAAGGAATTAATCGCTCAGTTGATGACAACCATCTACCAAGGAACGGTCAACTCCTCGGTAGATACCCGCGAATCTGCTGCTGCGTTGGCAGCTAGCATTGGAACGGAACATCATGAAATTGAAATTGATGGCTTGGTTCAAGGCTATCGAGGACTGATCGAACAAACAATTCAGCGCCCATTGACTTGGGAGCATGACGATATCACCTTGCAAAATGTGCAAGCTCGTGTTCGTGCCCCGGGCGTATGGATGTTGGCCAATATCAAAAATGCCCTATTGTTAGCCACCTCAAATCGCTCGGAAGCCAGTGTGGGTTATGCCACGATGGATGGCGATACATCGGGTTCTATTTCACCGATTGCCGGTATTGATAAGGCGTATTTGCGGACTTGGTTGCGTTGGATGGAGAAAAAAGGATTGGGAGGTCAATGGCGAGTGGCTGGTTTGGTACATGTTAATCAATTAGAGCCGAGTGCAGAATTACGGCCCTTGGATAGTAAGCAGGTGGATGAGGAAGATTTGATGCCATATCCAATTTTGAATTCGCTTGAACGCTGGTCGTTTTATGAACACCAAAGCCCAGCCGCATGTTTGGAATCCTTGAAACAAGTATATGGTGCGCATTATAGCCGAGAACAGTTGAATGGATTTATTCATCGCTTTTTCCGTTTGTGGGCGAGAAACCAATGGAAAAGGGAGCGTTATGCCCCAGGTTTCCATGTAGATGATTACAGTTTAGATCCGAAATCGTGGTTGCGTTTCCCGATTTTGTCGGCTGGTTTAGAAAAAGATTTACCACAATAATTGATATGCATTTAGTTGTTGACATTGGGAACACGGATATTGTCTGTGGGTTTTATACAGCGGAAGGCTGGCAAGTTCATTTGCGAACGCCTACACATCAGCCTTGGACGGCTATTCGATTGGAACATTGGATTCAAAAAGAATTGGCGGAAAAGGGCTTTGAAGGGGTGAAAGTAGAATCTGTTTTGATTAGTTCTGTGGTTCCACCGGTGTTGATTCAGATCCAAAAAGGTTTGGAACATTGGGTGGGATTTCCTGTGAAAATCATGGGTCCCAATTTGTATAAATCCTTGCCGATTGAAGTGGTCAGTCCGGATGAGATTGGTGCCGACTTGGTTGCTAATTCGGTATATGCGAATCATCATTATGATTCCGAGGTTTTGATTGTGGATTTTGGGACAGCATTGACCTTTACCTTGGTGGACCAAAACGGAAAAATGCAAGGGGTTTCAATTGCCCCAGGTTTAAAAACGGCTGTTAAATCATTGTTCTCTCAAACGGCTCAATTGCCCGAAGTACCGTTGGAGATGCCGGCATCTGCCTTGGGATTTGATACGGTTTCGGCCATTCAATCCGGTATTTTATGGGGATATGTAGGCATGGTGAAAGAGATGATTGCTCGTGTAAAAGCTGAAAGGAAAGTAGAAGTTAAAGTCATTGCGACCGGAGGTTTATCGTCTATTTTGACTCCCTTGGAGCAATATTTTGATGAAGTTAACAAATTGATTACGCTAGAAGGATTGCGGATTATCGCACAATTATAAAATGAAAACACCGAAAGAATTAGGCTTTTATTTCCCTGCAGAATGGGAGCAACATGCAGCAACTTGGATTACCTTTCCGCACAATGATCATTCGTGGCAAGGAGATAAACTTGTTGATATGTATCCCGAGTATTTTGGGTTGATCAAAGCTATTTCCCAAGGAGAAATCGTTAATATTCAGGTTAATGATATGGATTTAGCCCAATTTATCGAGTCTCAATATTCGGTTTATGGAATTGATGCGGCGCAAATTCGTTTGCATATCCAACCAACCAATGATGCCTGGTGTCGTGATCATGGACCTGCGATTTTGCTTAATCAGTCGACTAATGAGCGATTAATTGTCGATTGGGGCTACAATGCTTGGGGTGGTAAATATCCGCCTTTTGATTCTGATAATGAATCCCCATCTCGGGTAGCTGAAATTTTAGGACTAGAAAAAGTAAGTCCTGGTATCATCATGGAAGGTGGTTCGGTCGATTTCAATGGGGCGGGGACTGTGTTAACAAGCCGCTCATGCTTATTGAATCCAAACCGAAATCCACATTTGAGTCAGGCTCAAATCGAGCAATATTTGTGTGATTATTACGGTGTCGAACAAGTTCTTTGGGTTTCTGATGGGATTGTGGGTGATGATACTGATGGTCATATCGATGATACCGTTCGTTTCGTAAATGAAGACACGGTTATTGCGATGGTCGAGCCGAATGAGCAAGATGAAAATCATGCGGTATTGGCTCAGAATCTACAAGAACTGAAAGCGATGCGCTTGCCGAATGGCAAGCCTTTGAACATCGTGGAGATTCCTATGCCAGCGGCTGTCGTGATTGATGAGTTCCGTGCGCCGGGTTCTTATGCAAATTTTTACATTTGCAATGCGGGTGTTTTGGTGCCAACTTTTGATTGTCCGCAGGATGCATTTGCTTTAGCGACATTAGCACAATTTTTTCCTGATAGGCCCGTTATTGGACTTTCGGCGAAGAAAATCATTTGGGGGCAGGGAAGTTTCCATTGCTTGACCCAACAAGAGCCGGCTGCTAAACATGCGTAAATTCATTTATTTTCTTACTTTTCTCTCGATGATGGCTTGTCGGCGAACGACTGTACCTTCTTCAGTCCAAGCAAACCCAATTGTCATTACCCAAGAGAAATCGCGCGAAATTAGTTTGCAACTAGCTTCTATTTCAGCCTACGATATTCAAGAAAATGTGAATTTGAAGGATGAGCTTTGGGTAGAATATAACTTGGTAGCCATCAAAAAGGGTAAAATTCTTCGCATGGAAACAGCTTCACGTTTTTTAGGTGGTGCTAGACAAGGGGATAAAATCGTCTTAGATACCTTACCTGCCTTACGAATTCTTTTAAATCCCGGAGAGCAACTGGGTTTACAGGTTTCACTTTGGGAGTTGGATGATTATACAAAAGATCAACAGTTGTTGAATCAAGTCAATCAATGGGGTGGTATGTTGCAAGTTCCTCTAATGTTGGTTGAATGGAGCGCGGTCAGCAATCCCATATCTTGGTTTTTATGGGGAGCTCGCTTGGGCAGTTTAGGTTTACATTATTGGTCGAAGCAGGATGGTCGGGATTTGTTGGGCGTATCGGAATTGCAATGGGATTGGTCAGCTTTGCCTAAAGGAAAGTCTACGCGATTTAAGCGCGGAAATTGGAAAGGTGGGAAAGCGGGTTTGGATGCCTATCAGTATGGCTATGCTTATCGAATCCACGTAAATGAATAAAGAATAAGGCCGGTAAATTGCAGGTTTTTGTGTAATTTTGTCGACTTGTGTGTAATTAGTTTAGAAAATGAATTTTAAGTTTCCCGTTAAATACTTACTTG
>JACCDU010020921.1_pt1 | contig 11785 bp, 11 predicted proteins | sample 7446081 | NCBI WGS metagenome assembly JACCDU01 (sample SAMN15323447, study PRJNA562643) | freshwater metagenome | isolation source: river surface water | place: USA:Blue River Watershed | collected 2017-08-17 | reverse complement strand
GGGTTCACGTCACGGCGTGGCTCTTTGCCGAAGAATTCTTTGACCTTGTCTTGCACCTTGGGCATGCGGCTCATACCGCCGACCAAGATGATGTCGTCGATGTCACCCACCGACACGCCGGCATCTTTGATGGCGGTGCGGCAAGGGGCAATGGTGCGCTCGATCAACTCGTCCACCAGTTGTTCCAACTTGGCGCGGTTGAGCTTGATGTTCAAGTGCTTAGGACCTGAAGCGTCAGCCGTGATGTAAGGCAAGTTGATGTCGGTCGAGGTGGCCGATGACAACTCGATCTTGGCTTTTTCAGCGGCTTCTTTCAGGCGCTGCAAGGCCAACACGTCTTTGGACAAGTCAACGCCAGACTCTTTCTTGAACTCGGTGATGATGAAGTCGATGATGCGTTGGTCGAAGTCTTCGCCGCCCAAGAAGGTGTCGCCGTTGGTGGACAACACTTCAAATTGTTTTTCGCCATCGACGTCAGCGATTTCGATGATCGACACGTCAAACGTACCGCCACCCAAGTCATACACCGCAATTTTGCGGTCGCCTTTTTCGGTTTTGTCCAAACCGAAAGCCAAGGCCGCAGCGGTGGGTTCGTTGATGATGCGCTTGACGTCCAAGCCTGCGATGCGGCCTGCGTCTTTGGTGGCTTGACGTTGGGCGTCGTTGAAGTAAGCGGGCACCGTGATGACGGCTTCGGTCACTTCTTCGCCGAGGTAGTCTTCGGCGGTTTTCTTCATCTTGCGCAGAATTTCAGCGCTGATTTGAGGAGGAGCCAACTTGTTGCCACGCACTTCCACCCATGCGTCGCCGTTGTCGGCTTTGGCAATGGTGTAGGGCATCAAGTCGATGTCTTTTTGAACTTCTTTTTCGCTGAACTTGCGACCGATCAAACGCTTGACCGCGTACAAGGTGTTGCGTGGGTTGGTCACCGCTTGACGCTTGGCCGATGCGCCGACCAGGATTTCGCCATCTTCTTGGTACGCAATGATCGACGGGGTGGTGCGCGCGCCTTCGGCGTTTTCGATCACCTTGGTGGTGTTGCCTTCCATGATGGCCACGCACGAGTTGGTGGTGCCCAAGTCAATACCGATGATTTTTCCCATGTTCTTACTCCAGTGATTTTTAAAAATTCAGATGAACGGTAGATGTGGATAACCCTGCCGTTTTCAAGTGTTTGGTTTCAGGTGTTTATTTCGGTGCCGCCACGGTCACCAAGGCGGGGCGCAGCACGCGTTCTGCAATCAGGTAGCCCTTTTGCAGCACGGTCACCACGGTGTTGGCCTCTTGATCGGCGGGGACCACGCTGATGGCTTGGTGTTGGGCGGGGTCAAATTTGGCGCCTGCCGCAGGGTCGATCGCGATCACTTTGTTGCGCTCCAAGGCGCTTTTGAGCTGGCGCAGTGTGGCTTCCGCGCCTTCGCGGATTTGCTCAGGCGTGGCGGTTTGCACGGCCAGGCCGGCTTCTAAGCTGTCGAGCACGGGCAACAGGCTGTCGGCAAAGCTCTCGAGCGCAAATTTACGGGCTTTAGACACCTCGTCGTCGGCGCGGCGACGCGCGTTTTGCACCTCGGCTTGGCCACGCACATACTGGTCTTGCAGCTCAGCCACTTTGGCCTGCAAGGCAGCCACTTCGGCTTGGGCTGCGGCCAAAGGGTCGAGAGGGGTGGCCGGTGCTTCATTGGCCGCTGCTGGGGGGGTATCTTGGGCCGCTGTGTGCGCTGCCAAATGGGCGGCGGTGTCGGGTTGTTGTGGTGTGGGGTCTGACATGCTTGAAAAGGCTTGTTTTGAGGAGATTCAGCAAAGCTGGGGGCTGTTCACCCCTTTTTCAAGAGGGGCTTTGCAAAAAAAGAAGCGGGGCGCAGGCCCCGCTGGATCAGGCCGCGCGTGGCGGCTGACCATGGCTCATGTGCCGTGGCTTATTCGACGCCCAGCAACTCGACGTCGAACTTCAAGGTTGCGTTGGGTGGAATCACACCGCCGGCGCCGCGTGCGCCATAACCCAGTTCGGGTGGGATGATCAGGGTGCGTTGGCCACCGATTTGCATGCCTTGCACGCCTTCGTCCCAGCCTTTGATGACCATGCCAGCGCCCAGGGGGAAGTCAAACGGATCGTTGCGATCACGGCTGGAATCAAACTTGGCGCCTTGTTCGCCGTCTTTGTACAACCAGCCGGTGTAGTGCACGGTCACGTGCTGACCGGCAGCGGCGGTGGCGCCTTCACCCACGACGTGGTCGATGTATTGCAGGCCGGAAGGGGTGGTGTTCATGTTGGAGCTTTCTGTGAAGATCTGAAGCGCTGTCTGTGCGGCTTCAGCAAATGGGCGAAACCCAAAATTATGCCAGCAGCGGCTGACATGTCGGCCTATGCGAGCTGGGCTTGCCCGACCGTGCAGGCGACCAGCCTGTGTGCGGCAGTGCACGGCCATGTGGGGTGGATCGTTATAAGGTCACCCCATCGTCTTGAAAGGACATTTGCCATGCACATCTCTACGCGCCCCCCCCATTCACCCCGCGTGCACCTTGTGGCCATGACGTGTACAACCGCGCTCTTGCTCACAGCCTGTGCCACCGCGACGCCGGAGCAGCAAGGCGCAGGTACCGGCGCCCTCATAGGCGCTGTGGCTGGGCAATTGATTGGGCGTGACTCCCAATCGACCGCCATCGGCGCCGGTTTGGGTGCTTTGGGCGGTTATGTCTGGTCGAAGAACATGGAAGATAAAAAGCGCGCCATGGAGCAAGCCACTGCAGGCACCGGCACCGTGGTGATGCAGACGCCTGACAACCAGCTCAAGCTGACCATTCCGAACGACATTTCGTTTGATTCGGGCCACTACGACATCAAGCCTAGGTTGCGCCCCATCTTGGACCAGTTTGCCCAAGGGCTGGCCCAGCAGCCCAGCACCGAAGTCCGCATCATCGGCCACACCGACAACGTGGGCAGCGATGCGGTGAACAACCCGCTGTCGGTGAATCGGGCACAAAGTGCGCGGGACTATTTGGTGAGTCGTGGCGTGAGCCCCAGCCGCATTGCCATTGATGGCCGGGGTGAGCGGGAGCCGATTGCTGACAACAGCACCGAGGCTGGCCGTGCCCGCAATCGCCGCATTGAAATCTTTTTGGCCGAGCGTGCAGTGGGCCGCTGAAGCCATCAAAGGTAAATTTTTTGCAGCAAGTCCAGCAGCGTTTTGCGCTGCGCGGGCGTGAGGCGCGCGGTTTTTTCAAGCTCGAGCTCGGCGGCTGTTTGTTCGGCCTGCACCATCAGCGCTTGGCCTTGTTCGGTGGGATGCAGTCCGACAGCCCGGCCATCGTGTGGATGGGGTTTGCGTTCAATCAGGCCCCGCGCTTCCAGTGACTGGATCAGGCCCACCAAGTTGGGCGGCAGCAAATTGAGCGTGGCACACAACTGGCGCGAGGTCACGCCGGGGTTGTGGCAAATGGTGGACATGACCGAAAAATCCACCGGCTTGAGGCCGTAAGGGGCCAGCCGCTCCAAAAACAACTCAATGATGCTCAGCGCCGCCCGACGGGCGTTGTAGCCCATCAGGGTTTGCAGATAGCTGGTGTCTACATGGTCCACCGCGGTGGTGTCTGAGGGCGCTGACACTGCTTTCGCGCGCGAGCTAGGGTTCTGTGCGCGGGTTGCAGGCTTGCGCGTGCGCTTAGGTGCAGGTGTCGCTGTCACGGGGCGGGGTGATGGCATGGGCGGTGCTCAGGCGCTCACTGCCGTGCATTGCTGCACGATGATGAACGTGCGCATCTGGAATTCGGGCAATACCCAGCTGCGCAATGCTTTGGCTGGAGCGCGCCAACGACCGTCCGCGTTGGGCGTGCTGTCGTCAAGCCCGGCTTCGATGCGCAACCAAGCCCAGTCCATCAGCACCAGGGCTACGGCGCGCAGGTAGTCATCGGCCACACGGAAGGCCAGCGCCGCGTCTTGCGGGGCGGCTTTGACAATTTGCTCGGTCACGGCGCGCAGCGTTTGAATGCGGGCTTGGGCGGGTGTGCTGGCTTTGGCGTTTGCGGGCAAATCAGCCGCGATGCTGTCGAGCAGGGCGTTCATGCCAGTGCCGCCATCGGCCAGCACCTTGCGCACCAGCAGGTCAATCGCCTGGATTTCGTTGGTGCCTTCGTAAATCATGGCCACGCGGGCATCGCGCACGATTTGCTCAATGCCCCACTCGCGCACATAGCCGTGTCCGCCAAACACCTGCAGACAATCGCTGCCGCCATGGAAGGCCTGATGGGTGAAGACCGATTTCATGACCGGCGTGACCAGGGCGCACCAACGCTGCGCAGCGGCTTGCGTGGCAGCATCTGTGCTGTGCTTGATCAGGTCGAGTGCGAGCGCGGTGCGGTAGGCCAGCACGCGACCGGCGTCGACCCAGGCGCGTTGCGTATCGAGGATGCGGCGCATGGCGGGGTGCTCGCCAATCAGGTCGGCTTCGCCCGCTGACTTGCCTTTGCCGGGCGCACGCATCTGGCGGCGTTCTTGCGCGTAGGCATCGGCTTTTTGCCAGGCGGCGTCCAACAGGCCAATGCCTTGCAGGGCCACATGCAAGCGGGCAGCATTCATCATCACAAACATCGCGTTCAGGCCCTTGCCGGGCTCGCCGACGATCTGACAGACGGCTTCGTCAAAACGCATCACGCAGGTGGGGCTGCCGTGCAAGCCCATTTTTTCTTCGATGCGGTCGCAGTGCACGCGGCTACGTGAACCGTCAGGGTAGAACTTGGGGACGAGGAACAGCGACAGGCCTTTGGGGCCGGGGGGCGCGTCGGGCAAACGTGCCAGCACCAGGTGCACGATGTTGTTGGTGAGGTCGTGCTCGCCGCCCGAGATGAAGATTTTGGTGCCGCTGACCGCGTACGTTCCATCGGGCAGGGGCACCGCTTTGGTTCGGGCCAGGCCCAGGTCGGAGCCCGCATGCGGCTCGGTCAGGCACATGGTGGCCAGCCATTCACCGGTGGCCACTTTTTCCAAATATTGGGCCTTGAGTTCGTCGCTGGCGTGGTGCTTGATGCACTCATAAGCGCCGTGCAGCAGGCCGGGGGCCATGGTCCAGCCGTGGTTGGCGGCCGACAGCATTTCGTACAGCATGGCTTCAAGCACGCTGGGCAGGCCCTGGCCACCATCTTCGGCGCTGGCGGCCAAGGCGGGCCAGCCCGATTGCCAGAAGGACTGGTAGGCGTCCTTGAACCCGGGCGGCATGGTGACCGCGCCGTCTTTCCATTGCGCACCGATCTCGTCGCCATCGCGGTTGAGCGGGGCAATGACTTCGCCCACGAACTTGCCCGCTTCATCGAGCACCTGTTGCATGAGTTCCGGGTCCACCTCGGCAAAGGCGGGCAGGGCTTGCAATTGGGCGGGCGCGTTCAGCACGCGAGACACCACAAACTGCATGTCGTCGGTGCGGGGTTGGTAGGCGTTCATGCTCAGTCCTGAAATTACTTTTTGGCGGCACCCAGATAGGTGTCGATCACGCGGGGGTCTTGGGCCAGGTCGGCGGCTTTGCCGTGCAGGCCAATTTCACCCATCTCCAGCACATAACCTTCGTCGGCCACAGCCAGCGCGGCGCGGGCGTTTTGCTCCACCAGCACGATGGTCACACCGGTTTGGCGCAAGGTTTCGATGATGGTGAAAATTTCCTTCACGATCAGTGGGGCCAGGCCCAGGCTGGGTTCGTCCAGCATCAGGAGGGACGGGCGCGACATCAGCGAGCGGCCCACGGCCAGCATCTGGCGTTCACCACCCGAGAGCGTGCCCGCTTCTTGCAGGCGGCGCTCTTTAAGGCGGGGGAACAGATCGAACACATCGTCCAAACGGCTGCGCCATTGGGCATTACCCAGGCGCATCTGGCGGTAGCCGCCCAGCACAAGGTTGTCTTCCACGCTCATGGTGCCAAACAGTTCGCGCTTTTCGGGCACCAGCGAGATGCCTTGCATGACGCGCTCTTCCAGCGTCAGCTCGGTGATCGATTGCCCATTGAATTCGATCTGACCCTTGGCAGGCAAGATGCCCATCAGGCTGTTCAAAAAGGTGGACTTGCCGGCGCCGTTGGGGCCGATCACGGTGATCACGCTGCCCTTGTCGGCTTGCAGGCTCAGGCCGTGCAGCACTTCGGCTTTGCCGTAGCCTGCACGCAAGTCGGTAACTTTGAGGAGGGGAGTCGACATGTCAGTGTTCCGTTCCGAGGTAAGCCGCACGCACGGCAGGGCTGGCTTGGATTTCAGCGGGGGTGCCTTGGGTCAGCAACGTGCCGAATTCCATCACCACCAGGTGGTCGCACACGTCCATGACCAGGTCCATGTCGTGCTCGACCAGCAAGATGCTCATGCCTTCACCTTGCAGTTGGCGCAGCACTTGCGCGAGGCCTTGCTTTTCCTTGTGGCGCAGGCCAGCAGCAGGTTCGTCCAGCAGCAACAAGGCCGGATCACAACAGAGTGCGCGTGCAATTTCCATCAGGCGCTGTGGACCCATGGCCAAGTTGCCCGCCTGCTCATGCAGGTAGGCACCCATGCCGATGCGCTCGAGCTGGCGCTGGGCCTCTTTCATCATGCGCTGTTCTTCGGCTTGGTTGGTGCGCAACATGGACGAGAGCACACCTTTGTGGCCGCGCATGTAGGCACCCAAGGCCACGTTTTCGAGCACCGTCATGTCGGGGATCATCTTGACGTGCTGAAAGGTGCGGGCCATGCCTTTGCGTGAAATTTCTCGCGAGGACAGGTGGCCAATGTCTTCACCACAGAAATTCACCTGGCCGCTGGTTTTGCTCAGCACACCGGTGATCAAGTTGAAGGTGGTGGATTTGCCTGCGCCGTTGGGGCCGATCAGGCCCACGATTTGTCCAGCGCTGATGTCAAAACTGATGTCGTTGACCGCCACCAGGCCGCCAAACTGTTTGCGAATTTTGCGCACTTGCAGCACCAGGTCTCCCATGGTGGGTTTGTCGCGAGTGGGCAGGTCTGTTGCGTTTTGCCAGTTCACCTCACGCGCTGGGCTGGGGAGCTTGCGTGCCACCATTGACCACAGACCATCGGGCAAGTACTTGAGTACCAGCACCATGGCGATACCAAAAACAATGACTTCGTAGCTGCCACTGGTACCAATCAAGGACGGCAAAGCGACTTGCAGGTAATCGTCAAGCAGCTTGATCAAACCCGCACCGACGATTGCACCCCAGACATGGCCCACACCACCGATGACGGCCATGAACAGGTATTCAATACCCATCTTCAGGCCAAAGGCCGAGGGGTTGACCGTGCGCTGAAAGTGCGCCAGCAACCATCCCGCCACGCAGGCGAAGAGCGCTGCGATGACAAAGATGGTGACTTTGTAGCGGAAAGTGCTGATGCCCATGGCTTCTGCCATTTGAGAGCCGCCTTTGAGTGAGCGGATGGCACGCCCTGGACGCGAATCGAGCAAATTGAGCAAAGCGATGGCCCCGGCCAGCAAGATCGCCCAAGTCAAGACAAAGAACAAGCGACCTTGGCCGATGTCGATGTGACCGTTGGGACCAGGCAGCGACAAGCTCTTGAGGCCCAGCAAACCATCGTATTTACCCAAGGCATCGAGGTTGCCCATCAGGTAGTAGAGCGACAACCCCCAAGCGATGGTGGCCAGCGGCAGGTAATGGCCTGACATGCGCAGGGTGATGATGCCAACAATCAAGGCGCTGACCGCTGTGAGGGCCAGCCCCACGAACAAGGTCAGCCAAGGTGACATGCCTGTGTTGAGTGTGAGCCAAGCGGTTGTGTAGGCGCCAATGCCGACAAAAGCGGCTTGGCCAAAGGAGGTTAGCCCGCCCACGCCAGTGAGCAGCACCAGACCTAAGCAGACCAAGGCATACAAACCGATGTAGTTGAGCTGAGCAATCCAGAAATCAGGCAAGGGCAATAAAGCGATGGTGGGAACCGCCGCAGCCAGCATGAGTAACGCGATGTTTTGTTTTTTCAGCATGATCAATGTTCCTCGTCGCTGTGACCGCTGCGCAGTGAGCGCACAAGGAGGATGGGCAAAATCAGGGTGAACACAATCACCTCTTTGAAGGCGCTGGCCCAGAACGCGCCAAAGGCTTCGACGATGCCCACAAATAATGCGCCAATCAACGCACCTGGATAACTGGACAAGCCCGCGATCACCGCCGCCACAAAGCCCTTCAAGCCAATCAAGAAGCCCGAGTCATAGAAAACGGTGGTGGTCGGTCCGATCAACAAGCCAGATAACGCACCGATCAGCGCTGCCATGGTGAAGGTCAGTTGACCCGATGTGTGGCTGGAGATACCCATCAGACGAGCGCCCGTGCGGTTGACAGCCGTGGCGCGCAAGGCTTTGCCCTTGAGCGACTTTTCGAAGTACAGCCACAACAACACGATGAGTGCCAGTGACACGCCAAAGATGATCACTGTTTGGCCAGACAGGCTCAATGGACCGAGCGCAAAACGCGCATCCCAAAAAGGCGGGTTGCGAAATCCTTCCGCGCCGAAAAACAGCAGGCCCAGACCCGTCATCGCGAAATGAACACCCACAGAAACAATCAACAAGACCAGGGGTGTCGCCGCTTCCAGTGATTGGTAAGCCACGCGATAAACCAAAGGACCAAAGGCGGTGACGATGGCCACACTCAGCAGGGCTTGCACCCACAGAGGCAGCATCAGCGGCGCAGCCCAGATGGCCACCAGCGACACGATGACCGGTGCCACCAGAGTTTTGAGTGCAGCACGCAGGGCACGAACAGCGTTGCCGTGGTGTTGCCAGCGTTCTACCAACTCCATCAAGGCGGCCAATCCCGCGAGGATCAGCAGCAGCCACACGGTGCCTGGCGTTTTGCCCGTTTGCAGCATGGCAAGCGTGAGCGCGCCATAAGCGACGAATTCACCTTGCGGAATAAAAATCACGCGAGTGACGGTGAACACCAAAACAGTGGCTAGCCCGAGCAGGGCATAGATCGCACCGTTGGTCACGCCGTCTAGCAACAAGATGCTGGCGATGGAGAAGTCCATGGAGTGCCTTGGAGAAAAACAACAGGAGCCCTCAACATGCGGCTGCACGGGCCCCCTCAGAGGGATGGCCAGAGCAGCGCGCGGTTGCGTTCGCGAGGGAGGGCTCCCACAAAAGAGGGTCCCTCACGAACGTCACCAAGTCTTATTCGACTTTGAATTTACCGTCGACGACTTTGGTCATGACGCCCGTTTCCAGGGTGTAACCCCAGTGATCAGCCGCGGTCCAGTTCATCACGCCGTGGGCAAACACGGTGCGGCCCATGGTTTCGAGGCTCTCACGCACAGCGGCACGGAACTCGGGTGTCCCTGGTTTGGCCTTCTTGAGTGCCATGGGGATGGCTTTCTCGGTGGCGACTTGGAAGTCGTAGGCGTGACCTGCGAACTGGTTGCGCGAGTTGGGGCCAAATTCCTTTTCGAACTTTTGCACAAAGTCCAAGGCCAGCTTTTTAGAAGGATGGCTATCCGCGAGTTGGTCTCCCAACAGCGCTGGACCTGACACCACAAAGGTGCCTTCAACAGCCTTGCCGCCCACGCGTGCCAAATCAGGTGTTGCTGCTGCATGTGTCTGGTAGACCTTGCCTTTGTAGCCACGCTCAACCAAACCCATTTGCGGCATGGCAGCGCCAGAGCCAGAGGCCACCACGATGATCGCATCAGGGTTGGCTGCCGTCAGTTTCAGCGCTTGTGGGGTCACGCTGGTGTCGGTGCGTGCAAAACGCTCAGTCCCCACCAGTTTGATACCGGCTTTGTCGAGCATCGGGCCGACTGCGTCCAGCCATTGCTGACCATATGCGTCGGTGTAACCCAAGAAGCCCACGGTTTTGACGCCTTGTTTCTTCATGTGTTCGACCACCGCATGGCCCATCACCGTGTTGGATTGGGGCAAACGGAACAGCCAAGTATCTTTGCCAGCAGGCACGCCCACAGGCGAGCCTGCGATTTGAACCGTACCGGCTTCAGAGGCAATGTCAGTCATGGCAGCAGCCACAGCCGTGATGCATGAACCAAAAATCAGATCGACCTTGTCTTCCGTCACAAAGCGGCGTGCATTGGCTGCACCTTTGCCTGGGTCGGTAGCATCGTCCAGGATGATCAGCTGAACTTTTTCGCCGCCAATGGTTTTGGGAAACAGTTGCAGTTGTTTTTGCATCGGGATGCCCAAACCGGAGCCCGGGCCCGTCAGCGCCAAGCTCACACCGATCTTGATGTCGGCCAGTGCGGCGGTGCTGGTGGTGGCGGCGATAGCCAATGTCAGCAGGGTTTTCTTGAAATTCATGCTTGTCTCCTCGAGAGGTTGATTAAAAAAACACAGGGTGGGAACAGGAAAATTTTTCAAAGATACGGCAGCTTAGCTGCACAACGTCCGGATATCTTCAGGGACTGCAATCGCTTTGATGCGGTCTGGGTCTTCGGGGTGCTTGATGCAAAAGGCGCGCACTTCGGTGCCTTCGCACAACACGGTATCGCCGCGCATCACCACATGCTTGTGCACGAACACTTTGTCGCGCCACTCTTGCACGCTGGTGTGGACCTGAAGCGTCTCGCCATAGGTGGCGGGGCGGATGAATTTGGTGTTGATCTCCAACAGCGGCGTGCCGATGATGCCGCGCGTTTTGACCAGCTCGCGCCAAGGTGGCACACCGCACTTGACGAAGAAGTTCAGGGACGAAGCGTCCATCCATTTGGAGAAGTTGGGGAAGAAGACGATGCCTGCGGGGTCGCAGTCACCGAACATCACTTGCACTTCGTAGACAACAGTTTTGCTCATAATTTTTCTCTTAACGAGGGGCCATGCGCAGGGCACCGTCGAGGCGAATGACTTCGCCGTTGAGGTGGCCGTTGCTGACGATGTGGCAAGCCAGTTCGGCAAACTCTTCAGGTTTGCCCAGGCGTGCAGGGAAGGGAATGCTGGCCGCCAGCGATTGCTGCACCGGCTCGGGCAAGGTTTTCATCAACGGGGTTGAGAACAGACCGGGCGCAATGGTGCACACACGGATCCCGTGCTGCGCCAAATCGCGTGCCATGGGCAAGGTCATGCCAACCACGCCGCCTTTGGATGCGCTGTAAGCCTGCTGGCCCACTTGCCCGTCAAAGGCCGCGACCGAGGCGGTGAACACCATGGCACCGCGCTCACCGTCTTCCATCGGGTCGAGCTTGGCGCAAGCGGCGGCAAACAGGCGCGCCGCGTTGTAGGTGCCGATCAGGTTGACGTTGACCACCTTGATGAAGTCTTCCAGCGGGGCGGCATTGCCGTCTTTGCCGACCACGCGCTTGGCCGAGCCAATGCCTGCGATCTGCATCAGGATACGCGCTGGGCCGTGGGTCGCTGCGGCAGTGGCGATGGCCTGGGCCATGCTGTCGGGGTCGGACACGTTGCAAGCGACTGCCACTGCGCAGCCGTTTCCATATTGCTCGCCGATTTCTTTGGCCACGCGCTGGGCGTTGTCCAGGTTGAGGTCGAGCACGGCGACCTTGGCGCCGAGTCGGGCCAATTCACGTGCGGTGGCTTCGCCTAAACCGGAGCCACCGCCGGTGACGAGGGCTGCTTGTCCTTGGATGTTCATGTCAGTACCTTTTCTACAGTAGGTCGGAGCTTTAACTCCGACGTTTCGGGAACTTGTCGGGGCTAAAGCCGCCGACCTACAAATTCAGTTCACTTGCCTTCCGGGTTTTCAATCAGCAGCGCAATGCCCTGACCGCCGCCCACGCAGGCGCTGGAGATGCCCCAGCGCAAGCCGCTGCGTTTCAATTCACGCGCCAGCGTGATCGTCAGGCGCACGCCGGT
>JACCDU010891058.1_pt1 | contig 11792 bp, 3 predicted proteins | sample 7446081 | NCBI WGS metagenome assembly JACCDU01 (sample SAMN15323447, study PRJNA562643) | freshwater metagenome | isolation source: river surface water | place: USA:Blue River Watershed | collected 2017-08-17 | reverse complement strand
GCATCTAAATCTCCAGTAACATGTACATTATTTCCAACATACAATGATTTAGCAATTGCAGCACCACCAGCTGTAGTAAATGTACCACCATTAGTTGCAGAAGTTGCATCAGTTGTTTTACTAATACCAATACCGCCAGCAACTAATAAAGCACCAGTACTATTAGAAGTTGAACTTGTAGAATTTAATACTGTTAATTTATCAGTTGCAAAATCAGCATAATCTAGTACATCTAAAGAAGTTTGTAAAAAATTCTCATTTGAATAAGCTGTTACAAATCGTTTATTTGAAGATTGCCACATAATTGTAGCATATAAATTAGAAAATAGTTCAACCGTATCACCAGTTGCTGGTGTTGTTGTAAATGCAGATTCTAATGTTGCGGTAAATGTACTACCAACATAAGAATTAATTTTACGGACTTCACCGGTTGCTTCACCAGATGTTATTTTAATCCACCAAGAATCATAATAACCATCATTTGAATCAGCTGTATTTGGTAAAATAATTGTATTAGATGTAGCAGCATCTAGAGAAAATGAAACTTGTGCATCATCGCTTACAACATCACCAGCACCGCTATCACTATCAACTTGATATCTTCCAATTAATAAACCACTATCAAAACCAGCTCCAGTTGGGCCAGAATTTAATAATAATGTATTATCTTTGATTTCAACATCAGAAGAATTGATTGTAGTTACTTCACCACCAACAAATAAATTACCACCGACATTTAAATTTTGACCAATGTATGCAGATTTTGCAACAGCCATACCACCAGCAGTTGTAAACGAACCACCATTAGTTGAACCAGATGCATCAGTTGTATTACTAATACCAATACCACCAGCTAATTTAAAAATACCAGTTGTTGGTGAAGTTGATGCAGTTGTACCATCAATGTCTAAATGAGTTAAAGTACCTACAGAAGTTACATTTGGTTGAGCAGCAGTTTGTAAAGTACCAGTTACATTAGTTGCAGTTAAATTTCTAAAAGAACTAATATCTTTATTGGCATCAACTACAACAGCAGAACTTGCAGCTACAGTTCCTGGAGTTACACCTGATAATGTGTTTAATTGATTAGTTGTACCAGTATAACCTCCTAAAATATTTAATGTTTCTGCAGTTGCTGTTACAGCTGTAGATCCTAATACTAATGATGGTGTTGTAATAGATACAGTTGCTTCAATAGTAGTAGCACCATCAATAGCACCATCAATATTACCATTTAAAGATAAACTATCTAATGTACCGACAGATGTAATGTAAGGTTGAGCTGCGGTTTTTAATTCACCATAAATATCGGTTGCATTTAAAGTAACAGCAGTTAAACTATTAAATGAACTTATATTTTTATTTTCATCAACAACAACTGCTTTAGATGCAGTTACAGTACCTGGTGTAAGTCCAGCTAATTCGTTTAATTCAGCTGCTGTAGCTGTTAAAGCAGTGCCATTTAATGTAAATACACCAGGTGCAACATTAGTTCCTACAGTTAAGTTAGATAATGTACCAACAGATGTAATATTAGGTTGTGCATTTGTTGAAATAGTACCAACAATAGATGATGCTGAAACAACATTTAAACCACTAATACTATTATTTGAATCAGTTACTAAAGCATGACTCGCTAATGCAGTTCCTGGTGTTAATCCATGTAAATAATTAATTTCACTAGCTGATGATGTGATCGCTGTACCACCTAATGTAATATTAGTAACACTTAATTGATTTAGTCCAGTTAAAGATGAATCAGCATCAACAACTAAAGCTTTTGATGCTGAAACAGTCCCAGCTGTAACACCATGTAATGTATTAATTTCTGCAGCACTACTTGTAATTAAAACGCCAGCAAATTGCAAACCTTTAGTAGAACCATCATATGAAGCTACATTAACATTATTACTACTATCAAGTATAATATCACCACCAGATGCATTAATAGATAAATCACCTGAACTATTAACATTTAAGTCTGCATAATAAAGAGCATTACCATCATCATCATTATATGTTAATCGTAATTGTTTACCATCTGTAGCATTGATTTCTAATTGTGCATTTTCATTTGTAGTATTAATACCAATAGGTCCAGTTAAAGAACTACTCATTAAAACTTTTTTATTGATACCGTTTGTACTATAAATAATTTGAGACGATATAGTATCATATACGATTTCACCACGAGTTAATGATGTAGAGTTTGTACCGTTAATATTTCTTAATACAACCATTTTTTATATTATACAAATTATATAATTTGTATAATTTGTATAAAAATAAAATAATAAAAAAAATATTCTATTATTTTTTATTATTTTTTTTATTTTAGTATTATATTATATGAGCAATAAAAAAAAATTTGTTATTTTTTATTATTTTTTTTATTTTATTTATTTTATTATTTTTTTTTATTTATTATTTTTTACTTACGCAAATGAATTTGTTAAAATATCTACACCATTTAATACATTTGTAATTTTATTATCAACATTCTTAGTTTCATTTAACATTAAACTAATAATACGTTGACTATTAGCACCAAACATTAATGTATTTAATACTGGTGTGTCTAATATAGTATTAATATTATTTTTTATTGTAGTACCATCAGAAGATACAACAACAAGACGTTTTTGAATTAAATTTAAATTTTTTACCAAACTATATCTACTTTTATCAACATCAACATTTATGTTATAATAATTATCGGGAGCATCTATAATTTTAGTAGAAGTTTTAGATTTTTCTAACATATTGAAAAATGGTGGTATTGTCATTTCAACATTTTCAAAATTTTGAGTATTTCCATCATTGCCAATTTTTTTAGAATTGAATTTTAATTTATAACTAAAGATATTATTTATAATATCTTTATTATTAATTTCAATATTACTAAGTTTACCTCTTAATGTTACTAAATTATATATCGAAGTTTCATTATATAATAATTTTTTTAATTTATTAATTGTATTTTTTGGATTAGAATCTGATTTAATATTATCTAAATCAACAGAATTTCTAATAATATCATCATATGTAAATGCATAATTATAAATATTAATTAATGGAATTTCACGTAACATAGCATGTACATTAATAGGTACAATATTTAAATCAATTATATTAATAATAATAGAATTATTACGTCGAGCTACTGCATTTACAATATTATTATTTTGGTCATATCGTACATCGGTTGGATCATTTTGAACTTTTGTTGACATTTTTTCAATATATCTATTAATATTCATATCAGAAGAATCGTTTTCAACAAATGAATTAATATCCATATTATTAAATGATACTGAATTTAATAATTTAAATGATGACATTAAGATATAACCAACTAATTTTTTAAATTGGTTACCATCTTCTAATTGTTTGGCAGGAACTCGAGAATCATTTTTTAAATTATAAAAAGTTGTATTTGTCTTTAATTTTATATCATATAACGATTTTGTAATAAACATAACATTTTTAATTAATGATAACCCATGGTTAATATCTATTTTATTATTTTCATCAGTATAAGATGTATAAAATTTAATCAATGATTCAACATATGGCATATTTACTAATGAGTTAATATTTTTATAATCAACATTAACAATAGATCTTAAACCATAATAATATTTCATATCACTATGATTGCTCATATCATTATTTAATGCATAACTCAATGCTAACGAAGCTGGCATAAAAGGTAATTCATTATTATTATGTTGTTTATATTGTTTAATACCATCTGCTTTTAATTCTAAATATAATGGGATAGATTGATCAACAAATTCATCTAAAACAATGTTAATATCTTTAAGAATATATTCACAAGATTCAATGATATCACTTAATGTAGATTGTAATACTTGTTTATTCTCGGATGCATTTGCAATAGGTGTCATATTAAAAGAATTTTTATTATCTTGTACAGATCTTTCAACACTATTAAATATATTATTTGATACATAGTTTGCAAATCTATCAATTTGATTATTATTATTATTTTGATTTGTAATATTCATATTGTAAATTAAATTTTTATAAAATAAGCATTTTTCTATAATATTTTTAAATATTTGTTTATATTTTGGTAAAAGAACTTTAAATTTATTTATCATATATATTGGGATTGTATTTTTATCAACATTTAAATATTCTTTTACTTCTGATGTGCTACTTTTTAAAACTCTATTATATAACATATAAATTAATTTAATATTAATATCTGATATTACCATATTTTTATTGTTAACATTTCCATAAATACCATTCATACCATTAAACGTAGCTGGAATATCAACTGGTGTTCCATTATTAAAATTAATATTATCACCATCAAATCTTCCAATACCAGATGGTGGTGTAGGTGTAAAAATACTATAAAACCCTCTAGTTTTTTGCAATGATACATTATTATAGAAATTATCTAATAGTTTATTATAGAATTTTTTAACAGGTGAATCATAAAAATCATTTAAATATTTATATAATGTAATATTAAAATTTTCTAAAATAGATCTTGGATTGCTTTGCATATTTCCATTTAATTTTTCTAGTAATAAATATCTTGTACCATCATTCATTTTTTTAGTAATATTAATTTCATTAATAAAATTGGCATTAAGAATGATATTATTAGTATAACTCCAAGTTTTATCTTTTGAATTGTAATTTTTATTAAATAAATCATCTAATAAATCACTTGATACTGTTTTTGAACTTATTGGAACAAATCCTTCATTACTAAACATAATTATTTTGTAAATTATACTATTTGGTAATTTTTTAGAATTATTTAAAATAAATTCTAATAATTCATTTAAAATTTTAAAAGTTAAAGTACTTTCTTTTAATGCTTTTTCTTCCGTTTTAAATTGGGATCTAATAATATGATTTAAGAATCTTTGTTCTAATTCGTTAATACTATATCTCATTACAGCACCATCAGCAATGTTAGATAATTTATAAATAAATTCCATTTTAGAATTCGGTATAATAGTTCTAAATTTTAAAATATTAGATTTAATTTGAGTAATTAAAGAATTTACAACATTTTCTAATTGTTTCCAATCTAAGAATAAAGATTTATAATTATCATATTTTAATGATACTAAATCAGAATTATTTATTTGTAATAATTCTATTAATGCAATAACTAAATCTGGATTTTCAGATAATCTAGTATTAACTTCACTAATATTGATTTTTTGAACATTATTAATGCTTAATTCACCTTTTATACTAAATAATAATGAATTATAATATTTATATAAATCATTTAATAATAAATATGGATTTACAACGAATTCATAAAACATAATATCAACTAATGAATTTGAAGATTTAGTTTGATCTAAATTTTTAATGGCATTAACAACAATAGATATTTTTTTATTTTGGTCAGTTTCACTTTTAACATCTTTTTTATAAATATTAATGTAATTTTTAAATGTATGTACACTACCATTATCAATAATTTCGTTAATATTTGTAAAATTTTTAAATATTTTTTCACGTAATTCACGAATTACTGGAATATCATTTATTAAATTCTTTTTATCTTTTGTAAAAACATTTATTCTTAAATTATCATTTTTTACAAATTTATCAGAAGGTAATTTAGAGTTGGATGATGTATCATCTAAAATATCTGCATCAATAGGATTATCACTATTTAAATATGTATTTTTTAATCTATCTAAATTATTATTACCATAATTATCAACATTGAAATTTTTAATTGTATTATAATAGCTTTCAATATCACCTTTTTTAATAATACCATATCGTCTATTTACTTCATAAACTAAACCCATGATAAATTCTTTAATACTATTAGAACCATTTGATTTATAATTTGCATAAATTTTATTAATTTCTGCAATAATTTGTTGTGCTGCAGATTCGCTATAAAATCCAACATTATTATTATTTTGATTATCAAAAATAATTGCAAAAAGACCAGACCATATACCTGTTAAATCAGGTACATATGCAATAGTTTCTTTTAATTTTTCAGTTTGATCAACATTACCATTTTTGTAAACATCATTACCATCATCAAATAACATTTTATAATATTCAATAAGTAATGGAACTCTTACATATAATTCAACGATTTCATCATTAACTGTTAAATTTGAACCACCTAAAATTAAACGAGATGATTTTTTAAGCATTACTGAATTTTTTTGTGGATCTTTAAATGATTTGTATACATCAATAGAAGTAACTATTTTACTTACTAGTGAACGTAATAATAATGATAAATATATATCATCATCTTTAAATACATCTAATTGTGGTGTAATACACATTATTTTTCTCAAAAAATTAGATGCATATCTAACTTTTAATAATTCTGGAGTTTCTCTTTCATTTTGTTTTACCATTGTAACTTGATATTTATATTTTAAAATACTAGTCTTATCATTAATAATTTCAACTAAGTTAGATACTTCTTTTTTATTTAAATCATTTAAATCCATTTCAGGTTGTTGTTGTTTAACATAAAATGATGTAATAATATCTTCTGGGTTTAAATCATTTAATAATTTGTCATCTCTCCCTTCAATATACTTGATAAAATCTCGATGATTGAATCCACAAATAAAATTAGATGCACAAATATATTTTTTTAAATATTTATAAATATCTTTTGGTGAACAAGCTAATTTATATGTTGACATATTATTCATGTATGAAAATAAAGAAATGATATTTTTTAATGGTGTTACTGTATGTAATATTTTATCAACTTGTTTAATTTTTTGAATAATTTCATTATTTTTATATAATTTTGGTAAAAAATCGACATAATTAATAACATCTTTATCTTTTGTTATTGATGTATATTCATGTTTTATATATGAATCGCAACAATCTTGAATAATACTATCAATCATATTTTCATTAATCCATTCTTTATTAAGTTTTACATTTTGTAATAAATCAGATAAATTTTCAATATCTTTAATATTGGCATCTAAACTAATTGTAAAATTTAATAAAAATAAATCGATACATTCTAAAACTTTATAAAATTCAAGTTTTGCTTCACATTGCCATTTACAAAGTTTAATTAAAATAGCTTTATCAACACTTTGATAGTTCATAGCAGATCTAGGTGTTATATTTTCAGGAAGACCAGCTGGTCTATTAGCTACATCCATTTGTTTTTGATTATATTTATTTAATAATTTACCAATACCATTTACAGTATCATCTATACTATTCAATACAGCATTTTGGTATTTTAATGTTTCAGATATTTTAAATCCCATAGTTTCACCTAATAAATTATCATAATCTTTAGCGTATTTTTTAATATCTTCTGAAACGTATTTTAAATTTTGTTGAATATTAACAACATTACTAAATAATGAAATAGAATCTAAATGTTTTACAATATTTTTAGATTTATTTTCAATAAATAAATTATTAGATAAATCTACTAAGTCTAATTCCAAATTAGAAATACCACCTTCAACACCACCAATAATACCAGAACCAGTAGCTTCAGCATACAATTCTGCAGCAATTTCATCATCATTATCATCGTCATCACCTTTACCATATTTGTTTAATTCTTTTACAGATTGTAAACTTAAATTTTGCATTTTTTCATTAGTTAATTCAATAACTTTTGAATAATTTCCAATAACAGCTAAAATATTTTTTAAAATAACATCAATGGAATTAAACATAGTTTTATCGTTTTGTGAAGAAGCGGCTGTATTATTTAAATGAATTAAAGATTCAATTTTACTAACAAATTGTTCTCTGTTATCAATAGCTTCTGGAGTTTTCTTCAAGCCAATAATATTAAACCAAACATCAAATCCTCCAGAAATATCAAAGATATTATTAAATGTTTTAATATATTCAATTAATTTTTCAAAATTTTTATCATATACAATATTTTTATTTAACATTTTTGAAATTTCAAAAATTACTTGAGTTAAATTATTAAATTCTTTAAAAATTTCATGTAAAAAATTTTCAACAATTTTAATGTACATGGTTTTGATAGTTGTAATATAATCATTTAAAGTATAATGTTTTGTTGCAGTTGCACTGTCATCTGCAACATCAACTAATCTACCACCTTCACCAAGACCTTCACCTTTTTTTAATCTATTTGAAATTGAATTAATATTATTTACAAATTCATCACTTACATTATTTATATTACTAACTAATTTATTAAATAAATCAATTGGTTTCATATGTTGAAGTTCATTAACTTTAACGTTAATTCTATTTAAAGCATGTTCAACTTCTGGTTTAATTTTATCAATATCATGTAGATTTTTAACTAATAATGATAATTTAGCAGCTTCATCACGTTCATTTTTAATTGTAATAGAATCAATTAAATGAGATAAATTATCAGCTTCTTTAATTTTTTTAGCTAATTCATCTTCATCGGTATGAATTAATGAACCTAATTTAGTAATAGCATTAGTAAATTGATCTAAAATAGATTCTACAACTCTATCGTTTTTAATATCACTAATATTAATAATTTTAGTAACAATAGCTTTTAAGTTAATTAAATCATTAATAATTTTATTAATTTTTGTAGATTCATTTTTTAATTCTTTATCATACGATGATAATAATTTTTTAGCTACACTAACACCACCATTGATTACAGAACTTGCAGAGATTGATCCGCCATCAATTGAACCACCATCAACACCATAACCTTGAGCATAAGATACACCATGACCGCGTAACAATTTATGTAAACTGTGTGTTACATGATTTCTTGTTTTTTCATCATGTTTAAAACCTTTATTATGGGCTTCATTCATATCATGAACATTAGGATATGGCAATTCACCACCTTCAATAATTCCTGTACCAATAATAGCGCTCATTATTTTATTATATTATACTTCATATAAAAATTTATTTATAAAAATCTTTAGAATAAAAATAAATTATTATATTTTTTATTTTTATTCTGAAAAAAATATATTTTATATAATATTTAATTTTATTTTTTATTATTTAAATTGTAATAAAAATAAAATACGAAAAAAATGAAAAAAAAATACAATCATAATAGATTTGATATTGATTATGATTCTTTTAATTCAGCATCAAGTTATAAATCTTCAAATTTTTCTAGATCTTCTAAATATTCTAAAGGTTCTAAACTAAAATATAACGATAAAATATCATTTATTTCAAATAATTCAAATAATTCAAATAATTCAAATAATTCAAATAATATCAATAAATCAAATACTAAAAATAAAAATATGTATAATAATACAAATGAATATGATAATATAAATATACAAATAAATGATAACATCACTGATAATTATGTTTTAAATAATATTCCATTAACGCCACATTTAAATATTCCAATACTAAATAATATTTCATCATCAGATACAACAGAACAAAGTTATAGTATTATAAAAAATGATGATAAAATCAATTATAAAATATTTATAATTGAATTTTTTAATAATATATTTTTAAATATTTTAATATTTTATATAAATTATATTTTTAATTCTATAAAAATAAATGAACAAAATAATATTGGTCAACTATTAAAAACAAATATTGATATGTTAATATTTGTTTCATATAGTATTATTAAATATATATTATTGAATACATATGTTGACAATATAAATATAATTCATAATGAATGTTTATTATCTATTGTTTATATAATAATTTTTAAAAAAAAAATAATTTATTATTTTTTATTTATATTTATAAATTTTACATCAACAATAATAAGCTTATATATAATATCATTAATATTTAATAAAGATATTGAGACTTATTATTTTTTCAAATATAATACTGATAATACTGATAATATCAATAACTATAACACCAACATTAATAAATATTTCAATATTGCAATTGGTTCATTGTTATATTATATAATATTAATAAAAAAAATATATTATAACAATACATATGAAACATCTAATAAAAATGCATTTTTATTATCATTTATATATGGTTTATTTTATTTTATTTTTAATTTTAATGGTTTTAATTCGTTAATCATCTCATTATATTTTTATTATAAAGATATAACATATTATATTTATTTAATAATAATAATAATAAATTCTTATATTGCTTTTTTAATAAACAAATATATTATTAATGAATATTAAAATATAAAGAATAATAACAAATAATAACAAATTAACATTTTTTTTAATATGTATTTAACGAATTATAAATAACTATTTTATATAATTGATTTTTCAAAAATACAACCTCGTTCAATATATGCTTTTTTTCTTTCACGTAATTGATTTTTTAAAACGGTTGCATTATCTATAATATCTATAATGTATCTATGTTTATGTTTATATTTTTCATTTAATCTAAATATTCTATTAATAATTTGTTCCATATTTGATCGTCTTGGTGTAGCCAATATTAATGCATCTAAACGATCAATACTAACACCTGTAGATGAATATTGATACGTTGTAAATATAATTGTTGATGTATTACTTGCTGTATTTATATCATCTTTTGAACTTCCACCAAATAATATAATAGATTTATTTAATTCCGGTATTTGTATATTTAATTTTTTATCTAAAGTTGTACTTTTTTGTAAAAATAATATTTTATTATATAATTCTTCTAAATGACATCGTCTATCAGAAAATATAAATATATTATGTTTTAAATTAGTTAATTTTATAATTTGAGATACAATCAAGTTATTTCTATCTGGGTCAGATATAATATTTGTAATCATTGATATTGTATCAATCATTCCAGTTTTTTCATTTATAATTGTATTAGTATATTCTTCTTTACCATTATAATATAATAAATGTACAGTAGAATTAAATTTATTATCTGCAGCGACATAACCTTCAATATTATTAACATTTATAATTTCTCCAATATAATCAATAGCCATTTTATCGAATCCATTTTTACGTAATAATGGTGTTCCAGATAATCCAATCATATTTTTAAAATTAATTTTAGTATATATAACTTTAAAACTATTAGTATTATACATATGCACTTCATCTAATATAACTAACCCAAAATCATTAACTATATTTTTTTTACTAATGCTATTGACGATAGCAATTACAATATTTCCTGTTAAATTCTTTTCTTTACCATAAAACAATGTTATATTTTCTGACTTTTCACTAGATTCATCTTTAAAATTTTCTAAAAGTAAAGTTTGCCACTGCTCTAATAAATATGTATTAGGGACTATGATTAATGTTTTTCTTTTATAATAAGTTATTAATTTCATTGCTAAAAATGTTTTACCAGTACCGGCACCAGCATGTAAAATATAATTTGTTTTATTATTATTTTTTATATAATTATATACACATTTTTGATTTTTATTTAATTTTACTAAACAATTAAAATTTATAATATTTGTATCTTGTAATTTATCAGTATATTCACCTTCAAATATACCTTTATCATATAATTCAAAAAATTTATTTTTAGGTAAATATACGATATTATTTATAACATTATACACATTTATTTTAGAATGTAAATTAGTTACAGGATCTTTATATTTATAAACAAAATATTTTCTTAATAAAGCATTCATTTTTTTTATTTCTGTTTTATTTTTAAAAAATACTTTAATTCCAAAAACATCTAATTCAAATTTCATTGTTATTTATACATATATTTATAAAATATTAAAATAGTTAATAAAATCATATTTTTAATTTACATATTTAAAATATGATTTAAATATTTTAAATAAATATTAAAGAATAAATATT
>JACCDU011380746.1_pt1 | contig 11795 bp, 24 predicted proteins | sample 7446081 | NCBI WGS metagenome assembly JACCDU01 (sample SAMN15323447, study PRJNA562643) | freshwater metagenome | isolation source: river surface water | place: USA:Blue River Watershed | collected 2017-08-17 | reverse complement strand
TACATTACATAGTGTAGTTGAAAATGGTGTAGATACAGAGTTTATTCTTATATGGGATGATGGTGATACTATAGAAGAATCAGATGTGGTTAAATTTAGAAGGAAGGATAATGATATAGGTTCATATGAATTCTTTATGAGAACCTTACTTGGTACTTGTGAGAATATGGTAGTGGAACATGACTACGATATAACGCAATGTTTTGAAATATGTAGAGATTCTTTTACCGAAGCGTTTGATTCTGTTTTTTATCTTTGAGATTAAAGATTTGTATCTTATATTTGAGAAAAACACAAAATGATTACAGAACAAAATCTCGTTAAGTTAGGTTTCACAAAATACTTTGGTGATGATAATGAATGGTATTATTACACATTGGATATAGGAGATATTTCCCTAACATCTTCAGAGAGTGATTTGGTAGAGAATGATAATTGGTTGGTCTATGTAGATGAACATGCTGACTTTGTTATAAACAATATGAGTAATCTGAATGGACTGATTAATATCTTACACAGGATATTGGAAGGAATGTAATATGAAATATATAAAACAGTTTTGGAACCATTTGGTTCTGGTAGAAAACCATAGGATGGAATCCATGGTAAGGATGAAAAGACCTCACTCATTGTAAAACATTTTTGTACTGAAGTTGTTATTAGTATATGAAAAAATATATGCTACATAGACCACTAGCGGATATGGAATCTGATGGTGTTTACTTTGAGGATTCTATAAAAAAGAAGTTGATTGAGGATAGGGAAAAAATGATATGTCAGTATAGTGGGTTACCCTCTGTGGATTTTTATAGGGAGGATAAAGTGGTCATTTATGACCCCCATGTAATACAAGAAGAGTAAAAAAATCCTTGATTTTAACCCTCTAATCCAGACATTTTTTGTCGTAAGGAATTTTTTCAGAATATATATGGTTGTATTACAAAAAATCCCGCTGGTCGTATTACAAACGTCAAAAGTGTATTAAAGTGGTAAATTGTGGGAGATAGTGTAGGATTGTCCCTTGCGTGAAATAAGAGTTATATTTTTATATTTTCAGAAAAACAGTATTAGATATAAACCATTTAGATGTCATACAAGGGATGGTTTTATATATGTGTATATATGTCATACACGGGGTTCGGTGTCATACATCCAAAAATGCCAAACTAAATTTATGGACCCGTCGTAGATGAAAATTGTTTGGCAAAAAAAAATCCTGTGAAACTAATCACAGGATTCGGTTAAGAGATTTTTTGTAAAATTACATGGTACTCAAAATACTCTTACGGAACGCGAACGCTTTCTTCTTAGAAGAGAAGTTCTGAGAGTAACGGGTTCCGTTAACACTAGCGCGAACTCGGTAAGAGAAACCATCGTAGTAGATGTGGTGAGAAACTGCTACATAAGTACTAACAGTTGTTCTCGCCACAGGTGTAGCTACGGCTTTTTTAGACCCACCCTTCTTAGGGGCTGGTGCTGGTTTCGCTGCGGGTTTGCTAGCGGGTTTTTTTGTTGTGGACTTCTTAGTTGCCATAATATAATAATTTTGTATATAAATGATAAACAAGAAAATCCTAAAAACCAAATCCCGTATCAAATATTTTAAAGAACCTACGCCAAACTAAATCGACCATCTCAGGTCCCGTCGACCGATTCGGCCAAACTAAATCGGGGATTCCGGGGTCACCTGTCGTCGGACTTGGCCAAACTAAATGAACAGTATGATTCCTTCCTCAGGGTCCTCATAATATCTCGGGTCAGTTAGACAGACGTTACATGTGGATGGTAACAATTGTTGTTTACCCTTTAAACCGTCCACCTGAAACTGTGATAATGGTTTCGGGATTATACATCCACACACGTGACATTGCATCCGGTAGATATTTAAATCTCCTCTTTCGTGTATCGATGTCAAGTCACGGTCTCTTCCCATTATAACCTGTTCGTCGACATGTGTTATAGTGTCTTCAAAGAACTCTCCTGTAGTAGGGTCCGTAAAGTATACCTTATCTCTGATGAACAATTTCATAACGTTACAGATGAGTATTGTATACATCGAAATCCCTGATTCCCATATTCAACCTTTCGGCTCTTGCATTGTGTTGCAAGTATGCCTGAATTCCTTCTCCCTCTTCTACTGCTTGAAATATTAATTCATGCTTATATTGTTCTGAGGTCATTACTCTTACAATTGATAACCCTAAGAGTCTCATCCAGAATGGTTCGTCCACCATTACAGATTTAATCCTGAAGTACTGAACCGATTCACGAGTCACACTGAAGACCCCTTTACGTTCAACAACACAGTCATCATAGAATTCATACCTCCAACAGTCTACTTCGAAATATTTGTAGATGTATATGACCACGGCCAGTGCACATGCATATGGGTGGACAAAATATGATACAGGTACCATGGTTAGCCAACCTAAATTCATCCACTGAGATGGCCTCAAGATATGATTCGGTTTCGATGCTGGTTGTTTATTGAACATGACTCTAAGTTTTTGTTACAGATTTATTAGCAACTGTTCCAGCCGGCGAACATCCACATGGTGATGCTTTTCTGCACATATTGTTGAAAGTTGCGGTATCCACTAAGTATACCTTCATACTATCACCATATGAACCTTTATCCCACTGGGGTTTAATAATTTGACGGGTTAGGTCACAATCAATGAAGTAAACTTTATGTCCACTCACTAATGCTTTGTCCCCGTGTTGGATGTATGTTCGATTGGTCCCACAACCGAATAATCCGATAACCGATAATAAAAGTAATTTTTTCATGATTCAAATCTAAATAAATTTTATTACTTCTCTAGTTGGATATCGCGAAAAAAATCAAAATCGATTATACCTTCTTCCTCAACTTGAAAGTCCACACACATTGCCACAATCTTTCCTCTTTTCTTTGCGACATATAAACTGTATGAACCGTCACCAAAACCTGATGAGGATACGACTCCACTGTCATACACACCCCAAGATTTTTCACCTAAGGTTCGAGAACACATAGTGACATACCATCTTTCTCCTTCTTCCTCCTGACGACCATCAGTCATTTCTTTCCAAGGTGAAACACCAAAGAATGAAATGTCCCCATCACCCAAACCAATTTTCTCGGTGATTGAATCGTTACGGTAAGTTTCTTTTGAGAAGATACCACACTGACCTGAATCGACCCCGATGGTTGCGGAATGTTCCTCCCATCTTAGAGTATCGTCTTTGTGGTCCTCGTGTATGACAAGTAACATTGAACATCTCTCACCCCAATCACCTGCGTCGTGTTTCTTCAGGTGGGTGTCATACATACCGGGTTTTACTTTGTCAACTACAGCTTGACCCCAGGTTGGGATTGTGTAACAAGGGTCGGATACTACGACCTCGGACCCTAATTTAATTTTGTTTGTCATACACTTATTGATTTAAATGGTTCTTGATTCAAAGTTAATACTAATTCTAGAATATTCCAAATATTTTTGTGATATTTTTCGCCAGACAAAATCAGTACATCTCCTCCATCACCTTCTTTGCTTTCTCGAAATGTTTTTCAATTTGTTTTGCGAAAGATACTAAACGCGCTTTGGTTTTTGCGTACGCAAAGAACTGACAATACTCACTGTCGAAATCGATTCCGTTGCAATTAACATTTCGTTTGATACAATCCTCGAAATCATATGCTGAATCAAAGTCGTGACTAATCACTTCCTTTTTAGGGAAACCAGTGATGGTCCAAGTTGCACCGTCCCAATCTCCTTTGAAGATTGATAAACCAATGTTTGTTTTGATGTCTTCAGTTCTTTTCATGTTATAACTTGTTTTTGGTTAGGTAATCTTTGTAAGTTGGGTAAGTTTTACGATGGTCGTCTATTTTTTGCTTTGCTTCCTCGTAGGTCATGATTTTATCCCTATCAAAAAAGTATCTAACCTCACCACCAAGACCGGCCTTTGCGTGTACAACCTCAGGATTTTCGTTACATATTGGGTACCGTAAGTCATATGCATATGTGTAGTTATTAACATAAGATAATGGAGAGCTAACCAACTCCGCAAATCTTTTTTTACTTGTGGTAACCACTATTAGTTCCAATTCAATCCCTCTGTAGTAGGAGGTCATAGAATAGGTCTTATGTTTCTTGGTGAGTTCCATTACTTTTTAAATGATGAATTGAATGTTTTGATGTTCTCCAAAATCTCAAGGTCCATTGCTTGAGCCAACTTGTTTTTTGCTTTCTCCATGAAGTCCTTGTCGCCAACCAAAATCTCGAGGTTACCGTCCGACTCAGGATGGAATTCAATTTTGTCGACAATGACACGGACATCCTTTGACTTCTTATCCTTACGGTAGAATGGAGTCCTTGCGTAGATGTACTCACGGACTTGAGTCAACTTGATGTCACTAAGGTCCTCACGAATCCTCATTTGGATTATAATCTCCTCGAGGGTTGCAAGTTTTTCGAACATCAGTTTACTCTTAGTGACCTCTTTCTTATACAGGGCCGTAAGTTCTTCCAATTCCTTGGAATATTTCTTACCATCTCCATGGTTAATGAATTGGTCATATGAACTAAGTTCACTTGAGGACCCTACGATATCGATGAAGACACCTTCGATTGTTTTATTTACTCGTCCCATAATTTAAAATAGGTTTAATACTGTTCTTAATCTGCCAAACAAAATCCGAGGTTCGGCTGTCCCGTCGGAAACTTTTTCTTCAGAGGTTTCCATTTCTCTTTTTAGTTGAAGTGCTTCTTCCACTCGTATACGCTGCTCAATTGTTCTTGAGTGGTATTTGGATGAAACAATTACATTCTCTTGTATCCTAAGTTCGTCGACCCATTCTTGATAGGTTAACTCTTTCTCAGGTGCTGCTGTTGATTGAATTTTAATTCTATGCATGGTACCGTCCAATTTATAAAGCTTTCATAATACAAAGGTAAAACTGGGATATCATTTTACCAAATAATATCCCAGTTATTTTTTTTTACCAGGATGCCTGATAGTAGAACTCACCATCTCCTTCTTCTTGTAGAAGGGGTTCAATTTGATTGATGGTTTCATCTAAACCCTGAACATACCATTGGTCGTACTCCGTTCCACCGAAAAAGAAACCAGGTTGAGTCGGAAGTAATTCTTCTGCGAGTTCAGTATCAGAATAAACTTCAACATCCTCAAACAAATCCTTTTTACCTTGCCAACCAACTTTCACCTTCACGGTCTTCTTACCTGATTTCTCCAAACTCTCTTTCACTTGTTTACAGATATCAACCAACCCTTGTAGTTTTTCCCTGCTAACATATGACTCTTGACAGTTGTCTTCACCATCCTGACAGTTTTCCACGAACCATTGGTGAATGTGGTTTGTTTTTCTCCAATACGCCACACTCTCTGTGATGTATGACACACGTTCAGGTTTGATGTCGGTACGAACCTTATTACCTTTTTTAACGGTTACCTTGTGTTTTTCACCGTCCTTTTGGAAGTCCCAGTTCTTAACGTAGGTCTTCTTGCTGAGATACATGTCTAGTCCCATGATTTTACTGATTTAAAGTATTAAAAAATTGAATTCCTTTTTCGATTAAACTTTCGGCTCGAGCCAATCGTTTACTACTGTCACACACGTAGTTACTCCTATCAGGGGTTACCCCTAAATCTTCCATTGAGAAGTTAAACTCCCACTTACCACCCACAAATCGTTCACCTGTAAATCGTTCGACCGCATTGTAACATTCGTAGGTCATTTTTAATTTACATCCACTTACTCTTGTAGTGTCTTGGATGATTACCACATCATGAGATTTATCTCGACCATGTAGTTTACTTCGATAAAGTTCTTTTACTTTTTTCATGTCTATTGGTTTAATTGTAATACAAAGATATAATGATTATTTCTTTTTACCAAACTTTTTTTCTACTTTGTTGCCAAACTAAATTTCGGATTTATCCTGAACTCAAGTTTGAACTTCTCGTTGTAACGGCCACCCGAACATGGACGACATGATGATGACGACCATTTACTCAAACGGTTTTTATTATGTTGTTTACCACATCCCACACAAGTTGCAACATATCTTGGTTCAGGGGTTGCAACTATTTTAGAACTGTAACAACGATTTCCATCACATCCTATTTCAAGTGCTTTCTGTTTCCACACCCAATCATGGTGATGACCTGGTGTTAACGCGTGTGCAATTTCATGTAGAATAGTATTCTTTACTTCTTTCTCATTGTTTAGTAAAGTCAATACTTTGGATAAAGTAATTTGTTTACTTCTGTATTTGCAACATCCGAACCTACGTCTTGCGTTATCAAATGAAAATCTCCATCCTTTAACATCAAGGTCGTGTTTGTGGATTAGTTTCTCTGCGAGTTGTTGTGCTTTGATGAGTTCCATGTTGTTTTATTTATGCCAAACAATTTTCACCTTTTCCTTCTGTGATGTAAACACCGTAATCAATTGTGTGTAGTTTCGGTGCTCCATCATTATCCATGATTTGACCATCGAATAACCAATTAGGTTGAACACGTGGATTATAACGGACCCTTCTACTTTCATCCTTGATTACTTGAGTGTCGTGAATTTCGATATCCTTACATAGTATCCATGCACATACCACCTTCTCACCACCATCGAATATTTTCTGTGCGGTCTTCTTGTGGTTTTTAAATGTACAGTCACTCATGACCAATTGAGAGTCGGTCGGACTATAATAGATAATGGTACCATCAGGATGTTGGACTTTCCACTTCATGTAGTTCTTACCCCTGCCGAGGTTGAAACGAACTTTAATACTTTTTGACATATCGATTGTTTAATTGGTTTATGATACAAATATAATATGAATATTTTTATATTCCAAATATTTTTTAAACTTTGTTGCCAAACTATTTTTACCATCTCAGGTCCTGAACAGCTGCAACCAGAGCAACTAGCTAGTCTTTCACCAGCAGCAACAGCGCAGCTCCCAGGGTGATTTTGTTTGGCATCACACAAACCCAATAAAATCAATAGTTTACCCACGCCAAACTAAATTAGGACCCGGCGAGCAACCAGCAGCGCAGCTGCGCTTAAGCATAAAAAAACCCCTCATTGTGAGGGGTCTACTACAAACCTACTATTCTTATCGGGTCGTTTTCGTGTGACTTTATACTTGAGTCCGACAATAACATCTTTCTCATCTCGATATCTCATATCATATAAGTCACCATCGATAACCTTTCTACCCCAAAATGTTTTTGGTAATTCTTTTTTGAAAACAACCGCAACTCTTACTCCATCATTCAACATGTTTACACAATCGGTGAAGTTGTCTCCACTAAATGAAAATGTCAAATCGTAGTTAGTATACTTTTTAACAAGTTCAACTCTCTTCGGTACTTTGGTATAATCATAGAAAGTAACATCGGGAAACAATTGTAAAATGTTTTTTCTTTCACCGTTTACATCCATATGAAAGGATTCGGGTGTAATGTCTGAAGTGTTATTTAAACGAACACTGAAGTGAAAACCTAATTTTTCCGCCTTATTTTTTGCGGTGATAATTTCTTCAACCATCCATTCCATAAAATACTGACGTTGTTCAAAAAACAATTTTGTCTTTTTAATCCTACTTTCAGTAATCATGTCATTATTCATGTTCATACGATTCATACCAGATTCGTTTAAACATAGTGCGGTACACTCTTTATTTCTCATAGGACAAACCTCATAACCACTCAACTTTGCGGGTGCGAGGTAAAGACTGTAGGTTAATTCATCATACTTATACGCCTTAGCGTGTTTAGTAGTCATGTTAACTGAACCTAAATAATTGATTCCAGTTTCTCTTTTTGCTTGGGTCTTGTTTCTATATTTCATAATAGTATTGGTTTAACAATACAAATATAAAACGAATATTTTTATATTCCAAATTTATTTTTATTTTTTTTTCACCTGTCGACGGATTATGGATATTGGTTGGCCCACGCCAACCTAAATTCTCCCTGAACCGTGACTCAGGAACTTCAGGTAAATAAAAAACCCCCACATTTCTGTGAGGGTCTTTTGAACCGAACATTAAATCAATATACTAATTACAGAACTCCTTCTATTGAATGTCCCTTTTTGGTGAGGTTTTTACCTTTACGTTCAAAGTTATTGTAGCCAACCAAAAACATGTCTGTTTTGGTCCCCATAACCATTGAACCCTCCAGCTTCATTCCACCATAGTTTACTTTCAGCTTACGCATAAAATCATTGAAAGAACGCTCAAGCTGTACACCAATCTTATCGGTAGGAGGAACTGGTGCATTTTCGATGTGATAACGAGTACCAACTCTTGAGAATTTAATTCCCACCATTTCTTTCTTCTCAAAGTTTGGTAAACTCTCATTAAGGCATTCACGAATTTCGTGTAAAGACTTCTTCAGAGAATTAGCCGTAGTCTTTCTTGGTTTTTTTATCATATTCAAGTTTTTGAATTACAGTACAAAAGTAATAAGAATATTTTCTAAAAACAACAAATATTTTTATTTTGTTCAGGTTTTTTAGTCAAACGTTAAACAAAAAGTGTCTTTTTTATTGGAATATGAACATTTGTGTGTTGAAAACTACGCCAAACAACATCCAGATTCCGTCGACAGGTGAGAACATCCTGTAAATTTTTCGCATAAAAAAGGGGATAACCTTTCGATTACCCCCAATTACTAACCCTAAAACTTAAAGTCAGAAACGAAGATTCAACTTTTCGTCAGTACGACGCTTATAGTTGTAAATGTCCTCAATCATTTCCGCGTATGATTTTTTATCACCACACATAAAGATTGAACTTGGACGAAGTTTTACTTTGTGAAGAAACTCCTCAAACTTGAAATCGGGCTTCTTCTCCATAATGGTAAGAAGTGTACGAACAAATACTGATTTGTTGTAACCCTTTTCAAAATAAGGTTTGAGTTGAAGTAGGTTGTTCGCCCATTCTTTCGCCTTACCCATATCACCCACAACAAACTTTCCATCGGCGAAATCTTGTTTGTCTACATGACGAGTACCCGAATTTTGAAGTAACATAATTCGTTCAGTCAATGAGAACATTGGGAACTCTTTTGAAAACTCCTCCAAAGTTTTGTAGGATTTGTTTCCTTGTTCAGAGAACCCGTGAATGTAATCTTTCTTACCCCACTCTTTCATGTTCTGATTGAACTTACGTGCGGCTTCAAAGATTCCTTTCGTAGTGTTCGGGATAGAATTGTCTACAATAAAGTAGATTCCTTTACCCGCTTCTTTTGCTGCAGTTAGTCGGTGTTGTCCGTCAACTACAACATAGTTAGAGTTCACAATGATTGGAACGAGTTTTAACCCGTCTTGTTTCATTGAGTTAACGATACGCTTAACGCGTGGAGTGTCAACCTCACGATTTACGTTGTGAAGTTTGAACATACCCAGATTTTGGGTGAACTTTACTTGAACATTTTTTGTCATGTCGTTTCTGAATTAAAAGTTAAATGATTTAATATCGGGTACAAAGATATAATAGTTTTTCTTTTTTTCCAAATTTTTTTTCAAAAAAGTTTTTCCACATACATCTTTGACTTTATGTATGACAAACATAAGAAAAAATTTAAGAATATACGAATGAAATACTAGTGTTTTTTTGCCAAACAAAATCGTCCAGCCGTCCCGCCTGGTGGATTTAAGTAATTGATTTTCAAACATTTAAACATAAAAAAAGGGATTCCTAAGAACCCCTTTAAGTGTCAAACCAAACACAAATTACAACTATGAAATGTAATCTATTAAAAACTTACACATTCTTTTTTAAGTTGTAAAGTGTTTTTTTAGATAACAGGTAATACATCAAGTTCCTTACCTTTTTCTTGATAGAACAAACTTCCACCATCGTTACCCTCATCATCCATTGAAGGAATACAAAGTGTTCCGTTGTCCAACTCAAAACAAATTGGTCTTTTGTACCAACCTAAAGTTTCCATTTCATCATCAGTAAGATAACGAACTGATTTGATAACTCGTCCTTTAAGGACTTTCTCCGATTGATTTACCCAGTAGGTATTTAATTCGTGTTTTGTCATACGTTTAGTTTTTCACAAATGTATAATGGTTATTTTATTCTACAAGTTGTTTTTTGCCAACCAATTTTCAGGGATTACCAGGTCATCGGATACTTCTCCAACACATCTTCGGTATACAAAACACTATTACCATTACGTAATACATCCTCCCACCAACGAATACCCATAGACAAACGAGGTATTGCAAATTTATCAATGTCCTCATCGTGTACATAGAAGAACACATCGTTACGTCCACCCGTGTCAGGTTCACCAGGTGTTGGTTGTGTTTCAATTTCTTCCATGTACTTTACTCGAGTACCCATTTCATCTTTGAAGAATTTTTCGAAATTTTTTACTTCGTCTTTTCCTACGAGAGTTCCCTCCCATACGCAGAGTTGATTGTAGTTTTTCATGATTTACAAATAATTAAGTTGACAATAATCTTCAAGGTCACTTAAGTGAATTCGTCCATACTTTACGGAAGAATAGTAACCTTGGGTTTCATAACCTTTTTTCCATTTTGCGAACGCCTCCGCCGCAGCTCTGTGCGACTTGTAATAAGGAACATTCCTTTCGAGGGTAAACCCATCGGGTGATAATATTTGAATTTTCTTCGCCATATGATTAACGATAAAGAGTTACATAATCACCGAAATACTTTTCAATCACGCCAATCAAATTCTCGTAATCCCCACTCATCATCTCCTCCTGAATTTTTTTGGAGTCCAATCCAAGTTGTTTCGCCCATTTACCTGCGTACCCGATAAGAACGAACGCGTTCCCTTCAGGACCTGTGAGGTCAATCTCAACCCCACTCTTTTTTTCATCAATTGATTTTATCATATCCTTGTCGTTTTATAATACAAATATAATATGAATACTTTTATAATCCAAATTTATTTTAAACTTTATTGCCAACCTAAATTCTCCCTGAACCGTGACTCAGGAACTTCAGGTAAATAAAAAACCCCCACATTTCTGTGAGGGTTTCAAGTTACTTCGTGTACTTGTCATAAAAGACTTCCATTCGTTCCATTACCACATCTAAACTCCAACCACTTATGTTGTAGTCGTTCCAATGAAAGTAACCCATTTGTACTTTTTCAACACTATTAGGTATTGACTTGTCGTGTACAAACTCAGGTAAACCACCACTACTTAAATCATCTCGGTAGTTACAACGGAACTCAATTACCACATCTTTACCATTGAACTTTTTGGTGTAGGTTACTTTTTGACCTTTACCCTTTCGTGTCCAACCATGTTCGGACATATAGATATCCATTTGGTTGTTTACACTTTCCTTTGTTTTTAAAAGGAACTCTTCCTTTTGTTTTTCCAATTCATTTAAGAACTGATAATACTCTTTGACTGATTCGTACATAACGTGTTGTTTTAATTGGTTTATACAAATATAGTATCTATTCTAATATAAACAAAATTTTTTTATACTTTTTCGCCAATCAAATTATAGAAGACCAGCTAACAGCGCTGGTTAAACCAGTAAAACTAGCAGAAAGACCTGGAATCGCCCAGCGGCTGCGCCAGGGGAATTTGTTTGGCATATAGAAACCTAATAAAATCAATACTTTACGGAACGCCAAACAAAATCAGGACTTGGTGCTGCTGCCTGGTCTTCTGTTGTGAGCAATAAAAAACCCCCACATTTCTGCGGGGGTTCTAACCAATAAACCAAACCAATTAACTTTCTGCGACCAATAACTTCAAGTATTCTTTTTCGGTTA
>JACCDU010908484.1_pt1 | contig 11798 bp, 10 predicted proteins | sample 7446081 | NCBI WGS metagenome assembly JACCDU01 (sample SAMN15323447, study PRJNA562643) | freshwater metagenome | isolation source: river surface water | place: USA:Blue River Watershed | collected 2017-08-17 | reverse complement strand
ATAATGGGAATAATGTACATACGATGTATGCTGTACATGCTAATTCGGCAGGCACTATTATAAAGACAGTTGAGATTGCTGCAATCAATGGTTTTTCTTATGTTGGCTCACAATCTTCCAATGTCTATATGGCAGGTAGTGCGGTATTCAGACCTTCTGTGGGTGATAAACTGTATTTTATGACAAGACCATGTAATGGTTGTGCAGGAAGGTACACAATTGTCAGTTTAGAAGGGACTTTTCAAAAGATTTCAAATTAATGTGAACTATTTCAGACTGATATAAAATGGCTATTGATTCTGTTACATCAAAACAACTTTGATGTCGCATCCATGAGATATTTATTTCCTTTATTAGTATTATCTGTGTAAAAAGTGGCAAAAAATAGCCACTTTTTCATTAAGTGAGTATTGTTAATAGTAGTGTGTAGTCATTTTGTGAAAATGATTTTGCATCTTTGACAATAATCAAGCCAAATCGATAAATTCTCTCTCGAAAATGATAAGTATTTTTTTTTAATGACTTTCATCACCATTTTTGAACGTTCGTCACCATTTTTGAATAATAGATGGTAAAACGGCACGGCTTTTGTGTTTTCTTTGCCATGCCTTGATATTGGTACAAAGCAACATGTAAACTTATAAAAGCTTATTAATAATGAATCAAAACATCCAAATTTTAAAAATTTTACTAATTCTTTTTTGTGTTTCCAAATTACAAGCTCAAGTGAAAATTGGCTCAACCCCAAGTACCATCAGCACGAATGTGAATTTGGAAGTTGAAGCATCCAATGGATTAAAAACAGTAATCACGAAAGACTCTGGTAGTGTTGGAATTGGAACAAATGCCCCCAATATTAATGCTTTATTAGAAATGAATGCAACTAATAAAGGTTTATTATTGCCAAGAGTTGCTTTAAACGCCACCAATAATGCGGCTCCCCTCACAGTTCATGTTGCGGGTATGGTTGTTTATAATACAGCCACAGCTGGATCGGGAACTACTGCTGTTGTACCGGGCTACTATTACAATGATGGTATCCAATGGAATCAATTACTCTCGGTAGGTAATTCACCAGGGGTTCCTACCACTACAAGAAGCTATGTTACGGCTTTTCAGAGTAAAGCACATAATACGTGGGTAGATGTTACGGGTTCTACTGTTACTGTTCCTGCTGGAAATAGTATCTTAGGATATAATGCTACTGTAGAAATGGACAATAATGGTCAGGGTTCTATGACAATGCATTTAAGATTTTTTGATGTAACAAATGGTGTTGCTGTCGCTAATTCAGAACGCACGTTAGTATCAGCTGGCTATGCAGTTGGTGTGAATGTTCGTGTAGCTGCAAGTGGAGCGGTAGATATCCCTTTGACCTTGGCGTCTCCAACTCAGTATAGACTACAGATTTTTAAGAAAACGACGGACGGAACCCCCAATACTAACCAAGATATGTATTTTACACGAGGGTATATTGAATATAAAAATTAATTCCCTAGCAGATACTGGGTTTTACCTAACGAGGGCAGTTCTGTTTTCGTTCACGTAACGTTCACATTCATATTATCTGTATTATTTGTTTTTTGAATATAGAATATCATAAAATTCTTTATGTCAAATTTTTATAAAAGTTAAATTATAATAATGAAAAATAACTTGTATGCCAGTTTAGAAGGGTTTGGCTTTTATGCTAGATGATTTTTTCTCTGAATACAAACACAGTCTCAAACGGGCAACTACGTTCCTTCGGGAGGCGAAGCTGTCAACTACGGTATTTTAGACCTTAGCACTTCTGTAAATTGGGCTACGGATTGGATGGCAACTCTAGGCTATTTTTATGGCACAGACCGCTACACAGGCGGTAGCGATGGCAATAACATCAATGTTTACGTAAAGCACTATGCCACAGCAGCCAATCAGGGATTTAGCTTCCCAGTTGGTAGTGGTATAGATTTGCGGATGCTGACCATCAGTGGTAGCATAACATTAGGTACTACGCTACAGCCTGTATTGTAGGTAATCCGACCACCACAATAGACCCGACAGATGCCGCTCCTGGCATGTACGCTATTACCTCGGTTGGAACGGGTCAGTACAGCTGACCAATGGGGGATTGGCAAGTACTGACGGGTTCGGCAGTTGGTATGACCGTAACCGTTAGTGTACCAGATGTAAGTACACTGGGTAGAGCAGGAAACTTGCGTTTAGCGGGCTGGAATGGACTTTTTAAAAATATCAAATTAGTTCATATTTATATCATTTAGGTTAATACATTGTTGAGAATAAAAATAAAATGAAAAAGAACTTACAAATCATAATAGTATTACTTGGGATGTTTTTTGTTACAAAACTACAAGCTCAAGTGAAAATTGGTACTAATCCAAACACCATCAGTACGAATGTGAATTTGGAAGTAGAGTCGGCAGCGGCAAGTAAGTTTGTTGTGACCAAAGATTCGGCAAAAGTAGGGGTAGGCACTGCTACACCAACTGCCAAATTAGACGTGAATGGTAAACTCCGAGTAAGGGATGTTCCTCAGTCTGCAACAAATAGTTTAGTTCCTTTATATGCTGATAGCAATGGAAATGTCGTGACGGGTCCTGCTGATAATACTTATTTGATTGACATCAAATATAGTATTAATACTGGAGGGAATGTGGTCGTTGCTTCCAATGGAGCTTGGACAACGACTACGAGTTATTTATTGCCTTTAAATAGCGTAAATTCAATCAATATCCCTGCTGGAAAAACTGGTTCAATATCGGTAGATTATGGGGCTTGGGGAGATGACAATAGTTTTGCTACTGCGGGGTCTATCAATCCTGGTTTAATCATTGAATACTCCGTTGATGGAGGTACAAATTGGTCGGAATTATATAGATTGGCAACAAATTATAATAATATTACTTCTAGTATTGAAAGATGGAATTTGAATTTCTCAAATCAATATCCCATTACCTCTGGCGTAAATAGAAATGTGAAGTTTCGATTGAAAGCATTTAGCCCAGATAGTGTAGGGCCTACACAATATATTGGCTGGTACATCAAAACAACTTTGATGTTGAATCCATGATTTTTATTTCCTTTATAAGTAAATATGTTTGTGTAAAAGGTGGCGAATTTTTGCCACTTTTTCATTTTATAGGACAGCTGTTATATATATGCCATTTATTTTGAACAATGCTCATGTGATAAAAACCAAAATAAATCGATAAATTCTCCCTCAAAAATGGCAAGTATTTTTTTTAAATGACTTTCATCACCTTTTTTGGACGTTCGTCACCATTTTTGACTGGTGGATGGTAAAATATAAAGACTTTTATATTTTCTTTGCATGGTCTAGAAACAAGAGTTTAAACATAAAAAATATATTGTTTGATACATCAAAAATATTCTGATGTTCAACACATGATTTTTTTGTTTCCTTTATAAGTAAATTTGTTTGTGTAACAAGTGGTAATTTTTACCACTTGTTCATTTTTGACAACAGTTCATTGAAAATATTTATTGACATCAACAAATTTATCATTGCGTTTATCCCCAAATTTTGGACGTTTATCACCCCATTGTCCAAAGTCATAGGAGTTTGATAGATGATTTGGGGTAGATTTATGCGAGATTAACAGCAAAAAGAAATTTGTTCAAATAAACTGTCAGATGATATAGATTTTTTGAAGAATGCCGCTCTTGTTATACAAGCATTTTGCCAAAGAATAAACGGGTAGATAGAATATAAATCAAATTTATATTTATCCCATTTCAGATAAAACCGTTTCCGATATAATTGAACTATTGTGCCAAGGGATTGGTCAAATACCAATCTCTTGTTTGCTATAAATAACCTTCCACTCCCAACCCAAACAAGGCAAAGTCATATTTGCAAGGGTCTTGAGGGTCTAATTGTCTCAACGAGTTTGTCAGCTCTTCGGCAGCTCTCCAATCGAGTTTTTCTCTTTGTAACAAGCCAAGTTTTCGTGCCACCCTCTCGACATGTACATCGCAGGGACAAATCAGTTGCTTGCTTGAAATTTTCGACCAAATTCCAAAATCGACTCCTTTGTCGTCTTGTCGAACCATCCAACGCAAAAACATATTGAGTCGTTTACAAGCAGAATGATTGGCAGGTGTGGAAATATGCTTTTGGGTGCGTTGTGGGGCATTTTCCAACGAAAAAAACCTTTTACGAAAGTTTATCAGACTCTCCTTGACATTGTCTGTCCCCGTTTGTAATCCATCTGTAAAGGCTGTTTCCAAACTATCTTCTTGGGCATAGAAATGCTTTAAAAATGCAATAAAATACAATGTATCGGTTGCGTTGAAGGTACGATGCTTGAAATCCAAAAACCGTTTCAAGTCGCTATCTTGATGATTTTTGATAAAATCGTAAGGGGTATTGTCCATCAATCTAAACAATTCCAAACATTTATTGATAATCGTCTTTCGTTGCCCCCATGCAAAAATTGAAGCAAAAAAAGCCGTAATTTCTATGTCTTGCTTGAGCGAATATTGATGAGGAATACTGATTGGGTCATGCGGAATAAAATTCGGCTGATTGAATTGTTCATATTTCTGATTCAGTAAATCAACTATGGCTTGGGTCATCGATGAAAATTATTTTTTAAATAGCCTGAATATTGCCACAAATACATTTGAAATAAACGAAAAAATAGCCAATATACCCGTAAATAGCAAGCCGAAAACCGTGATAAACGGATACAAAAGGGCAAAGGCTATGTTCCAGATTTTAGATTTTGTCTGCATGTTCTTAATTGCTTAAACTGTACGTAATTTCGGCACGAATGCGTTTGTCTTTCGGAGAAAGTTTTTCAAAAGCAACGGGGGAGACCTTAATCATGACATCTCCTTCAATCTGTAATTTTCCGATAACTTTTACCCAAACACTTTTATCATTTGCTTGATTTTGAATTTTTATCAATGTACCAATCGGAGCGGAGCGGTGTAATGCCAAATATTTACTCGATTGGATATTGGTATCGATGATTTCGGCAATTCCTTGCTCCTTTACTTTTTTCCCACCTGGGGCATTTGGAATTTGTGTGGGAGCTACTTGTATAGGAGTTTTAAGGGAGTTTTTATTGCTTTTGTTTTCTTTTGTCCAATCGCCTGCGGGTGCTTGTACCGACGTGATTTTTGTCTTCAAACTGTCTTTTTTAGCAAATTTTTCGATAAAATGGGCTGGTTTGCTCACATAAAGCAATTGATTGGGATGTAAAATGTCTGATTTTAGCTCATTCCATTCTCTGATTTGCCAAGGTTTTAATTGGTATTTTTTCGAGATAGAAAACAGATTTTCGCCATCTGCGACCAAGTGTGTTTGTGTGGTTTTGGCGATAGTTTTTGGTTTTTGTACTTTCACTTTACTCGAATCTTTTTTAATAGTGCTACCTCTGACAATGCTTGTTTCTTTGGGAGTTGCTTCGGGTACGTCGATAATCTCAATGCCGTTTTCATCTACTCGAGCAGAGCTATTTTCTGCACGACTTTCATGGTTTGAGGTATGAAAAGGAATTTCAATGACATCATTGGGCCTTATTGTGCTATTTTTTTTCTCGAAATTTATCGAAAAATATTCTTTTTCTGTACAATTATAACGCTTCAACAACATATATAATGTCTCGCCTTTTTCTACTTTATGCTGGACAAGTACAAGCCCGTTTCGCTTTTCGATGCCAAGGGAGTCCATCTCGGAAGCCGAGGCATTCAAAATTAAACACATAATTAGTACAATTGTGCAAATGTATTTTAACATAATAAATATAGGTGAATACGGAAGTTTAATGAATTGGATTTTTTTTAGACGAAAATTATTTTTTTTGATGTTTCTTTCAAAATTTTTTTTCAAATTTACGTCTTAAATAAGCAATTTCATAAAAAATTAATGAATAAGAACAATAATAGTCTTTTTCTTGATGTTTTTTTGGTATTTTATGCCATTTATTTTAACCTATGAAGATTTTGGGAATTATTCCGGCAAGATTTGCATCAAGCAGATTCCCCGGCAAGCCTTTGGCAGATATCGTCGGTAAATCGATGATTCAGCGTGTCTATGAACAAGCCAAAAAAGCACCTTCGCTTTGTCAGGTTGTGGTGGCAACCGACCATGAAGATATCTTCAATCATGTACTTTCGTTTGGTGGTGAGGTTGTCATGACTGAAGCAAAGCATCCGAGCGGTACCGATAGATGTTTTGATGCTTTGCAGCAAATGGGGGGGCATGACAAATACGATTATGTCATCAATATTCAAGGAGATGAGCCTTTGATTGATCCGAGCGTGATTGAGCAATTGGCAAAATTATTGGATTTTAAAACGGAAATCGGCACAATTGTTAAGAAAATTTCTGATTATCAAACTCTTTTCGACCCAAATGTCGTCAAGGCTGTCTTGACCATGCGAAAGCAATGTTTGTATTTTAGTCGTCAGACGGTTCCGTACGTGAGGGGTTCTGAGCCCGAAACTTGGCTCGACCATGCTGACTTTTACAAACATTTGGGTATTTATGCTTATCGTAGCGATGTATTGGAGCAAATTTTTCATTTACCTCCTTCTCCACTCGAAAATACTGAGAAACTTGAGCAATTGCGTTGGCTTGGATATGGCTATAAAATCCAATCTTGTATCACGGATTGTGAATGTTATGGCGTAGATACACCAGAAGATTTGGAGAAGATTGTCCGAATGATTCAAGAATAAAGCCCCATAGCAACATTTTTATATTTTTGTCGTTAAAAGAATAATGTCTTTTTTATAAGGGCATTATTTTTTTATTTTTCTCAAAATCAATGCTATAATTTATGATGAGGTATTCTATCCTTTGGGCAGATGATGAAATCGATTTATTGAAGCCATATATTATTTTTTTACAGTCCAAGGGCTACGATGTGGTGCCAGTACCCAGTGGGGCAGATGCCATTGATAAAGTCGAATCTGAAAGGTTTGATGTGGTGTTTCTGGATGAAATGATGCCAGGAATGACAGGTTTGGAAACCTTGCAGAAAATCAAACAAATCAAGCCGACGTTACCGGTCGTGATGATTACGAAGTCGGAAGAAGAACGAATCATGGAGGAAGCCATTGGCTCTCAGATTGCAGATTATCTTATCAAACCCATCAATCCCAATCAAATCTTATTGTCTGTCAAGAAAATCTTGGATAACAAGCGTTTGGTTTCTGAAAAAACAAACTTAGGATACCAGCAGGATTTTAGAAATTTGGCAATGCTCTACAATGACCGTATCGGGCATGAAGAATGGGTGGATATTTATAAGAAATTGATATTCTGGGAATTGCAGCTCGATAAATCGGAAGATAAAAGCATGGAGGATGTTTTTTATATGCAAAAATCGGAGGCAAATGCTAATTTTTGCCGTTTTATCGAAGAAAATTACGAGGATTGGTTTACCGACCCCAAGGTAGATAAACCGCTTTTTTCGCATCAACTCATGAAAAATAAGGTATTCCCGCTGGTCAATCAGGATTCTCCTTTGTTTTTTTTGCTGATTGATAATTTACGTTACGACCAATGGAAAGTGATTGAGGAGGTTATTGCGGATTATTTTTCGGTAGAGGAAGAAAGTGATTATTTTGCGATTTTACCTACGGCTACGTCGTTTGCCAGAAATGCTATTTTTTCGGGAATGATGCCCTCTGATATGGCAAAATATCACCCAGATTTATGGGTAAATGATGAAGGGGAAAATGAAGATGCCTTGAATAATAATGAAGCAGAGTTTTTGAAAAGACAATTGGAAAAGGCAAGGCTCAATTACTCATTTTCTTATCATAAAATCTTGAATAATACGCAAGGAAAACAATTGGTGGATAATTTTAATAATTTAGCCAAAAATCAACTGATTGCGATTGTCTATAATTTTGTCGATATGCTTTCTCATGCTCGTACCGAAATGGGTATGATTAAGGAATTAGCTCCCGACGAATCTGCGTATCGGTCTATTACCAAATCTTGGATAGAACATTCGCCTTTGTTGGATTTATTGAAGAAGATTTCTGATAAAAAAGGCCGATTGATTATTACAACCGACCACGGAATGATTAAGGTACGTCATCCGAAAAGAATTGTCGGTGATAGAAATGTGAATACGAATTTGAGATACAAACAGGGCAAAAATCTTAATTTGGACGACAAATCAGACCATGTACTGGTGGTTCGAAAGCCCGAAAATTTCATGTTGCCCAAACCGAATATTTCTACGGCTTATTTCTTTACCACTGAGGATTACTTTTTTGCGTATCCCAATAATTACAATCATTATGTAAGCCACTATAAGGATACTTTTCAGCACGGTGGGGTCTCGATGGAGGAAATGATTGTGCCTTTTGTTTACTTGAAAGCCAAGTAGTATAAAAAATAAGGGCTGCCGCAAAGGCAGCCCTTATTTTTTATTTTGGTGTGATGATTAATTTTCCGATTTTTTCTTTTTCGATGGTTTTTTTGTCCATCAACTCCTGACGAGAACCACCCTCGACAAACATTTGAGCTTGGTCGTCGTAGTGTTTGCTCAATAAATGCCCCGATTGGCCTGTCGGTAAGACACTTCGTCCAAAATTAGGATTTCCAAAATCCAAAATTCGTCGGAGAGCAGGGCCGTAGCTAATGGTGTACACGCCGCTAGAGTCTATCGGAAAATCCAAATTATTGATGGTTTCTCTTCCTCCAGGGGCTGGCAGTGGCCCAACATTAAACAATTTCCCTATCACTGGCAATATCCCTAAAGGGTGCTTGTGGGTAAGCAAGTGTACTTTCTCCCATTTCCATTGTTGCTGGTTTTTGCCCAGACTGGTTTCCAAATCTTCGATGGCATCTTTGAATGACAAAGTAAGAATCATCTGACGGGTCTCTTTGGTACTTGTCGAAACATTATCCCACCACGGAGATTGCTCGTTTCTTAGCAAAGATGCCATATTTCTTTTAAAATTAGAATTATGTTCGTAGGCTTTATACACTTCACTACCCAATTCGTCTTTCATGGTGTTTTTGGAAAAATGATAGACAAAACGATAAAAAATAGTGGGTTCTATGTCGCTCAGTTCATGTGAGCCATCCCATGTTTGTAATAATTTCAATGCTTGCAATGCCTCGGGCTTGAGCTGTTTTGCATCGATAACCGGAACAATGTCTTTCAATAGTTGTTTGAATGAACTCGACGTAACATCATTGATGACTTCCCGTACGCTGCTTTCATCCCAATCTTTTTTATCATTAAACAACAATTCTTCTATTCGGGCGGCACGATTTCCAGGAACATAATAGCCCGCCACCAAGCCATTGCCCATATCGGCGGGTTGGTTGTTGGCAGTATATAATACCCCTCGTGTAGGGTTGATGATTTGAGGGTTGAGGCTGAAATCGTTCCAACCTTGAATGTCGTCTTTGCCTGTGCTTCCATCCAAAATCAACATAGGATTGACGTGTGCTGGTCGCTTGGGTAATTTTCCGGCAGCCCACCAAGCAATATTTCCTTGGGTATCTGCCCACATGATGTTCAAGCCTGGTGAGGTAAGTTTTGAGGCGGCGATTTGTACCTCTTGTACATTTTTGGCATGTGCCATCTGATAAAATGACTCCAAATGATAACTTGGAAATTGATTGAATACCCACCACAAAGCGATGGGGTCTTTTTGGTCGCTCATTTTATCAAAACTATCATTCATCAAGATTCCATGCCTCGATTTTTTGATTTTTATCGTAACAGATGGGGCATTTTTTACTTTGATGCTTTCTTCCGAAATGGACAAATTTTCCCAATGGTCTTTGTACCATACTTGGTTGGCATTGGTAGGGTTGGCTTTCTCTCTGTAAAAATCTACGTCATCATTTTCAAACATCGTCAAACCCCAGCCTCCGAAATCGGTGTGTCCCAATGCTCCGATAGGAGTGCCTGCCAAAAAATTACCATAAAACTTAAACCCAGGACATTCCAAATGGGCTTCGTACCAAACCGAAGGCTGCGAAAAGGCAATATGGGTGTCGTTGGATAAAATAGGCTTTCCAGATTTTGTTTTTTTTCCCGAAATAACCCAGCCATTCGAGCCGTGATAAGGCGGAAAATAGGCATTTGATTCTATTTGTCCAATTTTATTGGCAATTTGTGCTAATTTCTAAGAGCTTTGTACCATTTCTTGTTTCTGTGTCGGAATCGTCGGCTCATGCTCTGGCCAACCCTCCGAAATATCTTTCAGGTAATTGGCTCCATATTTGTTATGAATGAAGGTTGAGATTGACTCAGAGCGGAAGGCTTCTGCAAACGTAAAGCCCATATAGCCCATGATTATCTGCATGTCTTCGAGGGTGAAGGCTGTCTTGGAAATTCCTGCCAATACAAATTCTGGTGGTGTTTTGCCCGATTGAATGTATTGATTAACGCCTTGGATATAGGATTTTGCGGCTTTGATAAATGGGGCTTCGGGGTTTTTCATTAATACCGAATCTATCGTCCATTGGGCATGCTTGCGAAAACCCAAGGTTCGGAAAAATTTGTCCGATGGAAGGGCTTTTTCACCAAATAATTCTGCCAACCTGCCGTCTGCCAATCGTCGTATCATCTCCATCTGAAAAAGTCGGTCTTGGGCGTGTATATAGCCAAACGTTAGAAACAAATCTTCTTCATTTTGGGCATAAATGTGCGGTACTCCATAGGTATCGTAATAAACTTCTACCGGAGCTTTGAGTCCACTGAGTTTTAATTCTCCGTCGGTGATTGCTCGGCTGCTGTGAAGCCAAAGATAAAATCCGATAGTCACGAGGCAGAGAAGCACAAAAAGTGCGAAAAGTGTTTTTTTAAGCCATTTCATTTGTTGATGTTTTTGGTTGAATAATGATTGTACGATGCTGATTAATTTCCAAAAATGGTGAAAAAAAGTTTAGAATTGAATCAAATCTGCTGAATTAATTTTCTGACTTATGCTTTGTTTGATGAAATGCCTTTTTTGATTCATTTGTTTTTTTTCAAGAAAATAGCTTTCCATTTTTCCGAATCTCAAAAAAATAGCTAAATTCATTCGTATTGCCTCTGAAATGGACATCTATTGCTTTGTTCGCTTCGAAATTTTATTAAAACTGATGCTTTTTTGGCGGCTGCATTTGAATCGAAGCATCTCGGGATTGGCTTTGTATTGATGTTTGACTCCAACTCCTGACGATACTCGCTTTCGCCATCGCCTAAATCCAGCTTCTTTTAGTTCACTTCGCATGATTTTCTCAACTTCTCCCTGCGTAATACCGAATTGTGCCTGAATGACATCGAAAGTGGTTCTGTCTTCCCATGCCATTTCTATAATTCTGTCGATTTCTTGTTCCGAAAATGTTTTCATTTGGAATAAATATCAAATTTTTATAGCAATTATGCCATTTTAAAGAACACAAATGGGGCTTTTTTGTTTTAAGAATGATAGAAATAAATGATGTAAATGTGGTTTTTCTGGGTTTTGTTATTTGATAAAAATCTATAATCATGTCACCCCTTCGGGGTTAAATGATGTAAATGTGGTTTTGTTTGTTTTGTTATTTGATAAAAATCTATAATCGTGTCACCCCTTTGGGGTTAAATGATGGAAATATGGTCTTTGTTATTTAACCCCGAACGGGGTGTTATGATTGTAGAAAAAAAGGGAAGCAAAGGTAAACCCCGAATGGGGTGGTGTTATGATTATTTTCAAAAACGCTTGGACTTTCTGTTGTCTGGAATTTGTCTTATTTGATAAAAATCTATAATCGTGTCACCCCTTTGGGGTTAAATGATGGAAATATGGTCTTTGTT
>JACCDU011326639.1_pt1 | contig 11802 bp, 31 predicted proteins | sample 7446081 | NCBI WGS metagenome assembly JACCDU01 (sample SAMN15323447, study PRJNA562643) | freshwater metagenome | isolation source: river surface water | place: USA:Blue River Watershed | collected 2017-08-17 | reverse complement strand
GTCAAGTACTTTTTGTAATTGTGTAGTATGTTACACATTTTAGTGCCATCCAAAGGTGAGCCACTTTTGGTGAATCATCTAAGACAAGCTCGCTATGCTGTTTGTTTTAAAAGTGATACCTAGGTACCAACTTAAAAATTAAACTTAACCTAGAGGCTCCTATGCCCCTTAGAATCGATTATACACCATAGCCCTAGCATTTAAGGTGAAGTATTGCAGGTGAAGCAATTAACGTGTGGGGGTACGGGTGTGGGCAGATAAGTGTAGGGTTGTTAGTATGTACTAACCTATATAAATACCCCTTCTGTGTATAAGATCATATACATATAACGCTATACCCCCGCATGGCACTCGCCCGCCCCCACATAGCGTGAGCATATGCGTGTCAGCCGTGCATAATGCATACAGAGCGTAAAGGCATACGAGGTGATACACTAAAGTGTATACAGATCAATGAGTTACAGAAATAGTTAAACTGATAACATATCAGTTAAATTAGAAAAATGCTAGGAAAATCAAGCACTTTCAGAGCCTTACCCGAAGGGTATCCAGTCGGTGCATAAGTCCACTTTTAACCCTTCACTTTCAGTGTTCCACATTTCATATTCCACAAAAATATCCCTCACTTTCCCTGATTCACTTTTGGTGTTATCACACCAATTGTTGTGTCGAATGTTCGTCACCAAATTGTCGATCTTTCCGTGACATCCAAGGGTAAGCCCGACTTAATGGGAAAGTAGATCTACGATCTAAAAATATATTAAATACGGGAAAGCTTGACTTGGCATGAAACTTTTACTTACGTAACTTTTTCCCAATGCCAATCTCAACCCCTAGGTCTAAAGACCTAAAGGTAGGAAGTCTGGCTAATAGGTTTAATCTTATTTACGGGAATATATTTACCCTTTAACTATAAGTGAAAGGGGATATAAATATATTCCCAATCTTGTAAATAAGTTAAACCTAAATAAGGAGTTTCAACATGGCAAAATCGATCCGTCAAGCACTCTTAGCTAACGAAGTAGCTAACTTGGCTTACTTCAACAAAGTTGAACAAGAGGTTAAACCGAAGGTTCAACAGGTTTCTACCGTTAAGGTAGATTCCAAGCTAAAGCCGAAGGCTGACAAGAAACACAGCAAAGCTGACCTTGCTAAGTCATCGAAGATGACAGCAGAGTTCAGGGCTATCCTTGATAGACCCTATGGCAAAGAAGGACACACCTTCGGTGAAGCAATTGAACACCAAGCTACTGTTTACAACAGTATGCTAAAGCAAAAGCGTAGTCAGCTTGAAAAGCTGAAAGTGATGGGTGAACTCTTAATAGAGTTTCGTGCCATTATCGGTAAATCCGATAAAGAGTTCGGTCAAGCCCTGAAAGCTACCGCTTTGAGTTCAGTTTCCCGTCAGGATCGTAGCGATGCTATGTGGTTAGCCGAGAATTGGACTACCGTCCAAAAGAAAGTGAAAGAGTTAGATATTAACTCTTGTTCAGCCAGTTATCTCCGTCAGTTACTTCGTAAAGAAGGCAAGAAAGCTGATAGCGAAGCTACTGCAGAATCTACTGTTAGCGAAGCTAATAGCGATGCTGATACCGATTCTAGCGAAGCTAGTTCTACTGTCGAAGGTTCGACACTTAAACTCGCTGAAAACAGTGCCGAAGGCATTGCTAGTGCAGTGATTCACCTAGCTAAAGCTAACGGCATCAGTCTTGCCGAGATAGCTACGCTATTACTTGCCGAATCCGAAGTAGCCTAAGCTACTAATTGCAGTACGACACTTAGGGGAGCTTATGCTCCCTTTTGTCGTTTGTAAGGGTACTCATGCCCTTTCCGCTAACGCTCTGTTCGATCATGCCCTGTGCCGTATGAGGTATGCATCCTTGCCATGTGATGTGTAAGGACTTGGCACAGGGCTAACCAACTTGTAATACATAGTATTAGGGAAAGTACCTATTGACCGATGATTATTGTAGGTACGATACTGGAAATGTTTTATGGCGGTACTGTCGAATGTTCGTCACTAGTTCGGGGCTTTGCCCCTACACACTAACTAAACGGAGTTTATATGCAATTACTTTCTACCGTAGCTAACGCTAAGATCGAGAAAACCAATGCCGTTGTAGGTTCGGATTACATTTATGCCGAGATGTCACTCATGCCAAATCACCGTATCTGTGGTGGCAGCAAAGCTGCTGGATGCATGGATGCATGCCTTAGAAATGCAGGTCGTGGTGTATTCCCCAATGTACGAGATGCCCGTCAGCGTAAGACCGATTGGTTTATGTCCCATCCTACTGGATTCAAAGCCCAATTGGTAGCTGAATTGGAAGCCCTTGTAAAGAAGGCACAGAAACAGGGTAAAAAGGCTCGTGTTCGATTGAATTGCCTATCGGATATATCGTGGGAGTTGCAACCATGTTTGCGTAATGGCATGGCATTTAAGGGCATTCCACAGGCATTCCCTGAGATCGAGTTTTATGACTACACAAAATTGGCTAATCGTTTGGATAAGACCCCTGACAATTACCACCTGACATTCTCGTATAGTGGTCGTGATACCTACAAGAATCAGGTCAAGACGGCATTGGCTACTAGTGCCAATATCGCAGTAGTTTTCCATGCCAAGGAATTGCCTGTACGGTTTATGGGTAAGCCAGTCATTGACGGTGACCTACACGATGCTCGTATCGATGACCCGAAGGGTGTAATCGTAGGGCTAAGGGCTAAGGGTACGGCTAAGAAGGATACCACTGGATTTGTAGTTACTGTTTAACGAAGTTAATCAAGGAGAAAATCATGGGTTTAGATATGTATCTAACTGGAAGACGGTATGTGTGGGAAAGCAAACCCGATAGTACTGATAGTGCTATCACCGAAGCATTGAACAAAGTGCCTAACCTTGGGCACATGGGTAAGCGGATCAAGGGCATTGAGGTCGAAGCCATGTATTGGCGTAAGGCTAACGCTATCCACAAGTGGTTTGTAGACAATGTACAGGATGGCAGGGACGAATGTCAGGAACACTATGTGTCACGAGAACAATTGTACGAGTTACGAGACACTTGCCTGAATGCTTTGTACGATCCCGATAATGCACAGAAGTACCTCAGTCCAAGTGCTGGGTTTTTCTTTGGCAGTACCGAGGTAGACGATTGGTACTTCAATGCATTACGGGAAACCATCAAGGGTTTGAATGAGTGCCTTGAGATGGATAGTCAGTGGAGTTTTTATTATTGTTCAAGTTGGTAACACAGGAGGATGTATGACTACTACAAGAGCGATTGAAATACTAGAGCATTACAAGGATTTGCATGGTTTCCCTCACATGCTAGAAGCATTGCAAGATATTAAAGAAAATTATAAGGATGTAAATCCTTTAGTTCAGGTAGCTTTCAATATCTTCATGCGACTGGGTAGGAAGATGTTTGCATAATGCGAATCCCACCAGTAGCACCAGTGTACCCAGTGCCTAGACATCATAGGCACAGGGAACCACCAGTTTATGTACCTAAACCGAAGGAGGTTGTATGAAATACACATTCAAAAAAGTTGATTGGTTCGGGGAGGATCTTCATACATTGTATGGACATGACAACGAAGGGTTTGTCTATGGGTTCTACACATACAGTGATGAGGACGATAGCCCACTGGAGACATCGTGGTACAAGAGCGAAGAAGTGCGTGACGATGCAATGCAAGAGGAAATTGATTACCAAATATTGGAGGGTCTATGACCGATGATGATGGTTTAACTACCGATGAGTGGCTATCAAAGCACAGGGACAGGGTCGATGCATTCTATGCAAAGGGCTTGGACTTCAAACCAGTAGCAGACTGTTCAATGTGTGACATACACAATGACTACATCTGCTTTGTGCATGAGTTGGAACAACTAAGAGAGAGCGAAGGGAACGAAGAATGAAATACATTACACACAACGATGCACACGAGAATATCAACACGAATCGTACTCACTTGCAAGGCGCAATTGTATGTACCTTTGCAGATCTGATAAACACATTCGGTAACCCCATGAAAGATGGGTACGATGACGAGAAGTCAGATGCCGAGTGGCAAGTGCAGTTTGAGAATGGCACAGTGGCTACGATTTATAACTGGAAGAATGGCAAGAATTATTGTGGCAATCGAGGGTTAGAAGTGTGGGAAATCACTGACTGGCACATCGGTGGGTACGAGTTTGATTGTGTACATTATGTTCGTAATGCAGTGGCATCTGTAAAGGAGAGTGTATGAGACCGATGGAAACAGTGAATGCAACAGTCAGGGTACAAGCAGGTACTTATGTACTAGGTGATCCATGCTATGCAGTACCCCATGAATTGTGGGATGACCTATTGCGTAGTTGTGGGTACTTTATCGATAGCCCGGTTGGAACTGTCACAAAGGACGGTGCACAGTATCACATCCTTGGGTTCGGTACAAAGTGGGGTGATGGTGTGTACCTAGATCAGCGTGGTGCACAGTACCCAGTAGATGCAGGTTTGATTGGACTTGTGCCCATAAATCTGGTAGACATCGAGGAAGTCAAGGCACAGGGGTTGCACCTTGTAGTGTTTGACAAGCCAGTGCTATGCAGCCGGAATGATGACACTGGTGTGCTTACATTTGGTAGCTATCATATTGAAACAGATCCAATTGAGGAAGATGAGGAGGAGTACGAATGATTGATAATGACACACGAACCACACTAGAAAAGGCACAGGATTTTGCCTTGGGTCAAGTGTTATCCGAATGGGATCCCAAGCTTGACTACGATCACATCATTGCAATACTACGCAGTGATGATTACGAAGCTGGGTATGACACACTACGAGAGAAGGTAGTGCCTTGGTATCCGTATGAGAACAATCTCAGTGGGTCAGACACAGCAAATGTCATTGAAGGTATGGTATCCAATCTAATGTTTTTATTTGGGGGTGAGGAATGAAAGTATTTGTCTATCGTAACTTGCACAAGAATTGTTGGTCAGTGAAGGCACTCGAAGGTGAGAACAAGGGTCGTGTCATAGCACATCGTGATTCCATTACCCTGTATTCATGCAAACTGAAAGTATCACAGGCTGGTAGGCAGCGAGTACTACAAGAGAAGCGTAAGAATGTACATGCTGGTATCGAAGGCTATGACATTGGGCTAGGTATGTTCTTCAAGGACGAAGCGTATCCCGTTACCTACAATCCATACAAGTACGATAGCTTTGTCCGTAGTGATACAGGGGAACCCGTGCTCAAGGCGGGGTGCGTATCTTTGAAGGCAGACAGATCGGTATTGGCACAGGACTAAGGGTTTCCCCCAATTGTACTGTCGAATGTTCGTCACTAAACTGGAGATCAGAATGTGGTTTTACTTACGAGTTATTGGTAGCTTGATGCTTACCTTTGGAATGATGTGTAGTTTTCTTTTACTTGGATACATGATAGCGGAGGTGTTATGAATCGAGAAGATGCAATGAAGATGTTCGGATGTACCTTGGAAGAACTAGATAACATGGCTGAGAACAACATCTATGTGAAGCTAGATGGTATCGAGCATGGTCGTATTCACCTTGCCTGTGCCATTCTCAGTGATGCACAGCATGTGATTGCACATGGAGATGCCGAGTCTGGTAGACAGTTTATTAACAAGGCTAAGCACCTATTGTTTAGCATACTTGATGAGAGGAGAAGGTAATGCCACGAGAGATACATTTCAATGGACGCAAACCCAGTAAGGCACAAGTGCTCAAGCATGTCCGTACATTAATCAAAGATGGATGGACAGACATTCAAGTTTACTGGGGTGAGAATCGAATCGAGATTGAAAAGATACATGGGCATTGGCATGGCAGTGGGTGGATCCGCAACATATCGGGGTACGACATTGCCAATGATGAACTGAATGAAAGGAGATATGAGTATGTTCGTAGTATGGTATGAGGAGAAGGGTGTACGTATCAAGCGAGTGTTCGATGACTTCTACACTGCCCGTTACTTTGCCCGTTTGAACAACGCTAAAGTGGAGACAATATGACTGACTTAGATAACATTGATCAAGCCAAGAAGGACAGACTGCAACAAGTAGCTAACATCTTTCTAGGTTTGCACTTCGATGGTAGCGATGACTGGTGGAGGTACACAGTCATAGACCGTGAGGAGTGGGGCATCAACATATGGGATGCCTGTGTATGGGGTGACGGTTCCAGTGAGGGTATGAAGATCACTGCGTATCTATGCAATGAAGACGGTGTAGACACAAGCAACTGGGTGCAGCTGCGAGTGGACGCATTCCCATTGTGGGTCATGAAGGCTAGGCTCAAGATAAAGGAGAAGCTATGAAGCACATTGTATGGGTCATACGAGAGAAGGATACGGATTACATATTCCCAAGGCTCAGGGATGCTCGTGCCTCAGAGTTTGGGTGGGGCTTGAAGACAGGACTACGGATCATTCATCGTATTGTTCTTGACAAGATTAAAAATTGTAGGCACAATAGAAGTTCAGCAAAGAAAGGAGTTATGTGCAAGACTCAATTGACGTAGTAGTAGCAGACCATCCCAAGGCACGGACGTACAACCACCTTGGTGGGGCAGTCGATATTAAGACACACAACTGGGTACATACCAATGTGAAGTTCAAGGGTGAACCCAGTCAGTACCAACCCATCAAGGATGCATTCAGTACGACTAATCCATGGAAGGCACTGGCATATGTACCTGATCGTGACTGCCCTACATTAAGTATTAGTAGGTGGTCGTATCGAGATTGTCCAGTACCGCAACACGATGGTCACAGTTTGTGGGTATCTTTCGAGTCATTACATGAGAGTCCCCACAAGTTCTTTCAACATGTAGCTAACAAGTACAGTATCAAAGTAGAAGCATCAATCTGTCCCACCTATGCAATCAAGTGGGTCAACAAATCATATCAACCTGAATAGGAGTATTACAATGTTACAATTCAAATCTTTAGATCACATCCCAGCTTTACCTGCAATCCTTGACTTCGAGCCACAGCGTGAGCAACAGACTCGCAATGGTATCGCTATCCCCAATCGCTACTGGGTAGTCAACCCGATTACCGATGAGGTGATTGGTGACGGCAAGTCCGTGCACAATCCCAAGAACTTCCGCATTATGTGGGACAACTTGCGTGAGGGTTTATCCTTGGCTAAGTTAGACACTAGCAATGTGGACGTAGACTTCCATGCATTGGGTAACGGTGCAGGTTTCTCAGCCAAGATTATTCTCAAGGCATACAACTTTGAGAAGAAGTTAGGTGAAGCTGCCAAGATGGTGATGCATGTACGTGATTCACATGACCAGTCAGTCAAGATGCAAATCAGTGCAATGATTTACCGCCTTGCCTGTCTCAACGGCATGGTTGCACCACGAGAGCGTGTCGGTATTGCACAGAAGCACACCACGTTCTATGATCCAGAGGTGATCGGCAAGGTTGCATCCACGTTCCCTGAGAAGTTAGAGCGTGATGCAGAGGTGATGACACAGATGCGTCAGATCCCGGTAGCCCGTGACTACTCGGTTGATTTCTTCCGTAGAAATGTAGCTACCTACATGACCAAGACTGGACCGAAGGTCAATAACAAATGGCTTGAGAAGATCATCGGTATCTACGATAGCTACACTGACATCGGTCACGATGCATACCGTGTCTACAATACCTTGACTCACATCAGTACTCACGTTGAAGCACAGCGTGACGGCACTGAGGTAGAGCGTAAGCGTATCCGTGTTGAGCAGGACATCGAGTCTGTCATTCAAGGTGCAGAGTTCCAACGCTTGATCAATCCTGAGTTGGAAGTAGCGTAACTAACAGGGGGCTTCGTGCCCCCATTTTTACTGGAGATTTAAATGATTAACGAACACGATCTTAATGACATGTGCCCACTGTATGAGTTACACAGGGGTGACAAGTTCAAGATTGCAGATGAGCACCAAGAGATACGAGTACCACCAACACATCCGAAGTTTGATCTCGCAGATGTATTTACGTTCTTTGATATTGACGGCATGTACAGTATGTGTAAAGATAGCACAGGGCAGGCAATTCACTTGGCTGCATGGACGAAGGTAACTAAAGTTAAAGGAGAGTAAGGTGGGAATACTAGAGAATCTCAAGCCACACATCATCAAGGACAAGATCGCTACTAAGAATCGTATGCATCTTGAAGATGCCATCATGGATAACTGGCAGACTGAGAAGGATCTCAAGTGCTTTATCGAGTTGCTTGTAGATCATCCGGACATCCGCTTGGATGAGCAAGAGGTATGGAACTACATCGATAGCATCCGTAAGGTACACGAGTTGCGTATGCATGTACTCATGGATACATTCTGTCAGGCACTGCACCTAGATGGGTACGGTACCGCAGAAGACATCGCTGAGTACCAGCGTGGACTAGAGGATGCACGTGTGGAAGCAGAGAAACGGCACAACAAAAAGAGTAAGAAGAAATGAATATCCAAATTAAAATCTTAGATGAGAATCCTGATGGCTCAGCCAATGCTCAGGTTACCTATGACAAGGAGGCACTTGAGTACATGGTTGAGTATGCAGTCACTGGTATGCTTACAGAGTATGTGAAGAAGGTGAAAGAGGAGAAGAAGAATGCCAACAAAAAACCAAAAGCAAAAAGAATTTCTTAGTGGTTCAGCTTCAGATCCTGACATGTCTTATGCAGACATTGGCAGAGAGATTGGTATCCATAGAAACAGCGTAGCTGATATTGAGGAAAGAGCATTGCAAAAGATACGTACTAAGTTGGAGATGAACGGCTACACATTGGAGGATTTTTTTAGATGATACAGTTTATATTTGATATGGCTTTGTACTTGGGGATCATTGCCCTGTGTGTACTACTAGTGATTGTAGTGGACATCGCAGTAGGCTGGATCAACAGAGAATGAAACTGAGGTACGAAGTATGGGATGAGTGGGGTGAGGTAGTCCGTATGTTTGCTACTAAACAAGAGGCACAGGCTCACTGCAAACTAGACCCCACCTTTTGGGTGAAGGTCAATCCAAAAGTCAAGCGTAACTTATTTAAGGAAGCATACGAAAGGTTGGGAGAATGTCTATTCTAATACGAGCATTTATCTTAGCTGCATTTGTATTTGGCATACTGGTAGGATACATAGCCGGGCGAATGGAATGGGATCATGAAGGGTGCTACGATACCCGTGATGTGTACCGTGGATATGATGCTTGGCTCAGTGTTAAGAACGGTACGTATAGATGCTTTTGGATTGAGAGGGAGTTCCCTTACAGAGTTAAAATGCAAGGAGTAATTGATGTTAAATGAACACGCTAAGAATACAGTTGCAATACTACAGCAGTATCACAATGCAGTAGGTGATGCGATTGAAATCATTCGCCTATTGAATGCTGAGAACATAATGCTCAAGCAGGAGATAGCTAGGCACATGGACTTAGTCAACGATTTAATACGAGAGAAGTATGGTAGCCACCATTAAATGGTCAGGTACTATCTTGTGTCTGGTAGGCATAGGTCTTACCAGTTACAACATATACCCAGCGAATGTATTCCTGAGTCTGGTTGGCAGTGGACTCTGGACGATAGCAGGTATTTTGCAAAGGGATATGCCACTCATCCTAGTTGAAGCAGTGGCTGTTATTTTATATTTAAGTGGAGTAATTACATGGATGTTGAGATGAAGTTGGATGCATTGCCTGAAGGGTTTGAACCAGTAAAGAAAGAGAGACCCAAGATAGTACGTAGACCAGTAGCACCTAAGAAGGAATACATTCCTCTTACCGATGACGAGATTGAATCCTGCCGTAGAGGACAGGACATCTTTGAATTTGCAAGGGACATTGAAACAATTATTAAGGAGAAGAACAAGCTATGAACGTACCATATAACAACGGCAAGGTTAAGATCGGTTCGTCTTACGATTTAAATCCACTCAAGCCAAAGTACATAGAGCAGGATATAGATATGCTTGAGTTACAAAGCTATCTGATTTACGATCCCAGAGTTTTAAATAAGCACTACTGGGCTAATCGTATCTACTTATGTGTTGTCTTATTTGTTTTAACAATTATGTTGTTGGCTAACTAACGGAGGATTGGAATATGAAATACAAGATTGAAATTGATGATGAAGCAGTGGATAGTTTGGTAGTTAAGAATTTACAAGAGGCATACGAGGAGTGCGTAGATACATTACTAGATACTGCAAAGCAAGTGTTTGACCCACTGGAAGATGTTATCCGTAGGCAAGCAGCAATAGCTGAGGTACTGGCATACTACATGGCACCACGAGAGTTCGGTGACTACATTCGTATATGGAATAACAAAGTTATGGAGGCTGCATTTAATCATGACAAAAAGGATCAAGATAGTTGATGCAATTGATGAGTACTACAAGTCATTAGACTATTGTTGTCTTTCAGTATCGGCACAGCGTGACTATCGGTACTGCCTCAATACCTTGCTTGCTACAGTTGTGCGTGGCAAGTTAGTATCCCGCATGTCCATGCAAGCATTCGATGTACCCCGTGCCCAGTTTGCTTACAATAAGTGGGCAGAAAGGGGTATCCCATTTGCCAATCATACCCATGCTGTGACCAGTAAGCTGTACAACTTTGCAATTCAGCTAGGTTACATCGAGTCAAACCCGTTCAGCAAGGTATCTAAACGGTCCCATAGGGCACGCAAAGTGGTATGGACTAAGCAGGATATTAGGAGGTTCCTTACGACAGCCTACGGCTCGTTTAAATGGCGTTCTGTGGGGTTGATTGTGCAGATGGCATACGAGTGGTGCCAAAGGCTAGGGGATATGGCTAACCTAAAGTGGGAAGACTACGATGCGGAAAATAGAATCCTATATCTGGAACAGTCCAAGCGTAGGGCTAGGGTAGAGTTACCTACCACTGACGAGTTACATGAGATGCTCATGCAGCAGAAGGCAGACGTAGACTTTCAGCCATACATTGCACCTAGATGTAGGCAGAATAGTATTGTGGCTAAGCCGTATGACAAAATCAGTCTGTCCCTAATTGCCCGTGAGATCATGGACAAAGCCGGGCTACCCAAAGAGTTGCAGATTATGGACATGCGTAGGACAGGCACAGTGGAGATGATCGATGCTGGTGTACCCATGCCACAGATCATGTCGATCACTGGGCATGCCAATCCACAGTCTGTAAAACCCTACATGAAAAATACCTTGACAAGTGCTAGACAAGCTGCTAAGCTCCGCTTTAACACGGCAGGTGATACAGTATATAAGGAGTGAAGCAATGAACGCATACGAATTAGCAGATAAATTAAAACTGTTTTGGCATACAGAAAATGATAATTTATTTGAAGATACCGCCAATATGCTACGCCAACAAGCAACACTAATTGATTACTACAAAGTTAGAGATGATTCACATATAAAAATCATCAAGGCACAAGCAGACCGGATAGCGGAGTTGGAAACAGTGCTACGAAGTATCGCTAACGAGCCAATAGAGTTAAGCCATGATAAGATTAAATGGCAATGTCAAGATCATATTCGATGGGCTAAGGAGATATTGAAATGAACGCATACGAATTAGCAGATTGTCTTGAAGCATTGTGTAGAGAAAGCAAAGGTTCTTTTACAAAAGATGCTGCCAATATGCTTCGCCAACAAGCAGAACGCATAGCAGAGCTAGAGAAACTTGTGCATCAAAGGTTTGGTGATGGTAAAAGACTTGGTGTTATTGAAACTGAAGATAGACTAAAACAACAAAGTGCTGAACCATTTATTTGGCTAAAACAAGATTTTGATGGTGAAT
>JACCDU011011948.1_pt1 | contig 11805 bp, 18 predicted proteins | sample 7446081 | NCBI WGS metagenome assembly JACCDU01 (sample SAMN15323447, study PRJNA562643) | freshwater metagenome | isolation source: river surface water | place: USA:Blue River Watershed | collected 2017-08-17 | reverse complement strand
ATTTAGGCTGTGCTTCTACCCAATCATGAAACTCGGCTTGTTCCCGAATGTCATTAAAGTCTGGGTGTAGACGCATTAATTCTGCTTCTGCACGTTGTCTTAGGGTATCTGCCTGAAGCTCGTCTAACTTCTTGACTCGCTCTTCTAGTGCCTTAGACTGCTCTTGAGCCTTTTGCATTGCAATTGTCTCAACAATCTTAGCCACATCAGGGAATTCTTTAGACCATTCAGCAATCTCTTCTGCCGACTTTGGCATACGTAATTGCTTTGTGGCTGACTTTTCTAACTGTCCCTTGAGTTCATCAATCTGCTTTTGCAACTCAAGTTCTTTCTTTTGAGTATGCCTACGCAAATCTCCGTACCGCTTCTTAAAACTCTTTTCTTCTGGACTAGAAGGTTCTTCCCCTTCAAAATCCTCGGCATCTTGTGCCTTAGCTTCCTCTGGTTTGTTCCCTTCGGCAAGCTGTTTCAGTTCTTCTTCTTCTTTTTCAATGCGTTCCTTGTTAGCATTACGTGTTGCAAAGCCCGTCATTGTTTTAGTTTGTACTTCTACTTTTTGGAGTTCCATCTTTTCCTCGTTGGTTGGGGCTAACAGTAGCCAGATTAAACTGGGGTATTAGGTAGCCATTGTTTAGGGGAATTGTTTTATTTCTTAACAGCTAACCCCTTTTTAGCTGTCTTATTATTCGGTTTTTGTACTTTCTTGCGAGGAGCAAGCAAAGGTTTCTTACTGTATTTTACCATAGCTGTGGTCATAAGTCCACCCTCAGCTGCACCAATTGTCTCTGCCTCTTTGTATCCTGCAGGGATAGGTGCTTGTGGCTGATCGTCCTTAAATGAAATCATTGTGGACTGACCTTCTTCATTTACGAATCGTTTTAAATCATACTTAGCTGGGGCTACCTCTGTCAACTTAACATTGCCAAAGCCCGTTAAATCCTCAGTCATATCATCTGTTGGGCTATAGCGAGACCTCAATCTCAGTGTCAATAGTCCATCAGGCATCGTACCTTCACTTGGCAAGATCTCGCCTAGAATACTCTTCGATATGACATCACTTGCAAACTTCTTACCTGCCTTCTCCAATCCAGTATCCACTGGAGCAGGAGGGGTAAACAATTCATTAGCATTGTAAGATGCAGCTAGATTCTGTGCTACTGCCTTCTCTCCAGCCCCTCCGACAGTTAATCTAGCAGTATCCGCAGCTGCAAAAGGATCTACCCCTTCTTGCTGTAAGATCTTTGCAATCTGATCCTCACCAATACCTTGAGCACGTAAACCTTCAGCAGAATCTGCAATAAAGTTTGCATCTTCTACAGCATTGGGGCTATATGTGCTACCTATTCCAAACTCATTTTTAATGCCGCCATATGCTTCGCTTACACCGCTAGATACTGCACCAGTAACACCACCAACAATAGCACCTTTACCAGCACCCTCAAAGAAGTCTTGACCAGCAGCAAGAGATCTAGCACCTCCAGTACCAGCACCTATGATTGCACCTGTGCCTGCAGATGTAATAATTTTAGCTGCCGTAGGTCCTACAAATTCTTTAGCAACACCGCCAATCTCAGAAGAAATCATTGGTGCAAATGTAGTAGCTGCATACGAAATACCAAAGGATGTAGCAATGTCAGTAATGTCACCGCCTTTAATAGCTGTATTGGCAGCAGAGATATAGGGGACAAGGTAGTACTGTTGTGTAGCAATAGCAGCTACGGTTGCGACAGTACCTACGTCTACTTTCTGTAATACCTCTTCGTCAAATTTAGCAAGGGTATCTCCAATAACAGGACCCGGATCAATCTTTGCTAATTCCTCACCTACGTCTTCTGTCCAGTTGTCTGCTTTGTCTAAAGTGTCTCCGACAAAATCGACCACATCACTAACGATTGGGATTCCTCCACCACACATATACTATTCCTTATAGTTTTTTAACACTATTAAATCCACCAATCTTATAGCCGTTGTGGATATAGAATTTTTTCATCTCTTCTATTTTGCCGCCTACACTATGCCCCATGTACATTTCAGTAACTCCCATGGATCTAGCCCAGTCTTCTATCGCACGTAAAAGTAGAAAAGCAGTTCTGCCTCCCCTATGCTCAGGCAATATATAAAAGCCCAAGTCCGTTGCTCTCTCATAATCAGAAAAAAAGAAAGGCGCAACTATGGCTCCTACAAAACCAATACATTTATCTTCTTTATACGCAAGAAAGGCTGCTCCTTTTGGGTAATTAAAAAGATCTTGTATTCTTTTTCTAGATGCTTTTGCGTGTGAAAAAGCACCCTCAGCAACCATTGATTCAATCAAGCCAAACAAAGTATCAAAATGTTCCTGTTCGGCTCTTATTATTTTTATCATAATACTACGCTATATCTAAAGACCATCCATTTTCAGTTTGCTGCACATCGTACCCTAGATTTTCTAATGCGGATACATTGTTTTTTTGGTTAGACTCAAATCGTTTAATGCCTGCTTTCTTTGCAATCTCTATTCCTGCCTGTATTGCTTTGTCTAATTTCTCAGGTGGGTCATTAGAGAAGAAGTATGGATCTACAACACCGGGTCTCTTTACAAATCCTAGTATGACTGTATCATTATAACGAGTAGAAATCAATCTTTGTGCACGATTTAATCTTTCTACCTTTGCAATAAACTCATCTGCTTTTTCTTGTTGTTCTGCAGGGAAATTACTTTTAATAATATCGCTAGGCTTTAATCCTTCAGTAGGAGCACTCTGCTCAATGTCAGCTAACTCAGGCTCTTTCGCCTTCATATTCTCTGCTGTCTTATTGATGTAATCCATCTGCTCTGGTGTAAGCTGTGGTGTTTTGGGAGCAGCAGCTTCTTGTGTCATTCCCTCTGGCATGGCAGGTTGTTGATTGGTAGCTACACCACCTACAGCCATTTCTTTTTCTTCTTCGCCTTCCTCAGATTCAATCTCTGACATGATGTCATCTAACTCGGACTCAAACTCACCATCATCCTCTTCGGTAGCCTCATCTGCATTAGACATCTGCCCCATGGCTTCCATCTTCTTGAGACCTTCTTTGGCAGCCTGACGCATCATCATCAGTCTCTCAAGACCAATGTAACGAACTACATCAGCAGGGAATACAAACTCGCCCTCGCTTAGTTTAGCAGGGATGTCATCACGAACTTCTTCTTTCATAGCACCGACAGGAACTTCGTTACCACTCTCCTCGTCTACTGTGCCGCCCTCTTGAAGCATACCGCCTTCTTCTAGAAGTTTTTTAGTTTGTGCTTTCACTTGACCGCCTTTAGCCATACCTGCCTGCTCTTTAGTTATTCCTACCTCGTCTGGATTCTTGCCAGTCCTCTTCATATACTCTTCTTTCCATGCGGTTGGGTGCTCTTTTGATTTAAGCATCTCACCAGTTTCTGGATTGGAAGAAGCCCAGTGGTATCTGTTTTTATCAAAAGGATCTCGTTCAGGTCTTACTCCAGACTTCCATGCAGAACGATAGTCATAGTCCTTTGTATCTAGATCCGGCTCTTCCCCATATTCTTTTACATACTCCTTAAACCAAGCAGTACCACGAATACCTTTTTGGAATTCCTGTTCTTCTTTATCCGCTTGTTTTTTCGGCATTGACTTCGTCTCTCAAATGTTTAAGCTGTCGCAGTGCTGTAATCGCACCTTGAGCTTGGTATAAATTAACAGGTTCTACCGACTGCTCTAACTTCTTTTGATGCAACTCAATGTAATAGTCAAGCATATCTGTAAATGCTTGCCACTGAGTATTTGTGCTTACAAACCCCTTAAGCTTGGGGAGGTACGGCTTGTTGCTGTGGCTGTGGTTGTTGCTCATTGCCTGTGAATCCTTGTTCTTGTGGTGTAGGTGCCATGCCAATACCAATGTTGCCACCGCCAGTACCTGCTGTATCTGCTACACCGGGAACTCCGGGAGCACCTGCAGCTGGGGCAGGGGGTTGACCTTGTTGCATTAGCACAGCCTGTCTGATTGCCTCATCAATATTATTGGTAACCTTCTCAGGATCCAGATCCATTGCCTTAGCAATCTCCCTGATAATATACGGGAATTTTGCATAAGGTGCAAGTGCTGGTGTACTAGCAATCTGCAAGAACTGCATGAGTCTTTGGCTACGTACTTCGTTAGCCATGAGACTTTCTGTACCACGGGCTTTAACTTCTAAGTCACCCTTAATCTCAGCGTCAAAATCAAACTGCATGTTAAAGCTAAAGAATGCTTCACCGATAGGACGTAGGAGATAATCATCTACGTTCTTAATAACGGTCTTGATACTGCCAGATGCGGCATTCATTAACATGCTAATACCACTAGCTGTACGACCTACACCAGATACACCAGTCTGCCCATGTGAGAAGGACGGTAACCCAGTAGCTTCGTCAGCTAATATACGAGCCTTGTCAAACAACTGTAGGTTCTCATTGGATACGTTAGGAAACTTCGTACCAAAGATTGCCTGACCGGGAGCACCACCTTGTCTACGGAATACTTTTCCGGGATACACAGATAGGTCTTGACCGGGAACGAGATTGGTTTCATCCACCTCGAACACTAAATTGCCAGATAGGACGGCATTGTCTACCGCCATACGCATAAACCCATTCATTAAAGTTTGTGTGTCGTCCATGTTTTCTGCGACACCGATGCCAAAGAAAGAGTAGGGGTTTAGCTCGTAGGGGACAGCATAATACGGAATCCTAGCTGGCTTAAAGGGATTTAATACCATTCGCAAGATACGACCATTGCAATACCAAATGTTTGCCTGTAATTCATCGGCAGCATTTAATTCGGCAGGGATTTTAACTCCGTTCTCTTCGAGCATATCTCTCTCAACGGAACCCCAAAATTCTAAGACTTCAAAGCGATCAATGCCTGTATCTACCTGATAGTCATTAAGATCGTCTTCCCAGTACTTCTTGGTATATGATTCACCACGAGCAATAACATCATCAATTACTTTAGCACGGAAGAATGGACGTTTCTTAAGTGCACGCATTTGACTGCGGCTCATCTTGTGTCGCTCAATGATGTACTGAGCTTCGTCCATGTTAGATGCATCTGGATCTGGATACAGATTCCAAACACTTACATGTGATGTGGATGGTACGGTTTTGATAACAGGAGAGTAATCACCTTCTGGTGTCCAGTTTGCGTACTCCTTATCTATAGCAAAAGGACCCTTCATAATACCCGTACCGAAGAGTGCCATCTCAAATGCAGTAGATCTTAGTTGCTTACTAGCATTACTCTCATCTAGCTGATCCTTGATTTTCTTTTCCATCTTTTTAGCTGCAACCATGGCTGGGCTAAATGTGGCAGAAGTAGGAGTCTGACCGGGACCTTCGTTGAGATTGTTAATGCCAGACAGTTCATCCGCTAGAGGACCTAGTTGATCTTGTAGTGTTTTAAATGTAGCACCGGGTGGTAGTTCTCTACCGTCACCCTTGTATCCATACGGAGAAAAGTCAGGAACAGCAGCACGAACTTTCTCTTCACTTGGATCAAAGCTAACTGTGTCTACTACGCCCTCTGGTAGTATAGTTGGATCTACGCTGATTGGGAAATTGTTGTTTGAAAATAGTACATCTACAATTTGACCGTAGGCTGCCAGTGTTTTAGTCTTAGTGACCTTGATAAACACACGGCTCTTCTCTGCCTCAGTAAACTGTACATCAGGACCGTATAGACCACGGTAATTACGATAGGCTCTTAGCCATCTCTCTTCATCATTACGTCTTGTAGTCTCAGCCTTGGTGTACTTATCCATCAATAACTGCACGATGGGAGCAGCTACAGGATCTTCCTCATTGATGTTGCTCACATCTTTTAGATTAATGGATTCGTCTTCGATCAGGTTTTTATCTGCCATTCTTTACCTTTAATATCCAAATGTGGGGTCAGCTAATGACATCCCAGACTTCTGGTGTAAGGGATTGTAATCCCATAAGTTACTTCTTGGTCTACTCATAATACCATACCGAAGAGCATCGTATAAATGGTCTTCAGACTTTGTATCAATATCCTCTGGATTGTGTTTATCCAAAGGAATGATTGGCAATTGTGCAATTAAATTTGTACAGTTGCTAGTTATAACCAGTCTTGACTCTTCTGTAAAGGGGTCAACTTGTAATCTCCTGTGTATTTCATTCTTACCTGAAACACGACTGCCTGCACTTCTATCTGCGGGTCTCCACCGACACCCTTGCTGAATCATCTGTTCAGCTAAGGATGGACCAGTGTCTCCACGCTTATGCCAACATGACGAATCGAGTACACCATACCGAATCGTCCCATCATTCTGCTCTAATTCCAAAATCATGTTAGCTAAATCTCTAGCCAACACTTTACTTACGTATAATTCCCTGTAAACAATTAGCTGTTCTGCAGGAGTTACAGCAAACCAGAGAACTGCTGAGTAAGAACCGTAACCATAGTCACCCGATCTGAACTTAACCCAACTTTTAGGGATGTCCATCGAATCAATAACGTGGATTTTGCGATTAAACTCAGGGAATGCTGCTCCTTCTGATACATCCCAGTTACCCTCCAGCAATTGCTTACGTTGATGCTCTGGTAATGACAGCAGCATCGTCTCATAGTCACCTTGATCAGCAAGATATGGGTTATCTGTCAGCATTGCAGGTATAAACCTACGCTTAAACAGGGGTTGCCCAGCCTTACTGTGCCCATTGGGGTACGTTAATGTCTCCCCAGTCTCAATATCGGTAGCCCAAAACGATTTACCCGGTCTAGATGGGTCAATAAACATCTTCTTTACCCATGCATGACCCGGTCCACCGGGGTTTGTTGTGGCTCTCATGAAGATAGGTAGGTCGGGTGCTGTACTACGCAGACGAGAACGCATGTAATTCCATGCAAATGGGGTACCCCACTGTGTCAACTCGTCAAAACCTACCCAACTAAACGCTAAACCTTGGTACCTCAGTACATCTTCGTCTCTATCGAGGTATGAAAACCACAATCTTGCCCCACTTGGTGCTACCCACTGCATCTTTCTCTCTGACCACTTGATACCCGGATAGATCTTAGGGTACATTTCCTGTGATTTCCAGATCAACTCACGCAATTCTTCAGTGGTGTGACGCAATAACAGCCCACTAAACTGCGGATGACCCATATATCGCAGGGGATCAGCCAACATCGCATAACTTTTACCCCCTCCAGCTGCTCCACCGTACAGTACTTCACGTTCTGGTGCTGCTAAGAACGATGTTTGTGGACCCGGATTGGGTTTAAATATTACATTCTGCCCACTAAGGTCAGGTACATAGACCTCATCACCAGTATTCTTCGCACTCGTCTCCTCCGTCAAGCTCGTTGAGGATGGCTCTTGCTTGTCTTGTTGCTTTGCCACCGAGCCTTTTTTCGTGCTTTTCCGCTTCTTCAATGGCTTTTCTGTATTTGGCAGCCCAGCTTCTGAGAGTAGAAGCTTTTGTCTGGTGATACTGCTCATGTTTTATCCTGCTTAGTAATCCTACGTGTGATATGTATCTACCTGTAGCCTTAGTCAACCAAGCTGCAACTTCTCTAGAAGGGTACTGCTTTAGATATTTCTTAGCTTTCTCTAAAGCATCTAACTCTAACGGTATCGGGTCAAGCATTAACGGATCTGTTTCCGATGTCTTATACCCAAACGGTGCTTCAAATCTACCGTTTAGTTTGGGAATCGATATGTATTCCCCCTTCTCTTGTGCATCTTTAGGTTGTGGCAGTATCCATTTACCGATGGTAGAACGGGTTGCCATGTGCTACTCCTCGTCTGTCTGTTCCTTTGGTGGAAGAATCATTAGACCATTAGTAGCTTCAACCTGTACCTTCTCGGTTTTAACCAAGCCTACTCGATCCAATAGATCCTTAGCAGCACTTAGTTTATCACGCAATCCTAATTCTGTCGGGTCAACCATACCACCTACAAGTGACATAGCTGCACGAGGTGCATTACGTGCCATGTATAACTGGGTACGTTCCATGATCTCATCTTTAAGACCCTTGATGATTTCCGATGTTGGACTATTCTCTGAATAACCAGCTAACTCCTTAGCACGTACAACATCACCACCTGCTTGTTCAAACAGAACTTCTAAAAATTTAGCTTGTTTCTCTGTGAGTTCTCTACTCATTTTGCTTTCCTAAAGGGTTTTACTTTTTTAGCAATTGCCTTGGGTTGTGCAACAAATTGTTGACCTTTCGCTTTGCCCATTCGTTTAGCTCTCGTTGTTGCCGCATATTCCGAAGGAGTAAGAGCTTTAATAGCAGCTTCTGGTAGGTACCTTTCCCCGGTCTTAGAGCTTGGCTTTCCTGATTTGGTTCGCCACTTTTGCTCACCCCACGACTTAAGAGATAGCTGACTTTTTTTAAGTGCGGCACTCACTTATAACCTCCACCAGCTGCCTTGTACTTCTTGGCTACTAGCTGTGCCTTTCTTGCTGACCACTGACCTGCAGCAGTTCCATGGGTAGCCGCAGCTTTTACTTGGGCTACGATCTTTTTACGTAATTCTGGCTTGGTATAGTTACCTGCTGCATTAACAGTGGATTTCTTTTTAGTAGCCATTATTATTTATTTGCTGGATCAAAGTATTCTTCAACGGTAAAGATAGAAGACATAGTAGAACCTGATTCTGGTGTAGCAGAAATATAGTCACCAGAGTTAAGAACTAAGTAACTCTGATCAAAAATTAAAAAGTTATACGCTGATAAAACATATCCGTTAGTAATCGAATAGGATGCACCAGCAGAAGAGTCGTACCATTGAATGGTGACTGTCTTATTACCACCAGTGCCGTTAGATACTAATAACAATACAGCTTTAGCCGTATAGTTATTCGGGCACGTATAAATAACATTTGAGGTGCCAGCAGTTAAGTTAGCACCTATACTCCGTAGCTTTGGCAGAATAGCCGTAGTCATTATTTCTTCTTAACCTTACGTGCTTCTGATAGGGCAATAGCCACGGCTTGCTTACGAGCTTTGACTACGGGTCCTTTTTTGCCGGAGTGTAGCTTCCCCTCCTTAAACTCACCCATAACTTTTTTCACTTTAGCTGCTTGCTTTTTCACCATACCACCCTTTTTGTATGTCGCATTTGGAGTGCTTAGCGTAGCTGTCTTCTTACGCTCTAGCAGATCTTGTACCGCTGCAATACGCTTATTGATTTTTGCATCGGGTGCAGATCTACCCTGTGCTGCTAACTTAAGAGCAGTTAATTCTTTGGTTAAAGAGTCTACTTCTAATTGCTCTTGAGTTGCCATATCAGCACTTCTTTTTGCTGCTCATACCACCTTTAGCCATCTTAGCCTTCGGCTTAGCTACACCAACCATGATTGCTAGGATAGGTGCCTTACCTGTCTTGGCAGCTTTGGATCCAGACTTTGTAACTTTGCCTTTCCCCTTCACAGTACCGCCCTTAGCCATCTTAGTCTCTTCCTTTTCTTTTTCCTTAGCCTTAGAAGCTTTGTATCTTTCAATCTCTTCTTTAGCTTTCTTGTTCTGCTCAGGTGTACCCATCACATTTTCATAGGCACGCTTAAAGATGTTGGGGTTATTGCTTGGCATATTACTTCTTCGCTTTCTGTGTAGGTTTCATGGAAGCACCACAATTAGCCATTACCATACCGCCTTTGTTGTATTTCATTGGCTTCTTCTTGGACATGCCGCCCTTAGACATATTGATTTCTTCTTGTAACTGCTTCTTCTCTTTCTCAGTCAAAGGACCCTTCTTAGTGCTACCCTTGATGCCCATAGCTGAGTTGTATGCTTCACGATCAGCAGCAGTCTCTTCTTCTTTACTAAGCTTCTTAGACTTTTCAATCTTCTGCTCTTTAGCGTACTCTTTCTGAGCAGCTAATGTGTCCTCATCATAGCCGGGGGAACCAGCCATCTTCTTTGCTGCCTTATCCATCTTTTCCAATTGCTTGGTTAGAAAACGTGAGATTGCCATATGTTACTTACCTTTCTTTACTTTCTGTGATTTAGGGGGTTGTTTGACTGATCCACCAGCACCAGCCCATAATTGTTTATCAGCCCAATACGCAGCTGACATCTTGCCTTTGGCAATGTTCTTAGCATGTCTTGCTTTGAAACTCTTACGGGCTTCTGGACTATAGTTGTGACCCATTGAACTGTCACCAAAGTGAATCAGCTTGACTGTCTCACCTTCCTTAGCCAGTACCATACCTTTTTTCTCAGGGCGGTCTGATTTAACTGGTTTGTTATAGCCGGGGAACTTCTTCCCCCTGTATTCGATAGCCATGTTATACGTTTGGTTTTAGTGTCACTTCAAGGCAAGCCATCTCGGTCTCTAGTCCTTCCTTACGGGCATACTGGTCCCACATCCGTACAGCCTTTTGACAGCTTTCTAATTTATCGAAATTGTCATTGATCTTGAGAAAGTAACAGCCTTGGTTCTGTAGGCAGAAGACTAGTACACCGATATAGAAACTCATCTATTTGCCGTAGAATTTGTTGTAGGTATTGCTACGTGATTTAGTTTTAGCTGGGGCTTTCTTAGCTGCTGGTTTCTTCTTAACCATACCGCCCTTAGCCATTCCCTCTTTATACCAGTCAGGTCCAATATCCTGTGGAATACCTTTTTCTTTCCAGTCTGGATTATCTTTTTTGTATTCTTTTAATTCATTCCTACGGCTAATTTCATTTCTAGCAGCCATTCCCATGTGGGTATCTTCTGAATACTTGTCTTTGATTTTGTATAGTTCATCTTCTTTTTTACGAACCATGAGTGCTTCTGGTTCTGCTTTTTTAGTTACCATTTTTGCTAACTTGGATGCCAGTGCCATACAACTTCTCCTAACTAAATTTATATCTTTGCGGTTTAAGTACCCTAGCCTCAGACCAACCCTCGGCTCTCATTGCTGCTTCTACATCCTTAAGCTTGAACTTCTTCTGGTACCGATTCTCTAAGGCGTACTTCACAAAGAATACATCACTGTGTGGTACGTGAATGGAGTCTAGCCTGTTGTTTCTAACTGCGGTATAGAAATCTTCCAATACGTAATCATCACGCAAGTGGATCTTCTTACGTGATCTTTTCTTAGGTACATACAGTTTTACAGTATTTTCAGACATTGTCAACCTTTGTTTTTTATTTTTATTCGCTCGTAGCTTCGCTACTCGCATTGTTCGGTACGGAACTTAGTCTAACTGTCTGTCACTTAGAGTGTTACATTTAAGTGTTACATTTAAGTGCTATTCAAAGGTAGCTTTTAAAGTATCATAAATGTTACCTTAAGTACCTTAAAGCTACATAAATGTTACATTAAGTATCTTAAGGTAATATTAAAGTTACATATAAGTGTATAGTTTTAAGTGTTTTTATACTTATATGTTTTTAATATTTTAACTATTACATTTAAATGTTATCACTTTAAGTGAGTGTCTGTTAGACGTAGTTTAACCGTACTTTGGTACTTTTGTCAAGTACTTTTTGTAATTGTGTAGTATGTTACACACTTTAGTGCCATCCAAAGGTAAGCCACTTTTGGTGATTCACCCAGAATAAGCTCGCTATGGTGTTTGTTTTAAAAGTGACACCTAGGTACTAACTTAAAAATTAAACTTAACCTAGGGGCTTCTAGACCCCTTAGAATCGATTATACACCATAGCCCTAGCACTTAAGGTGAAGTATTGCAGGTGAGGCAATTAACGTGTGGGGTTGCGTGTGAGAGTAGATAAGTGTAGGGTTGTTAGTGTGTACTAACCTATATAAATACCCCTTCTGTGTGTAGATACATATACATATAACGCTAT
>JACCDU011025680.1_pt1 | contig 11813 bp, 9 predicted proteins | sample 7446081 | NCBI WGS metagenome assembly JACCDU01 (sample SAMN15323447, study PRJNA562643) | freshwater metagenome | isolation source: river surface water | place: USA:Blue River Watershed | collected 2017-08-17 | reverse complement strand
GTGTTTGTGCCTCTTTTGAGAGGTTTTATTAGCCTATGGCATCGCGCAAGCGACGCGCACCTTCGGCAATCTTGTCATCGGTCGCAGTGATCGAAAAACGAACATATTGGTGACTAAATTCACCGTAGAAGCTTCCAGGTACGACCACTATTCCAAGTTCGGCCATTCGGTCGACGGTGGTCCAGCAATCCTCATCCAGGGTCGCCCAAAGATAAAGACCGGCTTCGCTATCGGCCAATTTAAACCCGTATGCCCGAACCGCGTCGAGAAGCACTTCGCGACGTTCGCGGTAGATCTCTTTTTCAATCGCAACGTGCTCTTCATCGCCCAAAGCAACGGTCATTGCGCGCTGAACCGGCCACGGCGTATTCAACCCTGAGTGCATGCGCAGATTGACCAGGCCCTTGATCAGCGAGGCCTCACCGACTGCAAATGCGGCACGATATCCGGCCAGGTTTGACTGCTTGCTGAGCGAATATACGGCAAGCACGCCCTCGTGTGAATCGCCGCAGACGCGTGGGTCTAGAACGCTCGGAATCAGCTTGTCAGCCCATTCGTTCCATCCAAGTTCGGCATAGCACTCATCGCTAGCAAGAAGAGCTCCCAACTCGCGTGCGCGGTCGACAGCGGCCTTCATCTCGGCAACGTCGAGAACGCGGCCATCGGGGTTACCAGGCGAGTTGATCCAAATCAGTTTGGCGTTAGCTGGCCACTTGGCCGGGTCGTCTTCAGAAACGATATTCGCACCACAAAGTGCGGCACCAACCACGTATGCCGTGTAAGCGACTTTGGGCTGAACCACAACATCGCCAGGGCCAAGACCCATGAGCAGCGGCAGCCAGCTGATTAGCTCTTTAGAACCGATTGTCGGCATAACCTGCTCGGGCGTTAGACCGGGCACGCCTCGACGGCGCTCGAACCATTCGACAACGGCAGCCTTGAACTCTGGCGAACCGCCGGTAGATGGGTAGCCAGGGGCATTTGAAGCGCCGTTCAACGCCTCTTGAATGATCATCGGGGTTGGGTCTACCGGCGAGCCGACCGAAAGGTCAACGACTCCCCCGGCGTGCTTGGCAGCCTTAGCGGCATACGGCTTTAGTTGCTCCCAGGGATACTCGGGAAGGCGATCAAACACTGATTGGGCTCTTGGTCTATTCGCCCTGAGGAGGCAACACCGAAATAACGGCGTGGTCCTTAGCGATCTTGCCAACCTTCGCAGCGCCACCAGGCGAACCTAGGTCGTCGAAGAACTCAACGTTTGCCTTGTAATAATCAGCCCACTGCGATGGCAGGTCGTCTTCGTAGTAGATAGCTTCTACAGGGCATACCGGCTCACAAGCACCGCAGTCAACGCACTCATCCGGGTGAATGTAAAGCGAGCGCTCACCCTCGTAAATACAGTCAACCGGGCATTCTTCGATGCATGCCTTGTCTTTGACATCAACACATGGAAGCGCGATTACGTAAGTCACTCTGGTGAATCCCTTCGATTTCTAAGACAAGTTTACCGATGACCGCGCGAAGACCTGCGCCAAGCGCCGGGTCTGATTCGCGGAAACAAAATAATGAATGCACAGAGAGCAATCGAACCAAATGCCCAAATGTTCCCAATTTCATTACCCGGGATGATCAATTCGCCACCCGGTTGAGGCTGCGAGAACCAAAAGATGATGGCGCTAAACACCGCGGTCAGAAGGTAAAGCGCACCGCGACTGCGACGAAGCAATCGAAGAGCCAGAGCAAGCGAGCCAACCATGGTTAGTGCAACAATCAAGCCAATCGGGGCGCCCTCGTAGTCATAGGCGCGAACCTGGTGCAACATTGTGCCGGCAACGGCCAGCAAGGCGCCGAGCGGAATTGCCCAGAAGAAGGTGAGTACCGGGCGCAACTGAACCAACGGGTTAGGCGAAGCACGACGGATGCGCTCTGGGCGGTCGTATCGAATCTCTTTTCCAGGCACGACCGAGTAGGTTTCGGCGTGCACGGCAACCTGGCTGGCATGAGCCTCGAGCGCGGCCTTCTTTTTTAGCGCAGTCTTGGCATCGCCGATCTCGACATCAAATCGCTCGCGCGGCTCGGCAATGACCCAAAATTCGGGTGCCCGGCCCGTGCGCTTGGCTACCTGGCGGATTGCCATCGCGGTAGCCTCGTGAGCCATCTTGTGGTCGGGGTGACCAAATCCACCTCGGCGGTTGTAGGTGAGAACCGCGTCCGGCTTGAACTCGCCAATTGCCTTGATCACGTCATCGGCGATCACCGAAGTCGAAGCCGCTGAGAGAGCAAGTTCATCCAAGTTTTTGCGCTTAGCAGGCTTGCCCCAAGGGTTGATGCGCATGCCGGAGTCTAGATAGGCGCGAGTACCGGCGAACGCGTGCTTGACCTCGCCAAAAGCCGAGAGCGCTTCGCGAAGCTCGGATGCCCTGAATGCGCCCATGGCGGCAAAGTTGCCTTCGAGAGCCTTTAGTTCTTCTAGCTTCACCTTGCCGTTTTCGCCGCGGGTGAGGGTGAAAACCATCACCTCGGCACCCTTTGCGATTCGGTCGGCAATCACGTGACCGGTGAACAGACTTTCGTCGTCGGGGTGCGCGTGAACGATCAGTAGTCGCTTTGGATTAAATGTGCCCTTTGCCATAAAGACACTCTAAGCGATACGACAAAACCCCCGACCCAAGGGCCGAGGGTTTTGTTGAAACCAAAGGGTTACTTGCCCTGGCTCGCGTTCTTGCGCTGTGAGTAAAGGCGCGCACGAACGGTTGAGTCAAGCTCAACCTTGCGAATGCGGGTAGCCTCAGGGGTTACCTCAACACACTCGTCTTCGCGGGCAAACTCTAGACACTCTTCTAGCGAAAGGGTGCGAGGAGGGGTCAGTGACTGGAACTCATCAGAAGAAGAGGCACGCATGTTGGTGAGCTTCTTTTCCTTGGTGATGTTTACTTCCATGTCGTCGGCGCGAGAGTTCTCGCCGATGACCATACCTGCGTAAACCTCGCTGGTTGGCTGAACGAAGAATGAACCGCGCTCCTGCAGACCAATCATTGCGAACGGAGTAACTACACCGGCGCGGTCGGCGATTAGCGAACCGTTGTTGCGGGTAACGATGTCACCAGCCCAGGCGTCATAGCCAGCAGAGATTGCGTTGGCAATACCGGTGCCCTTGGTGTTGGTTAGGAACTCGGTGCGGAAACCGATTAGGCCACGGCTTGGAACCTTGAACTCCATGCGAACCCAGCCGGTGGCGTTGCTGATCATGTTGATCATCTGACCCTTGCGTGATGCAAGAAGCTGAGTCATTGCGCCAAGGAACTCTTCAGGCACATCGATCGTTAGGTCTTCGAATGGCTCGTGAAGCTTTCCGTCAACGCGCTTGGTAACTACCTGAGGCTTACCAACGGTTAGCTCGTAACCTTCGCGACGCATCTGCTCAACCAAGATGGCTAGAGCAAGCTCGCCACGACCCTGGACTTCCCAGGCGTCTGGACGGTCGGTAGGAAGTACCTTGATCGACACGTTACCGATTAGCTCTTTGTCAAGACGGTCCTTGACCAAGCGTGCGGTGACCTTTGCGCCCTTGACGCGGCCAGCCATTGGTGAGGTGTTGATACCGATGGTCATCGAAATGGCCGGGTCGTCAACGGTGATCATCGGCAATGGGCGAACGTCGGCTGGGTCGGCAAGAGTTTCACCGATGGTGATCTCTTCGATACCGGCAACAGCAACGATGTCGCCTGGGTTTGCTTCTTCGGTTGGGAAGCGCTCTAGAGCCTTGGTCTTTAGAAGCTCGGTGATCTTTACGGTCTGGGTGGTGCCATCCTGGCGAACCCAAGCAACCTGCTGACCCTTGCGAAGGGTGCCGTTGAAGATACGAAGTAGTGCAAGACGACCAAGGAACGGCGATGCGTCAAGGTTGGTGACGTGAGCCTGAAGCGGGTGTGCGTCATCGTAGGTCGGAGCTGGGATGTACTTCATGATTGCGCCGAATAGCGGCTCAAGGTTTTCACCCTCAGGAAGTGAGCCATCGTTTGGCTTGTTTAGGCTTGCGATGCCGGCGCGGCCAGATGCGTAGATAATTGGCAACTCAAGAATGCCATCGATGTCTAGGTCTGGAACGCTGTCGTGTAGGTCTGAAGCTAGACCCAAAAGAAGGTCGTGGGTCTCTTCGACGACCTCGTCGATGCGAGCATCTGGACGGTCGGTCTTGTTGACCAACAAGATAACTGGAAGCTTGGCTTCAAGAGCCTTGCGAAGAACGAAGCGGGTCTGAGGGAGCGGGCCTTCAGATGCGTCAACTAGAAGTACAACGCCGTCAACCATTGAAAGACCGCGCTCAACCTCGCCACCGAAGTCGGCGTGGCCGGGGGTGTCGATCACGTTGATGGTGATCTCTTTGCCACCCGAGTGGTCACCCTTATAAGCAATTGCGGTGTTCTTCGCGAGGATGGTAATACCCTTTTCGCGCTCGAGGTCGCCCGAGTCCATAACGCGCTCGCCAACGGCAGCGTGTGAGTCAAATGAGCCAGTCTGGCGAAGCATCGCGTCAACTAGGGTGGTCTTGCCGTGGTCTACGTGGGCAACAATTGCGACGTTGCGCAAGTCATCTCTGGTGGCCTGAGCCATAGGAACATCCTTATATAAGCGCGCCAGGCACAAGTCACCGGCACAGTGTTTGAAACAAAATGGATTAATAGGGCGATGCAGAATTACGTCATCGAGCCCCTGCCCTTTCAGTCTAACTTGAAAGAGCGTTAATTTGGGGTTTCGATTGGGCTAATACCTACTTCGCGGCTAGACGCGCCTCGCGACGAATTCTCTGCAACTCAGGGTCTGGAAGCGGCACTGCCGAGATCAGACGCTGGGTGTAAGGGTCTTGAGGGTTCTTCAAGATCTGGTCGCGTTCGCCGACTTCGACCAATCGACCGTGCTGCATCACCGCAATGCGGTGCGACAGAATGTCGACCACGGCAAGATCGTGACTGATGAACAAACAGGCGAACTTAAGTCGGTCTTGCAGCTCTTGCAAAAGCTCTAGGAATCTAGCCTGAACCGATACGTCGAGAGCCGAGGTTGGCTCGTCGGCAATCAGTAGGTCTGGGGTCAGAGCCAATGCTCGCGCAATACCCACACGCTGACGCTGACCACCTGAAAGTTCGTGCGGGTAGCGGTTGCGGTAGCTGCGCGGCAACTCAACCGAGTCAAGCAGATCTTCGACCATTCGGTTTAGCTCGTCACCTTTGGCCACGCCGGCAAGCAGAATTGGCTCACCAATGCTCTCGCCGATCGGCAAACGAGGGTTTAGCGAGCTTGCTGGGTCCTGGAACACGATTCCGGTCTGGCGACGAATCTTGCGAAGATCTTTTTGCGTTGCGTTGCTGATATCGTGACCAACAACCTCGAGACGACCGCTCGAAATTGGCAATAGGCCAATTGCTGCGCGACCGACGGTGGTCTTGCCCGAACCTGACTCGCCAACGAGGCCAACGATTTCGCCTGGCAGGATTTCCAGATTGAAGTTCTGCACGGCCTTGAATGCCGGAGTTCGCCCGCGCTTAGGGTACTCAATAGTGACGTCTTTTAGGCTTATAACCGGCGCTTGGCTGGCGTTTGAATCGATAGGTCGCTCACGAACAGCAACGGAACCAAGCTTGGGGACAGCAGCAAGGAGCTGCTGAGTGTAGGGGTGTTGAGGTCGATTGAAAATCTGGTCGGCTGTGCCGTGTTCTAAGGTGAGACCATCCTTCATCACCAAGATTTCGTCTGCCATGTCAGCAACTACGCCCATGTCGTGGGTGATCAACAAGATGCCCGAATTCATCTTTGATCTGAGATCACGCATCAAGTCAAGAATTTCGGCCTGAACCGTAACATCGAGTGCAGTTGTTGGTTCATCGGCGATAAGGAGAGCAGGGTCGCAAGCAAGCGCCTGGGCAATCATTGCACGTTGTTTTTGACCACCGGAAAGCTGATGCGGGTACTTATTGAAAGCTGCGGCTGGCTCGGGCAGGTCCACCATTTGTAAAAGCTCGATAGCCCTTTCCTTCGCAGCAACAGGGCCCATCGAGAAGTGAGTTCTAAGCGTTTCGACAATTTGGAATCCAATTGTGTACACGGGGTTCAAGGCAGTCATCGGCTCTTGGAAAATGTAGGCAACCTCTTTGCCGCGGAACTTTCGAACCGTAGCACTGTTGGCTGCGAGCATGTCGACACCCTTGACCTCAACCGTTCCACTGGTTCTAGCGTTTGAAGCCAGGAGACCCATCAGACCCATTGAACTTGAGCTCTTACCCGACCCAGATTCACCCACAATAGCCAGAGTCTTACCGGGGTGAACCTCGTAGTTCATGTCGATTGCCGCTGGGTACCAAACCCCGTCAACCCAAAAATCGACGTTGTAGTTAGCAACTCTTAGTACTGGCTCAGTCATGGCTACTTTCCTTTTCCATTGGCAGAGATACCTGTAAAGATTGAAGAATGATTAAAAGTGAAACTTTCAAGCCGAAAAGCGACTTTGTTTGGGGCACGATTGGCATGAGTTTTGCCATCTTGTATTTGATTCAGTCTGCCTTGTACCCAACCGGCAATTGGTTCGATTTCGCTCTCGCTTTCGCAGTAGCCGGCGCAGTTTTTCTCGTGTGGCTTAGACCCCGTCTTGAATTGCGAGAAAGCGACCTGGTAGTCATCAACCCTCTCAGTTCGAGAGTTATCAACTATCGTGACATCGTTGAACTCGAGACGCGCTGGGCGCTGCGCATAGTTCACAAAAATGGCAGCACTCGCGTTTGGGTTGCTCCCGCCAGTGGAAAGCATCGTTGGATTGCTGAAAGCACTACCAAGTGGTCCTCGGACAGACTGCCGACCAATGCCTCCAAAACCGTGGAGTTCACCAGCATGAGCAAAAGTCACCTCAGCGACAGTGGCGCGGCGGCGCTTCTCATCCAGCAAAGACTCGAATCGAATCATTAGCCGTTTGCCTTAACTTCGCGAGCCTTCAAGCGGTCCTTCAAGGTAATTCTGCGCTTTTGACGCGGGTCAAACGCGTCGCGCAAACCGTCACCAATGAAGTTCACACAAAGTGCGATCGTGATGATGAACAAACCAGGCCACCAAAACATCCATGGGCTCACGGTGAATGTGTCCTGATAGCGACTGATCAATAGACCAAGGGATACGTCTGGCGACTGGACTCCAAAGCCCAAGTAACTCAACGATGTTTCGATCAAAATTGCACCCGACATGAGCAAGGTTCCAGCGACGATGATTACACCCATTGCGTTTGGGAGAATGTGCTTGAAGATAATGCGACGATTCGAAGCCCCGGCAACCTTCGCAGCATCGACGAACTCACGTTCGCGAAGTGTCAAGAACTCAGTGCGGACGAATCTAGCCAAGCCCATCCAAGCAAAAAAACCGAGCATCAAGGCGAGCGGCACTACGCCAAGGTTTCCGAATCGATAGCCGATTACAGCGCCAATGACAATGGTCGGGGTTACGAGGAAAACGTCAGTTAGGCGCATCAGAACGGCATCAACAATGCCACCGAAAAAGCCGGCAACGGCGCCAACAGTTGTGCCAATAAGCACACCCAAACCACCAACAATGAACATGACCATGATCGACTGTTCAGCACCTCTGGTAACGAGAGCAAGGTAATCGGTGCCGATAGTGTCCATACCGAGAGGGTGTGCGCCTATTTGCATTCCAGTGCCGTCAATAAACTCTGGCAAAATGTCGAGTGTCGGACAGCCAGGGATGCCATTCTCACAGGCAGACGTGGCCGCACCCTCTGGATCGATGTCAGTGATTGAATACGGCCACCAACCAGGGATCGTGATTGGCTCCTTCGAAGTTCCAAAATGAAGACCTGAGGCCGAGAAGGCAAAAAGTATTGTAGAGACGAGCACAAAGAGCGAAATCATCGCTGCCTTGTGTCTAACAAACCGCTTGAAGATTATTTGCCCTTGACTCAATCCCGCAGTCTCGAGAAGAGCAATCTCATTTTCGTTTTTTTCAGCAGACTTTTCCAAGTTATTTGAACTTTCAGTCATTTTCTTACTTTCGGATTCGGATTCGAGGATCGACTACGCCAAATAGCAAATCGGCAACCAGGTTAGCTAATACCGTGAGGCAGGCTGAGATTATAAAAACGCCCATGAACAAGTTGAGGTCGTAGGTCGTTAGCGCCTGGTTGAATAGCGAGCCCATACCCTTCCAACCAAATACGCCCTCGGTGATAATCGCACCGCCCAAAACCCCGGCGAAGTCGTTCACCAGAATTGTGGTTAGCGGAAGCATTGCATTACGCATCGCGTGTCGAACTACCACTGTTCGCTCAGTCAACCCTTTGGCTCGAGCGGTTCGAATGTAGTCCATGTTCAACACTTCGAGGAGGCTGCCTCTTGAGAATCGAACGTAACCCGCAAACGAGATAAGAGTTAGCGCGACCGTCGGCAAAATCAAGTGCATGATCGAGTCGAGACCTGAAATCCAAAAGCTACCCAATTGCTCCTCAGAGAGCAGGTCGTTGGCTTGTCCGATAGTCGGTACCGGACGGTAGTTTATGGCGTCTGACTGCATGTAGGTACCAAATTCCTGCATGAAGCGATCGAGGACCATCGGTAGGGTACCCAAGAATGCGGTCAGGACCGCAGTGCGAATGTTGATTCGTCGGTCGACTCCGGAGACTAGGTAACCCGCTCCGGCAGACAGGCCACAGGTAATGGCTAAGACACCCAGGATTGATAGGAAATTTGCTTCCTGATTCATGATCGCCTGTGCTGGGTAGTAAGCGAGTGCGACTACGGATGCTGAAATAAGCGCTGCCGAAAGTGACTTTCGGTTATCGAGGCCGGTAGATAGCTGGGTAACAATGATTGCGAATCCAAAAGCAAAAACGGCGACACCTACCATGCCGATTCCTGGCTTGATGAACCAATGCGTGAGGCTCAGGATCTGAAGTAGGACACCGAAACCGAAGGTGACCCCGGCAAACACCATTAGGAAGCGTTTTCTCGAGCCCCCGAGAATTCCAGCGACTATCAAACCGGCAGCCAGGCTGAAGGGAATCAAGTAACTCAGCGGTATTTCCGGATTTCCTAGGAAGTCGTTGAAACCAATTGCCATGTACTCCTTGAGTAGCACGGCCACCCAGAAAACCGGAAGTGAGAAAAGAAGAAATGACACAAAAGTCATCGTGTAATCGAAGCGGCTGTACTGACGAATGGCCGTGACCATTCCAATGGTTATGCCAAGAACAATTGCAAGGACAGTGGAGGCGATAACCAGTCGGAATGTGGTTGGAATCGCGAGAGCAATTGCATCAATCACCGGGCGCTGATCGCGCGTCAAGCCAAGGTCGAATTGCCCCCAAAGGCCGCCAATTAAACCTCTAAACCAGATGAAGTATCGAAGAGGCGGCGGAACGTCAAGGTGCAGTTCGCGCACCGTACGGGCCATTAGGTAATCTTTGTTTTCTTCTGTGCTCTCTGCGAACTGAGATAACGGATCGGAAGAAAACGCTTGAAGGTTGTAAGCCAAGTAGCTTGCTCCAAAAACAATCAACAGCATCATGCCAAGACGCCTAGAGATGTATGCAAACAATTTTTCAACCTTGCCGCGGCAACACTGCCGCTCAAATATTTTTGAACTTGAAAATGATTTTTATTCTTTAGTGAATCACCCAGAGAAAGGGGGCACCCGAGTTCCGAGTGCCCCCTCTCTTGAGGTTTCTAGGAACTAGGTCCTAGAAGCGCCACTCCCAGTAGTTCCAGAAGAAGTTAGGGCTCAATGGTGCAGCCTTTAGGTTCTTCAAGCTCTTAACTGCTGCAGTGACTGTGATTCCCTGGTACAAAGGAAGACCCCAGTAGTTGTCGTGAACAATCTTGTCGATTGCTAGACGCTTCGCGGTTACTTCCTTAGCGCTCAGTGGGCCGCCTTCAAGCTCGCTGGCCAACTTGTCGATGGTCGAGTTAGACCAACCCCAGTTGTTGTTTCCGCCATCTGACTTGTAGATAGCGGTGCTGTTTGCCTGGCTAAGCGAGTTCAACGAGAAGCCGTACATTGTTGCGTCGTAAGCGACGTTCTTCAAGTTGTCTGACCAAGCCAATACACCTGTTGCATCAACATCGAAGCCTGCCTTCTTTGCTTCGGCCTGAACAAGCTTGGCCAAAGTCACTCGTAGCGCAGATGAGTTAGCGAACAAGATCTTGACTGGGATGACAGCCTTTGATTCAGAAGCGGTTGGGTAGTACTTCTGCACCAATGCAAGCGCCTTTGCAGTGCGCTCAGCCTGTGTGCCAGCTGAGTACTCTGCGTTGCCGTTTGACTTGACCAAAGTGTTGTACTCGGTGCTGCCCTTGAATGCAAACTGAGTGTCCATGACACCGAAGTCTGCAGGCTGAACGCCCTTAGCCGACATCTGCTCGCGAGGAAGTGCTAGCAAGAATGCATGACGAATGTCTTTTGCCTTGGCGCTATTTCCGAAGAATGGGCCAGTATATGGGTCAGTTCCACCGTTAGCTGCTCCGACGCGAAGGTCGAAGTGAGAGTAGCTTGCAGCTGACTTTGAAATCACGTTTACGTTCGGAACCTGGTCCAGAAGCGCCTTACCGGCCGCGGTTGGGTTGGTGTTGAAGTAAATGTCGATGTCGCCATTGCGCAGAGCTGTCACTGCAGCAGTGTCGCTGGTGATTGTCTTGAGAACAACGGTCTTGACTGGGTTGGTCTTTGAAAGAGCCGGACCAGAGTTGTACTTAGGGTTCTGCACAAGAGTGATCGACTGGTCAGCAACTGCAGACTTCACGATGTAACCACCGTTGCTCACTAGTAGCAGTGGGTTTGTGGTTGAGTCGATGTTGTTTAGGTTGTAGTCCTTCGACCAAATCGAGCCCATCTTCTTTAGTCGAGTGGTGTTCTTCTTGGTGAAGTCGGCAAGGAACTTGGCCTTAGCAGCCTTGTTCTCAGCGGCAGTACCTAGCTTCTTTTTACCATCAACCATGAGCTCCAGAGCGTGAACTGGGTTTACGCCTGGTGCAAGTAGTTCCCAGTCGGCAAGTGGCTTGTCGAACTTAACTGTCACAGACATTTTGTCAGCGCTCAGAGTAGGTAGACCAACAACGTGCTCACCGTAGGTGCCACCGTAGCCAACGCTGTCGAATGCTGGCGCAGCTGCAGATGGGTCGCCAAGACCGGCAGCCTTTGAATACTTGTCGTCGCTCAGAATGTGCGAAAGAAGCAAGTCGGTGCCATCAATTGGAGTTCCGTCAGACCATAGGCGCCCAGGCTTTACGGTGTACTTGATTTGGAAGTCTTTCGGCTTGTTAACGACAACTGCCATGGTTCCAAGCGTGGTGTTTTTGACCAACTTTGGGTCGCTGTCGTAGTAAGTGAAACCAGAGTTAGTTAGGTAACCAACGTAGGAGTTGTAAGTGGTGTTTCCGTCTGAGGTGCTCGAGTTGAGTGACGTCACAGCATTTGGAATTTGAATTACCAATGTTGACTTGGTTGCAGCGTTTGCTGGGGCTCCGGCAACTCCCGCAAGACCTGAAATGGCCAAAGCGGAAGCAGCAGTCACAGCAAGTGCGCGCAGTACGCGAGATGCTTTCATAACTGTTCTCCTTGTTGAGTAAGACGGCATCATCGACGACGCCGTCTTGGGTAAGCAAAAGCCTATGCGGATTTTTTAGAAGAATCTTCTTTTTTTTTGTAAATGTGATGAAACGTTACTCGCCAGAAACATTTTCGTTGGGTTCAGCGAAGGTTAACTAGTCAGCGATCGAGTTATGTGTTTAACTGCTTCTCGTGCGCCAGCCATCTAAAAAGTC
>JACCDU010148073.1_pt1 | contig 11825 bp, 11 predicted proteins | sample 7446081 | NCBI WGS metagenome assembly JACCDU01 (sample SAMN15323447, study PRJNA562643) | freshwater metagenome | isolation source: river surface water | place: USA:Blue River Watershed | collected 2017-08-17 | reverse complement strand
TTTGGTCCGGATGCAACGCATACAACAGGTGACAGCCTAATGGCAAGTATGACTACTGGTCGTATTGAAAATATAGTCAACCCAGATTCGCTAATTCGTTGCATCGAAGCGGATCGCTATGTTTTTAATAATTACTTTGGTGGCAAGTGGATGTTCTTGCCATTTGGTATTTATACGAGACTAAAAAAGGTTTTAAAGTCCATTGGCGTAAAGAAATTTTGGAGCTAATGCCATGAATGGCTGTTGTAGGGTCTGCGCAAGTAAAGTAGTTGAGCCAATATTTTCTGGCTTAATTTTTGAGAAATATGTTAAATATTTCGAGTGCTCCGTTTGCGGTTATGTTCAAACAGAGTTGCCGTATTGGCTGGAAAAGGCATACGCATCAGCTATTAATAATTGTGATACTGGAATTATGGCCCGTAATCAATCCAATGTCGGCTTGATTCTGGCGACAATAAATACGCTTAAAAGCCCCGGTGGTGTTGTTGTCGATTGTGCTGGTGGGTATGGGATATTAGTTAGGCTACTGCGCGATCGCGGTATTGATGCGCGTTGGTCAGACCCCTACTGTCAGAATCTTCTCGCAGTAGGATTTGAATATAAAAATGAAAAAGCTGAACTGGTGACTGCGTTTGAAGCCTTTGAGCATTTTGTTGATCCTTTGCTTGAGGCTGAAAAACTCTTCGCAATTGCACCAAATCTACTTATTTCTACCAATTTAATTGCTTCGCCCGCGCCGCAGCCAGACCGTTGGTGGTATTACGGGCTCGATCATGGGCAACACATCGGGTTCTTTAGGCTGAAGACATTACGATTTATCGCGAAAAAATTTGGTAAATATCTCGTTTCAGATGGCGCTAGTCGTCATCTCTTTACAGATACGAAAATCAATGCCATGGAATGGAATTTAAAAATTCTCATGGCACGTGGCATGCCTTCATTATTTAGTCGGAATCTGAAGTCTAAAATTTGGTCTGATTTTGAGAAGATGAGTAACAAGGTATGAAAATAATTTTCGATCACCAAATCTTCGTCCTGCAATCATATGGGGGGATTTCTCGCTATTTTGTAAGCTTGGCCAAGGGTTTAGTGGCCATGGGTGAGCAAGTTGATGTGTTGGCGCCTTTACATCAAAATCGTTATTTAAGAGATTTACCCAGTAAAATGGTACATGGTGTAGAGTTAGAGCGTTTTCCACCAAAGACAGGTCGTTTGGCCTTCCTGCCCAATCATTTACTTAGCCGGTTTAAGCTGGCTGGCCTGGGAGCAGACATATTGCACGAAACTTATTACAGCGCTAAGCCGGTGTCGACAGCAGCTAAAGGAAACGTTGTCACAGTTTACGACATGATTCATGAGAAATATCCGGACAATTTTTCGTGGCATGACAGGACGAGTAACAACAAACGATTGGCGGTTGCCCGAGCAGATCATGTAATTTGCATTTCGCACAGCACGAAAAATGACCTTTGTGAGCTGTTTGGTGTGCCTGAAGAAAAAGTTTCCGTGGTGCATCTTGGATTTGAAAAGTTTGCAACACATTCCAGTGCCGTTGCGCCGATGACAGATGTGACGCGCCCTTTTTTGCTGTATGTGGGGTCACGCGGAGGTTATAAAAATTTTGAAGCCATGCTCCGGTCCGTAGCTTTAAGTGCAGAACTAAAAAATACGTTTGACGTGGTGGCTTTTGGCGGCGGAGCTTTTAGAGTTGACGAGCAGGCGCTGATCGAACAGCTCGGGTTTGGGCCTAATGCAGTTCGCCAAGTGGGGGGGGGGGCCGATATATTGGGGCAGCTTTACACTCAGGCGTACGCATTTGTTTATCCATCTCTTTACGAAGGCTTTGGCCTGCCGCCGTTAGAAGCCATGGCTCACGACTGCCCAGTGATCACCAGCAACAGCAGCTCAATTCCAGAAGTCGTAGGAGATGCTGGTGCCTACTTCGAGCCACTAGACATCGAATCACAAGCCGATGCAATTACCAGTGTGGTTTTTGACGGGCAGCGCCGCAGCAGCCTCATTAACGCAGGGCGTCAGCGTTTGCAACTCTTTTCTTGGGAGCGCTGCGCACACGAAACTCAAGCCGTCTATCAGAAAGTGCTTGCTGCCAAGGACTTCAATTGAAAACTGCTTTGATTTGCGGCGTTGGCGGCCAAGATGGGGCCTACTTATCGCGTTTGTTACTAGAAAAAGGCTACCGAGTCTTTGGTACATCAAGAGATGCGCAGGGTGGTAGCTTTATTAATCTGCAGCGTGTAGGCGTCCGTGCACGAGTGCAGCTGCTGTCTATGGCGCCTGAAGACTTTAGAAGCGTTTTTATCGCCCTTAAAACCGCTGAGCCGGACGAGGTCTATTTTTTGGCTGGCCAGTCTTCTGTCGGATTGTCGTTTGAACAGCCGGCAGAAACAATTCAAAGCTTTACCCTTGGCACCCTGAATGTGCTTGAAGCCTGCCGCATGATGAACAAACCCGTGAGGCAGTACCACGCGGGGTCGAGCGAGTGTTTTGGTGACACAGCTGGAGTGCCGGCAACGGAGAGAACGCCCTTCAGCCCACGTAGCCCCTACGCCGTCGCAAAAGCTTCGGCTTATTGGCTGGTAAACAATTACCGCGAGTCTTATGGCTTGTATGCCTGCACTGGTATTTTGTTTAACCACGAGTCACCGCTACGGCCAGACCGCTACGTTACGCAGAAAATTGTTCAAGCCATTAAGCGTATTGCGGCCGGATCGCCTGAAAAACTCACCTTGGGTCGGATGGACATTTCACGCGACTGGGGCTGGGCGCCAGACTACGTAGAGGCCATGTGGCTCATGTTGCAACAGCAAACCCCAGAAGACTACGTGATTGCCACTGGCCATACCTTTTCATTGCACGATTTTGTGGCTACCGCATTTGAGCTGAACCAACTTGATTGGCGTGTCCATGTAGTACAAGATCCAACTTTATTTAGACCATCGGATATTTTGATCAATAGCGCAGACCCTAGCAAGGCTAATAAACAACTAAATTGGAAAGCCACTTTTCAGGGTTCAGCAGTTGTTAAAGCCATGATGTTTGAATCTTGTTGAAGATAAGAGTCGAAAGCCTTGAAAAAGGAGTATGCCAGATCAAAACATAAATTTACAGATCTGCTCTTGGCGATAAAAATTACGAATTATCAGGTGGGGTTAAGAATCCATAGGATGCGCTGGCATTGCTTAATGCAATATAAAATAGACTTTGTATTTGAGCGAGAAAATAAATGAGTATAGGGCGGTGAAAAAAATGAGGGGCGATCGATTCTCTATAATTTAAATTGCTGAATCAAGCAGCACTTTACCTGACGACAACAGCTTAGCAAAAAAGCGCATGCAAACTGAGCCATATAAGAGGTGAAAACTTCTCTAAAGCAGTGGCGCATATTAAGAGTAGCTGATGAAGTGATTGAGAGTTTGCTAATAAATAAATCCGTTCAAATATTTGGCACCAAAATTAGTTACAGAGGAAATAATATTTTTGAGGTGGGTGATTAATTGGTAAGGTAAGCATTTGAATGCTATTTTTTTCATTAAGTGATGTGGCTGATGATTTGTGCATAATCAGATTCGGTATAAAGTAAAAAAGTAAATGTATTCGCGCGGATTAAATTAAATTAGCAAAGAAAATTAATATTCCATATATTCGAGAAAAGTTCTTTGAAAGAAAATTACATCATCACAGTCATTACATCGACACTCAATTGTCAGTCGGATCTCGTGCATACGTGTAATTCAATAAGAAGTCAAACATGTAAAAATATTCAATGGGTTGTGGTTGATGGTGCTTCTATCGATGGCACATTGAACGTAATTCGTTCTAATCATGATTTAATTACTGAATGGATATCAGAGCCAGATTCGGGTATATATGATGCATGGAATAAAGCATGTAGGCTAATAAAGGGTGATTGGGTTTATTTTATGGGTGCTGGTGATGAGTTTTATGAGCCAAATGCTTTGGAGTTGATGGCTGAAAAATTAGTGGGTCTATCTGATGATGTTGCCATTGCATATGGAAATGTTTTTCAATTTCTTGATGGTTATGTGATTTATAAATACGGTAAAGTTAACTTAGGAAAATGGGATGGTTACAGACCTAAGTTGCCAGCGCATCAGGGGGTATTTCATCGCGCAAAATTGTTTATTAATGATAAGCCTTTTGATGATTCATACAAAGTTGTGGCGGATTCTAAATTTTTGTTAACTTCACTGGTTGCTGCTAGATCTGAATATTTTAATATTAATCTATGCAAGATGCAACCTGGTGGCATAAGCTCACGAGACGACAAACTTATCTTTGTTAAAGATGAATGGCTAAGACTCGAGAGTGAACTTAATTATAAAATACCTTTACTTTTAAAGAGTAGATATCTATTTTCTGTATATATAAGATATTTTTTTCATAAATTTATTGGTGTAAATGCGGTTGTTTTTTTGAGAACCTTAAGGCGGCGTTTTAGTGGTGATGTGCCGAGAGATTGATCGGTTTAAGTAATTGTCTACAAATATAAAAACACAGGATGCAAACGTGCTAAAACAGCGCTCAAAAGAGTGCGCGCCCCTGGTTTTTATTCGTGACCAATTTCTTCGTCTCGCACTAATTGTGTCATTTGTTCCTAGTGTAAATTTTTCCCTCACAAATTTTGATACTCAGCCTTTTGCTGCGATATTGGGTGTAATTTGTATCGCGCTCACATCATCACGAGGCATTCCTCTAGTTATTTGGACCTTGGTTTTGCCTGCTGTAAGTGCATTATTAATTGCTCTATTTTCATCGGCGCCATTGGTGGGGGCGCGAAGCTTTACAATCTATGTATCTCCATGGATATTTGCCTGTACAGCATATTTGGCCCATCAGAGAAAGATAAAAATCCATCGCTATATTGTTTTTATGTTATACATTTGGACTGTGGTGGGTTTAATTCAATGGTTGATTGACCCGAGAATATTTGAATTTATAGTCAATGCACGTACATCACATGATCGTGGCGTAACAAGTTTAGCCCCGGAGCCCTCGCTGTATGGTTTGAGTATAATACAAATGTGGCTTACGTTGCTTTTGTGTCGGCCGCGAATGGCATTTAAAAATAATATTATTTTCATTTGTGCTTTTCAAATTCTTTTGCTGACGCAGTCTACTCTGGCGATTTTGGTGTTGTTTGCACTTTTTTTTGTTTTTTTATTTAAAAATAAACTTGCCATCTTGGCGGTAATGCTTAGCCTTTTTGTGTTTATTGCAATTGTTCTTAATGGGGTTGATTTTGAGGGGAGATTCTTTTATCTGCTTGCAGGTTTTGTAGTCAATCCTGCTGAAATACTTTATTTGGATGGCAGTATTTCCGAGCGTTTTTATCATATATTTTTATCCCTTAAATATTCTGTGTATTCTGGCTTTATGCCTCACGGGTTCGAGGCGTTTGCTGAAGTTTTAAATCTGGGTAAGGAGCAATACGATTCTTTTTGGTGGGGTGAGGCTGGTAATAAAATTATGTCCGGTATTGGTGGTGCATTGTTCGAGCTAGGGTGGTTCTCATTTTTTTATTTCTTTGCATTTTATTTTTATTTGTTTAAGATAAACAACATTTCACAATTTCTGAGGCTTGTGATTGGATTGGGAGTGTTTTTGGTGCTTTTGAATTCTGTCACCTTGGCGGCCCCCTTCTTTGGAATAATGATTGGTCTGATGGCGGCGCTAAACTCTAATGCTCGTAAACTTCAGCTAATGCTACGTACTTCTTAGAGCTAGTGATAAATATAGAATGAAAATTGCTTTAGTCAGTGGTACCGGGGGGCGTGACGAGAAATATTCACGTCCTGAACTTCAGTCGATCAGATCTGTTGTTGCTCTGGAGGTTCCGCGGCTTCACGTAGCTGAGTACATGCTGGAAGTGATTTTTGCTATTGCCAATACACGCTACTACATTATTCGCCTTTCTATGGAAATTCAATATGTCTGCGCATTTAGTTAAACCAACGGTGCGTTTACACCTTACTAACGTTGCTGGCGCTGGTGCGACGCAGCTTCTTTTGTCGTTGCTGCCAGCGCTTGAAAGAGACTTAAGCGTAACGATAAGCCGTATCGAATTACCGGACAGGGGGGTGCTATCTGATTATCGTAGCTGTGTTGGATCCCCGGTTGTAGCGGTTTATCGTCGTATCCTACCCAATGCGCTTTCGCGAGTCTTAGAATGTACTTTGATGGCAAGGCGTTTTGACGGTGACACACCTTTACTTGTGCTTGGGGACCTGCCGCTGCGTTGTAGGGGGCCGCAGACCCTGTTTGTTCAAACTACGAATCTCATTTCTCCTAGTCGAAACAAAATTAGTCTAAAGGGTCTGAAGTACGTTTTAGCTCGTACGTTGTTTCGACTGAATTTACATCGTGTACGGACCTTTATTGTGCAGACCGAGGTAATGAAGGCATCGTTGGAGAGGAGTTATCCTGACGTTGTCGGGCGCGTCCATGTCATTGCTCAGCCTGTCCCTATTTGGTTGCTAAGTAGTGGGCTGCAACGCAATGGGCGTGTTGTCCAGAGGCCTGATCAGGCCCTTCGGCTGATCTACCCCGCAGCTGGTTATCCACATAAAAATCATGCACTTCTTTCCAAGCTTGCGCAACATCAATGCTGGCCGGTTGAGCGTCTAGAGCTTACTCTAGACCCTATAAATCATCCGGCACCACACCTGCCATGGGTGATTTGCAGTGGTTTCTTAACGCCGAAAGCAATGACAAAAGCTTATGCAAACGTTGATGGGCTTTTATTCTTATCTACGGAAGAGAGTTACGGATTTCCACTTATTGAGGCCATGTTTGTTGGTATACCTATCGTATGCCCTAACCTACCTTATGCGCATGCGCTGTGTGGTGAGCAGGCTTATTATTTCGACCCTGACTCCCCAGAATCATTAAATATCGCTCTAAATAAGTTAGCGACCCGTCTGGCAGATGGCTGGTGGCCTGACTGGCGCGAACAACTCAGATCTATCCCCAAAGACTGGGAAACAGTAGCCAGAAATATGCTGGATGCGGTTTGCGGTAGTGAGTGGCGTGGTGTGGAATAACAATAAGTAATGAAAATATCTATCATCACAGTTTCACACAATAGTGCAGAAACGATTGCCGACACCTTGAGTTCTGTTGAGCGTCAGTCGTACCATGATTTTGAGCATTTGGTCATTGATGGTAAGTCTAAGGACGCAACCGTTCAGGTCTTGCAAGCGCACCAATACCCTAATCTAGCATTCATTTCCGAATCTGATGACGGCATTTATGATGCCATGAACAAGGGCCTGAGCCTTGCCAGCGGCGAGGTGATTGGCTTTTTAAATTCTGACGATTTTTATGCCGATAGCACTGTGCTCGAAAAAGTCGCGGCAGCTTTTCAGAGTAAATCAGTAGAGGCTTGTTTTGCTGATTTGGTATACGTAACACCAGATAACAGACGCGTAGCGCGGTATTGGAAGTCGAAGCCATTTATAAAAGGTGACTTTGCAAAGGGCTGGTGCCCTGCGCACCCGACGTTTTACATTCGCAGGTCAGCCTTACAGAGGTTGGGCTGTTTCGACAAGTCGTTCAAATTGGCGGCCGATGTGGAGTTCATGATGCGATATTTAGAGCAAGGTGCTGTCAAGTCAGTTTACATTCCTCACGTATTAGTGTGTATGCGGTTGGGAGGCGTAACCAATCAGAGCTGGGGCAATGTGTGGAAGCAAAACCAAGAGGTTTTTACAGCGCTTATAAAGAACAAAGTTCCGTTCAGTCTGTTAAGGTTTTGGGCGCACAAGGTTTGTAGCCGAGCTTGGCAACATGTGGCAGCAAGATTTATTAAGGTGGGGACTTTGGTACGTCAGACTAAGTGGGAGTCTTCATGAGGCTGGTTGTGACGGGTGCCAACGGCTTTGTGGGGCGCGCCCTTTGTATAGAAGCGCTTACTAGGGGGCTGGACGTTCAGCCAGTCACACGCAGTGCCTGTGATTTACCCAGTGTGGGCAATAGCGTAGCTGTTGGCCCGGTACACGAGTCCACTGATTGGCGCGCCGCCCTTGTTAATTGCGGTGCGGTGGTGCACCTCGCCGCTCGTGTGCATGTCATGCAAGACCAGGCTGCTGACTCTTTAGCCGAGTTCCGCCGTGTGAATGTGCAGGGCACAGTGCGCTTAGCACACTTGGCCGCTGCGGCGGGAGTGAAGCGCTTCGTGTTTGTTAGCTCAATTAAGGTGAATGGTGAAGCAACGCGACTATTGTTTCCTTTTCGTGCCGATGATGACCCGGTCCCTACTGATGCGTACGGAATTTCCAAAATGGAGGCTGAACAAGGGTTAAGCGAAATTGGCGCAAAAACGGGCATGGAAGTGGTCATTATTCGTTCACCATTGGTGTATGGGCCTGGTGTCAAAGCCAACTTTGGTTCAATGATGCGTTGGCTCAAGCGCGGCATACCGCTACCGCTCGGCGCAATTCGGAATCAGCGCAGTTTGGTGTCGCTGGGTAATTTGATAGATTTGATCATGACTTGCCTGACTCATCCCGCTGCCGCTAACCAAATCTTTATGGTGTCGGATGGTGAAGATGTAACCACCACAGAGTTGTTGAGGCGTATGGGGATAGCCATGGGGCATCCTGCTCGTTTAGTGCCCATTCCCGAAAACTTGTTAAAAGTGATGGCCAGCTTGGTGGGTAAGAACAATGTGGCACAGCGTTTATGTGGATCATTGCAGGTTGATATATCCAAAACCCGCGAGTTATTGGGTTGGACGCCCCCTCTAACTTTAGATGAAGGCTTGTCACAGGCAGCTCTTGGGTTCGAAGAATGAAACGTTTTTTTGATTTGTTGCTGGCTTTAGTTGCTGTCTTAGTATTGGCCTTTCCCGCTACCTTGGTGGCTTTGGCTGTGCGATTAACTTCGACAGGCCCAGCCTTGTATTGGTCTGAGCGCGTGGGTCGGCATAACAAGACTTTCCAAATGCCCAAATTTCGCAGCATGCGTGTGGGTACACCCGCTGTAGCCACACATTTGTTAGCAGACCCTAAAAGTCATCTCACGCCTATTGGCAGTTTTTTACGAAAGAGCAGTTTGGATGAGCTACCACAGCTGTGGAGTATTTTGAAGGGCGACATGAGTTTTGTGGGGCCGCGCCCAGCTTTGTTTAACCAGCTAGATTTGATTAAGTTACGAACAGCGCAAGGTGTGCATGTTTTGGTGCCGGGCCTCACGGGCTGGGCGCAAGTGAATGGACGCGATGAGTTGCCTATTCCGCAAAAAGTGTCGCTGGATGCGGAATACTTGGTTCGTCAGGGGTTTTGGGTTGACCTGCGTATTTTGTGGATGACCTTTTTGAAGGTGGTCCGGTGCGACGGGGTGTCGCATTGAAGGCTGTTCTCATCATCGGCGCTGGCGACGACGTTTAGTCTGAGGCCTAAGCCGCGGTACTGAGCGGCAAGTTTAAAGGGGGTATTACCTCTTGGGTCTTCACGCAGCTAAGTTGAATAAAAAATTGTCTTTGTAATAGATGTCATCTCATATTTTGAAGCAACTTCTTTTGAATGCGCCGAGGCGTATTAAACAATCACTAGCTGTTGCGAGCGATATTTTTTTCTGTGCCTCAGCTTCGGTCATCGCTATGGGGCTTCGCACAGATGCTTGGGTGGCGTGGGGGCAGGCGCATGGTTGGATGACTCTGACGGGTGTCATCGTCGCTTTTCCTGTATTCACAGGTTTGGGTTTGTACCGCGCCATCTTTCGTTATGCCGGCATGCAAATGCTTTACACACTTATTAAAGCGTTGGCAATTTACACAGCGTTTTTTGTGCTGCTGTTCATATTGGTTGGAGTAGAGGGTGTGCCGCGATCTATGGGTGTAATGCAACCTGTGGTGTTTGGGTTTGGTGTAATAGCCTCTCGGTTGTTTGTACGCCGTTGGTTGGGCGGCTTGGGGTCTAAGCGTCGAGGTGTGGGCGTGCCGCGCGCATTAATTTATGGCGCAGGTTCGGCTGGCCGCCAGCTCGCAACGGGTATGACGCATGCCGCCGAGGTAGTGGTGGCTGGCTACATAGATGATGATATTTTGCTGCATGGTCGTGTGCTTAATGGGCTGCCAATTTTTAGTCCTAAGCATTTGGCTGATGTACTGGTCAAGCATGGCGTATCACAAATTTATTTGGCATTGCCATCGGTTTCGCGACGAAGACGCAATGAAATTATTCAGTCCTTAATTCCGCTGAAGCTGCAAGTACGTACGTTGCCGAGTCTGATGGATTTAACCCGTGGCAAGGTTGAGCTGTCAGACTTAAGAGAGCTAGATATTGAAGACCTGTTGGGTCGCGACTCAGTTCCACCCAACGCGCACATGCTGAGTCAAAAAAATGCGAACAAAGTGGTCATGGTTACGGGAGCTGGTGGCTCAATTGGTTCGGAGCTGTGCAGGCAAATATTGCAAACGGGCCCCTCACAGCTCTTGTTGGTTGAATTAACAGAGTTCGCGCTTTATGAAATTGAGCAAGACTTGCGCAAGGCCATGGTTACCTATGATGTGCAAGATGTTGAGCTCATTCCTCTGTTGGCTGATGTGCGCAGCGCTCCGCGGATGTCCGAAATTATGCGCACATGGCAGCCTGACACCGTGTACCACGCCGCGGCCTACAAGCATGTGCCCTTGGTCGAGCACAACCCCGCCGAAGGCGTGCGTAATAACGTGCGCGGCACATGGGTGCTCGCTGAGCAAGCCATGGCGCATGGTGTAGCTGACTTTGTGCTGATCAGCACTGACAAGGCCGTTCGCCCAACCAATGTGATGGGTGCCAGCAAACGCTTAGCAGAAATGGTGCTGCAAGCCTTAGCGGAGCAAGCCAGGCAGCAAGGCAGCGAGATAAGTTTGTCGATGGTGCGGTTTGGCAATGTGTTGGGGTCTTCGGGGTCTGTGGTCCCGTTGTTTAGAAGGCAAATACAACAAGGTGGCCCTATCACTTTGACGGATGCCCGCATTACCCGTTACTTCATGACTATTCCCGAGGCCGCTCAGTTGGTTATTCAAGCTGGGGCAATGGCATACGGCGGCGAGGTGTTCGTGTTAGATATGGGGGAGAGTGTAAAAATCATTGACCTTGCTCGCAAAATGATCGAGCTATCGGGCTTGACTGTTCAAGACGCTGACAATCCACAGGGTGACATTTCCATAGAGGTAACAGGCCTGCGGCCTGGAGAGAAGCTGTATGAAGAGCTGCTGATTGGCGACAACCCCATGCCCACGCAACATGCCCGGATCATGAAAGCACATGAAGACTTTTCGCCATGGAATGAGTTGCAAAGTAAATTGACCATATTGGATGCTGCGCTTGACGCCAACGACGTACCGCAAATTCGTGCTTTGTTGAAAGACCTAGTGCCTGGCTATCAGCCTGATGGCGAGGTGGTGGATTGGGTATGGGTAGAAAGCCAAAACAAACTTTTAAAGATATCATGACTATATTTGTCACAGGCTGTGCCGGCTTTATCGGTAGTAACTTCATACACACATGGCTATCGTCTTCTGACGAAACCGTGGTGAATTTAGACAAGCTCACCTACGCAGGCAATTTGGCCAATTTGGAGGCCCTCAAGGGCGACAAGCGTCATGTCTTTGTCCAGGGCGATATTGGCGACCGAGTCTTGGTGGCAAAGCTGTTGGCCGAGCACAAGCCTCGTGCTGTGCTGAATTTTGCAGCCGAAAGCCATGTAGACCGCTCCATCCACGGCCCCGGTGACTTTATTGAAACCAACGTGGTGGGCACGTTCAACTTGCTAGAAAGCGTTCGCGCTTATTGGCAAGA
>JACCDU010977868.1_pt1 | contig 11828 bp, 8 predicted proteins | sample 7446081 | NCBI WGS metagenome assembly JACCDU01 (sample SAMN15323447, study PRJNA562643) | freshwater metagenome | isolation source: river surface water | place: USA:Blue River Watershed | collected 2017-08-17 | reverse complement strand
TTTTTAAACTCAAGGCCAAGGGATTGTAATTAGAATTCGGAGCATCACCATATTGAACATGGTTCAATTTTGTTTTTTTGGACCTATTTGATACCTTGTTGATTTGATGTAAGTCAGAATCAACATTTGTATGCCCCACGTTCCCAATATTGCCACTATTGCGCCCACCAAACTGCAGATTTCTCTTTTTACTTAAAACCCGAGGAACGAATGTGTAAGAAGGGTTTACCATCACCAAACCATCGCTACGATCATTATTAGCAGATCTTGATGCGTGATGGGCGACAGCCCCTCTTCGCGCTCGCCAATCTGACTTTTGAGAGTCTGAAACCACAGTGCTAACCACTCCATTACTGGGCGATGGGTTTGAAGGGACGTTAAACCTCCTATTGTCACCAGATTTTGACATCAAATATTTAGAATCAACCAATGCGGACTCTTTTTTGTCAACAGACTTCGCAATTAAATGCGCATATTCGTAATAGAGCAAATTGGGATCGTTTCTATTGCTGATTCTTTGATGTATAAATGGAGCATCGCTCAAATTAATGCCTTGCAGTTTTGCCCATTTGGTAGAATGTCCCTCCATGGCGGAAATTGGCATACTCAATTGGCCAGTTTTAATGTACTCTTCTTCTATGTTTTTCTTAATCGCAGGAGAAGAAAATACCCTTAAAGCTGTATTTGCGGCTATGATGTGGCAAGATTGTAAGTCCATTTGTGTCGATGACCTTCTGCCACGATCGTCTATTTGTCTTGAGGGAACAACGATCAGCCAGCCAGCACTTTCCAAAGCCTGTCTCATTTCTAACCAACGAATATCCGTCCGCTCCATGGTTCCCAAATAGCTATCTCTGCCGATGTAAAGAATTTTTTGCCCACGATTGCAGCTAATAAAACCCGCTTCGGAATGATACGCACTACGATATCTTGGATCATGGCCTTTTCCATCAAAAATTACAAAATCCCTCAGCATAACTGTTGGCCTTGAATTGGGATTATCAGCTAGCAACCTATCTAACTGCGACACAACATCATTAGCTGCATCTGGCATCAATAAATGTGAAAAAATAATTTCATTAACCTTGTCACCCCCTGGATTTAACATCTCTTCATCCTCTATCCAGTATTGCATTCTGGTCATATAATAATTAGGAGGATGATTGTGGGTGGAATGAAATGTTTTTGTCAGCTCTTCTAGATCAGAATTTTGATCTACTAAATCATCTCTTGTTGGGCTATCTGGACGGTGCATGAGCAAATCTTGCTCATACTGAGTTAAGGATATTTTGCTTCTAATAAAGGTAAATTTTCGTCTGTTGTGTTGATTATCCATATTTGTTATATATAGCACAGTGTTCAGAATTAAGATTAATATGTTAAAAATATAAAACAAATCATTTGATAAAAATGCCACAAACACATATTGCTTTGCAACAACTCTATAATATTGAATTGTTACTATTGTTCATCACCCTATTAAAATGAGAAAACTTAATAAGTAAAAATATGGACAAGGACATCATCCCAAATACGGCAGTTAGAGACGACAGTCAGGTCAGATTAAATCCTCAAAACATAGACAAGCCGATAGCCAACAAGATTGACTGCGCAATCGAAGATATACATCGTCGAATAACCGCAAACAACAAAACTATTATGGGAGGTAAAAAGATCGATAGAGCTTATTGCGCTAAATCCGTTAGACAGGGATTAAACGAAGGCGGAATAGCGGTTCAACCAACTCAGCATGCCAAAGATTATGGGCAAATGTTAACCAACCAAGGAGCAAAAGCGATTGCCTTTCATAAAAAAGGTAATTCATTAAACAACAATGGATTGCCAAATAAATACACACCTAAAAAAGGCGATATTGTGATCATTGATGCTCATAAAAGCAATGAATCTGGCCATATGGCGATATTTGACGGAGAACATTGGATTTCAGATCGCGCCCATGGCACAAGTAGACACTGGGGAAGTGTCAATGTTTTATCATTGGAGCAAAAAGATCGCCCCCAATTTACTATTTACAGTTTTTTAAATTAATTTACTCAATTTTCAGTAGATAAAATTACGTATTCGAATTTAGCTAGGAAACAAAATGTACTCTATGGCATTCATGTAAAGAGATTTAAAACAGCGTCACAAACAAACACTATCTCCATCACAACAAAGGAAGCGGAATAACGTTAAACATTGTAAATTTTTGCAAATCCAAATTGTGATCAATGGAATCACTTACTGTAATTTTATTAATCTTGGATGTTGCAATTTTGTGAATACAATTTCCACTAAACACTCCATGGGTGGCATAAACAAAGACAGACCGAACCCCTTTTTCCAGCAATAACTTTGTTGCTTCAAGGATCGTTTCCCCACTATCTATCATATCGTCAATAATAATGGCTATTTTGCTTTCTATTCGCTGCGACAAATTCATTTGCAATTCGCTTTCTGTGCGACTTTTATTGATGGTTAAAACGTGAGGCATCGCATCAACAAAAAAATGCCCAAACCTCAAGAGCGATCCCCTATCTGGAAAAACAATGCAAACATCTTTTAACACAAAATTGTGAATAATATCTTGAACAAACAAAGGCATCATACTTAAATTTTGCACCCTCGCATTTAATAAAGACTGCATCTGCTGACTATGCCAATCATAGGTTAAAATTTCATCAACACCGCAATTGTTGATAATTTCAGCAACAACCTTGGAACCAAAAGACATTCGACCATCATATACATTGTCTTGTCTGGTATAGGGTAAAAAGGGGGCAACATAAGATATTTTATGTGCACAGTTTCTTTTTAGCACATCGCACAGTAATTGCAATTTTAATAAACCGTCATTAAACTGACCCAGAGCGAAACCATGAAAAATTGTTATTTTACGACCAGCAAGATCTTCTTGTAAGTAAAACTCAAACTCCCCACAGGGATAATTCTTGATTAAATATCGCAACTCTTGATGAATTGGAGCCAAAGATAGGTGGTAATTTAATTTTATACACCTTGCATCTTCCATGTGTTTGCTTTTAATAAAAGGTGCAAAATTTTAATTTATTTTAATCAAGTTCACCATTGGTCAAGCGATTGTAGCAATGTATTATTGCGCTCTTTTTGAACCAAGTTAATAATTGTGTTTTTGAAATTGACAAATATGTCAAGAAATATCTTACCTGCCCAACCACAAGGTCCCATTATAGTAGCTTTAACTGGAACAAAAATTCCTGCCAAAAAGTTAACCACTTCAAAAGCCTAGCTTTTGAACAACATATCACATGCTAATTTTATTGCCCAAATTTGACAAACAGCGATCAAGTGCCTCATCTATTTCGTTAGGATTAATTCTCTTAGTACGCAAGCCGACAGAGGCTTTTACTTGTGCTTTTTCGTTCCCCGTAAAAACACCATAACGCTGATAGTCCTTTTGCGCATAAGCACTAACAAAAACAAACAATTTCAAGTATTGATCCTTAAGTTCGGGTTGTTTATCACGCAAAGATATGGGTAATTTTGGCACAACACGACTATTAAAATCTTCTAATATATCAGTTATTAAGGCTGAAGCTTTTGTGTCTGATTTTGCGTTACCTAGTTTATCGAACAACAAATTACCCAAGCCTGCGTGCTTGTGTCCCAACTTCATAACTTGGGCCACCAAAGTCAGCATATCTTTGGAAATATTGGGCCATTCGGGCGATATAATACTAAGCAAATCTTTATTGTTTTGATTTAAATATTGCCCAGATGCGGTAGCAACACCCTTAAGCACTGTCGCATTAACCGCAGACATCCATGGTTTAGTCTGTGATGGATCTGTAGGATAATGCGGGCTTTCAATTCTGCGGCGAGTGCCGTTATCATTCAAAAATTGCATATAAAAACCCCCCCGCCCAGCTATCTGATTAGGACTATATACATTCGAAGAAGGGCCATCATGGTGTTTTGAATCTCCAGTAGTAGATTGTGGCGACGCATGAGTGGTTGTGGCGATTGGTTGCGACTTATAAACAATAAATTTTCTCTCCGGTAACACCTTAACAAGTTTTTCACTGGTACTCAGAATGGCTGGATACTTTTTGCACAAACCTGTGTAAAACTGATTAAATGCCACTAATGGCTCATGACCCTTTGGAAAAACATTAAATGTTTGCCCCATTTGCCCTAATTTACCACCAGAGTATGAAAAAATTACGCCAGTGGCAGAAGCCCTAACGTCTACAATAAGCTTAGTTGTGCCTTGGATTACTGGAAATTGAAAATATGGCGACTCATCGTCATTTTTTAAACCCACCGCACACTCAGAATCTATTGGCAAATAGGTGCCATAACTATTGTTCTTGTTGTATTGTTGAATAATCTTTGGATAAAAACAATTCACTATCTTGTTAACCTTAACATTAACATCTGTGATTTCTGGAGATTGTGTTAAGTCAATGGGACTTGTACTAATACCAGGAATCGAAACTTCTTTTATCACGTTCTCAACTGAATGCCCCGTTTGCACCACATCGCGCATTACGGCTCTATTTCTAATAATGGCATCAAAGTGTGCGGGGGGGAACAGGTTATAAGTGTAGGGGTCTTGCGATGTATTCATTTGCTTCCTTAATTCACTCTTACTGGCTCTATAACGCCCATCGGAACTCATATGTATGCCGACCCCCTCATTGGACTCAAAAGACCTTGGATCTCCCGAATTATTGGCAACCAAAACCATATCTTTGCATTCTGTGGGCAAAGCTTCGCCAACATCTTGCTTAGACGAGGTCAGGGTCACGCCACACGGAAAAAGCACTCTTGTGGCACTCTGAGAATTTGAATATCCGCTGGAAAAATTAACCCGCTTTACATTGGGAAATCGAGACATTAACTCCACATTTGAAAGAACTTTGTTCAAAGCTTCGCGATATATTTGTACTTGACGAGTCTTGTCTTTTGACCAAAAACCAACTCCAACAGGAAGAATCCTCAAATACGCATCACGCCCCTCCCTAAGTGCCGCATCCTCAGCAGCTTGAAACAGGAGAAGAATATTGTTGGCTGCCATATATTCCAGACCCTGCTCATCAACAAAATAATCATTAGTATAGTTTGGATTTTGAAGGTTTTGATAAAATGGAGTTGAGTAATCTCTTGGGGAATTAAAATAATTCTCTGGCAAACCATTTGCTATTGCCAAAAGACGCCTAAATTCTGCAGGATACCCATTGAAATATGTGGATGATTTTTGATGAAACAGAAGATGGGCATCTGCTCTAGGACTTTCCATTCTAGCGCCAAAAATGTCCGCTATATAAACAGGCTTTGGTTCTGGCAAAGCCTTTATGCCACCTTGCCTAAAGGGCACAATAGTGCCATCTGCTTCGGTTGTAGTTATGTTGGTTCTATGAAGATAGTGCAACAATTGAGCGAAGCAAAATTCCCAAGGCATAGCAATAAAACGATAGGGATTTTGACCCTTACAAACTTTTTCTTTAAATTGCTGCATTCCGTACCCGTCAAGCACCTGATTCCCCACCACTTTACTTGGACCAATATACCAGCGATCATTCCCACCAACTATTGTATGTGGACGCAAATGTAGCAACCTGGCGTTTATCTGGGCTTTGCTATGAGGATTGGTGCGCCAATCACCATATTTTGCCAACAACTCATTGGCTATCTCCCATTCGTCAGTATTTTGTTTGAATTTTTTCCTTATATATTCCAATAATTCACAGTGAGCAGTGAGTTGCCGTGGCGGAATTCTGTACTCCGTTGAACAACCTGCGGGCAATTCCGCAGCAAGTTGACTTTTTACAACTGAGTCAGTCCCAGCGGTTGTTGTGGGGCTGGACGAACTAATGCCAGAAGAGCCATGATCTCCCGTAACTGAAAGGGGAGTTGCGCTACCAGATGGCGTCGTGACAGATGATGGGTCTGGATTGCGCGACTTTGAACCCTTGTCAACCCGATTTGTTTTCTGTGAATTCAAGGCGACACTAGGGTCATATTGTTCATTCCATTCTTGTCGTTGTTCGGGAGATAAAATGTCAATTTGTTGCCCAGGAACATATTTCATAATTGGTTGATAGGCCAATCCAAACGTGTTGTAGGCAAGTTTGTGGCCTTCGTGGTCATAACACTCTCGCCCATTATTCGAATAAACTGTAGCTGGATCTTCGAATCTTATACCGTTGGGGTTGATCACATGAACCTGAAAACGATCTGGCAACATAACTATTTCGTCACATACTGGATATTTGCTACCATATTCATTGAGGTTAGTGTAATTTTTCAATTGAATATAAGGATGGCCATTTCTTTTAATCCCAACGCCAATTACATCGCCTTGATTCACTGCAACATAATCACCAAGCTTGCTTGCTCCATAATTACTGACTATGGTTGCGATATTGGTTCTTAGTGCATTCAAAGCCCTAGAATTGCCTTCATAATTGGCAATCCAATAAATCATTTCGTCTCTTGCATGTATATATGGACTATTGGAAACCCATGTTTGTTCGATATTGCTCCATTTCTTAATGTTTTCGCCTTGCAGATTTTCATAAAGTCGCAATGAGTAAAATTTTGACCAATAATTGCTAGCAAATTCTCTAGCCTGTGTGGTGTTAAGTGCCTCAATTCGATTGACGATCTCTTCCCTCAATATCACATTGAAGATGCGCCTCTGTTCTGGACTGTATTTACTCATCAGATTGTCATAACCAACCATTGGGTTTTTCACCTGGCTGCCCCATAAATACAACAAGGCATCTTGGAGTTGCTTAAAATCCCAACCATCAGGCAAAAAATTATTATTCGCTATAACCTGCTTGAAATTATCAGCACCTCTTGTTATTTCATTTTCAATATTAGATTTAGGTTCGGTACCAGGCAAACCGAAACTCTCCAGAGAATTCGTTACCTGCTTGTTATATTTATTTTGTTTAATAAAATTGACTATTTTATCGGTACCAGAAATAACCTTGATTTGAGAATCTTCAGTAATAATATAGAGCTTAAAGTGTGGGAAATCGTTAAATATCCGCACCAAACGCTGTATCTCTTCTGCATCTTGAATGGGAATTGAACCTTTAACTCTGGCATCTATTAATAGAGAGGCAACGGGATGTTCCGGTACAGATTTTAACTTTTTACCAGGCTTTGCAGCTCTTTGAATTGACACCTCATGATATCGCTGAGCTTCCTTGGTGCCATGTGTTGTTAGATTTTTTCTTATCAAATCCCACGATGGAACTGTATAGGGAATGTTTTTTTCCCAATCAAACAAAGACACATCTGGCACTATATCGTTCATCCCTCCCCTACCCCCCCATTCGGCACGACACGGGGTTTCTGGGTGTATACCTGGGTGACGAGCGCGTTCTGGGGCAAGCTTTTCAAGCACTCGATAGGGACGCAACTCGTGCACCCTAGAGCCAGTATTCTTAGCTTTAAGTTCTGCAGCTACTAAATGAGATGCATCTGGGTCCATTACAAAACAGAGCGCTCTATTTTTAAAGAGAGATGGAATACTTTTGTTATTTATCAGGGTGCAACTAGTGACCTTTTTTCCCACTCTGTCATCTTGAGGCCAAAAATTCCCTAAAATACCTTCTATCTCGGCAGCGCTTGATCTGGCAGAAATCAACAAATCACGCTCAGGATACCCCGCTGGTAGGCCATCTTTGTACTCTTTTGGCAATGGATATTTCCAAACTACCTTGCTTGCATCTGTGCCCTCAAACATATATTTGATCAATAAAGCTCCTTTTTTCTGATAAAAACATTAAATAATTTAAAAATCAAGTCAAACCAACGCCACTCTTAAATCCCTATTATAATTTAATAAACACGCTGCAGCTTAAAACTTGATTGCAATTAAATTTGACCGCTTATCTTAAGTATCAAAGTTAACAACTCTTCATTATATGACCAATGAGAATAAGCAGCAACTAATAATCCTAACCGGCACATCTAGTACAGGCAAAACCTCGCTTGGCAAAGTTCTACAGCGTAAAATGGGGGATGGAACATTGTTTTTTGAAAGCGATGCATACCTATCGATGTTAGGGGATAAGTTCAGCCACTTTAGCATAAATTCAACCGAACCAAATGAAGTTTTGTATGTAAAGCAATTGCCCGATCAAAGCTATGAAGTGGTGAGTGGCGAATTATGTCATCGGCTCGACGCCACCGTTATTAAAGCGGTTGAAATGCTGCTAGCTAGTGGTTTTAATGTGGTTTTAGATTCCCTAATGAGTGATCAAACAACACTGCAACACTATAAAGATTTGCCTTACAATATATTGTCGGTTTACCTTTTTGCCGACTCTGAACTTATAGCAAAACGTGAAATTGATCGTGGCGATAGAATTCCCAACTCATCACAAAATTGGCTAAAAAGATTTACCTGCCAAAATGAATGCGACTTGCTGATTGATACTGGTAAAATCAGCATAGAAGCAGCGTGTGATTTGGTTTTAAATAAAATAATTAAATCTTAGATACTTAAAATATCACTTAATCCTTTGTTAAACATATAAACAAGTTCAGTGAGTAGATAAGTTAGTCTATGGTTAATTCCCTATTAATATGTATTATATACTTTATACTAACTGCTAATTGACATTAGAGGTTAATATTGGTTAGTATTTACTAATTATTAGTATATAATATATCGGAGGCATGATTCATGAAGAATTAGAAAAAAGGCCGGATTTACGCCTAAAATTAATGCAACAATCTGGAATTAAGGGTATTAAACACGAAAACATTATACCAATTGAAACAGGTAGTAGAGGATATTGCTATATAATCAAAAACACAGCGCAAGGGGACATTCTTTGTAAAATTGATGACGAAACGGGCGCTAAAAAATTCCCCGCACGTTATAAAGGAGTTAACCTAAAAAGACAGGAAGAATCTACACGTTTTCAACAAAGCTTGGCTGAAGCAAATTACCCAGATACCACCGCCCCTTATGTATTTGAAATGCCAGATGGTCAGTTAATAACTAATATAGAAAGCAGATTAACAAACTATGAAATGCCCAAAGATTTGGTAGGCAAACAAATGTTTTTTATGGAAAAGGTTAAAGGAAAACATTTGGACCCTAAGCCAGAATATAAGCAACCTTGGGAAAAGTTTTATATGAAGCTTTATGAAGGTAATAGAATAGAGCAAATGATGGGCAGCGTTGCCAATATGCACGATTTAGGAGAGAGTTTTGACCCTAGCAATATATCTGCCTATTTAGTTTTTGACATACCTGAATATAAACAGGCCATGCATAAGTTATCAAGCGCTATAGGAAAAAAAGTAGAAGATATTGATAAAACTAAAAATTTCCATATCAAGGCTACCCCTTTTGCAGATAGAGTAATACCACATCGCAATAACTTGATTCAAGACTGTAAATCGATTTTAAAAAACGCCGGCATAGCTGTAGTTCCCAGCAATGAACCTGAAAAGGAAATTCTTTCTATCCAATTAGGAGTATGTCAATATTTGAAAGAAAAATATGGCATTGAAACGGATCTCAAAAAGCTGGATCAAATACGTTACAAAAACGAGGAAGTGTCTCAAAAAGATATATTATTGGTGCAAAAAGCGCTCTTTCTTCAAACATTACAAAATAGCCTTGATACTAAAGCCTTTAGAAATATATTGGGTCACATATCAACTATGGAAAAAGAATGGTCAGAAATATCCTCTTTACCTAACACCTTTACTCATAATGACGTTCACCCTATGAATTTTATGTTTTCAGAAGATGGTAAAAAAACATACATGATTGATTTTGCTAAGAGCGGTTATAATAAGAGAATAATGGATTTGGGGTTTGTCATTACTACCAATAACAATCCTTCAGAAGAAGCCATTAAAGCTATGATCAACGGTTATCGCTTAAAAGGTAATGGTCATATCTCTGAAAAAGAATTGGAAAGACTTTATGATGTATGGAAAGCGGTAGAAATTACAGCCCTTACTAGAGAGTTGGAAGATATAAATTACATTATGGCTACTAAAGATTATTCATTAGTAAAAACTAGCTTTGATGTTAAAGAGCATAGCGAAAAGCTAGATAAATTAGCAGTGCAATCGTCTAACAATCAAGTGCCAAGAATTTTTAAAGATTCACAAAACGAATTATTAGACGGATTGGACTTGCAGGATAAAAGACCTGTTAATTTTAGCTATAGGAATGCTAATAGATTAGCCCGTAATACTCGATCAACTTCTTTATCTAATTTTACTTTATAACATGTTTGCTGCACTTTTGGCTTCGAATGTGACTTTGGATTTAATCTTTGATCTTGATGACACTTTAGTATCCATGGGTAACAGTTTAAGTATCTCCATGTGTGCAACTATTTCACATTACTCTAAAGAATCCTGTAACGACACTTTACTCGCTACAGAGCGTCCCAAAGAGCCAGATAGGGATCATGTGGTTTTTATGTATCGCTATTTAAATAATAAAGGAATTAAAGTAACCGACAAAGAAGTAAGAGAAATGTTTGCGCAAAAGTATCTAGAAGTAGCTAAAAATGAGGAAGGATTACTTGTAGATATAGACACATTGAAAGAATTAGGAAAGCGGAACAATATATTTATATTAACCGATAGAGAAAGAAGGTTTTACGATCCTATCTGGAAAGATTCTTTTAAAGATCACCTCAAGGGTATAGTTTGCTTTGGTGATCTAGCTGTTAACGCCAGAAAGCCCGATCCAGCTAATTTGAATCAGTTAATTAAAGATTATAAAATACAGCGCCCTGTTTACATTGGTAATGACGAAAAAGATATGCAGCTAACCAAAAATGCCAGTATCATTGGCATTGGTGTTACAACTAATAGAACTGAAAAGGAATTAAGAGATGCGGGCGCAGCCTATATAATATCATCGGTTAATGAGTTGCCAGCTTTGCTTAAAACATCGCAAGCGCAAAAACAATTTGAGGGTTTAACAGCCTCTATATAAGCTTTTAATAGGATCTTGTTATCTTTTCATGGTTAATATTAAAAGAAAAATTAAGCAATACTTGTGAAATTGCTTTAATTATTATAATTATCATAGGGATGCTTTGTTCAACCTTTCCTGAATCCAAGGATATATTATTCAAGTCCATGCAGTGTTTATTTAGTTTTACATTCATATTCATAGTATTGATATTTGCTTTTAATCAGCATGGCTTGACATATCCTTATGGCAACTTACCACTTAACAAAGAAGAACTAAAAAAATTAAGGCAAATATTCTAGAAGACGAGAGAAAATCTGGATCGAGAGATGATTTTATGAAAGAAGAAAAGAGCTTCTTTCTACTCATCATCTGTACCATAAACCGCAAACTGAAGCGGAAATAGTATTGGATAAATTAATGGAAGGTAATACTGGAATTTTTTTATTTAATAAAGATTTTGTAAAGGGGGAGACTTCTTGTGATATAGAGGACAGAAAGTTTTTAACCGATAACCTTATAGAATCTATCCATAAAAGTGCTGCACGATATTGCTTAAATAATAACGATGATGATAAGTATTGTTTAAGCAATAAGAGTGAAGGATATAACTTTTTCACTTGTTCTGATGGGATAGATTATGATCCTGAAGTTGTATATTATTATCACACTATACATGAAAGCGAAAATGAAGCCATAATAAGTGTTACCATGCGATGGCTTCATCCTTTATACAAACGTCGCATGGTTAAAGAAAGTGGCAAATGGAAACTTGATGCTGTTGATTGTGGTAGAGGTTGGAATAAGTTGCCTTTTGGAATGGAATAAATGAAGTAGTAAGTAGTTAGTTCATCAATGCATCTTTTTA
>JACCDU010768779.1_pt1 | contig 11834 bp, 7 predicted proteins | sample 7446081 | NCBI WGS metagenome assembly JACCDU01 (sample SAMN15323447, study PRJNA562643) | freshwater metagenome | isolation source: river surface water | place: USA:Blue River Watershed | collected 2017-08-17 | reverse complement strand
ATAATTAATATGTGGCTTTTGGCCCGCAATCACTTCCGCTACTAATGTTCCTTCTTCCTCCGCTTTGTGTGCAAGCATCGCTCCACGAACGACATCACCAATTGCATATATTCCCGGAACAGAAGTTTGTAAAGTATGCTCATCCACCGCGATCCGACCACGCTCATCGGCTGTTAATCCAGCAGCTGCTAAGTTTAATCCGTCGGTATATGGGCGCCGACCGATACATACCAAACAATAATCTCCTTTAATTTCCACATCTTTACCCGAAGCGTCTTGTGCTTTCACAGTCACTTCCTTGCCTTTTACAGCAGCAGAAGTTACTTTATGCGACAAGTAAAAATCAGCACTTAATTTGGCAATAGATTTCTGCAATTCCTTGCCCATCGTCTTATCCATCGTTGGGATCATGCTATCCGCAAATTCCACAAAGGAAACTTTCGACCCCAAGCGAGCATAAACAGATCCTAATTCCGCACCAATTACCCCAGCACCAATCACGATCAAATGCTTCGGAATTTCCTTCATTTTCAAGGCTTCCGTCGAGGTAATAATACGCTCCTTATCCACCGGAATGAAAGGCAGGATCGTTGGCTTAGAACCTGTCGCAATGACAATGTTCTTACCTGAAATCACTTCTGAAGAACCATCCTCTTTGGTAATCTTAACCGTTTTCGCAGAGTCAAACGAGCCCAAACCATGAAAGCTTGTAATCTTGTTTTTCTTCATCAAATAGGCAATACCTGCATTCAAATTTGAAACGACACCCGCTTTACGCTTGATCATTTGGTCCAAATTTACTTTTGGTTTTGCAATCTCAATTCCATGTTCTTGGAAACTGTGCACCGCATTGTGATAATGCTCCGAGGAGTCCAACAAGGCTTTAGAAGGAATACATCCTACATTCAAACAAGTTCCACCCATCACGGCATATTTCTCCACGATAGCTACTTTGAAACCCAATTGGGCCGAACGGATTGCCGAAACATATCCACCAGGACCCGAACCAATTACGATAACATCAAATTCTTGCATATTGCGATTGAAAACGAATAGGCCCCGCAAGGCCTATTCTGGTAATTAAATATCTAATAATAAACGAGCTGGATCTTCCAATAGTTGCTTTAAGCGAACTAAGAAACTTACAGACTCCCGGCCATCGATGATGCGGTGATCATATGATAAGGCCAAATACATAATAGGACGAACAACGATTTGACCGTCAACGACCACCGCGCGCTCTACGATATTATGCATACCTAAGATCGCGACTTGCGGCGCATTGATAATCGGCGTCGAAAGCATCGAACCAAATACCCCACCATTCGTGATCGTAAATGTTCCGCCGCTCATTTCATCCAATGTCAACTTGTTCTCACGTGCTTTTCCTGCCAAACGAACCACTTCAGATTCAATGCCTGCCAGAGATAAGTTCTCTGCCGACCGAATCACCGGTACCACTAAACCTTTCGGTGCAGAAACAGCAATGGAAATATCACAGTAATCATGGAATACGATTTCGTCTCCATCGATTTTCGCGTTAACCGAAGGATATTCCTTCAAGGCCACACAAACTGCTTTCGTGAAGAAGGACATAAAGCCTAAGCCCACGCCATGCTTCTCCTTGAATTTATCCTTGTATTTTCCACGTAAATCCATGACCGGTTTCATGTCAACTTCATTGAAAGTTGTCAACATCGCCGTTTCATTTTTCACAGCGACCAATCGACGGGCAACTGTTTTACGCAATGAACTCATTTTTTCCCGACGCGTACCACCTTGTGCAACCGCAGCTACTGCTGCTGGCGCTGATGCCGCTGGAGCTGATGCCGCTGGTTTCGAAGCAGACAATGCATCTTCTTTTGTAATACGTCCACCTACACCCGAACCCGCAACCGAAGCCGCTGCAATTCCTTTTTCATCTAAAATCTTGGCTGCTGCTGGAGATGGATGACCTGCTGCATAATTAGCGTCTGCAGATGCAGAAGCTACAGGAGCCGCTGCGGGTGCTGCTGCCGGAGCCGCCGCAACTGAACCACCTACGGAGATTTTGGCCAACAAACCTCCAATTGGAACCACAGAACCAGGCTGTGCAATGACTTCTAAAACACCTGCGGATTCCGCTGGCAATTCGAAGGTCGCTTTATCTGACTCTAATTCACAAAGCACTTCATCTAAGGTAACTACATCACCTGTTTTCTTATTCCAAACCGAAACGGTTACTTCTGAGATCGACTCACCTACCGCAGGAACCTTAACTTCCAACACGGTCGTTGGACCTGCTGGAGCTGGAGCTGGAGCCGCCGCTGGTGCTGGTGTCGCTGCTGGAGCTGCATCTGCCACGGTCACGGATGCTGTAGCACCGCCCGCCTCAATCGTGCAAATAATCGCACCGATCGGCAAAACATCTCCTTCTTTTGCAACAATGTGCAAAATACCCTCAGCCTCGGCTGGCAATTCAAATGTTGCTTTATCCGACTCTAATTCGCATAAAACCTCATCCAATTTCACGTGATCGCCTTCTTTCTTGTTCCAAGTGGCAACCGTTACTTCCGTGATTGACTCGCCCACTGCGGGCACTTTCATTTCTATAGCCATAATATTCGATTATTCAAATGCTCTATTTATCAATGCTGCTTGCTCTTCACCATGCACCTTCAAGAATCCAGTCGCCGGTGAGGCCGATTTCTTGCGTGCGATTAATTTACTGAAACGTGACCAACCAAATTCACGGATCACATAAGACCAATAACCCATGTTTTCCGGCTCTTCTTGTACGAAGAATACTTCAGCTGATTTATATTTAGCTAATTCAGCTTCTACTTGCTTTGTTGGGAAAGGATGTAATTGTTCCAAACGAATAATGGCAACATCCTTACGCTTATCTTTTTCTTGGCGATCAAAAAGATCAAAATATACCTTTCCGGAACAGATCAATACGCGTTTTACTTTCGCTTTGTCAGCATATTCATCCCCAATTACTTCTTGGAAAGAACCCTTCGTAAAAGCATCGATTTTCGAAACCACTTTTGGATGACGGAAAATTGATTTTGGCGACATCACCACCAAAGGCTTACGGAATTCCCACGTTAATTGTCGGCGCAAGGCATGGAAAATATTCGCTGGCGTTGTCAAATTCGCAATCACCATGTTGTTCTCCGCAGCTAATTGCAAGAAACGCTCTGGACGGGCATTTGAGTGCTCCGGTCCTTGTCCTTCATAGCCATGTGGCAATAACATAACTAATCCATTTTGTGTCCCCCACTTCGATTCGTGTGAAGAAACAAACTGATCGATCATTGTCTGAGCGCCGTTGGCAAAATCACCAAATTGGGCCTCCCAGATGACCAAGGCATTCGGATTTGCTAAGGCATAACCAAATTCATATCCCAAAACGCCATATTCCGACAATAAGGAGTTATAGATTTGAGCCTCTTCCTGCTCGTCGGAAATATGATTTAACGAGCTGTAATTCTCATTCGTATTTGCATCATGTAAGACTGCGTGGCGGTGTGAAAACGTTCCACGCTGCACATCTTGACCCGACAAACGTACAGCTTTGCCCTCCACTAATAGAGAGCCATAAGCAAGTAACTCGGCCGTTGCCCAGTTTATTTCTCCTTTATCGAAGAATACCTTGCGATCGGCTATCACCTTTTCAATTTGCTTTAAGGCAACAAAGCCTTTTGGCAAGGTCGTAATTGCTTGGGCAACCTGATCAACTGTTGCTTGTGAAATAGCCGTATTAGGCGATTTTTCGAAGTCTTTATCGGTTGAGTAGCGCAAGGCAGACCAGGCATTATCCAGTTTCAACGGAATATACGGAGGGCGAACTTTTTGTTTGACCAAATCCAAACGCGCTTGTAATTCCGCTTTGAATTCAGCATCCATTTGCTCGGCTAATTTCGCCTCAATTTCCCCCTGCTTAATTAATTTCTGTGTGTAGATCTCACGCGGATTGGGGTGATTCGTAATGTTCGCGTAAAGCGTTGGTTGTGTAAAACGCGGCTCATCCGATTCGTTGTGGCCATTGCGACGGTAACAAACCATATCCACAAACACATCTCGGCCAAATTCCTGACGGAATTCAGCTGCAATACGTGAGACAAAAACGACTGCCTCCGGATCATCCCCATTCACATGGAATACGGGAGCATCTATAATCTTTGCCACATCCGTGCAATAAATTGCCGATCGAGCATCTTCGAAATCCGTTGTAAAACCAACTTGGTTATTGATCACAAAGTGTATGGTTCCTCCGGTTGAGTAACCCTTCAACTTCGCCATTTGCGTCACTTCATAAACGATGCCTTGACCGGCTACTGCCGCATCTCCGTGAATCAAAATTGGCATTACTTTCGAATAATCACCATCAAATTGTGCATCAGCACTCGCCCGACAAAACCCTTCTACCAACGGATTAACCGCCTCTAGGTGAGATGGGTTTGGCGCTAATTTCAACGAGATCTCACTGCCATTGGGCGAAATGTGTTTCGATGAATAGCCTAAATGGTATTTCACATCACCATCGCCATGAATTTCATCTGGCACATTTCCTTCAAAACCATCAAAGATTGCTTCGTATGATTTGTGCATGATATTCGCCAAAACGTTCAATCGTCCTCGGTGTGCCATACCAATCATAGCTTCTTTCACACCTAGATCAGCCGATGTATTTATTATCGCATCTAAACCCGCGATAGTAGATTCTCCACCCTCAAGACCAAAACGCTTTTGGCCTAAATATTTAGTACCTAAGAAATTTTCGAAAACAACGGCTTCGTTTAATTTCTGAAGAATATGTTTTTTCTTTTCAATCGGAGGATTGAAAGACAATGCCTCTTTTTCAATTTTATTACGCAACCACTCTTTCGTTGCTACTTCTCGGATATATGAATATTCAAAACCAATTGTTCCCGCATAAATTTTATGCAAAGCAGCTTGAATTTGACGTAAGGTTGCTGGGCCGATTCCCAAGAAAACACCTGCCTGAAACACGGTATCTAAATCCGCATCCGAAAGCGCGTAATCTGTCAAACCCAAACGAGGCTGACGATCCTTGCGCGCACGAACTGGGTTCGTATTTGACAACAAGTGTCCACGTGAACGAAATGCTTTGATGAGTGAGATAACAGCCATTTCCTTTTGAACATGTGCAGAATCTGCAGCATTGCCCATAGGCGCATCTGTTAACCAAGTTTGTGAAAAATCGAATCCCTTAAAGAAATCTCTCCAAGAGCTATCTACGGAATTAGGGTCTTGTTTGTATGCATCGTACAAGTCAGCGATGACTTGCGTATCAGCATTGGCAACGTAGGAAAATGGATCCATAATGTAAAATTCTAGCCGTCGGCTAGAAATAGTTTCAAACGTTATTGTTTTGGTTTAGGTAAATTTAATTCTCACGAAAAAAATCCTCGCAATTTAATATACTATCAGCAATAAAACCCAACAATTCGCAGGTTTTTATACCAATAAAGGCACAAATTTCTTCGGAAAAAATCCTATTTATTCGTGTCTGAAATAAATCTTTATTTATTCCAATTATATCCTACCAAAGTCAAAAAAATCCAACAATTACTCAGGGTCTAAATTGAGCAATCTTCCCATTTCCCAAATCAACTTCATAGCGAATAAATAATTGATGAAATCCTGCTCGTTCTGTCGTGACACTTGAACCAAAACCAGCCGGATAAAACAGAGCCGATTCCCCTAAAAAATCATAGGCGTATCCGACCCGAAAATTCTTACCAAGCGCTGCCTCCAAACTTCCAAGCAAGGATTTAGAACCCAGTTCAGAGCCTGTGGCCTGATACCAAATCCCAGCACCAAGCTTTTCCTTCCACCAAAAAACGGCATAATAATCCGCTTGCATCGCTTGTTGCTGATTTCGAATGACAGTACCTAGCTTCAAGGCATGTTGAGAAAAATGCAACGTATATTGGCCTGTTAAATAGTTTGGCCGATTTATTGACCCATAACTCGATTCAAAGGAATTGGCGGGGGAGCTAAAACCCAATTGGAAATCACCTCGTTCATACTGTAGACCCCAACCATAGTGACCTCCAAATACACTTGTTCCCGTTTTCCCAATGATGGGATACTGATTAATACCCAGCTGAAAGCCCATTCGAAAATGATTTCCCCTTCCCCATGTGAAATGTTTAGCACCAAGCGCAGCTAAGCCAAGATTCGCAGCAATTCCGCCAGAAGCCAAGGAATACGATTGATCTGTATTATAGGCCAAAAAGCCGATGCCCCCCTTTTCTGTTGCAATGGGCATATCAAAACTAAAATACTGCTGAGAAGACGCTGTATTCGTAATCCCTCCTTGAAACAAAGGCTTTTTTCGGTAGATGCCCGTCATGGATGCTACCCCCTTTGCACCGGACAAAGCAGGATTTATCCCTAAAGACATAAAGGGATATACCATGCGCAAGGATTCTTGTTGGCCTAAAAGCGAAAAGCTGACAAAAAAAAGTCCCAATAATTTTTTCACAGATTAAAAAAGGAAAAGAGAAATAATCCTGAGAAAATGATCGCTAAAATGAGCTCCTGTAAAAAGAGAGTTAATAGAAAGCGTGGAATGGCCTTCATTACACTTAAATGATAATAATTTCTAAATGCAATAAAATAATAGCCAAACCAAACAAAATATAAATTGGACAATGAAGCCTCCAACCATGACCATTGGACAATTTCTTGAATCAAATTCAAACATGCTAGACCGAATAGAAAAATAAAATAACTGCTGGCTACATGCAAAATAAAAATCCCATGGTGCATGTAAAACCAATCCCGCTTTTTACGAAAAACTAATTGTAGCACCCAGGCAAGTAAAGGCAATGCGAAAAAAAGCAAGGTCGACGTTTTGTGCAACATCGAATCCAACAAGGCCGCCCAAAGGTCCTCGGATTGTGTATATTCCCCTCCAACCTGGTAGAAATAGCGAATTAACTTCTGTTCTGTATCTGAATCGCGTTGCTCCATTGGCTTTTTATTCTGTGCCACTAGATATGCATCATAGGTTAAGGGCCGATTTTCCTTATTGGAATCGTCTACCATTCGGATGACAATTGACTCTAATAATTTGTTTTTATGCTCGACTTGGCCCTTAGCATTTACCCTTTCAAGCTTCTTATCGAGGGGTTGAAATAGATAAAACAAGCTTAAAAAAAAGAAAGCTGAGGTAAACAAATAGAATCGTATGGGATGAATATATGAAACCCGTTTCCCCGAGATATACTCCTGAGTCAAAAAACCGGGTTTTAAAAACAAGAGTCGAAGGGTAGAGAAAAACTTTCCATCATAGTGCAATAAATCTTCAATAAAATGAACCAGCAATGACAAAAAACTTTCAATGGGTTCCTTATTCTCTTGTCCACAATGGGCACAAAAACGGGCCTGCACTTTTTCTCCACAATTGAGGCAATTATCTTCTTGACGTAATTTTGAGCTTGACATATAATTCTGACAAAGTGGCACCTCGCGTTGGCTTGGAGTTAAAATTGTTATAGGGTAATCAAATTTAGGATTATTAATTTCAAAAAACATGAAAGAAACAGGTAACATCTCCATTCACACCGAGAACATTTTCCCGATCATCAAAAAATTTCTCTATTCGGACCACGAGATTTTCCTTCGTGAGTTGGTATCCAATGCAGTAGACGCCACCCAAAAAATCAAACGTTTGAGCTCAATTGGTGAGTATAATGGAGATTTGGGTGATTTAAAAGTGCAAGTTAGCTTCGATAAAGAAAAGAAAACCATCACTATTTCCGACAATGGATTAGGGATGACTGCCGAAGAAATAAAAAAATACATCAATCAAATTGCCTTTTCAGGCGCTACTGAATTTGTTGAGAAATATAAAGATCAGGGTGATGACAAAGGGATCATCGGTCATTTTGGCTTAGGATTCTATTCAGCCTTTATGGTGGCCAAAGAAGTAGAAATCATTTCCAAATCTTATCAAGAGGGATCCGAAGCAGCTCGTTGGATCTGTGATGGATCAACCGAATACTCCATTAGTTCAGCAAAGAAAAAAACGCGAGGAACTGATATTATTTTACATATCGCCGAGGACTCGGAAGAATTTTTGGAAGAATACCGACTGAAATCCATTTTGGAAAAGTATGGTAAATTCCTTCCTATGCCGATTGAATTTCAAGAGAAAATCATCAATAACCCGAATCCGATTTGGACAAAATCACCTTCAGATTTAACGGATGAAGATTACTTGCAATTCTATGATGAATTGTACCCCATGCAAGAAAAACCCTTGTTTTGGATTCACTTGAATGTAGACTATCCGTTTAACCTAACTGGAATTTTGTACTTCCCGAAAGTGAAGAATGAGATGCAATTGCAACGCGAAAAAATTCAGTTGTATAGCAGACAAGTGTTCATCACCGACGAAGTCAAAGACATCGTTCCGGAATTCCTAATGTTGTTACACGGAGTAATTGATTCACCGGATATTCCCTTGAACGTTTCTCGATCGTTCTTGCAGGCAGATTCTAATGTGAAGAAGATCAATAGCTATATCACGAAAAAGGTTGCTGATAAATTGGCCGAATTATATAGATCAGACCGACCAGCCTTTGAGGAAAAATTTGCTAACATCGGCTTGTTCATCAAATATGGTATGATTTCTGATGAGAAATTCATGGAACGTGCCAAAGATTTTTGCTTGGTTCAAGATACGAATGGCAAATATTTCACGTTAGACGAATACGCTGAAGAAGTTCAAGCTGCACAAACGGATAAAGATGGCAATAAAGTCTATCTCTATACGACTGATGAACAGCAGCAAGATGCCTTTATTCAATCCGCCAAACAAAAGAATTATTCCGTTTTACGACTTGATTCATTAATTGACAGTCATTTTATTCAAGCCATGGAAGCGAAATTGGAGAAAACCCAATGGAAGCGCGTGGATGCTGATCGGATAGACAAATTAATTGACACGGGAATAAACCTTGAAGCGGTTCTTAGTGACACTCAAAAAGAAAGTGTTAAAAAGGTCTTCGAAGAAACCCTGAATGATAAGCAAAAAGTCGTAGCTGTTGAAGCCATGTCACCAGACGAATTACCAGCTATCGTAACGCAGAACGAGTTTATGCGCCGCATGAGCGAAATGTCTAAGAATGGAGGAGGAATGGGGATGTTTGGAGCAATGCCAACTACCTATAACATTACGGTCAATGCAAATCACCCTTTGATTGGAAAATTAGCAGGCCTAGCCTCAGAAGAGGAACAAAAAGCGTTAGCTAAGCAAATATCAGATTTGGCATTGTTATCACAGAATTTGTTGACAGGTGCTGATTTGACTGCGTTTATTAAGCGGACGATTGCGAATCAATAATTAGAGACTTGATACTTCAAGAGCCCCAGACTAAAGTCTGGGGTTATTAAAATTCTTTTATAACCCTAGGCTTTAGCCTAGGGAACAGACGCGAAGTATCGCGACTCTACAGAACCTGGGTGGGCTTCCATCCAGGTTTTTTACATCCCTTTCCGAACAATGATTTTTTTGGTGGCTACCGAACGGCCATCAATCATTAATTGGTATAAATACATCCCTGAGGAAAAATCCCGCAAGGAAATTCGTAATGATTTTTGGTCGCGATCTAAGGCAAATTCCTTCACTTGTTCTCCCAATACATTGTAAAATCCTAATCGTAATTCTTGATTTCCAATGACCTGATAATCGATATCCAAAAAATCACTCGCTGGATTGGGATAAGCATGTGAGACTTGGATCCGGTCGTTATAAAATAAATAATTCGCATTATTGCTGTTCTCTTCGACCAATTTACGTTCCGGAAGCTGCCCAACGATGGTTGTCGAGTTAGATTTGGCAAAACTAGACTTCATGAATTGTGCTACATAAGAATTTTGCTTCAAATCAAGATTGGTCTGTAAGGCGGCATTTACATGAAAAGACCGCTTAGCTAATAAAATTGGCAAATTTACTCGCTGTGAAGTTCGTTGAATCGTTAATCGAGATTTCGATTTTGCTTCGTTCTGTGCAAGCATGCCTACTGGACTTAGAGAGGCCAAGAGCAAAGCAAGGAAGAACAGGTTACGTATAGATTGAAGCATAGTAAAATCGAATGCTCAAAGGTAATTCTTTGTTGCATAGAATTAGCGCAACAATCGGTGAACGGTCAAAATCCTATGACAAAATGCCAAATTTTAAGGTTTTTTAACAGAGTTAAGCGGATTCACGCGCTCCAAAATCATGGGCAAGGTAATTTTCTCTTTTGATCGCCAATTGAATCCATCTAAAAACTCCAACTCTTCCTTCCACTCTTTGGGCGGGATAAACTTGGCATCAGGTTTGGTGATAAACGAAATCTTATGGATTTTATTTTCCTGAAAAAAGAGATTCATCCGACTGCATTCGACGCGATTCAAACCCGTAGTATTTTTCTTGTCGTCCACAACGTAATAGACACTCTCCCCATTCCCCTCAACTTGTACTTTCTTTAATCGGGAGTCATCTTCAAAGTAAACCCACATTTTTCTACCCTTGATTTGATTGTAATGCGCTGCGGAATCTTTGGAAATAACAAAAGAATGCCCTCTTAAACGCATCTCGCGCATTTTCTGATTCGATAAATACATGGAAACAGAATCCGCTTGCAGTTGCGATTCGTTCGTCCACAGCAGGGGCTTTTGGTAAAAATGAATAACTGAATCCTTTGTATCATATCCCAGCGAATCACATTTGCCTGAGAAGTCCGATTTATAAATTAGCACATGGTGATAAGCGAATAATTTACGCGTAGAATCCGTTTTATTTTGCAACGAAACCAAGGTATCCGCGGTCAAATACAAGGTATCTTTTTCTCCAATATTTCGCATTAAGGCATGTCCAAACACCCGCGTAATGCCTGTTTTTCCCGCATACCGACCATGATCGCCGGTCAAAATCACCTTCTGTTTTTGACTTAAAAATTCCACTCGGCCGCGCGCAACGCCAATCTGGGTTGGACTGTCATAAAACAAGGTATCTGCGGATAGTATATATTCATCCGTTTTGGCAGTGGACCTCCCCGTAAAATTCGAGACTTTCGTTTGCGTATTATAAAAGCCCGCACGCGTCAGGACAGTATCCTTTTTCGTGATAATTTCCGTAGGAGCGATAAAATAGGCCTCCTTGGATGCCGTATTATATTTAAGCGAATCCGCCTGTAATTTACCTCCCTCTTTATCCAAAACGCGTACCTTCTCCTTGAAAAGAAAATTTTTCGTTACCGTATTATAAAAGCCTTCCTTACTCGATAAAGTAGATTTTTTATCTACAATTTTTGCTCCCGAATGATAAATGGCCATGCGAGAATTCAAATCATAATCCAATTTATTCGTCGTCAGAATGATGGTATGATCATCCAACTTAACCTTGCCCGAGATATACGCTTGCCTGCTGTCACCTATATAAACAGCCGTATCCCCCGTGATGGTTACCGTATCCGCTTGAATGATTTTCACATGTCCGTAGGCTTCTACATTATTGGTCGAGCTATTTAAAACGGCTTGATCACAGGCCAACGTAGTCGTTCCCTGACGTAGAAAGACCCGGCCAATCAAGGTTTTTCGCATGATCAAATCCTGTTGGATTCCATTGAGACTGTCGGCACGAATGACCTCCAACTGGCTTTGTGCAAGCAAGCAAGCGGGCAACATCAAAAAGAAAAAAAGGAATAATCCGTATTTTTGCCGCATGTTCATCGCGAATCGTTAATTTCGCATCATCAATTGAACGCGCAATTTACCAATTTTATGCTGGAAGATTTCATCCATTTTATCCAAAAAGAGAATTTATT
>JACCDU010123328.1_pt1 | contig 11834 bp, 6 predicted proteins | sample 7446081 | NCBI WGS metagenome assembly JACCDU01 (sample SAMN15323447, study PRJNA562643) | freshwater metagenome | isolation source: river surface water | place: USA:Blue River Watershed | collected 2017-08-17 | reverse complement strand
TGGAACCATATACGGACTCCAAGATTTAAAGTTTTGAATACGACCCACCTTCACATTTGGCTCGTGTATATAAATCCAGTTGTCACTGAATGCGTCCTGATCCTTACATATTAATACCACTGTTAAGAAGTCTCTATATTTTAATTGACTTGCTGCATGCAATACGGAAGCGTTGAAAGCAGGCGCTACAGCAAGAATCAATTCACGCATTGGTGCAGATGATAAAACATAATCAAAGCCTACTAACACAGTACCATTAGTAGTATAAACATTCCAGGTACCGTTATCAAGACGTTCGATTTTATTCACCCCCGTATTCATCTCAATCTTTACACCTAAAGCCTTACTCTTCACCACACATTCCTCCCACATCATACCAGGACCACGCTTTGGATATCGAAATGAATCAATCAATGTTTTAATTACATCTCCCTTGCTTTTTTTACCTGATGGTTTGAATAATGCATTCCATACAGCACTACTCAAAGACAAACCTTTGATACGTTGTGCTGCCCAGTCTGCTGAAATTTCTTTACATGGTATGCCCCACACTTTTTCTGTATAGGTTTTAAAGAAGATATTGAACAAACGCTTTCCAAATTGATTCGTTACCCAATCCTCAAAATTTTGAGGATCCTTAATTGGAAATAGTTTTGCATTTAAATAACTCATTACGCATAAGAAGCTTTCGAAGATACCCAACTTCATCAATGCCTCAAATGCTGCCAATGGATAAGAGAAGAATTTTTTATTGTAAAATATCCTTGAACTTCTTGGTCTTTCTAATAACTCATCAGATAAAATCTCTGTCCAGAAATCTTCTACTTCTTTTGACTTTGAAAAAAAGCGGTGACCGCCAATATCAAAATGATAGCCTTTATAAGATTCAGTTCGAGAAATACCACCCACATATTGTGGATCCTTCTCAAATACAGTTACATCTTGTGCCGCTTTCCCTAATAAATAGGCTGCAGTTAAACCTGCTGGACCTGCACCAATTATGGCTACTTTTTTGCTCATGGAGGAAGATAATTTGGGCAAAATTGCAAAATAAAGTTGGGATTGCCATCAATAATCAACAATGAGTTTGGTTTATCCCCTATTTTTGTGTCTATGTCAAATCCTTCAAACATAAAATGGGTGACCAAACCCTTTTCAGCACTCACTGTAGATGAGCTTTACGCTATCTTAAGACTTAGATCGGAAGTCTTTGTGGTGGAACAAAACTGTGTGTTTTTAGACATGGATAACAACGACCAAATCGCCTATCATACTATGGGTTGGATCGGACAAGATTTAGTAGCAAGTACAAGGTTGTTTGATGTTGACCAATCTTACCCTGGCTATCAGAGTATCGGACGCGTTGTTGGCTCACCAAAATACAGAGGTATTGGTGCAGGCAAAGCTTTAATGCAATATTCGATAAGTGAATGTGAACGACTTTTTGGCAAAGCATCTATCAAGATCGGTGCTCAATTATACCTTAAGAAATTTTACGAAGAGCAGGGTTTTGAAAAATCAGGCGAAATGTATTATGAAGATGCTATTGAACATATCCCAATGATTAGGAAATAAAAAAGCTTCTAGATGAATAGCTCTTGGGGAATTTAATTCGCTTATTTCATTTCAATTTCCAAAAACTTTGCAGTATGTGTTTTTGATTTTCTAATCATTTCTTCTGGCGTTCCAACAAATTGCACATTACCCCCTGCAGATCCACCTTCAGGACCCATATCAATGATATGATCGGCCATTTTAATGACATCCATATTGTGCTCAATGACTAATACTGTATTGCCCCTATCTACTAAACGATTCAATACGCCTATTAACAATTGAATATCCTGAAAATGCAATCCTGTTGTAGGCTCATCTAGAATATAAAAGGTCTTGCCTGTATCTTTTTTGCCTAATTCTGTGGCTAGTTTAATTCTTTGCGCTTCTCCTCCACTCAAGGTAACAGCAGATTGACCTAATGTGATATAACCTAATCCTACTTCTTGTAATACTTTTACTTTTCTATAAATAAATGGAACGGCTTGAAAGAACTCGCAAGCTTCTTCGACCGTCATATTTAAGACATCGCTAATAGATTTGCCCTTATATCTTATCTCTAAAGTTTCTCTATTGTATCTTTTACCTGCACATTTTTCACAGTGCACATAGACATCTGGTAAAAAATTCATTTCTATGACACGCATACCGCCACCTTCACAAACTTCACATCTTCCTCCTTTTACATTGAAGGAGAAACGACCAGCTTGATAGCCTCTAATTTTTGCTTCAGGCACTGCAGCAAATAAGGTTCTGATATCTGTGAAGAAGCCGCAATAAGTTGCAGGATTACTTCTTGGAGTTCGACCAATTGGCGACTGATCAATCTCAATCACTTTATCAATATGTTCTAATCCAGAAACCGATGCATAAGGCATTGGCTTTGTTTTGCTATTATAACAATGTTGAGACAAAATTGGATATAAAGTCTCATTGATCAAGGTTGATTTCCCCGATCCACTTACTCCTGTTACTAGCGTCAAAGTGCCTAATGGAAAACTTGCATTTACTTTTTTCAATGTGTTTCCAGTAGCCCCTTTGATTTCAATTTGGTGACCATTGCCCTTTCTGCGTTCTGCAGGAAGGTTAATTGCTTTCTTACCTGCCAAATACAATGCCGTATCCGATTTTAATTTCAAAAATGATTTTGGTGTACCAGCAGCAACCACATGACCTCCATGAATACCAGCTCTTGGACCAATATCCACTAAGTAGTCCGATGCCATCATAATATCCTTGTCATGCTCTACCACCAAAACTGTATTGCCAATATCTCTTAATTGTTTCAACGCTACAATTAATCGCTGATTATCTCTTTGATGTAAACCAATAGAAGGCTCATCTAATATATAGGTAATGCCTTGCAATTGTGACCCAATTTGTGTCGCCAATCGAATACGTTGTGACTCACCACCACTCAATGATTTTGAAGGTCTGCTTAATGACAAGTAAGACAAACCCACATTCATCAAGAACTCAATACGATCGTTGATCTCTTTTAAGATACCAGTCGCAATTTGGGTGTCTTTTTTATCTAATTTTTTGGGCAGCTCTAAAAACCATTTTTGTAAATCATTCAAATGCATCTCATTCAATGCTGCTATATTCAATTCATTCACTTTGAACCAAAGACTCTCTTTTTTTAACCTAGCACCATTACATGCGGTACAGGTATTTAATTCCATGAAACTTTCAACCCATGCTTTTAAATGATCTGTGCTTTGAGAAGAAGTAAACCACCTCTTTAACATTTGCACAATACCCTCATAACTTCCAGTATAAGTGTCTGGTATATTTTCGTCATTTAAATCCAAGCCCAAACTAGAACCACTATTTTTATCACCAAATAAAAGCAAGTCTAATTGCTCTTTTGGCAAACTTGCAATCGACTTATCTAAACTAATTTTATGCTTTCTTGCAAATTGTTTTACTTGTGTAAACACACTCGCTTCCCTCGCCTCTCCTAATGGCGCAATTGCTCCTTCATTTACACTCAAGGATTTATCAGGCATGATTAAATCCATATCAATCGCATAGACATTACCAAGCCCCTTACAAGTTGGACATGCACCGTATGGCGAGTTAAAAGAGAAACTATTAGGCGAAGGCGTTTCGTAACTCAATCCAGTTTCAATACACATTAATTGTTTAGAATATTGAACCGTCTTTTCTTTTCCCTCTTCTAAAACAAATAACAAATCCTTGCCCATTTTTAAACTCTGTTGCACACTGTCAGCAAGTCTAGTTTTCATTGCATCGGTCACAGGAAAACGATCCACTACAATTTCAATATCATGAATCTTGTAACGGTCCACTTGGAATTTTGGTCTTAACTCAATGATCTCCCCATCTACTCTTGCTTTCACAAATCCTTTCTTCCTTATCTCTTCAAATAATTCTCTATAGTGTCCTTTTCTACCTCTAACAACTGGCGCTAATAAATTTATTTTCTTATCCTTAAACTTTTTTTGAATATCCTGAATGATTTCGGCTTCTGAAAATTGCACCATCGGCTTTCCTGTTTCATAACTATAGGCCTTGCCTGCTCTTGCATAAAGCAAACGCAAAAAGTCATATAATTCTGTGACAGTTCCTACCGTTGACCTAGGATTTTTATTGGTCGTTTTTTGCTCGATTGCAATCACTGGTGAAAGTCCAGTAATCTGATCCACATCTGGACGTTCCATATCCCCCATAAATTGTCTTGCATAAGCACTAAAACTCTCCATATAACGGCGTTGCCCTTCGTTATAAATGGTATCAAAAGCCAAAGAAGATTTACCACTTCCACTGACTCCCGTAAAAACCACTAACTGATTTTTAGGAATAGAAAGATCGAAATTCTTCAAATTATGCTCTCTTGCACCTATTACTTCTATATGATCGTTGACTTTACTCATGGGATTGCGTAAAGTTATAACAACCATTCCTATATTTTGTTGGATTGGCGCTGAAACATTTTGTAAATTTGCTGTAGCTAAAGTCGTTTTAAACATGTTTTCAAAAGCACCAATTTTATATACCAAGGCAAGAAATTTGACGATTTTAGGCGCTTTACTTCTTTTGGGGGTAAGTTTATCCTTTGGCAGAATCCCTGTATTTCTTTTATTGAATCATGATGGAGGTCCATTTTTAGATATTTTTTTCAAATGGATCACTTGGGCTGCTGAGGGATGGATTTGGATTCCTTATCTTGTTGTCTTAGTTGGCTACTTTAAAAAAGAGGTGAAAATTATTTTAATCAACTTTTTATTATCTACGATCATCACTCAAATACCAAAGAATTTTATTTGGGACAAAGTGAGTAGACCCACGGCAAGTGGCATTCCATTATCAGACATACATACAGTGAAAGGGGTTGTAATGCATTCATGGAATAGCTTCCCATCTGGACACACCGCAACTGCATTCACCTTGTTTTTATTAACTGTATATCTTTTTCCAAATAAATGGGTGTTTTCTTTAGGGTTACTCTATGCAATATTATGTGCTTATTCGAGGGTGTATTTAGGGCAACATTTTCCGATGGATTTGGGAGGCGGCATGCTTGTGGCTGTTTGTAGTTTACAGTTAAGCATGATCATTGGTCAGAAATTTTCAAAAAGAATAAAATAAAACAAAAATGAAAAACAAGTTCATGAATCGTTTTATACGAGTGCTGTGTGTATTAGTGGGCGGCTTATTTATAACAAATCCTTTATTTGCGCAAGACACCACAGAACAAATCAATCCCTTTACAAAGAATGACCCTAGTCAATATCAAAAACCTTATGTGATATTAATTTCAGCAGATGGTTTTAGGGCTGACTTTACAGAAAAATACGATGCTAAATTTTTACAAACTATTAGTAAAGTTGGGGTAAGAGCAAAATACATGCAACCCTCCTATCCATCAGTAACTTTTCCAAACCATTACACCATTGTGACAGGCCTATATCCTGCCCATCATGGACTTGTAGATAATACCTACCTAGACGTTGCTTCCGGCAAACTATATAGTATGGGCAATAAAAAAATGGTGGCAGAAGGAAAATGGTACGGAGGCACTCCTTTATGGGTTTTGGCAGAGCAACAAAAAATGTTAAGTGCAAGTTTTTTCTGGGTAGCATCTGAAGCGGATATTCAAGGCATTAAACCTACCTACCATTATATCTATAATGAAAAAACATCGATCAACACAAGAATAAATGCAGTAAAAAATTGGTTGACGCTTCCAGAAGATAGACGTCCCCATATGATTACCTTTTATTTTCCAGATGTAGATCATGATGCACATACTTATGGCCCGGAAAATCCTATCGTGAAGCGATCTGTACAATACGTAGATAGCAGTATCAATGAATTGCAAAAAGCTTTAGCATCTTTAAAACTTCCAATTAATTATGTTTTTGTTTCAGACCACGGTATGACAACAGTAGATGTTGACAATACAATTGGATTGCCTGAAGCAGTTGATAAAACTTATTTTAATGTTCCTTGGTCAGATGCCCTCTTACATTTATATGCAAAAGATTCAAGTAAAATTGAATCTACTTATCAAGCATTAAAAAAAGACAATCGATTCTCAACCTATAAGCTTGATGAAACACCTGCTTATTGGCATTATAAAAAATCAGATGATTGGCATAATCGACTTGGAGACCTAATTCTAGTTCCAAAGTCAATTCATCAAGTTTTTAATCTTGGAACGCGCAAGCCAACACCAGGCAAACACGGCTTTGACAATAAAGAGGTGGAGATGCGTGCAAGCTTTATGGCTTGGGGACCTGCCTTCAAAAAAGGATTATTGATTGAAGGGTTTGAGAATGTACACGTTTACCCAATGGTTGCAAAAATATTAGGATTGGAAATAGACGAAGCAAAGATTGATGGTAGAATAAAAGTACTAAGGCCTATCTTAACTAATAAATAAGTATAGCTTATTGCTTTATACACCTTACAGAAATACCTCCTTCTAAAGCAAAGGCAGTAGATTCTGTAAATAATGCATCCCCCGATCTCAAGTAACGGATATAATTGGTAGAACCATTAGAAGTGGAGGTCCAAAAATAACCTTGTGTCAATATATTTGCAGAGGAACCAGCGTCACCCATATACCCACTCGGTAAACCTGTAAAACCAGTACTATTTGTTGCCCCTGTATTGGGTGCGTTCCAATGAATAGTTCCAGCTTCTTTTAATTTACCACCTGCAGTAGATGCAGATAAAAAAGTATTCAATGTTGTAAATTCCGCTCTTGTTGGTATCCTGAAACCAATAGGACAAATATTTCTTGTATCATTGACTGCATAGCCATTGTATAATTTACCATAAGTCAAATTATACCCTGCGTCATAATTATAATAGCACCATGAGGGCAAGGAAACGGATCTGGTAAATGCCAAATTGGCCCTTTCTATATTTGTTCCATCTTGATACACCTCTGTATCTAAATTATATTTCATCCATACCTGTGTGCCGATAGTAACTGTTTCTATATGCTGGTTTACTAAGTATCCTTGAGGCATCACTTGAGCAAAGGAATTGATACTGAATTGGCTAGTTATAAAAATAAATAAGCTAGAAAAAAATAAACGATACATGACTAAAAGTTTTTTACAATGGTGGCATAATAATTGGTTCCATCATAAATCAAAGTGACAATATCTAATTTAGTCGCCGTAAGCGTTAATGTAGGCGCAATCCCTCCTGCCCATTTCCAGGCTACAGGAAATGCAACTGTTCTAGAACCTGTTGCATCTTGCACAAACTTTAATAAATAAGTTCCAACTACAGGATTCGTTAAATTAAAAGTGGCAATATTAGCTACAAGATTTATTGTGAAAACATTGCCCGTACTTAAATCTACTCCGGTTGTTGAAGCAGCTGTGGTTGCTAAAGGCATTGTTAATTTAAATCGTTTAGCCGTAATATCGCTATTAGATACAATTGAACCTGTGGCAGTGATTGTTCCTGAACTAATACTTGTTGCAGAAGCGTTACCTAAGATTGGTGTAATTAGTGTGGGTGTATTTTGTTTCACCACAAGACCTGTACCAGTAACACCTATCGTGCTTAAAATTCCTGCAGCAGAATTTGCAACCAATCCACTGACGTTTAAGCCTGAAATTGTCAATCCAGCAAAACTTGGTGAGCTTGTCGTATTGACTGCCTGACCTATATTCATTGTGTTACCACCACTTAATGTTACGCCGACTCCAGCAATGAGCGTTGCTTGTTTACCATTAAATAATTGCCAATCTGAAGCTGATAGAATTCCACTATTACTTGTGGTTGCTGTTTGTGCACTAATTGTATTGGATGATCTTATAAGTGGTGTTGTAAAACTCAAGGGAGATTCAAAATCTGTATTTAAGATAGCTGCTGAAACCACCCCATTCCCATCCGCTTTTAAAATACCATTAATCCCACCCGCACCACCATAATTTGAACCAATAACTTGCGCATTCCAATTACCAGTTGCAATTGTTCCCCATGTAGTGATGGATGTCGAACCTGCTAAAGGAGCTGCCCCGATTGTATTATAAGAAATAGTGATTGGCGCTGACCCATTAAATGTGGTGGTTGAAACTGCCCCTGTACCACTATTGTTAAATGTAAGTGCATTGCTGGTATTAGATGCTATAATAATATTGGCACTACCATCGAAATCAATACCATTAATCGTTCTTGCATTAGTTAAAATGTTTGACGATGCCGCATTACCAGTAGTATTTTGATTCAAGGTTGGTATATCGGCAGCTAAAATAGTTCTAAAACTAGGCGCCCCATCTACCCCATTTGGTGCAGCAAAAAAAGTATTGGATGTTTTAGATGAAAATGCATTTTGTTTATTGTTAAATGTATTCCAATCTGTAGCACTCAAATAGCCATTACTACTTGTAGTTGATTGCGTTATTCCAATCTTACCTGAACTACTATTATAATTCATTGGTAAATCACCTGTTAAAAAAGCGTCTACAGCAGTCCTAACCCTTGTATTGTTAAAATAAAGCTTGGTCCCTTCTGCTATATCACTTGAGGTAAGAACAATAGACCCTGTGGTATAACCGTTGACAGAAGACACAGCTGCAGGCATTAATAATTCTAACCAATTACCTGATACAGCAGGATCTGTCGCACTTAATACATAGTTCTTACTATTATCTGTTCTAATAGCGATACTGCCAACCACTGCAGCAGAGAGTGCAAGCATTTGAGCCTCCGAACTTACTACATAACCACTTGAAAAAGAAATGGCTGGAATTTGAGAAGTAGGTATTTTACCTAATGCATTTAAGGTAGCAACACCATTGACAGCTGCTTTTTCTGTAGCATTAATTTTATTATTAAAACTATTCCAATCGGCACTTGATAGATACCCTGCGGTATTTGTATTGGATTGAGCTATTGCAACAGTATTTTCATCATTAATAAATGGAGCAGAAAATGTTAATGGAATTTGAAAATCTGACACTGAAGAAGCTGCAGAAATGAGACCTAACCCATTTGCTTTTAGGATACCATTGACATTTCCAGCACCGCCATAATTTGAACCAATGATATTCCCAGCCCAAGTTCCAGATGTAATGGTTCCAACTGAAACTAAAGAAGTAGAACCTGCAAGTGGCGATGCGCCAATTGTATTGTAAGATATTGTCTTTGTATTTGAACCATTAAAGGCGGCTCCAGTACTAGCGCCAGAACCAGATTGGTTAAAAATTAAATCAGCATTTGTCGTAGCATTAATTGTAATTGCTGCACTACCATCAAATAAAACATTATTGATTAAACTAGGCGTCTGTAATTTCGAAGCCGTAGCTGCATTCCCTGTTGTATTTGCAGCATGATTCGGAATATCATTAGCAACTAATGCCCGATATTGAACAGTTCCAGCTGCCCCATTAATGGGTCCTGCTAAAATGAAATTTGGATTCACAATACCAGACAAACCGGAAATCGAATAATTTGGCACGTTCAATGATTGACCCGTTAAAGTAGCTGCGCCCGAATTACCTGAATTGGTTAATGTATTGATATTATTTGTGAAGGCAGCATTGAAATGATCGTAATCAGTTTTACTAATTAATCCAGCAGTGACTGAACTACCATTGGCCATGGGTATATTTATTGTATGATTGGCGCCAACAGAAATCCAATTGGGTGCTAAACCTGCAACGCCAGGAATTGAAAAACTTTGCACTTGTTCAATGAGTCCATTCAAATTATAGATTTGTGCATGATTACTTACATTGCCTAATCCAACTTTAGAAGCTTGTATTCCAGAAGCAATTTTTGCATCCGTGATGGATGCATCTACGATTTTGGAAGTAGTGACCGCATTTAATGCAATTCTTGGTTCAGTAGCGTCACCAGTAAGGTCACCTGCTAATTGTAAAATTCCTCTATTATTGATCGTCGCATCTGCTGCTCCCATAGAAACTTGGTTATCTACATAATCTTTTGTGGCTTTAAAGGATGGATATTTTTGATGGTTATAATCGGAAAGCAAATTAAGATCATTTGATTTGTTAGATTCAAGCGACATCAGGTTAATTCTATTAGATAAATAAATCGTATCTAATTTATTAAGCTTTTCATTTACCCTATTGGACAGATAAATTGTATCCATCTTATTCAATTTAAGTTCTATTCTATTAGACAAAGAAATGGTGTCTGTTTTATGAAGTTTTGCATCGATTCTATTCGATAAATAGACTGTATCCGAATATTTCATTCTTTGTACAATGCTATTCGATATAAACGAGCTATCAAATCGGTTCGCATTCAATTGACTTGGTGTAATAAAAAATACACCACTATCTTTTAAAGCAATTTTTAATTTCAATAAACTATCTAATAAAACCCTATCAATAGACGCGACCTTTCTTACATAAGGCGCAAGTAATTGGGTCGTGTCTGCAATCGCTAATTTGTCATTTAAATTACTATTGGCAGTTCCTGCAGTTAAACTATATAATGCATAGGGCACCACACCAAAAGGCGTAGAACCTAAGGAAATAAAATGTTGGCTATAATTCCAATCATTTAAAGGTGCGTCAGGCGTAATTGCCATCTTTATTTGTAATTCATAATTGCCTTTTGTCCAATCAAGTTGACTTAATTTAGAAAATGTTGCCCCAAGTGTTTTTCCTTTTCCAATTAAAACAGAAAAGACACCCCATTCATCTGTTTTGGTTTGATGCAATTCATTGAAAAGAATATATGATGGAGCCTCTTTGGAAATGATACTTAGGTCAATATAGATCACTCTTTCATTTACAAATTGACCTGAAAAATCCTTGGCAACTCCCTGAAACGGAATACCAAGCTCTTGTAGTTGGGCTAAACTAAAGAAGGGTATAGAAATTAAAAAGATAAAAAGGGCAAGTCTAGGTCTAAATAATTTAAATAGGCCGTTGATAGATTTAAAGGGTATATTCATATGAAGTAAAAAAATGAAAAAATGCGAATAAAAGAATGAGGCATGAACCTCAAAATTGAGATTATAACCTTGACGACCTTTAGTTCCTGAATGAAAAGAATTATCTCAATTATAAGCTGGTGTATTTTGCTGATTTTGCCAATCACAATGATGGCACAAAATAGTAAATTTGATAAGCAGCAAAATAGCGTATCCAAACTTGCACAAATGGGCTACAAGGTAGATTCGAAAATCCAATCTGATCGGTCACAAGGTATTCGATTGATGGCTATTTGGGATAGCTTATATGATATAGGCAAAAAATTACAAATAACAAATACACTGCCTGATACCATTTGGGAACAGCTTATTTTACAGGAAATCAATTGGACAAATAAGAATAAGGATTTTAAAAATAGTACTCGACTCCATTATTATCTAGCACATATCTACCATGCGAATAAACTATTTTCAAAGTCTGTTCCAATACAAATAAAATTACTCCAGTCAAGTGGCTATCTGACTAAAATTCAGGAACAAAAAACATATACACAATTAGAGAAAGCCTTTGTACAAACGAATGAATTTGCCAGTGCATTAGCTATCAGAAAACAGAGGTTAAAAAAAGGATTAGCAGCAAGTTCCTATGATTTATACCAAGAGTTTGAATTACACGAACTCGCAATTAATGAATTTTTGAATTATGAAAATCCAAAGAGGGAAAAAATTGTTGACCAATATAAATATTATAGAATCCTTGGTGTTTTATATTTTGAAAATGGAAAAATCGATAGTGCAAGAAAATATTTTGAAATCGGTTTAAAATTATGCGAACAAAACATCATTAAAGGGGGTGAGAATATTCCAACTAATATAC
>JACCDU010105321.1_pt1 | contig 11839 bp, 14 predicted proteins | sample 7446081 | NCBI WGS metagenome assembly JACCDU01 (sample SAMN15323447, study PRJNA562643) | freshwater metagenome | isolation source: river surface water | place: USA:Blue River Watershed | collected 2017-08-17 | reverse complement strand
CAACCGCTTGCGCCGGTGTAATTTAAGTAAGAGCCAGCTTTGCGATATCGTCGATGGATGCTTCCATCTTCGCGATAATTTTTTTCTGCTGTTCAATCATGACTCGCATATCCACGGCCTTCTCGTGAATCTCCAAAAGTGCTTTTCGCTTTTGTTCAACCTCTTCGACATTAATTTCGCCATTCGATTCGATATACACTATGATCATGTTTATGATTGGATAAAGAATCGAAAGATCGACGCCGGCGAGATACGCCGATGGCTTACCATCAACAATTCTAAAATCAATTGGGGTTCTGATTCCACATTGACGTTCGAATCCGCATGGATTCATCTGAATGATTATCCCAGCGTCGTATTCAATGTGAGCAAGTGATCGATGGTATTTTTCAATTTCCTTGAGCGGAAGGCTCTTGGTATAATCTTTGACTTCAACGCAAATTCGTTTGTTATGATGTGTCACCATCATATCACCGTGATTCAATTTATTGGAAGTATCCGAAACTTCGAAGTCGAGATTAGCATCGCTAATGCGTTCTAACTGAAACATAACTTTTTGTTCGGCATCATCCCCAATTGCAACTGTAGTGCGCGTTGGTTGCATTGGAACAAATGTTGCTTGCAATGCGGAATTGATTTGGGCAAGCATTGTCTCGGATATACTCGATCGTCCCTTAAGGATTCGGATACTTTCAAACACGCCCCACTCAGTAGTGGTGGTCTTCAAGGTAACTCGATAGTTTTGTTCAATCGACATGGTTGCTTAGTATCAGGCGATGCTCTTCAATGATATGTTATGATATACAATTCTTCAATTTTGTGATTTTGATGGATATTCAATCCCGCGCTTTACCATATCAGGCGTAAGCAGAAATGGCTTGGGCTCACCATTGAATTGGACAACTTTGATTTCTTCCAGCTCAACTGGGGACTGCTTATAAAAATATCGCTGAACCAATGAGATCAAAGTCATAAACATGATTGCGTATATTATCATGATGCTACATTTAGATTATTAATGAACTCAAAAAAGAATTCGCTGGGAACGTTTTATTGACTCATAAGAACCAGTAATACACATATGCAACATTGACGCAATATGCAACATTGGCGCATTCTACAATTATAGATACGCGAATACCATGTCGGCGCAAACGGGAGGGATCGCTGTCGATAGTCGTTTCTTCTCATGCTCCATTTGAATCAAGTTCTTGATTTGTCTATTAACATCCAGCTTCGACTTATACTCGGATATTATTTCGTATGTCAGATACTTTGAGAAAGACAAATAGTAGAAGTTGATATACGTTTCCATTTTACGAATGGTATCAAGTGATAGCTTCTGATAAGCGCTCGCCACATCCCAATTAACATATTGTGCATGTTGGATTAGAAATGATTCTGGCAACAATCGCGTTCGGCAGAGATGAGGCCAATCCACGATATTGCAATAAGTCCCATATGCGATGAGCGGGCATTCCTCTTGCCATAGCATTTGCTGTGGGCTAAATTTATGAAAGTATTTGATGAGGAACTCCTCGTCTTGATTTACATCGCAAATGGCTTCCCATTGTTGGTCCGAAATATGCCGTTCGTATTTCTCAATAAACCATTGCGGCATCAGATCAAACCATACATCATCCCATTGGACACGCGCGGCATGTCTATCAAGAAACTCGGACGTTCGACCTTCCCATTCAACATACTCCCAATCAACGTGTTCGACAAAATCATTAATGAACGACTCCGTTCGATTATGCCATTCTACATTTTCCCAATTCACTTTATCGATAAAGCGGCGGATGAAATTTTCTGTTTTTTGCCACCAGCAAATGCAATCGAAGTGTAGTTTTGATTCAAATTGGAAGTGGAGCTCCTCTGAGTGCGCGGTGTTATTAAACACCAATCTCCAATTTACCATTTCTGGAAACATACGAATCATGTCATCGCTAATGTAAAGATAAGTTCTATCATCGTTCCAATCAATGAACTTAGCAAACCGGATTGCCAGCACGCACGATCCATACTTCCACGAATAGTAAAGTATGTTCGATGCAATGGTTGGATTTTCAAATGGATTGAAGGGGCCAAAAGACATGTCTGTAATTAGTCCTTTGGCGATTTGGTCGTTGATGTTCTTCCAAGCGTCAAAGGTGCAAGCGCGATTTAACATTTCAATCAAAGATGCGTTTCCGACAATGAACTCCGGCATCGTGAATGAATGCGTTGGTTGCTATGTGGAGATAGATTTGATGCTTATATATAGCACCAAATCAATCAATTTTGTGCCTCAATTATATAACGATATCGCTTAATGCGATTTTATAAAAAAAGGAATACTTACGCTAATTAGCGTAATTCTCCACATGAAGATGCGGATGCGACAATAGCCATCGATAAACACGATCGGGTCGAAACACCGCTTCTATAAGTTCTTTTTCTATACTCGCAAAATTCTCTCGCCATTCAATGTAGTCATCTGCCCATGGAGTATGGTATGATTCGACATAAGCGGGATCCAATTCATACTCTGAATATAAAACAGCAATCGAACAGTCCATAGAATGTCGAAATCCTATTGATGCAAATATTAAATATGTCCATGGCATAAATTGGACAATATCTTCTTCTATAGCATCCAGTAGCGTGATAGGTCGCTTGCTACAATATGTAGCTTCTCTACATATCGCAATCTTTCCAAACTTATGCTTGAATATTGTGGCAACCCTGATCTTATCGGACAATGATACCGCATCAAAGAATCGATGTAGCAACGCATCGGGCTGACATATCAGATTAATTATCTTTACGCGCTCAAGTATTGCTATACGATTTTGAAGCAATGGTTCGCCATCCAAAGTGTCAAATAGCTGCGTTTCGGTCATCTCAATGCTCATTGTTTTAAATACCTTAATTATATATTTAGCAATGCTACATTGCGATTTTATGCAAAAAAAGAATTCGTTATTATCAAGGAATTGCAGATGTTATGTTATGAACGCGATATGCATGTAATAGGCTAATGTTGCCAAATGTTATATAAATATGCGCTAACACATGAAATGCAGGCGATCGATATAGTTTTGAGAATACGAACAACAGTATTGCTATCAATACTAAACATGTGGTGAATTTTAAGTTTAATACATAGCAAATGTATAGCTCTACCAATGCGCTCGCAGTCATTGTTATTCTATCATATGCTTTCGAAAATGCTGAAGTTGTTCCATGATTGAGTATAGACGATAAGCATCCATTTATCACCAGTATATTTAAAAACGCGTTTGAGCCTAAATGCCATGCCTGAAATACAAGCATAAACAGAGAAGAAATGAATAGTGTGTGATTTGCCATGTTTATATCTTAGATATTGCTACGCTTAGATAAACCCGCTCGTGGCGTGCAATGTTGTCATGAATTGATCTACTGCGCCTCAACATATGCATAAGGTTACCATGAGATACCAAAGTACCATCACAATAGCTTTGCGATATGTTGTTTTTTTGTCCCGAGCAGCGAACTTGATACTTATTTGCATTTTTTGAGCCAATCTTTAATAGCACAAATATATCATCATTAAGCGATTATGTCGCTCCTTACTCAATTAAAAGCGGCTGCTCCTAAATGGCACAATATGATCCATGGTTTGTTTATAATTGGAATCATGGTTCTATGCATTGCTTGTATGGTAGAGTTTAAGCATAGTCCAAAGGTAGTTGCCTTGGGCATATTCGGAATGGTTTGCGCATTCGTAAATGTATTTTCTGTATGGCAAACGAATGGAACAATTAAATCCAAAAATCGGTTAAAAGCAAGTCTTACCAATAGTAGAGATGAGAACCTAACATATTTAAAACAAAACTCTGAACTTATGGGGGATCTTCAAAAATGCGCAACCGCGGTCGATACACTACATGAAAACCTAAACGAATCATTAGTTGGTCAGCAATTCTATAAAACTCAATTCTTAGAATCGAAGAATCTATTTACTGCGATTGCCAAATCGATGTCTGAGAATCTCAACAAAGCAAATAGGCAGTTAGACATTGTCAGCAAACAACATAAACTACTGGAACAAGTGGATATTGAAAAGTCAGCCGAAATCGATCGCCTTAAGAAGACAATTCAGGATTTACATGATAATCAACAAGGCGCGTTGAAATGATAGTATTTATCCAATGTTTTGGATGTCATCATTGTCCAACAAATGTTCTATACGCATTTAACATCGCTTCGTGTTTAACGCGCTTTACTTCATAATCAGAAACGATTGCCTCGTTCTTAGCAAGCTTGGCTTCGTATTCTGCGAACTTAGAATCTCGATCAGCAAACGCGGCTGCGTATTGAGCATGTATGCATTCGCATTCGATTAACTTTGCTCTTTGATTTAAAGATCTCCATTTGTTATCTAATATTAACTTTGCCCGATTAGCATAACGCAAAGCTTCGTTCGCATGTACGTTCGCATATCTGGAATAGATTTCAGCTCTGTTTGCATGAACGCGCGCCTGATTTGCGTTCTTGGTCGCCGTTTCAGTTTGTTTAGCGTTTTGCTGTGCTAACTTGGATGAGCCAACCGCTTGATTGGCATACTCTTTCGATTGCGTGTATCTCGCCAATGCGTTGGACGCAGAGTTATTGGCAAACCTAATGTCACGTTCGATAGTGTCGCGTTTTATTGCTTTAGCGATATCTCTATCATTCAAATATTCGCGCACATCAGATAAAAATGAACTAATGCCCATGATGGCACTATATTGCTATTAATATGTATTACGAGCATGTCAAAAAAATAAAGAATACATTACATGATTGTGCAAAAATCATTATCTGGGTTATGTTTAGTTGTTCTCGTATTGTATGTATTGTTTGCAAAATTGCGGTTTGCCATTTCTTGCATGGCTTTTGTATCCGCTGCTTGGGCATGCCATCGCAATTCTTCGTCGCTTACATTTTCGTAGCCAGTATTAGTTTGACTTGAATACGTTTTTGTCCATCTCTGCTCAGGTGTCATTGGAGGCGCTGGCGTATATGTGGTATTATTTGATTTAGGCGATGGCTTCCAAAAGCTATTGCTTGGTTTAACGTGATTCTTATATATGCCCTCGCAGCCATTTTGCACGTTTTGGAATGCTTTTTTTGCATCGTTCGAACAATTTATATTACTGGTCATATCCGGATGAAATAATCTCGCCGCCTTATTAGTTATATAATTTTTATTGGTATGCGAATCAGTGCTCAGGTTGCACCAATCAAGATCAATTTGATTAGTTGATAAATATCGCTCAACGTCCTTACAAGCTCCTCCGGTTCGAGGAACATCACATGCCTTTGATTGATTATGTAAAATAATTGAGCTAATCAAAGAAACCGCAAATCCACCAATCGCGTATAAGGAGCTATCGTTTATAAATCCAAATATCATCACAATCAACGATATTAGGAATGTCACACATACGATATTCCGCGCCATGTTGTGCTAAGTATAATTAATCAAATATTTAACACACGAATATTTGATTCATAAAAAAGCATAGCGTGATGATGGATCAATACAAATCGAAAAATGCCAAAGCTGCGCAAAGATGGTCATTCGTCTTTGCCATCCAACGAAAGATCAAATTTGTAAAAATCGATTTCTTTCGCGGGAAGACGAAGCTCGATGTCTGCGTGCTTCGCATCGTGCTCAGATAAACGCGATTCATGCTGCGCGTGCTTCGCATCATGCTCGAACAAACGCGATTCATGTTCAGCATGTCGGGCAACAAATTCGATATTAATCTGGGTTTGCTGCGCGTGCTTTGCGTCATGCTGCGCGTGCTTTGCGTCATGCTGCGCGTGCTTTGCGTCATGCTGCGCATGCTTTGCGTCATGCTGCGCATGCTTTGCGTCATGCTGCGCATGCTTTGCGTCGTTTAGCTCGAATTGGCGTTTTATTTCATCAATTTGTCGATCCCGCATTAAATCGGTAATGAAATTTCTAATAACTGAAAATCCCATGGTTACTATGATCGCAAGCAGATACTTATATTCTACAGCCAAAGAGTTTGGAATAACCAATGCAATGACTGGACCAATATGCTTCTAAGCTTAGAGCGTATAGTATATGTCGATAATGGAAGATACATCTCGCGGGTTCTCATCCGGTCTTCTAACTGGCTATTTGATTGGCAGTGGCACTACCGCCAGCGATCCAATTACTTTTGAATGCATTCGCCCTCGATGGTTTCGTAAGTATTTCTTTTACTCCAATCCAAACGATCTTGACAATGTATATGCTATCGTAACGCATTGGGTCGTTAAGCATGACAATTTAGTCAAACAATCCATCATTGATAGTGGAATGCATTTATACTCAGGCAACCCAACTAATGATTCGTGTGGTTGGTTGGAAAACAGAAACTATGATTGGGATTACGACTATGTTCTTGTCAAAGGCAACGCAAGCCTTGTATTAGACAAGGTCGCCCTTAAAGCCACCTCGCAATCTGCCGGCATTGAATGGGCGCTCATCTTCATTTGGGCATGGCTACCAATTGGATTGGCATTGTTGTATGGTATTCTTGAGTGTTTGTGGAAATGCGCGAATGGTAAAGCGCAAGAGCATCCTAAGACTCCAGAATATCTGGATGGCCCGTATGCGCGCGTATAAATTGCATATTTATTTTTTTTATAACCATTCATAAAAAAAATAAATATTTGAAATACGCTAAGCTAAAGGTTGCTATTTGCGAGCTCGAACCCAATCCTTTACATCGGGGTCGAGAATCTCTTCATATTCATCACTATCCTTATTTTTGATAAAGATGCGATCGTTATCGCTTATATAATACATGATATCGCCAATCTTTACCTCCTTAGCATTTTCTGGTTTATTATTTTTGGCGCATGGAGAAGGGTATCTCATGTCTTTGTTTATGTCGCTAAGATAAAGCGGCGCCCCGTTGCGTGGTTCGCATGTATAGCACTTGAAATTGCTTCGATTATTAAAACGCTCACAATCAACTGATACGGATGCCATTAGTCTCACCATTTGATCGTTCATTTGCTGTTTCTTCGCAGCTTGAGTGAAAAGATATACATCGGTGGATGGTTCTTCTGGCTTTGCGTCCTTAGGAGGAACTGCAAGGTAAATGAATACCTTGACGTTTCGATCTTCCGGAGGAAGAGATTCGTGCGACTTATAACGAACGGCACGGTGCATAACTTGATATAGACGCTGATAGTTCCAATACGATTCCATTATATGCACCTGACGCGTTCTCAGGGTCGATAAGCCTTCACTTCCGCTTGAAGAGATCAATAATATTGTTAATGGCGAATTTTGTTTATTATATTCCTTGAGAGTAGCTGTGCGATCATCCACCGCCACATCGCCACTATAGATACCATATAGACCATGCGTTCCCTCTTTTGATTTATGCGGATCGTAGCGGGCGTATCCTAAATGCTCAAGATATTCCGCCATTGGTTCTATGCCCGATTTTACAAAATTACTATATATAATGGTTTTGACCCCAGGCTTGATCTGGTCTCCAATCATTTTGATTTTAGGCGCGTATGAATTAATCTTCTCATAAATATCAATCTTGCTATCTTCCGGATAATAAACATTGCTTAACTGACGCGATTTGATGCGATATGAGGTGCTCGACGAAAACGCCGATTCTCTTTTCAGTTCGCCTCCACAAATATATCCAGCGTCTTTCTTTTCTTGCTCTCCAACTGAATAGCCGCGATATGATTCTCCGCCTGATTTTGTTGATGGATATAATACGATCGGCGTTTTCTTCTCCCATCCACTGCCGGTAATCGCCTTTTGCGTTTCGAGGCGTTCCTTCTCGCGTGCCAGTTCATATGCACCATATTGACGATTGCTCATATGAACTGGGATGACTTTGATTGAGTAGTCGGGATAGTTTTCTTTCTCAGTAGTTGTTTTCAGCATCTCATAGAAGTCGGGAACCTTACGTTCAAACAAATCTCCCTTATAGCTGACGAGCCCCTTAATACGGTTACGTAGCTTATCAATGTTCTTTAGTTTCATAGCTTTTTGATCGAGAAAATGTCGGTAGAAGTCCTCCGCTGATTCGGGCAAAATAGTAGTAAGTTCGCCATCTTCAGTTCGGATTGGTCCTTTGCATATGTTAAGCGCGATGGCCGCTTCGTATATATTGTTAATGATTGGAGATGCTGTCATCAGTAGTATCCGACAGTTCTTTGCTTTCATTAACATATCATAAAGCGCCGAAGCTTGACGCGATCCATTAGACATCGCATTCAATGCATTATGGGCCTCATCCACAATGATCAGTTTATTATCCAGTCGTAGCGATTTCACATCAACACCAGTTAGTTCGTCGGTAGTTGTTTCCAGTTTATCAATCATATTGCCTGCGTTTGAAGAAATAAAGCGATAGCGATTCTTATCTACCGATTTAGAATACATATCAAATGAGTGGCGCATATTATCATGGAGAGACTTTGGTGCGATGACTAACACTTCTTTATATTTCTTAAGGTGCTCAGCTATTGCAATCGCTGTCAATGTTTTACCAGAGCCCGCGCTGGCTATTAAAAACATTCCGCGGTTAGGCGACGCGATGAATTGTTGTAAAGAATATTCTTGATGGGGCTGGAGTTGAATCGGCATTGTTGCTATACTATATTCATTCTATGATACTTTGAAACACACATGGCTTACACGGATAAAAAAATATATAAATGTAAAGCGTTTCTCACGCTATCGCAGAAGTAGCTTACTGAAGGTAGTCTTCGATGTCGTATCCAGCATCAATCCATTTCTGGATACGCGAAGGATGGTATGCGGCAGCAATGATTTCTTCATTGAGCTGTTGATTGGTTTCTTTGATGCGTTTGTAATCAAGTGTAAATGCTCGAAGTTTGTAAAACTCCGACCAATCAATCTTATCTGGATTAGCCTTCAACAAATCAATAGCAGCGGGATTCGTTGAAAGATAGTACCAATCAATCTTGTTTGGGTTAGCCTTCAACAAATCAATAGCAGCGGGATTTTCAGAAAGCTTTAACCATTTATTCTTTTTTGGTTTAGTCTTCAACAAATCCATAGCGGCGGGATTACCCGAAAGCCGCCACCACCTAATCTTGTCTGGATTAGCCTTCAGGAAATTAATAGCAGCCGGATTGGCTGAGAATGTTTCCCAAACAATATTTTCTTGATTAGCCATCAAGAAATCGATCGCGGCTGGAATTTGAGAAAACCACCACCAATTAATCTTATCTGGATTAGCCTTCAGCAAATCAATAGCAGCCGGATTTGTTGAAAGATCTTCCCAATTAATCTTGTCTTGATTAGCCTTCAACAAATCAATAGCGGCGGGATTACCCGAAAGCCGCCACCAATTTATCTTTTTTGGATTATCTTTCAACAAATCCATAGCGGCTGGATTTTTAGAAAGCCAACACCAATCAATCTTATCTAAGTTAGCCTTCAACAAATCAATAGCAGCGGGATTTTCGGAAAGCGAACACCAATCAATCCAACAAATATCATCTTGATTAGCTTGTAGCATTCGAATGTAAGTCGGATCCGGAATGGCAAACGGAGTATCGTAAGTAATGTAGTTCATCTTTGATATATTAAGATATCTCAATCTGCAATTTTACGCTCAAACACAAAAAAGACACCTCCTGCGATCGCGGAAGTAGCTTACTGAAGGTAGTCTTCAATGTCGTATCCAGCATCAATCCATTTCTGGATACGCGAGGGATGGTATGCGACAGCAATGATTTCTTCATTGAGCTGTTGATTGGTTTCTTTGATGCGTTTGTAATCGAGTGTAAATGCTTGAAGCCTACAAAACATACTCCAAGCAATTTTATCTGAGTTAGTCTTCAACAAATCAAAAGCAGCTGGATTCTTTGAAAGCCAATACCAATCAATACGTGATTGATTAGCCTTCAACAAATTAATAGCAGCTGGATTGGCTGAGAATGTTTCCCAAATAATATTTTCTTGATTAGCCTTCAACAAATCAATAGCGGCCGAATTACTTGAAATCCACCACCAATCAATCTTGTCTAAATTATTCTTCAACAAATCAATAGCAGCTGGATTACTTGAAAGCCAATGCCAATAAATCTTATCCGGATTAGCCTTCAACAAATCAATAGCAGCCGGATTCTTTGAAAGATGCCACCAATCAATCTTATCCGGATTAGCCTTCAACAAATCGATAGCAGCGGTATTACCTGAAAGACTCCACCAATCAATCTCATCCGGATTAGCCTTCAACAAATCAATAGCAGCTGGATTTTCAGAAAGCTCGAACCATTTAATCTTATCCGGATTAGCCTTTAACAAATCAATAGCAGCGGGATTTTCTGAAAGATAGAACCAATAAATCTTATCTGGGTTAGCCTTCAACAAATCAATAGCAGCTGGATTGTATGAAAGATTCATCCAATCAATCTTACGGGGGGTTCGCTTGTAGCATTCGAATGTAAGTCGGATCCGGAATGGCAAACGGAGTATCGTAAGTAATGTAGTTCATCTTTGATATATAAAGATATCGCAATCTGCAATTTTACACTCAGACAAAAAAGACAACCTTCCGCGATCGCAGAAGTGGCTTACTGAAGGTAGTCTTCAATGTCATGTCCGGCGTCAATCCATTTCTGGATACGCGAAGGGTGGTATGCGGTAGCAATGATTTCTTCATTGAGCTGTTGATTGGTTTCTTTCATGCGTTTGTAATCGAGTGGATTTACTCGAAGGCCGCTAAACATATACCAACGAATCTTATCCGGATTATCCCTCAACAAATCAATAGCAGCGGGATTGCAAGAAAGCATTTCCCAATCAATCTTGTCTGGGTTAGCCTTCAACAAATCAATAGCAGAGGGATTGTATGAAAGATTCTGCCAATCAATCTTATCGGGGTTAGCCTTTAACAAATCAATAGCAGAGGGATTTCCAGAAAGACACCGCCATCCAATCTTGTCCGGATTATCCCTCAACAAATCAATAGCAGCCGGATTTTCAGAAAGCTGCCACCAACAAATCTTATCTGGGTTAGCCTTCAATAAATCAATAGCAGCCGGATTGTCAGAAAGTATTTCCCAATCAATCTTGTCTGGATTAGCCTTCAACAAATCAATAGCCGCCGGATTTTCAGAAAGCAAACACCAATCAATCTTGTCTGGGTTAGCCTTCAACAAATCAATAGCAGCGGGATTTCTAGAAAGACCCCGCCATCTAATCTTGTCCGGATTATCCTTCAACAAATCAATAGCAGCGGGATTTTCAGAAAGATAGAACCAATCAATCTTATCTGGGTTAGCCTTCAACAAATCAATAGCAGCTGGATTGCATGAAATCCAACACCACTGAAGCTTATCAAGGTTAGCTTGCAGCATTTGGATATAAACCGATTGTCGAATGGCAAAAGGAGTATCGTAGTTGATTGAAGCGCTCATCTTTGATAACCAATGATATATTAAGGTATGCTGATTTGCAATTTTGCACTCAAACAAAAAAGACAACCTTCCGCGATCGCAGAAGCAGCTTACTGAAGGTAGTCTTCAATGTCATGTCCAGCATCAATCCATTTCTGGATGCGTGAAGGATGGTATGCGGTAGCAATGATTTCTTCATTGAGCCGTTGATTGGTTTCTTTGATGCGTTTGTAATCAAGTGTGAATGCTTCAAGTCTGCAAAACTTAGTCCATTCAATCTTATCTGGATTAGCCTTCAACAAATCTATGGCAGCGGGATTCTTTGAAAGCATTTCCCAATCAATTTTATCTGGATTTGCTTCCAATAAATGAATAGCAGCGGGATTCTTTGAAAGCATTT
>JACCDU010872597.1_pt1 | contig 11841 bp, 11 predicted proteins | sample 7446081 | NCBI WGS metagenome assembly JACCDU01 (sample SAMN15323447, study PRJNA562643) | freshwater metagenome | isolation source: river surface water | place: USA:Blue River Watershed | collected 2017-08-17 | reverse complement strand
TCATCTCGCTGAGTGAGTACGCGCGCCGCAAAAACGTCAGCATGACGGCGGTGCAGAACGCCGAAAAGGTGGGCCGGGTCCAGGTCATCCGGGACCCGGTCAGCGGCCGCATCAAAGGGATCGACTGGGAGACCCAGGAACACGCCTGGGAGAACAACAGCAAGCACCCCCAGAAGCGGCCGCATCACAACGCCGGCGGCCGCCCCCGGCTGGACGGCCTGCCAACCGCCCCCCCCGCGCGTCAGGCCCCAGGCGCACCGGCTGAGCCACCGCCGCAGCCCGACAAGCCGGGCATGAGCCTGGCCGAGATCCAGCGCGCCCGCGAGTTGGTGAAGCTGCAGATCGACAACGAGAAGCTGAAGCAGGTGCGCGGCGAGAGCGTGCCGGCGGCCGAGGTCGAGAAGAACGGTCGAGCGCTGGCCACCGTCTTGATCAGCAATCTGTACGCCATCCCAGGCAAGATCAGCGACGAGCTGGCCGGTATGAGCGACCCGCACGCCATCGCTGAACTGTTGCGCTCGCAGATTGGCGAGTGCGTGACCGACATCCGCAAGGCCTATGCACCCCTCACTGAGCATTGACCCAGGGAACCCGCTGGTGCGGGGGTTTTTCGACACCTGGAAGGTGCCCACGCTGCGCACGGTCACCGGCTGGGCCGACGACAAGCGCATGCTGCCGAGCAAGGGCGCGGCCGAGCCGGGCAAGTACCGCAGCGCGCGCACGCCCTACATGCGCGAGCCCATGGACTGCATGAGCGTGCAGTCCGAGGTGCAGCAGGTTTGCATCATGGCCGGGGCCCAGCTTGGGAAATCCGAAAGCCTGAACAACCTGGTGGGCTACGTGATCGACGAGGCCCCAGGGCCCATGCTGCTGGTGCAGCCTACCGTGGACAACGCCAAGCGCTACAGCAAGCAGCGCATTGGCCCCATGATCCTGGAGACGCCGTCGCTGGCCGCCAAGGTTGTGGCCAACAAGTCGCGAGAGGGCGGCAACACGATGCTGGAGAAGGAGTTCCCCGGCGGCATCCTCATCCTGGGCGGGGCCAACAGCGCGGCTGGCCTGCGATCGATGCCGATCCGCTTCCTTCTGGCCGACGAAATCAGCAACTGGCCTGACGATGTGGACGGCGAGGGCGACCCCCTGAAGCTGGCCGAGGCCCGAACCAACACGTTCGGCCGCAAGCGCAAGGTGATGAAGACCAGCACGCCCGGCGTGAAGGACATCTGCCGCATCGAGCGGGAGATGCTCAAGACCGACTGGCGGCGCTACTTCGTGCCGTGCCCCCACTGCGGGCACATGCACACGCTGGACTGGAAGAACTTCATCATCCCAAAGGGCGAGGACGGGAAGTCGCTGACGGAACAGGCCCACATGGTGTGCCCGGACTGCGGCGGGGTGATCGAGGAGCGCCACAAGACCGACATGCTCAACGGCGGGGAGTGGCGCGCGACCAGGCCGGAGAAGGCGTCACGCACCCGCCGCGGCTACCAGATCAGCGGCCTCTACTCGCCCATCGGCTGGAAATCGTGGGCTGAGGTGGCCCTTGAGTGGGTCGAGGCGCAGGGCGACCCCAAGGCGCTGCAGGCCTTCGTGAACAACGTGCTGGCCGAGACGTGGGAAGAGGCGTTCTCCGTTCGTCTGGATGCTGAAGGGCTGGCCGCCAGGGCTGAGGCCTATGACCACTTCACCGCGCCCGCCGGCGTGCTGGTGGTGACGTGTGGCGTGGACGTGCAGATCAACCGAATCGAGATCCAGCACGTGGGATGGGGCGTGGACGAGGAAGCCTGGGTGCTGGGCTACACCATCGTGTTCGGTGACCCGACGAACTTTGACACCTGGAGCCAGGTTTGGGACGCGATCCGCATGCCGATCAAGCACGCCAGCGGTGTGGAGCTGCGAGCGGTGGCCACCGCGGTGGACTCGGGCGACGGCAACACCACGAACGAGGTCTATGCGTTCACGCGCCAGCACCGCAAAGAGCACGTTTTCGCGGTCAAGGGGATGGCCGGGCCCAAGCCTGTGATCAGCGCGCCCAGCAAGCAGGACATCAACATCCGCGGGCAGAAGATCGAGAAGGGCGCGATCCTCTACACCGTGGGCGTGGACAGCATCAAGTCCACCGTCTACGGCCGCCTGAAGCGCACCGAAAAGGACGGCCCCGGAACCGTTCACTTCCCGCTGGGCATGACCACCGAGTATTACAAGCAGCTCACGGCCGAGAAGCAGGTAACGACCATGCTGCGGGGCTTCCCCAAGCGCAAGTGGACCAAGAAGGACAGCGACAACAACGAGGCCCTGGACACCTTCAACTACTCCTACGCCGCGCTGCACTACTGGATCAGCCGGCACAACCCGCGGACGTTCTGGAAGCAAATGGCTTCCCGGCTTGAGAAGCTCAAGACCGCACGGGTAGAATCGAAGCCTGCAGTGTCAGTTCCTGAGCCTGTGGCAGCGACACCAGACCCGGCGCAGCACGCGGCCCCATCCGCGGTGCCGGCCCGCCGGCCGGAAAGCAAGCTCTCTGGATGGAAACGATGATCGATGACTTCGCCACCAAGTGCGCCGCCCTGGCTGTCCGGGTGGCAGGCATCGACCAGGCCGCGGCCAGCCGTCTGGAGTCCGAGCTGCGCAAGCGGCACGGCGGACAGTTGGTGAAGATCGAGCGCCCGCTGGTCACCTACGAGATGATCAGCGAGGGGCTTCGCCAGTCCAAGCCGGTGGCCCGGATCGCGGACGAGATCGGTGTGAGCCGCGCCACCCTGTACCGCCGGCTCAAGGCGCGAAAGTCTCACAGCACGAGCCCGTGAGACGCGCGCCTGCCTAGAATCGGCCAGCCTCAAACCGTTCGAGCGCATGGCAATCACACTCACGCAAGCCCAGGCCCAGCTTGCCGCCTACCTGGCGGCAGAAACCGCTGTGCTGGCGGGCCAGGAATACACCATCGCTGGCCGCCGACTTGTCCGCGCCGACTTGGCCGCCATTCAAGCCGGGATCAAGACCTGGACCGAGAAGGTGGAAGAGCTGGAGCGCCAGGACAACGGCGTGCGCCGCTTCGCGCGCATGCGCCCGGGGTTCTGACATGGGCCTGTTCGACCGATTCCGATCCAGCAAGCCGCAACCCGTGGCGGACGCCACCGCGCACGTGGCGGCCAAGCGGCTGAAGACCCTCATTGCCCACATGCGGCGCAGCGAAGGTGCCAGCGCAGCCTACTCCGGCGGGGGCTATGGCACCGGCATGGGCCAGCTTGAGGGCTGGGAGCCCGGCCTGGGCGATGCCGACGCCGACCAGCTGCGGGACCTGGGATACCTGCGCGCCTACAGCCGCGACCTGGCCCGAACCAGCCCTATTGCCTGCGGTGCCATCGAGACGCAGCTCGCGCACATCGTCGGCACCGGGCTGACCATGCAAAGCCGGATCGACGCCCAGGCTCTGGGCCTGTCCGACGAGCAGGCCAGCGAGTGGCAGCGCACCACCGAGCGCTGGTTCCAACTGTGGGCCGGCAGCACCATGGCCGACGCCATGGGGCAACTGGACTTCTACGAGATCCAGAACCTGGCCGAGCGCAGCAAGGTCGAGTCCGGCGACAGCTTTGTGGTGCTGGCATCGGTCGAGCGCCCGAACTGGCCGTTCCGCCTGGCGCTGCAGGTCATCGAGGCTGACCGGGTGAGCAACCCGAACAACGCCTTGGACAAGCCAACGATGGTGCAGGGCATCGAGAAGACCGAGGCCGGCGAGCCGCTGGCCGCCCACGTGGCCGACCGCCACCCGGGCCGCCTGCTGTCCGACCCCCGGCCCGTGAAGTGGCAGCGCGTGCCGTTCCGCTCTCCGTCCGGCCGCCGGCTGATCCTGCAGCACATGCGCCGCCTGCGCCCGGGGCAGACCCGCGGCGTGCCCGAGCTGGCCCCGATCATCGAGCCGCTGAAGCAGATGACGCGGTACAGCGAGGCCGAGATTGCGGCCGCCGTCAGCAGCGCCACCCTGGCCATCTTCACCAAGATGGACCACAAGGCCTTCCAGGAGCTGTTTGACGACGACGATCAGGAGATCATCCTGGACCGCGCGAAGGCCTGGGACGGCAAGACCACGCCGAACCGCGCCGTCAACCTGCTGCCCGGCGAGGAAATCGAGACGGCGGTGATGAACCGCCCGAACCCGAACTTCGGCCCCTTCATGGCCGAGTTCATGACCATGATCGGCATGGCACTGGGCATCCCGCATGAGGTGCTCACCCGCAAGTTCAACAGCAGTTTCTCAGCCGCCCGCGCCGCCCTGCTGGACGCCTGGCGCGGCTTCCGCATCCGCCGTGACCTGCTGGTGAGCCGCGTGTGTCAGCCGATCTATGAGGAATGGCTGTCCGACGCTGTGGCCCTGGGCATCATCAGCGCGCCGGGCTTCTTCGCTGACCCCATGACCCGCGCCGCCTGGTGCGCTGCGAAGTGGGCAGGCGACGGGCCCGGGGCCATCGACCCGGAAAAGGAAGCCCGCGGCGCGCAGGCCCGCATGGACGCCGGCCTGACCACGCTGGCCGAGGAAATCGTAGCCTTCGACGGCGGCGACTGGGAGACCAAGCACCGCGAGCAGGTCAAAATCGCCAAGGCCCGCAAAGAGGGCGGACTGGGCGTGCAGCCCGCGCCGGCCCCAGCCCAGCAGCCCGGCCAGGCCCAGCCCGGCGGCCAGCGCCCGGGCTCACCGCCTGAGCCTGACGAAGACACCAGCGACGACGACAGCACCGACTGACCATGGCCTCAACCGACAAGTACCTTAACTTCCCCAAGGGCCGCGGGGCCACCTGGACCGACGACGGCCAGCGACTGCGCCGGCCCGATGGCACCGAGGTGGACATCAGCGGTGCCGTCACCACGCTGGCCGCCGCGCAGGATGCGCTGCCGGGCACGACGGCGTTCACCGTGCTGGGGCGGCTGACGGCCGGCGACGGCTACGGCGGGACGTTTGAGTGGGTGGCAGGCAACCAGTCGGCGAACGTCACCCTTGACCCGAAGCGCGCCGTCTGGATTCCACCCAACAGCGCCCCCACTGGCAGTGCGGGCGCATGGCGGCGTGTTCGGCAGAATGCGACCGTGGTGCACGCTGACTGGTTCGGCAGCACGTTCGATCACGTGCAGATCCAGGCGGCCGTGGATTACGTCCGCTCCACAGCGCCGAATGGCGGGGTTGTCCGGCTTGTCGCGCCGACTTGGATGATCGGCGCACGCATCACCGTGCGATCACCCGTTCAGATCATCGGGGAGGGCATGGACCTGGTCACGCTCTTTGCGACCACCTCGATGGTCAACGGCAGCCCGTTCTTCGAGAACCTTGGCTTCCCCACGGACGGCAGCGCGGGATCGCCCGGGCTTGTGTGGGAAGGATTCACGCTTGACGGCAGCCTGAAGGGTCCGGCCCCGGCCTGGCTGTCGAAGCTTGACGGCACCCCGATCACCGACCCGGAGGCGGATTACCTGCCCGGCGGCTGCCTGTCGCCCACGATCCCGGCGACCTGCCAGGGGAACATCGTCAACGGGGAAATCGTCAGCTACACCGTACTGACGCCTGGTTCTGGCTATGTTGCCCCGCCGACAGTTTGGATCAGTGGAGACGGTAAGTTTGCGCGCGCCCGGGCGACGATCAGCGCGGGCAGTGTGACGCTTGTCGAACGGGTAGACGGCGGGACCGGCTGGACGACTTGCAACGTGCAGATTGTGGGCGGTGGCGATTACCCCACGGCGCTGTACACGGCGGACCGGCGAAACCCGAACTACGCCACGGCCGTGCTGGTTGGCTTCCGCATCAACAAGGCCATCAACCCGGTGATCCGAAAAGTCCGCTTTCGTGACATTTCCGGAATGCAGATCATTGATCGTGGAAGCGATTACCTGATTGTCGAGTTCTGCGAATTCATCAATTGCGGGAACACGTCTTCAATCAGTAATGCACTTTGGTCGGCATCTTACGGTAGCCCAACGCTTGCGGCCTATCGCTTGTCCACCAATACCGTTTTCCGGTTCAACAAGATCCGCGGCGCGAAGCGCAGCGCGGCGATGCTTTCCGGGCAAAACCAGCGGGCCCACGGGAACGACATCGACGGATGGGGAGAAAGCTGTTTCTTCCTGACCGATGGCACCAAAAATGCCATGATCTACGAGAACAGTTTCAGAAACGGCGTGCTTGACGACATCGCTTGCTACGTGATCGAGGGGAGCGGTGCGTCTACGTGGAGCGCCTGGGGGAATACCATCTTTGATTCCGAGGCCACGCCTTTCCGCGTGAGCGGTGATGCGGTGGTGATCGACGGAAACCGCGTTGAAGTCAAAGAGGCCCGCTGGCGCGAAACCTTCCCGTTCGGTCCTGAGGCCGAACGCATTGCTTACGCGCAAGGCACGTTTTCCATTGCTGGTACCGCCCGGTGGGCTGGTTTTTTGGGTGTCGCCTACCTGCTGGACGAAACGGATGGCGACAACCAAGCTCCCCACGACATGCGCGTCATCAACAACACGCTGACCGATCCGAATGGGGTATTCCCGTACTTCTTCACGACCGGATACGGTGAGGTGCAGTCCGCCGGTGACGTGCTCATTTCTGGCAATAGCCTGGTTGGCGCTCCGAGCACGCAAATGTTCGACCCCGAACCGACGGACATTCTTTTGGGGGCCAACACCAGATTCCGGTGCTTTGCCAACCCTGGCCACACCAGCATGACCGGGTGGAGCATCAGCCAGACCAACGCCGCCGGCGTGACCGGGACGCTGACCTTTGCGGGCGGCTACACCCCCGCCCTGGCGACCGTCACGCTCCGCGGCACCGGGGCCAATGCCCGCTATAGCACCACCTACACCATCCCTGGTGGGGTATCTGCCGGCGCGGTGACCATGGCGCTGCAGGACGGTGCCGGCAACACGCTCATCAGCCTGAGTAACGCGGCTCGGTGGTCTGGCGGCGTCAAGCTGACCGTCAGCAGCTGCACGGCCAGCGTGGAAGTGACGGTGTCGGGGAGCTGAGAAAGTCTCACGGGCTCACCCCGTGAGACAGCGAGCCGGGCCAGAATCTGCCCAGCATGAGCCTCATTGATGTCCTCTCGTCCCCTTGGGCGATCTTGCCGGATCGACTGCTTGACCTGCAGGCGATTTACCGCGCGCGCATCAATGGCGAAGAGGCCGATTTTCAGGCCATTGAGGCAGCGCTCGGGCGACCGCTGGCGAATGAGCAGCAGGACTACAAGCTGCGCGACGGCGGGATTGCCGTCCTGCCCATCTACGGCACCATCGCCAACAAGGCCAACATGTTCACCCGCGTGTCCGGCGGTGCAAGCGCGCAGCTGCTGACCCAGCAGGTTGACAGCATGGCGGCAGACCCCCGCGTGCGCGGTGCGGTGCTGGACTTCGACACCCCAGGCGGTTCCGTGTTCGGCATCCCCGAGCTGGGCGCGGCCATCAAGCGCCTGTCGGCCCTGAAGCCCACGGCCAGCGTGTCCACCGGCATGATGGCGAGTGCCGGCTACTGGACCGGCAGCAGCGCCAACGCCGTCTATGCCAGCGGCACTACCGACCTGATCGGCAGCATCGGCGTGGTGATGACGCATAGCTACAACCCGCGCTCCAGCGGCGAAACGACCGAGATCACGGCCGGCAAGTACAAGCGCATGGGCACCGACACCAAGCCGCTGGACGCCGAGGGCCGGGCCTACCTGCAGAGCCAGGTGGATCACCTGTACGGCGTGTTCGTGGACACCGTGGCCGAAAACCGCGGCGTCACCGCTCAAGAGGTCCTGGACCGCATGGCGGATGGCCGTGTGTTCATCGGGCAGCAGGCGCTGGACGCCGGCCTGATCGACGGCTTTGCCACGGTGGACGGCCTGGTGGAGCAGATGGCCACCAACCCGAGCAAGTTCAGCGCGCGCCGCAAGGCTGTTTTCGCCCTGGGCGGCCTGCCGCCTGTGGCAGCAGAAGCGACCGTGATCGACGCGGCCGCGAGCGAAATCAGCGGGGACGGGTCCGGTGTGTCCCTGCCCGCGATCACGGCTGACGCCCCCGCGCCGGCCATCCAAGAGGCTGGGCCGGTGCTGCCCGCTGCATCCGTAACCCCACCTGTCGAGGTCCACATGACCCCTGAAGAACTGGCCGCCAAGTTTGCGGCCGAGAACGCCGCCGCCGCCGCTGTGCTGCGCGCCGAGGGCAGCGCCGCCGAGCGCAAGCGCATTGCCGACGTGCGCGCCCAGACCATGCCCGGCCATGAGGCGCTGATCGAGGCGCTGGCCGCCGATGGCAAGACCTCCGGTGCCGAGGCTGCCATGGCTGTCGTGGCCGCCGAGAAGGCCCGCCTGCAGGCGTCCAGCACCGCCCGCCTGGCCGAGGGTGTGCCGCCCGTGCCGACCGTTGACGCCGCCACTGGTGCCACCGACCCGGCCCCGCAGGCGCAGACCGCGCCCAAGCTCCAGCCCAACTACCAAGCCGCCTACGCGAACCTGAACCGTCGCGCCGGCGCGCAGCACTGAACCAGGAGGCATCATGCCGACCGTCAAGACCGATACCCTTGGCCCCTACGCCTTCCTCAAGTCCGAGGCCAACGGCACGCTCTCGCGCGAGGCCATCGTGCTGGCATCCGGCGCTGGCTCGCTGATCGCCGGCACCGTGCTGGGCAAGGTGACCGCCAGCGGCAAGTACAAGGCCTACGACAACGACGCCGCCGATGGCACGCAGACCGCTGCCGCCATCCTGGCCTATGACGTGGACGCCACCAGCGCCGACCAGGCCGCCGTGGGCATCGTGCGCCTGGCCGAGGTGTGGCGCGACCGTCTGGTTTGGGGCGCTGCCGTCACCACCCAGGCCGAGAAGGACGCCGCCTACGTCGATTTTGCGACCGTGAACATCGCGGTCCGCTACTGATTCAAGGAGCCCAGCATGGCTACCCAGAACGTTTTCGCCCCCACCGGTTTCTCGCTCACCGAGCTGACCGCCGCCATCAACGGCCTGCCGCACAAGCCGACCCAGCTCGGTGACAGCGGCCTGTTCAGCTACGACGGCGTTTCCACCCTGTCGGTGCAGATCGAGCGCCAGGATCAGGTGCTGAGCCTGGTCCCCACCAGCCCGCGCGGCTCGCAGGGCAAGCCCATCGGCCGCGACACCCGCAACACCCGTTCGTTCATCCTGCCCCACCTGGGCCTGGAGGACGCCGTCCGCGCCGACGAGGTGCAGGGTGTGCGGATGTTCGGCACCGAGAACCAGCTGACCCCGTTCCAGCAGCGCCTGATGCGCGTCATGCAGCAGGGTGTGGACCGGCTGGACTACACGATGGAGTGGCAGCGCATCGGCGCGATGAAGGGCATCGTGTACGACTCGGACGGCACCACCGTGCTGTTCAACCTGTTCACCGAGTTCGGCGTCACCCAGTCGGTGGCCAACCTGACGTTGTCCAGCACCACCACGAGCATCCGTGTCGAGGTGGACAAGTGGTCCAACACCATCGATGACCTGCTTGGCGGCATCGGCTACAGCGGTCTGGATGTGTGGTGCGGCCGCACGGCCTGGCAGAGCCTGGTGTCGCACAAGTCCTACCTCGATGCGTTTGCCGCATCCCCGGATGTTGGCGAGCTGCGCGCTCCGGTGGGCGATGTCATCGAGTTCGGCGGTGCGACTTGGCACAAGTACCGCGGCCGCGCCAACGGCGCTGCCATGATCGGCGACACCAAGATGTACGTCGTGCCGCGCGGTGTGCAGGACCTGTTCATCGGCCGCTTCGGTCCCGCCGACTACGAGGAAACCGTGAACACCATGGGCCTGCCGATGTACGCCCAGGGCCTGCGCATGCGCAACGGCAAGGGCTGGGACATCGAGATGCAGTCCAACCCGATCCACCTGTGCACCCGCCCGGACGTGGTGATCGAGATCACCGTCAACTGAGCGTCCTGAAGCATGGCGTTCGCTGAGGACATGAGCGTGTTCTTCGACCTGGACGGCTTCGCCGTGCAGGCCGCCTGGGGCTCGCTCAGTGAGCCTGTGATCTTCAGCGCCCCCGGCGAGGACCTGCTGGGCGGCGACGCCAGCGGCACGGACTACACCGCGCTGCTGGCCGCCACCGCCTGGCCGGGCATCAAGCACGGCGACACCGTGACCGTGACCGGCAGGGGCACGTTTGCGGTGCGCGGTGCGCCCATGCCCCTGGACGATGGCGCGATCAAGCGCCTGCACCTGAGCCCCATCTGACCATGCCGAGCATCCGCGAGCAGATCCTGGAGCGCATCAAGACCACGCTGGCCGCCACGGCGGGCGTGGACGGGCGCTGCTGGCGCTCGCGCAGGAGCCCGGTGGGGCCGGAGGAAATGCCGGCCATCATCATCAAGCCCGACACCGAGGCCCCCAGCGAGGGCACCACCGGCGGCACCGATGCCCGCACCGACGTGCTGGTGGAGGTCTTCGCCCGGGGCCTGGTGCCGGACAGCGCCGCCGACCCGGTGCTGGTGAGCGCGCACAGCCTGCTGATGACCGACGCCACGCAGGGCGGCCTGGCCATCGACACCAGCGAGGCCGGCACGACCTGGGACCTGGATGACAGCGACGAGGGCACCTGCAAGGTGACCATGCGCTTCACCGTCTGGCACCGACACGCACGCAACGACCTGAGCACACGATGAGCAACGAGAACACCGGGCGCGGCGGAAGCTACGCCCTGAACCCCGCGACCGGCGAGCTGGAGCTTGTCGAGCGCACCGACGATCCGGCCTGGAACGTGCCCGCTGAACCCGAACCGGCTCAGCCCGTGAGCCAGGAACCCGACCAACCGCTGACGCCGGAAGACGGCGCGGAGGACTGAACCATGCCGATGCTCGCACGCAAGAAGGTGCTGCTGGCCAAGATCGAAGCCACCTACGGTGTTGACCCGACGCCGACCGGTGCGGCCAACGCGATCTGGGCCAAGATCAACAGCTTCACCCCGCTGGACAGCGACAAGGCCAAGCGCGAGCCCTTCGTGGGCTGGCTGGGCAACACGCAGGAGCTGCAGGGCGGTTTCCGCGCCATGATCGACTTCGAGGTCGAGATGGCCGGCAGCGGCACCGCTGGCACCGCGCCCGGCTGGGGCCCGCTCATGCGCGCCTGCGGCCACAGCGAAGCCCTGTACGCTGCCGCCGTCACCGGGTCCGCCCAGGCCGGCAGCAGCACCAGCATCACGCTGGCCGCCGCTGGCACGTCCGCGACCGATGACGCCTACGTGGGCATGCCGATCAGCATCACCAGCGGCACCGGCACCGGCCAGAGCAACTGGGTGGTGGCCTACAACGGCACCACCAAGGTGGCGACCGTGGCCAACCCCTGGACCACCGCGCCGGCGGCGTCCAGCGGCTACAGCCTGGGCGCGTGCGCGGTCTACAAGCCCGCGGACAGCTCGCTGGAGTCGGTCACGCTGTACCTGAACAAGGACGGCCGCCTGCACAAGCTGCTGGGCGCGCGTGGCACGGTCACCCAGAGCCTGAACAGCAAGGCCATCCCCACGCTGAAGTTCGTGATGACCGGCCTGTTCGTCACGCCGACCGACACCCCCATGCCGGTGCCGGCCTACGGCACCTTCCAGCAGCCGCTGATGGTCAGCTCGACCAACACCCCGAGCATCACCGTGCACGGTTTCGCGGCCACCATGTCGTCGTTCAGCCTGGAGCAGGCCGGCACCGTGGTGTTCCGCAACCCCGCGGGCGGCACCGAGCAGGTGCTCATCACCGACCGCGTGTCCACCGGCTCGATCATGATCGAGGACACCCTGGTGGCTGCCAAGGACTGGTGGACCAACATCCGCGGCGCAACGCTGGCGGGCCTGGCCATCACCCACGGCACCGTGGCCGGCAACCGCGTCTCCAC
>JACCDU010038210.1_pt1 | contig 11841 bp, 15 predicted proteins | sample 7446081 | NCBI WGS metagenome assembly JACCDU01 (sample SAMN15323447, study PRJNA562643) | freshwater metagenome | isolation source: river surface water | place: USA:Blue River Watershed | collected 2017-08-17 | reverse complement strand
GCAACATAAATTTCATTCTGTTTAGATAATCCAAAAGCGCCGGAGCTTTTTCGGTATCTAAATGGATAAATGTTGTTGCGCCATCATCAACTAAAAAAAATTGCTGTTCGACATGACCCTGGGGATCGAGAATTAGCGCTTCTTTCCATTCTCCCGGCGCAAGTTTTTCTAAATGCTGAGTAGTTAAGGAGTGCAACCACATCAATCGATCCTCACCAGCGATTGAAATTACTGCGCGATGTGCGAGATCAGCCCAAGCTTTTCCTTCTGAAAGTGCGCGTTGTTCTTTTGCTACTTCTCCAAAGTGCCAGATGGCACCTTTATCTAAACCCTCTTCTACATATACCGCGGTCATGATTTAGCGGTGCAGTTTTCACAGGTTCCGTAGATCGCAAAATGAGTTACATCGGTTTTAAAACCATATTCATCAATCAAAGTATTAACAAATGAGGCCGCAGTCTCAATCGGCGCATCCCCCACAGATCCGCATTTGCCACAAACTAAATGCAAATGGGTTAGCTCTTCAGCTGCGTGATAAGTCGCACCGCCATGACCCAAATGGGTGTGCTGCACCAAACCAACATTTTCTAAGGTCTCTAAGTTGCGATAAACCGTAGACAAATTAATTCCTGGATGGGTTGAGCGCACCTTCTCTGCAACCTCTTCCGGAGTGGCATGACCAAGCTCGCGCACAGCTTGAAGCACCAGCTGGCGCTGTGGGGTTAGGCGAAGACCTTTATCCCTTAGCTCTTGATTCTTATCTACCACCTGCGAAGTCTAAAGGCTTGGCAGGTTATAAGCCGCTTCGCGTAATTCACGCTTAGAAAAGCGGGCACGTGCACGCGCGATTAGCACATACATCTCGCAACCCAGGCAGAAATTGAAGGCTGCATTTAGGAATGCTGCACCTAACGCAAATCCAACTGCAACTGAGAAGACCACAGTTAGATCAAGGATTAATGAAACTGATGCCGTTAACGCAAACAAAAATCCAATCGCCTGAGCAAATTGTGGTTGGCGAATATCTTCAGTTGGCATATCACCGGAAAGTCTTGGCTTTACAAATTTGCGATAGATGAATGCATATGGAGTTTTTTGTGGGCCAGCGAAAGCTCCAATTGCAAAGACAGCAAGTTGCCAGAGGATTAATGGCAAGGATTGTGTTGTAAGAGCAACTGCGAGAACAACTGTGGTGAGAACCGCACCAAATCTTGGACCACGGGCATCAATTAGTTTTACATCTTTATCTTGTGACATTTATTTTTCCTAATTCTTGAATAGTTGGGTTTAAAAAAATCTAAAACTTAACAACTAAGCAAGACAGAGCTGGCCAGTAAAACGGCAGAAATCAATCACACGCCGTCTTGTGAAGTACTGGGGCTCGATGCCAAACATGCGAGAAGGATAAAGAAGCCTGCCCCGCTATGCGAGTTGCAAACTACTTGCAGAAAAAAGCTACTTAATCCCGTTCAAAGTGGCCAATACATCAGCCCGTTTTGGGGCTCCCACAGCCCTACCTACCTCAACCCCAGATCGATCCAAAACTAATGTGGTTGGGGTGGAGAGAATCTCTAAACGTCGCACCAACTCCAAATGTTTTTCAGCATCGATATCAACATGAACCACATCATCGAGATCTGCGGTGATGTCAGTTAACAAAGCACGAGTTGCGCGGCATGGAGTACAAAACGCGGTCGAAAACTGAACCAGCGTCACACGATCTCCCAGTTCATGACCGATATCAGCTGAGGTTAAAGCTGGTTTTCCTACCCGTGATGTCTTTGTCTTTAGCGCTCCTCGGGTGCGTTTATACCAAAGCCCGTACGCGGTCGCGAGCGTAAAAACAATAAGAATTGGTAGGTAATTATCCACGTGGGTATTCTTTCACTCTTATGGCGCGCATTCTACTTTTGACGAACACCACCGGTGCGAGCGCCGAAGTGCTTCCTGCACTTGGCTTGCTCCAGCATCAGGTTCGCATCTTGCCTGCCATCGGATCAGTTTTGGTTGATATCCCTGAGGTTGATTGCTTATTTATTGATGCCCGTCGTGATTTAACCGCCGCAAAATCCCTAACCAAATTAGTTACCACAACTGGAATTGGTTGCCCATTAATTTTGATTACCACTGAAGGTGGATTATCTGCCACAAATGCGGATTGGGGATTTGATGATGTAATCCTTGATACTGCAGGACCTGCAGAGGTTGATGCACGTATTCGAATTGCAATTGCAAAACTTCAAGCAATGCGCGTAGCTGCAGATCCAACATCTGGTGAAATCAAAAGCGGTGATGTTGTAATTGATGAAAAGACTTACACCGCGAAAATTAAAGGTCGCGCCTTAGATCTAACTTTCAAAGAGTTTGAACTGCTCAAGTACATGGCCCAACATCCGGGAAGAGTTTTCACTAGATCTCAATTGCTGCAAGAGATTTGGGGTTATGACTACTTCGGCGGAACCCGCACCGTTGATGTTCACATCCGACGCCTGCGCTCCAAACTCGGCCCAGAGTTCGAAGCCATCATCGGCACTGTGCGCAACGTTGGATATCGCTTTAACACCAGCCCTAAAGAACAAGATCTATCTGACCAACTCTCTTGATTACCCAGCTCTCACATCTTGATGAGAAAACTCAAGGTGAAGTTCTAGCTTTAATCTCAAATGCCACAGATCATGATGGCGTTCCCCCAGTTAGCGAACATGTTTTGCTTCATCTGCGCCATGGCGGCGACAAAGCCGATACTCATTTCATTGCAACCACTGACAACCAAGTCGTTGGCTACGCCCACCTCGATTTAACTGATGAGGTCGAAGGCCCCAGCGCTGAGCTAGTTATTCACCCCCAGCACCGAAAAAAGGGTCATGGCCAGGAACTACTAAAAGCGCTTCACAAAGCATCCGGCAACAATCTAAGACTCTGGTCCCACGGAGATTTACCTGGCGCAAAAAATATCGCCGAACACAATGGCTTTAAGAAAGTGCGCACCGTTATCCAAATGCGTCGCTCACTCAATGATCCAATCCCTGATCTCACAAAAGATGTTCCGATTAGAAACTTCTTACCCGGAATAGATAACGATGAATGGGTCGCGCTAAATAACGAATCTTTCGCAAATCATCCAGATCAAGGAAACTGGAGTGCAAGGGATCTCGAAATTAGAACCAAAGAAGATTGGTTTGATCCACAAGGATTTTTAATCGCAGAAGAAAATCAAAAGATGATTGGTTTTTGTTGGACTAAAGTTCATGGCGGACATTCTCATAAACACTCAGAGCATGAAGCGCATCATGACCATGATCCAATTGGCGAGATTTACATTATGGGCGTCGACCCTGCTCATTCCGGAAAAGGAATTGGCAAAGCGGTCACCATCGCAGGACTTCGCCACCTGCGTTATCAAGGAATCTTCAGCGCCATGCTTTATGTTGATGCCGATAACTCTGCAGCCATAAAGCTTTATCAATCTCTCGGCTTCACCGAGTGGGGGCGCGATGTCCTGTACCGAAACTAGTTACGGATAACCTCAACTAAGTCGCCATCTTTATCGGACTTCTTCACGGTTACGGTAACTCCTTCCACTGTGACACTTTCGCCCTCCCCGCGTGTACTTTGTAATCTGCGGTTGTCATTATTTTCAGCAGGAAAAATCTTGACTGGTCCCATGCCAGATTGATTTGCAGAGTCAATCAAATAAATTAACGCCCCTGCTTTCTTCAAATTTTTATCAACGCCCTCTGCGCGACGGCTTTCTATTACTAAAACTTTTGTGAATGAAATTGGAACTATCACCGCTTTTAGCCCTGATTTTCTCTGAATGGGCGTTATCAAGTTCGAAGTTGATTTGCCTTCCATGCAGTGGATTTGATCATTGTCGAGCCATCCCAAAAGCCATCTCTCCCAAGCTAAAAATCCAGGTGAGTTTGCCGAAAGACTGCTCAATCCCATCAGACCGTACTCACCTACATAGCGATGTCCGTCCATTGGATTTGAAGCATCTTGTCGTGTGAAAGCGTACAAATCGGGAAGTCCCAGGGTGTGACCAAATTCGTGATTCAGCCAGATGTAACCCCAATAATTCAAGTCATAGGCAGAGGTAGCTCCATTGGCAATGTATTTGCCATCCAAAGTAAATCCATTTCCATAAATCGCAGTAAAGGCAGGGCCCGAGTTTCCTATTTCCTTTGCATCAGGATTAGCCAAAATCAAAATTGCATCAGTCTTGCTGAAATCAATATCTGCATCAGCTAAGGCAGCCGCTTCGGCGATATAAGCACGATGATGTGCAAATGATTGATTCAGCGGCGCATAACTCTTTGCATTTTGTCCCATGCGATACCACTTATAAGTTGGTTGCATTACTAATTTCATCCGCCCATACGAGAGTTCGTCAAACAAATCTGAGGCTTGTGAAACTTTTGCAAAAGCTTGCTGTGGGGTCATGGTCGCTTGCGCATCAGGGAAATCAACCATTACAACCTTAGTTATGACCTCTCCTGTTGATTTCAAACGATCACTAATGCGAGGAAATCCAATTGCCACATCGCCTCTGCCATCAAATACCGGAACTTTGCAATTCACCGTTGGGTCTGAAGGTAGAGCTGGAGGTGTCGCGGATGGAGTGGGTGTCGGGGTTGGACTCAATATTGGAGTTGGAGTAAATGATGTCGTTGGCGTTGGTGTTGGCGTTGGCATAGGTGTTGGAGTTGGAGCTGGAGTCGGTGGAGGCAGCGGGGTTATTAATTTAACTTTTTGCCAAACAAGTCTTTTATTCTTTTTTATACACTTGAATTGAGAGCCATTTGAAGTTGTGGTCTTTCCAATCTTTGGGCATTTGTCTCCCACTTTTACTGCCGCAAAGGAAGGTAGCGAAATCAAGGAGAAAACCAATGTCGCCACCATCAAAACCCGCTTCATTAGATAAGCATAAAGGGCTGCGCTAACCTTCCTTAATGATTACCTTGGCGAATACGAATTTGAATGTTCACCCACTCTGCCTAGGCGGCAATGTATTTGGATTTAGCGCCAATGTAGAAAACTCGGAAATCGTTTTGAATTACTACTTTGATAATGGTGGGAACTTCATCGATACGGCAGATATGTACTCCCAGTGGGCACCAGGGCATGTTGGTGGAGAATCGGAAACCATTATCGGTAATTGGATGAAAAAGCGCGGTAATCGCAGCCAAATGGTGATTGCTACCAAGGTGGCAAAGCTTGATACCCGCCCCGGACTAAAGCCGGCCAACATAAAAGCCGCATGCGATGAATCCCTAAAGAGATTACAAACCGATTACATCGATCTTTACTACGCCCACCAAGATGATCCTGATACTCCAATTGAAGAAACTCTTTGCGCTTTTGATGAGTTAATCAAAGCCGGGAAAGTTCGCTACATCGCGGCTTCCAACTTCACCGCAGAAAGATTGCAGGAATCATTAGACATTGCCGCCAAGCTAAATTTAAATTCTTATGTTGCTTGCCAAGATCAATACAACTTGATGGACCGCGATTATGAAAAAACTTTGATGCCGACCCTTAAAGCAAATGGTTTGTCACAGATTCCCTTTTACGGTTTAGCCCGTGGCTTCCTAACTGGAAAGTATCGTCCTGGTGTAACTGTTGAGTCAGTACGCGCCACCGGAGTTGCTAACTCATATGCAAACGACCGCGGCTGGGCGATCTTAGAAAAACTAGATCAGATTGCTAAAGATAAGAACACATCAATTGCGTCAATCGCACTGGCCTGGCTTCGTGCTCAAACTACAGTTGCAGCCCCAATTGCCTCAGCTACCAAGCTCGAGCAGATTAAAGAGTTAATGCCGGTTATTGAATTAACCAGCCCAGAGCTTCAGTTATTAACTAACTCCTGACACATCGCCCGGAAAGCTTGGGTGTGCGCATCCACATCAGCCGCGGTTGTGTAGGGCGACATCAATGCCATGTTATGAAATGGTGTTAGCAAGAAGCCATCATTAAGTAAGCGCAGATGGATGTATTGCTCTAGCTCGAAATCCCCGGCTCTGGCGGCTTCTCCACCAGTACGAGCGGCATGACCCTGGAATAGGTATTCACCACGTGCGCCAAGGCGATTTACATGCCAGGGCAAGCCAAACTCCTTAATTGCAGATTCCACGCCATCACACCAGCGATTTCCCAGCTCAATCATGTGCTTGAAATTGTCTTCAGTTAGAACCTGCGTCAACGTCGCGCGCATCGCCGCCAATGACAATGCATTTCCCGCCAGAGTTCCACCGATTCCACCGGTATCAATAATCTCGCGTTCAGTTTTCTTGGCAATCTGATCTGCAATCTCATGGGTCATGCCAAAAGTTCCTACTGGAAGTCCGCCACCGATTGCTTTTCCAATCGTTAAGAAATCAGGTTTTAATCCTAAATCTGCGGTCATGCCACCAGGACCAACAGAGATTGTGTGGGTCTCATCAATAATCCAAACCACACCATATTTCTTGGCAAGTTCTGCAACACCATTTAAATATCCGGCCTCTGGTAAAACTATTCCCACATTTGTCATCGCAGGTTCCATCAAAATCGCGGCGACGTCACCATGTTTGAGAGCTGCTTCCATTCCCGCTAAATCATTGAACTCAACTACCCGAGTAGTTACATCAAGCGGAACTGGTGCGCCGATGTTTCCTTCACGCATGACAGTGTTTCCAGCAGCATCCAAAGTTGCAAAAGTTTCATCAACTGATCCGTGATAACAACGATCGATCACAACAATCTTTGATTTACCGGTAATCAATCTGGAGTAACGAATTGCGTGACGATTTGCATCAGTCGCAGAGACAGTGAACTGCCACAAAGGCAATCCAAAGCGGCGCGCTAATTCACTAGATACCGCAACCGCATCATCGGTCGGCAACATCGCAGTCATGCCCTTCTTTAACTGGGCATTAATCGCAGCGGTAGTGGCTTCTGGAGAATGACCCGTCATTGAGCCGGTATCGCCCAAACAAAGATCTATATATTCATTTCCATCAACATCAACAAAGTGCGCACCTTGGGCGGTACTCACAAATAATGGGTATTTTCCGGGCCATTTCGTCATCCAGGACATCGGAACACCACCGGGCATTACCTGCTTTGCCGCACCAAACATCTCACGACTTTTTGGCGTACGAGCTAAGAAACGCTCCTCTTCCCGAGCATGCAAAGCTTTTAAGTGTTCGCGACTAATCATTTCTACTTACTCTTTCCAATTGGATGCTTCCAGGTCTTAATACGAATCAAATCCTTGGCAATATTAGCTCTAGATATCTCTAAATCATATGCAGCTTGCGCACGTAACCAATATCCATCTGATAGTCCAAAGAACTTACACAACCGTAAATCAGTATCAGCTGAAATTCCACGCCGACCATTTAATATTTCACCGATTCGTGTTGCGGGAACATCAATCTCCTTAGCCAATCTATAGGCAGTTATATCCATTGGTAGAAGAAACTCTTCAAGAAGTAATTCTCCTGGCGAAACAGCATCCAAATTTCGTGCCATAACTTTTGGCACGGTTTTTTTTGCCTTCGCTCTCGCAGATTTAGTCGCCATTACATCCCTCCTCAGTGGTAATCCACAATTTCTACCTTTTGGGCCCCGGCGGAGGTCCACTCAAAGCAAATACGCCATTGATCATTGATTCGAATGCTCATCTGGCCATCGCGTTTGCCCTTTAATCGCTCTAACTTATTTCCCGGAGGGATTTTTAGGTCCTCCAGAGTCATAGCGACCTCAAGTTGACGCAATTTACGCCTTGCTACTTTTTCAATAGAAACAAAGCGTTTTATCCGTATTCCTGCGGCCAAAGACTGGGTATCCCTGTCTGCGAAGGAAAGAATCACGTCAAATAATAACGTAATCCGTTAATAACGCAAAACGTTACTATTGTGGTCTGTGTTTAGATCTCATCGAATACGAACAAAGCTTCCAGATATGAATCCCCGGCAATTCCCAAATTAGCAGCATCTGGTGGCGCAGTTTGTGGTTCTATGCAAACACCCTCTGCATCCTGGTCATAAACCACCCAATAAGGTGCATCAGATTCAATCTTGATTTGCATAACATCTTCCCAATAAACCGTAGGCGTTCCACGCACGCCGGTAAATGCATCATCCCAAGGTGAAGCGGTAGGAGTAATTAATTTTCCAGTTGGTAAATAATCGGGCCCACGTTCTAACATCTGGGTTGGGTGAAAATCAATCTCTACCGAACCACCACGATCTAACTCCCGCGGAAACCAAGGATGAAATCCCAACCAAAAAGGTAAATCACAATCGCCGGCTTCATACTCCAATGACCAACGCAGCGCGTTATCCAAAATCTCATAGCGTTGTTCTACCCGCGCACCGCGATATGGCGCCGGAAGATCCAAACCAAAATAACCATCACCTAACTCTTCCCACGAAGAGGTAATTCCAAAACCATGTATTGCATTAGGCGCCGCTAAATTAACAGGCAGTTGAAACTCATTTCCTGAAGCATCTTTAATCAATCCATCACGAATTCGCCCAGCCCATGGCGCCATCGCATACCAACCCCAAGTTAGAGTCTGACCACGAAAGGGAACCGCGCACTCAATCTCACGAAAACGGATTGATGAGATACGTGCCCCTTGATCCACATCAATCTCTAGGGAAATCTCCCCGCCATCCATGACGTGCAACAGGCTCACCCCCGAATCCTAATGAGGAGCGTAAAGAGGGTGGTCATGACCATCTAAGCCTCCGAAGAATGTTCAAAATCTGAGAATAAAATTCTGCCCTCTCATAAACTCAGCTAGCCCGTGGGCATACCGTGGGCATACCAGAGGTGTTAAAACGAGTGATCATCACAGATACCACCAAATTATTAGCCGACTTGGCAAAAACAGTTCTCGAAGAGCCCAAGCCAGAGCAATTCCTAGCCCACATCGTAAATCGCACGCTTGCACCAATTGAAGGTCGCGGAGCGGTGCTCGGAATAATTGAACGCGAAGGATTCCTAGATCTCCAAGGCAGCTACGGTTACGCATCCAAAATGGTTGAGCCCTTTATGCGCATCCCACTTTGGACTCCAATGCCACTGACTGATGCCGCACGTACCGGTGAAGCAAATATCTTCAACAAGCCCGAAGACATCATCGCGAAATATCCTCATCTAAAGGATTCAATTACCGAAAAAGCGGTAACTGTCTCAATTCCAGTTTTGTTCCGTAACACCGTAATTGGAGTTCTTGGTTTTACATCGCTAAAAGCTCCAAGTCCAGAATTTCCTAAATCAGATGCGACTCAAGGTGTTCTTGCTCTTTGTGGGCTTTACATTAGAAACCTTTTGGCCAACAAAGCAGAAAACAATAAGGATTACGCAGCCAGCGTTAAATCACTTTCTGCTCGCCAAAAACAAATCATCAATCTCTTTAAAGAAGATTTAACTACCGATGAAATGGCAGAGCGCCTGAAATACTCTTCATCAACCATTAAACAAGACATCATCAAGATCTACGCCATCTTCGGAGTTAACAATCGTAGCTCTGTTGTGGAACTTGCGGAAAGAGCCGGACTTTCTTAAAGCTCTTCCTTCCAAGGAGGATTCGCACCCGCTCTAGAACAAGTGATTCCCGCTGCTTTTACCGCTCTTTTCAGCACCGAATCCACTACTTCTCTATTCATTAACTTATCTAATCCGTGCTTCAAAATACCCTCAACCAAGACTGCACCAATAGTGTCTCCCGCCCCCACCGTATCAACCAAAGTTATTGATGCTCCCGGAACTTCCAACACATCTCCACCAAAGTAAGCCCGCAACCCCGCAGCTCCCAGGGTAACCACCACTAATGAAACCCCTGATGAAATCCACGTACCAACAATCTCTTCCTCAGACTCCGTATATAGCCAATTCAAATCATCATCACTTAACTTGACTACACCAGCAACCGAAATCCATTTCTCAACCGCCGCCCGATAAACAGATGCATCGCCTTGGATGGATGGCCGCACATTAGGATCAAAGACCACCACCGAATCAAGATCTGAAACCCACTTAAACAACTCACTCGCACCAGGTTCGACCAAGGTAGCCACAGATCCGACATGTACTACTTCTACCGAATCTGAAGGCAACCAATCAGATGAAAATGCAAATGTCGCTGTGTCTGCTAATTCAAACTCATACTTTGCAGAACCATTTTCCTGTATTTCAGCCCGTGCTAATGCCGTTGGCAAAGTTGAGCGATGAACAGCAGATAAATCAACGCCGCTCTCCACAAGCTCGGTTTCAATCAAAGATCCATATTCATCCGAGGAAATCCCACCAACAAACACACTAGAAAAACCCAACCGGGCCAACGCTTTTGCGGTATTTGCCGGACCGCCACCAACATGCGCTGATCGAGAACCGCCAACATTAATCAAATCAATGAGCGCCTCACCAGCCACATATGCACGCTTCATGATTCAATCCATTTCTCGATTATCGGATCCAATGATTTCGCATCTAATTCACCACTGGCAAGAGCCACAATTACTCTTTCTGCCTCATCAACTTCTACTTCAAAATCGCAGCCATTAAGAATTGCAAACACTCGACCGCATGACCAAGTGATTCGCTTATTGCCATCAACCAAAGCATGCTTTGACGCTAGAGAGTGCATCAATGCTGCAATCTTTTCAGCAATTGTTTTGTATGCCTCTTGACCATAAACAGTCATCTCAGGTCTATTTACAGCTGATTCAAGTAGACCTATATCTCGGATTCGGAAATCGGGTATTAGTGATTCACCGATTTCTATAACTTCATCAAGATATAGATATTGAATCTTTTGCTTCATTAAGAGAGACGACGAAGCAACTCGGCGTCCTCGGTACGAATCTTCGCTATTGATTCAAGAATGACCTTCCTGCGACGCGAGGTATATGCATCAATCGCCCTCAGCGCAGCTTCCTGCATAGAAATGCCATCTTCAGCAGCTGCCTTTTTCAAAGCCTTGGCTTGCTCCGGGGAAAGCCTTAAATTCATAGCCATTTTCAAATGGTACCAGTCTGGTACCAACTGAGAAGTCATTATTTCTCCGATCTGTTTTGAACAGTCGAATCCTTTAATCAGCCCCTGACATTGCCTCTCTCTTGTCCACAACTCTGAAAAAGGCGCACTCATATCTGATGAGTGTGTCCTTCTGAGCCAAGCCGATCTAGGGAAAGCCTCTGGATCGACTTTTAATGAAAGGAAACAAATGTCTACAAAGACAACTCTCAAGCGCATCGCGCTTGTTGCAGTTTCTGCGTTGGGCTTTGGATTGATGTCAGTTGTGCCTTCACAAGGCGCAGCGTTGTCTTCAACAACCAATTACGTAACTGATATTGCATTCTCTGCAGCATCAGTTCCGGTGGCTGGAAATGCTGGAGACGCAGTTCAAACCACAGTCTATTTCAAGACTTCAACAACAGCTGAAGTTCATGTACTTCCAAAGGTGACACTAATTTCTTCACCTTCAACTTCTTCAATGGCTTCTGTTGCCTACAATGCGGAAGTTGCGAAGGGTAAGTACAGCTTCTCAACTGGAACTCTTACCAACTCCACAAACATTGCGAGTGGTGCAGAAGCAGCAGCTGATTTAACAGTTGCGACCACAGATGTTGATGGAACTGGTTATCAAGTCAACCGTGCATCTGATCTAACCAAATACACATATGAAACAACTTACTTCAATGCTTGGTATGATGTTGCCGGTACCTATAAGTGGGTTTTCTGGAACGATACTGATGATTCAGGAACAATCAATGGTTCTGAGTATTCAGAGGTTCACTCAGTAGTTGTTGCTAATGGAACAGCTGATATCACAGCGACAAT
>JACCDU010767920.1_pt1 | contig 11842 bp, 13 predicted proteins | sample 7446081 | NCBI WGS metagenome assembly JACCDU01 (sample SAMN15323447, study PRJNA562643) | freshwater metagenome | isolation source: river surface water | place: USA:Blue River Watershed | collected 2017-08-17 | reverse complement strand
GATGAACCCAGAATGAGACAACCTTGCAGCAACCTTGCATGCACAGGCCTTCACAGGAACCTTGTTCACAAGTCATGTCCAAAGATTTCATTCTCGAAACCCGCGAGCTCGTCAAAGAGTTCAAAGGCTTTGTCGCCGTCAATGGCGTCAATCTGGGTGTTCAGCGTGGGCAGATCCATGCCTTGATTGGCCCCAACGGCGCAGGCAAAACCACGGTGTTCAACCTGTTGACGAAATTTCTGATCCCCACCAAGGGGCAGATCATTTTCAACGGCAACGACATCACCGCTGAAAAGCCCTCACAGGTGGCTCGGCGCGGCATTGTGCGTTCGTTCCAGATTTCGGCCACCTTCCCCAACCTCACGGTCATGGAAAACGTGCGCATCGGTTTGCAAAGGGCCACGGGCACCTCGATGCATTTTTGGCGCTCCGAACGCAGCCTGAACCAACTCAATGACAAGGCCATGGACTTGCTCGACCAAGTGGACTTGGGCAGCATGGCCGACCTGACCGCGGTGGAGCTGCCTTACGGCCGCAAACGCGCTTTGGAAATTGCCACCACCTTGGCCATGGATCCCGAGTTGATGCTGCTGGACGAGCCCACCCAGGGCATGGGCCACGAAGACGTGGACCGTGTGACGCAACTGATTAAAAAAGTGGGCGCCAACCGCACCATCTTGATGGTCGAGCACAACATGAATGTGGTGTCCAAAATTGCAGACACCATCAGTGTTTTGCAGCGTGGACAAGTGATTGCAGAAGGACCTTACGCCGTGGTGTCGCAAAACCCCCAAGTGCTCGAAGCCTACATGGGCACGACCGACAACCAATTGGAGGGGGCCCATGGCTGAATCCAAAGAATTCCTTCGCATCAGCAACCTGCAAGCCTGGTACGGCGAGTCGCACATCCTGCACGGGGTTGACCTCACGGTGAACGAAGGCGAAGTGGTGACTTTGCTGGGACGCAACGGTGCAGGCCGCACCACCACCGTCAAATCCATCCTGGGTCTGGTGGGTCGGCGCACCGGCTCCATCACCATCAAGGGCCAGGAAACCGTGAACTGGGCACCGCACCAGATCGCCAAACTCGGACTGGGTTATTGCCCTGAAGAGCGCGGCATTTTCTCCGCGTTGACCTGCGAAGAAAACCTGTTGCTGCCGCCCGTGATTGCCCCCAACGGCATGTCGGTCGAAGAAATTTACGACATGTTCCCCAACCTGCTGGAGCGACGCAACAGCCCAGGCACCCGCCTGTCGGGCGGTGAGCAGCAAATGCTGGCCGTGGGCCGCATCTTGCGCACTGGCGCCCGCTTTTTGTTGTTGGACGAAATTTCCGAAGGCTTGGCCCCCGTCATCGTGCAAGCCTTGGCTCGCATGATCTTGGCCCTCAAAGCCAAGGGCTTCACCATCATCATGGTAGAGCAAAACTTCCGGTTTGCCGCACCGCTGGCGGACCGGTTTTACGTGATGGAACATGGCCAGATGGTGGAGAACTTCAGCGCACAAGAGCTGTCCTCCAAGATGGGCATGTTGAACGAGTACCTGGGTGTGTGATTTTTTCTAACTGGAGACAACACGATGAAACGCAAACTTCTTTCCCTGGCCGCCATGGCCGCTTGCGCCTTTGCCGGCGGTGCACAAGCCCAAATCTCTGACGGCATCGTCAAGATCGGTGTGCTCAACGACATGTCGGGTCTGTATTCCGACATCACCGGCCCCGGCTCGGTGGTCGCTGCCAAGATGGCTGTTGAGGACTACATCAAAGCCACCAAGAGCACGCTCAAAGTGGAAGTGGTCGGTGCCGACCACCAAAACAAACCCGACGTGGGCTCCAACGTGGCCCGCCAGTGGTACGACACCGACAAGGTGGACATGATCGCCGACGTGCCCACATCGTCGGTGGGTTTGGCCATTGCCAAAATTTCCAGCGACAAGGGCAAACTGCACGTCAACTCCGGCTCGGCCACGGCTGACCTGAGCGGCAAGGCTTGTAACGCCAACACCATCCACTGGGTCTATGACACCTGGATGCTGGCCAACGGCACAGGCAAAGCCATTGTCAAAAGTGGCGGTGACTCCTGGTTCTTCCTGACCGCTGACTACGCTTTCGGCCACGCGCTGGAGCGCGACACCGAAGCTGTGGTGCTGAAAAACGGCGGCAAGGTGGTGGGCAAGGTCCGCACACCGTTCCCGACACAAGACTTCTCCTCTTTCCTCTTGCAGGCCCAAGCCTCCAAAGCCAAGATCATTGGCCTGGCCAACGCTGGTGGCGACACCACCAACTCCATCAAGCAAGCCGCCGAATTTGGCATCACCAAAGGTGGTCAGAACCTGGCCGGCATGTTGGTGTTCCTGCCTGACGTGCACTCTTTGGGCCTGAACATTGCGCAAGGCCTGATGCTGACCGAAACCTTCTACTGGGATCTGAACGACAACACCCGCGCATTCAGCAAGCGTTTCGCAGCACTCAACGGTGGCAAGAACCCATCGATGGTGCAAGCTGGCGTTTACTCCAGCGTGATCCACTACCTGAAAGCGGTCGATGCCGCCAAGACCGACGATGGCACCAAGGTCGCAGCCAAGATGAAAGAGCTGCCGACAGATGACCCCTTGTTCGGCAAAGGCAGCGTGCGTGCAGACGGCCGCAAGATCCATCCTGCCTACCTGTTCCAGGTCAAGAAGCCTGCCGAGTCCAAAGGCCCTTACGACTACTACAAGCTGGTGGCCACCATTCCGGCCAACGAAGCTTTCCGACCACTGGCTGAGAGCGATTGCCCTCTGGTCAAGAAGTAATCCACCCCCTGTTCATGCAAGCCTGAAATCACCATGGAAATCTTTGGCATTCCCTCTCAAGCGCTGTTCGGGCAGCTGCTGATCGGACTCATCAACGGGTCCTTTTACGCGCTGCTCTCCTTGGGCCTGGCCGTGATTTTCGGCTTGCTGAACATCATCAACTTCACCCACGGCGCCCAGTACATGCTGGGCGCCTTTGTGGCCTACCTCTCCCTGACCAAGTTGGGGATCAATTACTGGGTCTCGCTCCTCATCACCCCCATTTTGGTGGGCGCGACCGGCGTGCTGATTGAGCGCACCATGCTCAAGCAGCTCTACAAACTGGACCACCTGTACGGACTCTTGCTGACCTTTGGTTTGGCGCTGATCATCCAAGGTTTGTTCCGCCACGAGTTTGGCTCGTCGGGCATGCCTTACCCCGTGCCTGAAGTGTTCAAGGGCGCGTTCAACACCGGCTTCATGTTCTTGCCGAAATACCGTGCCTGGGTCATTGTGGCTTCGCTGGTGGTGTGCTTGTCCACCTGGTACGTGATCGAGCGCACCAAGCTGGGCGCGTATTTGCGTGCCGCCACCGAGAACCCCAGTCTGGTGCAAGCCTTTGGCATCAACGTCCCCCGCATGATCACGCTGACCTATGGCTTTGGCGTGGCCCTGGCTGCGTTTGCCGGCGTCATGGCAGCCCCCATTTACCAGGTCAACCCCACCATGGGCGCTGACATCATCATCGTGGTGTTCGCAGTCGTGGTGATTGGCGGCATGGGCTCCATCATGGGCGCGATCTTGACGGGCTTTGGTCTGGGCTTGATCGAAGGCCTGACCAAAGTGTTTTACCCCGAAGCCTCCAGCACGGTGATTTTCATCATCATGACCATTGTTCTCCTGATCAAGCCAGCCGGGTTGTTCGGCACCCAGAAGTAAGACCATGACCACAGTCTCGACGCCCTCCTTCAAGACCCAGTCGTCCACGCACCAGTGGGTGGCCTTCGCCATCATGGTGATGTTGCTGGTCATCGCGCCCATCTGGGTTTATCCGATCTTCCTGATGAAGGTCATGTGTTTTGCCTTGTTTGCCTGCGCCTTCAACTTGCTGATCGGCTTCGGTGGCCTGCTGTCGTTTGGCCATGCCATGTTCTTGGGCACCGCCGGTTATGCCGCGGCACACGCCGCCAAGGTCTGGGGCTGGAACCCCGAATTGGCGGTGCTGTTTGCCACCGGCTGCTCGGCTTTGTTGGCCTTGGTCACGGGTTCCTTGGCGATCCGCAGGCAAGGCATTTATTTTGCGATGATCACTTTGGCGTTCTCGCAAATGGTGTTCTTCTTCTACCTGCAAACACCGTTCACCGGCGGTGAAGACGGCATCCAAAGCGTGCCCCGCGGCAAGCTGTTCGGCCTCTTTGATCTGCAAGAGAACTTCGCGATGTATGTGTTTGTGCTGGCCATCTTCCTGATGGGTTTCTCGCTGATCTGGCGCATCGTTCACTCGCCTTTTGGACAGATCCTCAAAGCGATTCGCGAAAACCAGGACCGCGCCATTTCGCTGGGCTACGACACCGACCGCTACAAACTGATTGCCTTCGTCATCTCTGGGGCCTTGGCAGGAACAGCAGGCGCCACCAAGTCACTGGTCTTCCAATTGGCATCGCTGACCGATGTGCACTGGTCCATGTCGGGTGAAGTGGTGCTGATGACTCTGCTGGGCGGTTTGGGCACTTTGTTTGGCCCCGTGGTGGGCGCAGCGGTGATCGTGAGCATGCAAAACTACCTGGCCCAATTTGGCGCCTGGGTCACCATCATCCAGGGCGTGATTTTCGTGATCTGCGTGCTGGCCTTCCGCCGCGGCATCATTGGCGAGATCGCCCATTGGATCAAGAAGCCGCTGTAAGCTCAGCGCCGCGCCATGCAAAAAGGCCTGCTCATTGAGCAGGCCTTTTGCTTTCTGAAGCCATTCAAATCAACGCATGAAGTTCTTCACGTAGTCAGCGCCCAGACCCACGTTTTCAAAGTGGGCACGGTATTTCTCGATGCGGGTGAACACATCGTCATAGCCCGTGGCATTGCCCTGGGTGTCCACATACATGAGCGCACCGTGCACGGTGAACATGGTGACCATGTCCTGGCAGTCGTCGGGCACCACCAGGGTGTGGGTCTCGCCCGGCGGCTCGAACACATAGCCCCCGGCTTGCGCCACCCAGTCATGCTCCAGATACAGCCATTTGCCGCGCAGCACATAGGCATGGACCATGCCCGAATGGCGGTGGCGCTGCAGCAGGCCCGAGCGCTTGACCTTGAGCAGGTGGACATAAAAACCGCCCGATGTATTCAGGTGCAAAGGCCGCGACCAGATGCCGGGCGCAATCGGTGCCCACAGGCGTTCGTCGTCGGTGTCCACATCGGGGATCACCATGTCGGGCGACATGCCCCAAGGCTGCGGCTTGGCATAGGGAACGCGGTCGTCCGCAGCGGCGGGCGGGGTGGCGGTTGAGGTCATGGCAGTCCTGTACGGGCAAAAAAGGACAGCGTAAAAGCTGCGCTGACGCTTGTCAGCACTGTGCGCGACAGCGTGTCGCGCACGGGGCCATGCCGTGGCGATCAATGGCCTTCGAAAGACACCAGCGTGAAGAGCTTGAGGCCAGAGTCCTGAATGCGCTGCGAGCCACCCAACTCGGGCAAGTCCACGATGGCCGCGCCTTCGAGCACCGAAGCGCCCAGCTTCTCGAGCAACTTTTTGCCCGCCATCATGGTGCCGCCGGTCGCGATCAGATCGTCGATGAGCAACACACGCTGGCCGGGCTTGACCGCATCGGTGTGCAGCTCCACCGTGGCACTGCCGTATTCCAGCTCATAGGTTTCTTCCACGGTGGTGAAGGGCAGCTTGCCTTTCTTGCGGATGGGCACAAAACCCAGACCCAGCTCGTAAGCCACGACCGAACCCAAGATGAAGCCGCGTGCGTCCAGCCCCGCCACCACATCGGGGCGCAAGGCGGGGTCCATGTAGCGGTGCACAAAGGCATCGATCAGCACACGGAAGACACGGGGGTCTTGCAAGAGGGGCGTGATGTCGCGGAACTGCACGCCGGGCGCGGGCCAGTCGGGCACGGTGCGGATGTGGCTTTTGAGGTAATCGTTGACGTTCAGGTCGTGCATGGCTTCAGCCTCGTGACAATTTTTCTTCGGCTACCGCCAAGGTCTGCGATTTGCCTGACAAAACCAGCGTGTCGCCGATCTGCAAGGGGGTGTCATCGCTGACGGCTTCGGTGTGGCCATTGGCCCTGCGCAGGCTCACCACCCGCACGCCCATGGCATGAAAAGCCAAGTCCTTGACCGGCTTGCCCAGCCAGGGCGAGACCAGCGGCAAGGCCACGGTGGTCAAGCGCTCATGGTCGATTTCGTCCAGGGTGTCGTCATCGGCCCCGTGGAAGTAACCGCGCAAGAGGTTGTAGCGGGCATCGCGCTGGTCTTGCACCAAGCGGATCACGCGGCGCGTGGGCACACCCACCAACGCCAGCGCGTGGCTGGCCAGCATGAGTGAGCCTTCCAGGGCTTCGGGCACCACTTCGGTGGCGCCGGCGTTTTGCAGCTTTTCCAGATCCAGATCGTCTTGCGTGCGCACGATCACAGGCACCTGCGGCGCATGGCTGTGCGCGTGGTCAAGCACTTTCATGGCGGCCGGTACATCGAGGTAGGTGATGACCACCGCACTGGCACGCGCCAGGCCTGCGGCCATGAGCGACTGCAAGCGACCTGCATCGCCAAACACCACCGAGTCGCCAGCAGCAGCGGCCTGGCGCACGCGGTCGGGGTCGAGGTCCAGCGCCATGTAGGGGATGTTTTCCTTGTCGAGCATGCGGGCCAGGTTCTGGCCGCAGCGGCCATAGCCGCAAATGATGACGTGCTTGCTGGTGTTGATCGACTTGCGGGCGATGGTGGTCATCTGCAAGGACTGCTGCAGCCATTCGCTGGCCACCAGTTTCATGACAATGGTGTTGCTGTGCAGGATGATGAAGGGCGTGGCCAACATCGACAGCACCATGCTGGCCATCACCGGGTTGAGCAAGTCAGGCGGGATCACCCCGTTTTGCGAGCCCAGCGTGAGCAGCACAAAGCCGAATTCACCCGCTTGCGCCAGGTACAAACCGGTGCGCAGGGCCACACCATGCGCAGCGCCGGTGAGTTTGGCCAAAGCCGCCACCAGCACCAGCTTGAACAGCACCGGCAAAGTGGTCAGCAACAACATCAAAGGCCAGCGGTCCCACACAATGTGCCAGTCCAGCATCATGCCGATGGTGATGAAAAACAGGCCCAGCAAGATGTCGTGGAAAGGCCGGATGTCCAGCTCCACCTGGTGCTTGTATTCGGTCTCCGATATCAGCATGCCCGCGATGAAAGCCCCCAGGGCCAGGCTCAGGCCCGCCAGTTCGGTGACCCAGGCCAGGCCCAGCGTGACCAGCAACAAGTTGAGCACAAACAACTCTTCGCTCTTGCGCCGGGCCACCAGCGTGAGCCACCAGCGCATGATGCGTTGCCCGCCGGTCAAGAGCAAAGTGATCAGCACCACGGCTTTGGCACCGGCCAGCAACAAGGCCCCAAAGAGTTGCTCTGGAGGCGACCCCAAGGCGGGGATCAGCACCAGCAAAGGCACCACGGCCAAATCCTGAAACAACAGCACGCCCACCACACGCTTGCCGTGCTCGCTCTCCAACTCCAGTCGGTCGGCCATCATCTTGATGACGATGGCCGTGCTGCTCATGGCCATTGCGCCAGACAAAGCCAGCGCGGTGTGCCACTCCATCTTCCACAAACTCGGGGCCAAGGTGGCCAAAAACAAGGACGCCAGCGTGACGATCACCAAGGTCAGCGCCACCTGCAACAGCCCCAGGCCAAACACATGCTTGGCGCTGGAGCGCAGCTTGGGCAGGTTGAACTCCAGCCCGATGACGAACATCAGAAAGACCACGCCGAACTCGGCCAGGTGTTTCACGCCTTCGGAGTTTTGCGCCAGGGCCAACGCGTTGGGGCCAATCACCACCCCCACGGCCAGATAGCCCAGCATGGGCGGCAACTTGAGCATGCGGCAGCCCACCACGCCCAAAACGGCGGCCAGCAGGTACAGCAGTGTCAACTCCAGTGCGCTCATGCTTCGATGGTAACAAGCTGAGGTGACAAATCCGTGAGTTCCAAGGGGCATCAGCAGGTCTTTGCCCCTGCGCCCAACCAGACACACGCCCGGTGCCATGCGCCCGATAAAATGGCCCCATGCCCGCTCACAACGCACAAACCCTCCAGCTCGCCCGCGAGACCCTCGACATCGAAGCTGCCGCCTTGCTTGGCCTCAAGGCCAAGCTGGATGAACGCTTTTTGAAAGCCGTGGACATGATGCTCGGCGTGCAAGGCCGGGTCGTCGTGACCGGCATGGGCAAGAGCGGCCACATTGGCCGCAAGATCGCCGCCACACTGGCCTCCACCGGCACACCCGCCATGTTTGTGCACCCTGGCGAAGCCAGCCATGGCGACCTGGGCATGATCAAGACCGTGGACGTGGTGCTGGGCATCTCCAACAGCGGCGAAAGCGACGAGCTGGTGGCTATCTTGCCCGTGCTCAAGCGTCAGGGCGTGCCCCTGATCGCCATGACCGGCGGCCTGACGTCATCGCTGGCCCGCCACGCCGACGTGGTGCTGGACACCTCGGTCGAAAAAGAAGCCTGCCCCCTGAACCTAGCCCCCACCGCAAGCACCACCGCCCAACTGGCCATGGGCGATGCCCTGGCCGTGGCCCTGCTCGATGCACGCGGCTTCAAGCCCGAAGACTTTGCCCGCTCGCACCCCGGTGGCTCGCTGGGCCGCAAGCTGCTCACCCATGTGAGCGATGTGATGCGCAAGGGCGATGAAGTGCCGCGCGTGAGCCCTGAGGCCAGCTTCTCTGAGCTGATGCGCGAGATGAGCAACAAGGGCCTGGGGGCTTCTTCCGTGGTCGATGCCCAAGGCCGGGTGGTGGGCGTGTTCACCGACGGCGATTTGCGCCGCCTGATTGAAAAAGGGGCCGACATGCGCAGCCTCAAAGCCAGCGATGTGATGCACGCCAAGCCTCGCACCATTGTGGCCGAGGCCTTGGCGGTGGAAGCGGCCGAGATGATGGAGCTGCACCGCATCACCAGCATCCTGGTGGTCGACGAGGCAGGCCGCCTGTGCGGTGCCATCAACACCAACGACCTGATGCGGGCCAAGGTGATCTGAGATGCAAGCTTTGACCCCTGCCCTGAATTACGCCCCCGAATTGCTGTTGCAGGCCCAAGGCATCCGCGTGGTGTTTTTCGATGTGGATGGCGTGCTGACCGATGGCGGTCTGTACTTTTCTGAAGCCGGCGAAACGCTCAAACGCTTCAGCACGCTCGACGGCCAAGGCCTCAAGCTCTTGCAGCAAGCGGGTATCACGCCGGTGGTCATCACCGGGCGCGACTCGGCACCCCTGCGCTTGCGCCTGAAGGCCCTGGGCATCACCCATGCCCGCTTTGGCACCGAAGACAAACGCCCCGCAGCCGAAGACTTCCTCAAAACATTGGGACTGGACTGGAGCCAGGCGGCCGCCATGGGCGACGACTGGCCCGACCTGCCGGTGATGCAGCGCGTGGCCTTTGCCTGCTCGCCCGCCAATGGCCATGCCCAGGCCAAAGCCGTGGCCCACCATGTGACCGCCGAACGTGGCGGCGAAGGCGCAGCCCGCGCCTTGTGCGACTTGCTGTTGGTGGCGGGTGGTCACTATGCACGGCTGCTTGCGCAGGTGGGCGTCAACGCACACAAGGGTGCCTCGGCATGAAAGCTGTCGGCCTGTTTCGTCGGCTGCTGGATCAACTGTCCTTGTACCTGCCCCTTATCCTCATGGGCATTTTGGCCTTGGGCAGCTGGTGGTTGGTGCGCAGCATGCCCGAGATGTTCTACGCCGATGACAACAAGCCCGTGCGCAAAGAGCCCGACTACCGACTGGAAGATTTCTCGGTCAAATCCTTTGATGCCAGCGGTCGCATGACCCGCGAGGTCCTGGGTGACAAGGCACGCCATTACCCCGATGTGGACGAGATGCACATCGACCAGGTGCGCGTCTATGCCGAAAGCGAAGCCGGCGTGAAGATCAACGCCAAAGCCGACAAAGGCGTGGCCACCGGCGATGGCGAACGTGTGACCTTGATCGGCAAGGCGCAAGCCGTGCGTGCCGCCGACGCGCAATCACCGCGCACCGAATTGCGCGGCGAACGCCTGTTGGCCTTGGTCAAGGAAGAACGCTTGCTGTCTTCGGACCCTGTGGAAATCACGCGGGACAAGGATGTCTTCACCGCGCTCACCATGAACTTCAACAGCAAAACCGGCGAATACCTTTTGCAAGGCCGTGTGCGCGGCATGCTGCCGCCCAAACCCTGAAAGCACTCATGAAACTGGTCTTCATCACCGGAGGCTCCAGTGGCATCGGTCAAGCACTGGCCCAGGTCTATCTGGCACAAGGCTGGCGAGTGGCGGTGGTGGCCAGGCGTCTGGACAGCCTGCAAACCTGGGCTGCACAAACCGCTGAACAACTGCGCCTGCCCCCTGGACGCATCGGCGTCTTCTGTGCCGATGTGCAAGACCCGGACAGCATCATCACAGCGGCTGAGCAGTGCATCGCCCAAATGGGCCTGCCCGATGTGGTGATCGCCAATGCCGGCATAAGCCTGGGTGTGGACACGGCCGAGCGTGAAGACCTGGCCGTCATGCGACAGGTGATGGACACCAATGTGCTGGGCATGGCCGCGACCTTCCACCCCTTCATCCAGGGCATGCAAGCGCGTGGATCGGGTCAATTGGTGGGCGTGGCCAGTGTGGCGGGCATCCGGGGTTTGCCGGGCCATGCGGCTTACTGCGCCAGCAAGGCCGCCACCATCAGCTATTGCGAGAGTTTGCGTGGCGAATTGCGTGCCTCGGGCGTGCAGGTCATCACCATCGCGCCGGGCTATGTGGCCACGCCCTTGACGGCACGCAACCGCTACCCCATGCCCTTTTTGATGCAGGCCGATGACTTTGCCCGCCAAGCGGTCAAGACCATTGCCCGGGGCACCAGCTACCGCATCATTCCCTGGCCCATGGGCGTGGTGGCCAAGCTGCTGCGCCTCTTGCCCAACGCGCTGTTTGACCGCGTGCTGCGTGGTCAGCCTCGCAAGCACCGCCATTCCGATCGCTGAGCGCCAGAAACAACAAAGCCCTGCAATGCAGGGCTTTGTTGGGATTCATCGGCCGGGCGTTAACCCAGCCGAAGGTATGAATCAGTAACCGCCGCCGTAGCCGCCACCGCCTTCGCGACGACCGCCACCGCTGCCGCCACGTGGGCCAGCGCCGTAGGGGCTGCGGAAACCGCCGCCACCACCTTCGCGGCCACCACCGTAGCCACCGCCGCCGCCTTCACGGCCACCGCCGTAGCCGCCGCCTTCGCGACCGCCGCCGTAGCCGCCACCGCCTTCACGGCGACCGCCACCGAAGCCGCCACCACCACCGAAACCACCGGTGCGGGGAGGACGTGCCTCCATGGGACGTGCTTCGTTCACGACCACGTTACGGCCGCCCAAAGGCTGACCGTTCATGCCGTTGATCGCGGCTTGCGCTTCAGGGTCGGAACCCATCTCGACAAAGCCGAAACCCTTCGAACGACCGGTTTCACGGTCCATCATCACCTTGGCGGACGTGACGGTGCCGAACTGCGAAAAGGCCTGCAGCAGCGAGTCGTCGCGAACCGAGTAAGCCAAGTTACCTACGTAAAGTTTGTTTCCCACGGGGAGCCCTCAAAAGAACCTGTCAATAACCATGCGGAGCTCAACCCTGCGTGAACCAATCATGCGAAAGGTGCGGCTGCCAAACACAGACTCCCTATTAGCGCACCGCCTTGAGCGGCATGTAAAGAACCCGACTCCGGAGTGTTGTTTTCGCGCGCCGCGGAAAAACCCGGGCGCTGGGGCGTTACAGCCGGGTACGGCCCGCGCCCAGCGGCGCCGTGCAGCTGCCAGCGCCTACCATCGCGGCCCATGGACCTGCT